>Ga0209676_1000232_pt1 | contig 120363 bp, 93 predicted proteins | sample AraplaCvi_mLB_r2_FD_184282 | JGI IMG/M metagenome (GOLD analysis project Ga0209676, IMG submission 184282) | Arabidopsis root microbial communities from North Carolina, USA - plate scrape MF_Cvi_mLB_r2 (SPAdes) (version 2) | ecosystem: Host-associated > Plants > Roots > Endosphere | place: USA...
TGGGTGTGTTGTACCCCGACCTCACCAATACCAGTGAATAGGAAGCATAACCTATGAGGATAAACGCAAGCGAAAGCAGGCCGGTATTCAACAATGCACGCTGGGTACGGTGCGAAAAACGTATTCCCCAAACCAGCCCGCCCAGGAAGAGGATCGTAAAGAATGCAATGCCGGTGTTGTAGGGCAAGCCCAGCGAGTTGACGAAGAAGATCTCGAACTTTCCCGCAAGCTCGGGTAGTCCTGGGATAATGCCGGCATTGATAATACCCAGAATCAAAAGGCCTGACAGAAAGGCTATCGAAGCGCCTAAAAAGCCGGGTTTTGGATATTTTTTGAAATAATATACCAATGCCAATGCAGGTATTGTCACGAGGTTCAGCAAATGAACTCCAATAGAAAGCCCTATCAGATAGGCGGTTAGGATCAGCCAGCGGTTTCCGGTAGCGGGGTCGTCGATGGACTCCCATTTAAACACCGCCCAGATCACGATGGCGGTAAAAAATGAAGACAAACCGTAAACTTCGGCCTCTACTGCGGAGAACCAGAACGAATCCGACCACGCATAGGCGAGCGCGCCCACGACCGCCGCGCCGGTCACCAGCAATACATCCGTCGCATTGCCATCCTCAGGTTTCTTGCCTACCAGTTTCCATGCGATCAAACTGATGGTTTTGAATAAAAAAAAGATCGTAAATGCGCTGCTCAGCACGGAGACCATGTTGATCCAATAGGCCACTTTCATCACGTCGCCAAGGGCCAGTAGGGCAAACAGCCGTCCGATCAGCAAGAAAAGCGGCGCGCCGGGCGGATGCGGCACCTGTAATTTGAATGCACAGGCGATGAACTCTCCGCAGTCCCAGAAGCTGGCGGTCCGCTCCATCGTCAGGACATAGGTGATCAGGCTGACGGCCAGCACGGCCCACCCCGCCAGATCGTTCCATTTCTTTAAGGATATCATGTTTGAAGGTGTTTTGGATGAAGGACCAAAACTATTCAACACGACACGCGGGCGTCACACCGGCGCTCTTAAAAAAAGTTAAGAAAAGTAGTTGATAATGAGGCTTTAACTTTATTTAACAAGACAAACACTTCGCCAGCCGGTAGCTGACCGCCGACCATGGCGCCTTCAGCCCGACCATGGACCATGGGAACTGTCCGAGAAGAGGCCTTTCAATCCATGACAAACATAGTCTATGGCGGCGGTCTATGGTCAAATCTGCCTCCGTCAGAAAAGCAGGGATATGCAATAAATAAGAGAGCTCCAGAGTAGCGAACCCGCGGTAATGGTAATGATAACACCACACAGAAACGGCAATTCAGCTGATTTTGAAAGTTTTACCGATCTTTCCATTCTAAATTACAACTTTTTATGATAGAGGTCTAAGCCCTGCGACATGCCTGTTGCAGTTCCATCAGTAAAAGTAAATATTCAAAATGAAACGGTAAGTAGTCTGACTTTAATTGCAGTTTACTAATATATCGACGGCATTTAGTAGCACTTCTACGAACATATAGTACAACTTCAATCCCGCATTTTCTCAGCTGAATCCGGTCTTGCGCCGTTTATAGATTTCCACCTTCTTGAACAGCTCCAGAATGTTCGTCACTTCGAGTTTTTCGAAGATTCTGGCCTTGTAGGTCGACACCGTGCTTTCCTTGATATTGAGGTCGATCGCGATGTCCTTCGTCCATTTGCCTGTAAGCAGCATATCCATGATTTCCAGCTCACGATTCGAGAGAATTTCGAGCGGACTTTCCTTGCTTTCGCGTTCGAGAAGCGTGTTGTTGACGAGCTGGTCCTGGATTACGTTGCTGATGTAGGTCCCGCCTGCGAGCACCGAAGTGATCGCTTTTTCCAGTTCTTCGTTGGAGGTATCTTTCGGCAAATAGCCGTTCGCTCCGGCTTTTACGTAGTGAATAGCGTACAGTTCTTCATCCTGCGACGAGAATATCAGGATTTTCACCTTGTTCTGAATGTCGCGGATCTTGCCGATCATATTAAAAGCTTCGCCGCCCGGAATTTTGATATCCAGGATCACAAGGTCAAAGAATCTGGATTGGAGAAGTTTGAGTGTTTCACTAAAAGTAGCCGCCTCGATAACCGTTACCGAGGGTAAAAAATCTTCAATTAACATTTTAACGCCCATTCGCACAATGGAATGGTCTTCTACCAGCAAAACTGTTTTCATTCAATAATACCTTTACTTCAAATCAGTTTTAAAAGTAGTTTAATATAAATGAAATTTTATGTAGAAAATTGACTACACTAAAATTATTTTGAAAAAATAATGTGAACGGAAGTCCCGATGGGCTGGTTGGGCTTCACATGCAGGCGGGCGCGTATGAGCGTACTGATCTCTTTTACGATCAATAGTCCCATTCCGAAGTTCTGGGCAGCGTTTTCGTTTGCAGGAAGCTGTTTGGCCTCGCTGTTGATCCATTCGCTCACCGTACCTTCCATACCCGGGCCGGTATCGTTTACGATCAGGTGCAGTTCCTCCCGGAAATCCTGGTAAGTAACGCTGATCGTACCGCCGTTGGTCGCTTTGTTTGCATTGTCGATCAGGTTATGCAGGATTATGCTCACGAGCTGCGCGTTGTTCTTGATAATCACCCCCGGCGTGACCGCATTTACGAAGCGGTTGGCGTTCACTTCCGCATCCTGCATAAAAATGGCAAACTTTTGCTCAACCATTTCATTCACATCCAGATACGTAAAATGCACATTGGTGTTCTTGTACCGGAACTCGGTGTACTCCAGCAGGTTTTTCATAAAATGATACAGCCGGTAGCTCGACTGGCTGATCGCCCGCACCGTCGACAGATCGGGGTGGTTGCGGGCCAGGCGACCGGTGGTGGTCATCAGGAAGCGCAGCGGGCTTTTGATATCGTGGGAAATACTCGCAATGAGGTGTTTCTGATGGGTATATTCCCTTTCCAGCTTCCTGCGGGAATCTTCCAGGAATTCAAGGCTCGACCGCAGCTCGACCGTCTTGGAATCGAGGTCGCTGATCGTATCATAGAACGAACTGAAAAAGAAGTAGTTAATGAGCACAATCAGTGTAAAATTCTGAAACAGCTGTATCGCAATGGTAATGCGCCCGGAGCCCTGCGGCCCCCAGGAAATGTATCCCGCCAAATGATGCCCCAATAGCACATACGCAATGAACGGTACTACTGCCAGAGACGAATAAATGACGCCCCAGCGGTTGCCGAGGCCATAGAACGCCGCCACAGTAACCACGACAAGGTATTGCAGCGTCACCAGATCGAACCCTTTCTGAAAGTAATACAGGTTGGTCCAGATGATGACCATGAAGATGAGCATGGCTGCGTGGGCGGCTTTACGCCATTGAAACCCACTCGCCACGGCGATGTAATAAACCACTACGATACCCAGCAAAATGGCGGCCCGTATCGCCTGTAAACGGTAATGCTCCAACTGGTAGAAGATCAGCAGCAGCGTAGTGGTGACAATTTTCAGGTTAAGTGCGTAAGAAAGTACTTTGATGCGCGCCCGGTTGAGGATACTCGTTTCACCTACTAACTGTTTTCGGACAGGCCATTCCAGAATCGATCGGATCATGTATTCACGTTTTCTAAACCGCCGTTCGTCTTCGGGGTCTGACGATGCGATAAGATCCAAATCTACCTAAAATACGCAACAGATAGTGTAGAGAAATTGCCACAAGCAAAACAATGGCAATCTACAATGGCTTTTTAGGGCTGATGCTACATTTGTAAAATCCTGCAAATGAATGGTCGTGGAGCTGTATGCAAGACCCTGGACTTGAACGTATGAAGTACGTTAATAAACGTTGAGTATAACTTACACCTTCCGGTTCTACCGAGAAGGTGTTTTGTTTGTCAATGCTTTGATGGGGAAATCTGGTTGGCCACTGGCCTGTATGATGATGAAAAAAGGAACGTAGTAAATAGCAACTTTGAGTGGTGTGTGCCTGGCATTACTTACCCGGTTTGTCCTGCGTTTGTTTCTTTGATTTCTTCACTTCACCTGGTGTAAACTCCCCGTTGATCCATCTTACAAAATTTTTTGATTGCACCTGATAGACCTGGGCTGACAGAGGCTTCAAATCTGATTTTTCGATTTCGAGAAGATAATCAGCCAGAAGCCTGTTGATCTCTTCCAAATATTTGCTTTGCGTCTTCATAAGAGGATTTTTACGTTTTTACAAATAAAGAACTATTCTGATACTCAATCAAGTGCGCGATTTTCGTATCACTATGCAAACATAGTCCTTTCCTACTATTCTGTCCTCGATTTTGGGGTGAGAACGCTGAATTCTAGGGTGTAATGACCCCTCTATGGGGGGACGAAATTGGGCTATCAAATCCCTTCAGTGGCCATTAAATTTTTACTACAAAGCACTACCCAAGGCACGCTACCGAGAACTTATAGCATTTACGATACCGGCTTGTAGCTGAGTTCAAGCACCAAAAACTGACCCTCCGAAGAGCGGTTTGTGCGCCGTCAACGAAGGGTCATGAGGGTAGTCAGTTTTACTCTGAAAGATCACCGGAATGCGTCTGCGAGCATCCCATGAAGTCCATATGGCCCATAATCGGTGCGCCGGGAGGCATATCCAGCACCGAGCCGGGTTCGAACTTGATCGGGTTCTTGCCAAACTCGTCGATCTGCGCCAAAGCAAACAGCATATTCGCTTTCTGCTTGGGCGCGGCGGCGGCGAGCTGCCCTTTCAGCCAGTCGCTCAGGTCCCCTACTTTCAGCAATGCCTCGCCACGCACGTTTTCGGGTGCTTTGGAATCCGCAGCAAGCATGAGCAGGTATTTCAGCGATAGGTTATTGACCAGTGTTTGCAGTTCGCCCTTGTAGCCGTCCAGTGGGGACGATTTCCAGGTTTTCTCCAGGAGCCTGTCGATCACCGGCATCAGTCCTGGCTGCCTCGCGTCGCGTGCATTGTACTCGATCAGGCGCGCGGCGCGCTCGGGATTGAGCAGGTACGAGAGTGTGGTACCGGCGGCGGTTTCGGCAGCTGCAATGGGGTCGAATGTCGGGCCGGTGTGGCCGGTAAAAGTTTCGAGGCTGGCCGGGTAGCCGCTCGGGCGTGGCGGGATTTTGCTGATCAGCGCCTCCGGCAATGCCAGGGCTTCCGGCGTGATCGTCCCCAGCAGCGATTCCAGCGCACGCCATTGCTCCTTAGGCTCCACCATCCGCGTCGTTACCTGGCCGTCGTTTTTCACGGCATGGGTAAAATACAGCCCACCTACTGATTTCGCCACGGCTTCCACCTGGTAGCGGTGCAGCAAATAGATCGGCACGAGCACTTCTTCAATGGTCGCCATTGGTTCCCCTTTTTGAATGGCTCTTTCGGAGAAGTTGTCGAGCACATTTCTGCGGACCTTCATGATATTCGTCATCTGATCGATCGGGTTGGCGCCATCGTCCCACTGGTGCGAGGTCGGGTGTGCATTACCACCAATGTCGGGGATGTACAAAAAGCCCTGTTTCAGGGTTTCCTGCATGATTTTTTCTAGCCCGGCCTCTTCGTCGGCACCTTTCGGGAACTCGGTATAGCCCCACATTACCGCGCGCTTGTCCCAGGCGCCAATGCCTTTCGCGTAAGCGTCGGAGATATCGACGGTACCGTCCGCTTTCAGGAAAAATCTCGGAAACGGGTAATCCATCACCGAGCCGCGGTCTTTCGGGCTGGCGGCAAAGTTATGGTTAAAACCGAGTGTATGCCCTATTTCGTGGGCCGAAAGCTGCCTTACCCGCGCCAGGGCGAGCTCCTGCATGGCATTGGTCGTTCTCTTACCATCTTCGTAAGGCTGCAAAAGGCCCTCGGCAATGAGATAATCCTGACGGTGGCGGTCGGAGCCCAGCGTCACCACGCCTTTGATGATTTCACCTGTCCGGGGATCGATATACGAAGCGCCGGACGAAAACCCGCGCGGCGCACCGGTGCGGTTGATCCAGTTCACCACGTTATACCGGATATCCATCGGATCGGCGCCCGCCGGCAATTCCTTCACCTGGAATGCATTTTTGAAACCGGCCGCTTCGAATGCCTCGTTCCAGTAGGCTCCGCCCTCGATCAATGCGGTTTTCACCGGCTCCGGCGCGCCGCGATCGATGTAATACACGATCGGCTCGACCGCCTCGCTGGGTGCATTACCAGGGTTTTTCTTCTCCAAACGGTGCCTGCGGATAAACCGCTTTACGATCGGGTCGGTCATAGGTGCAGAGAAATCCATGTAGCTGAACATCCCGAATGCAGAGCGCGGATCGAAACGCCGGGGTTTGTAGTTGCCGTCGGGCAGCTCCACAAACGACTGGTGCATGTTGATCGTCACCGCGCCAGGATCCGGCGCGAGACTGCTGCCACCGCCACCAAACCGGTTCACATTTGGTGAACCGCCCGTGAACGTCACCATCGCTTCGAATTCGGTGTTTTTGGGAAAATTTTTAGTGTTCTCTAGGTATACCACCGAGCGGGATTCGTCGAGCCGGTAGGTACCGCCTCCGCCACTCGGCTGCGCTACGCTCACAGGCCCGCTCACGCGGCGCACACCCAGGCGCGCAGCGATATTCTGGCTGTCGCGGATAATGAACGGCGTAAGGTCTACGAGCACCTTTTCGCCTTCCACCGCCACCGGTGCAAAACCCCAGATCACCGATTTGGCAAATGCATTATCTACCGCCTTTTGCTCGTCGGCATTCTGCGTGATGGCCCGGTAGTTCGTTACCGGCTCCACGAGCAGCACCTTAGGCCCTACCTTGATGAATTTGGCCAATGCAGAAGAGGCCTGCCCGCGTTCGGGGCCGCCATTGCCTACCCCTTCTGAAAGCGAGGCGAAATAGAGAAACTCCTTGTCGAGCTTATCCACTTCGAGCAGCACTTTCCCCGTTTTTTCATCATAATAAAAATTGAAAAAGCCTTCGTACTTCTTCATGCCCTGGGTGGCGGAAGCAATGCTCGTGGCGGCGGCAGGCGCAACGGGGGCCGTTCGCTGACCGCCTGCTCCGCCCTGATTTTGCGCAAAACTGAGAGTACCGGCCGCCAGCAAGACAGCCAATGCATAGAATCTCAACTTCATAGGATTCGGGTTATGGATGAATGATTTAAATACTATTTCACCTGCTCCGCTTGCAGCAGGAATACTTCCGACCGGTAATCGCCCGTCCTGTTCAGCATCAGTTTACCTCTGATCTTCACCGGCTTGTCGGTATAGCCGAGTTCCTTCACCATTTTGACCTCCACCATCGACGGAATATCCCCCTGCCCGCAATAGGGACATTGGTCCATCGGTACCACAGCGAGCATAAACTCCTTGTGGTTCAAGTCGGCATTGATCGGGATCATGTAGCCGGGCAATTCGACGGCCTTGTTCTGCAATGCTTCCAGCCGGGCCGGAAATGCGGGGACCATCTTAAAATCGGCGTTCTTCTTGTAGGTACGTTGTCCGATGAGCTTCCAGGTATCGTTCATCAGCGGAATATGCGTAGGCGGCTGGGCCATACCGGCATATCCCCACACCAAAAAAATTAACAGCAGCCATTTTTTTGTAAAAATCATTTCAAATTTTCGACATGGTTTCAGAAATATCAGTCCGGTAGGCTTGAATAGCCGGCAATAAAGCAGCCACAAAGCCAATGAACAGGCCGACCGCAAGCAGCAAGCCCTCTTCCGGCAAAAACACGAGGCCGTCCATCCGTGCCTGGGGTGAGCCTTGCCAATAGCCTATCGCATGCAATGCACCATGGCCAAGCAATACCCCGGCAAGTGAACCGAGGGTGGTTAACAACGTTCCTTCCAGCACGATCATGGCAAAAATTGCCCCTCGCGACGCGCCCATTACCCGCATGACCGCGAGGTCATACACGCGCTCACGCAGGGAGTTGTACAGGCTCACGAAAACACTCACGCCTGCCAGGAGCATCAATGCCACGGCAAGCCAGCGCACCGCTTCTACGCCCACCCCGATCAACGCAAACAACCGTGCGCTTTCCTTTGCCGGAGAAGCCGCCTGCATGGCCGTAGAACGGTTGATCATCGCCGGCAATGCCACCATAGCCACCCTCGAACGGTACTGCAGCAGCATCGACGTGATTTCGCGTACCCCATCGGCACCGTGCATTTGCCAGACGCTTTCGAGGCTTGTAAGCACCAGATTGTCCGCGACACTCCCGCTCTGCTTCAACACACCGGCAACTACATAGGGATGGTCGTCGTGCAAGTCTTCGTCCGACGTCAGCCCGTGCGAACCGTAAATGCGGTCGCCGGCTTTCAGCCCCTGTGCCCCAGCCACGTCTGCCCCGATCACGATTTCAAATGGTTTCGTCCAAAAGCGCCCCGCTGCCAGCTCCAGACCATGCAAACTCACATACCCGGTGTCAGTCCCCACAATACGAAACCCGGCGTAGTTATCCCCCAGCGCAAGCGGTATCGCCTTTTTCACCATCGGATGAGCGGCTAGCGAACCCGCATCTTCCGCGCTGATATTCCCCGTCGGAAAATCAATGAAGTAAATGCTGCTCAATATCAGCTGCAACGGGCTTCCCTTCGCACCTACCACCAGATCCACGCCCCGGGCGTTATCGCGCAACCGCTCTCCTACCTGGCTCATTCCCAGCAATAGCATCGCCAGCATGCCCGTACCGAATGCAATCAGCAGCAGGTTCAATGTGAGCGTCAGCCGGTTGGCTTTAAGATTTCTCCAACTGATTTGAAATGCGTTCATGGCGAAGTTCGAACATAAAATCCTTGAAAAAAGCCTCCTTAACGCGGTCGTCGTGGGTGCAAACAATGAGCGTGGAGCCCTCCGATGTGGCCAGGTCCGATAGCAGACGGATCACCGCATCGGCATTTCGATTGTCCAGACTGCTTGTGGGCTCGTCGGCCAGCAACAATGCCGGCCGGTTCACAAGCGACCGCGCAATGCCTGCGCGCTGCGCCTGCCCCTGGCTCAATTCCTGCGGATAGGCATGTCGCTTATGCTCCATATCCAATGCATTCAGCACTTCCATGATCCTGAAAACGTCTCTCCCGATTCCCGCAAAACTTTGCGCGAGAAGCAAATTCTCCTCCACGGTCATGCTGCGGATCAAATGCGGCTGCTGGAAAACGATGCCGATATGTTGACCGCGGAAGCGGTCGAGGGCACGTGGGCTAAGGGTATATAAATCCGCCCCGTTCACTACTACTCTCCCCGATGAAGGTCGTAGCAATCCGCCAAGAATATGCAGCAAAGTCGTTTTCCCGCTCCCGGATTCACCCAGCAATAGCCATTGTTCACTGTGATTCACATTCCAGCCGGGAAAGTTGAGCGTCGCACCATTGGCGAAGGTTTTGGTCAGGGAGTTGACTTGCAGCATCGGAGTTCGGCCAGGTTTCATTATTTGTGGTCAGATGTAATCAACATACTCGTGCAAATCTCGATTTACACAAGCTATTCGCAGGCTTCCGGCCGGGCGGTACTGCATGGTTGCTCTTGCCGTATGAACCGGCCGGAGGCCTGCGAATAACAAGTCACGAAGGTAACCTTCACGCCATTTTGGCAAAACCTGACCTCGCTTGACTATTCCTGACCATACCTGACAAAACCTGACCAAAACTCGCCGCTATTTCCCCGTCCCGGCCGCTTCCCGGACCGTCGGATATTTAATCCCCAGCTGTTCCAAATACGTCGGGTACTTCGCCGGATCGTAATAATACTTCTTCATTTCAGGCCGGAATTCGGACATGATCTTTTCGTTGAGATGGATCGCCGGCTTGTCGGTGTCGGAAATGAGGGCTTTGTATTTGACGTCTTTGGTCTGGACATTGTTGAAATAATCCCAGGCATAGCGCAGCACTTCCGGCTTCACGAGCAAGTCCAGCAAGGTCATAGCCTCCACTTTGGCCCCGGCGGTAACGCCCTTGTGTGCAATGGGCGTCGCCATGGCAATCGCATTGGCCCAGTGGTGGCCCGGCAGCCCGGGGATATTGGCCGGATAGCGCAATACCACCGTCGGCAAGTTCCAGGAAATATCGGCAATGTCGTCGGAGCCGCCTCCACCGGTGTTAGGCGTAGCCGACGGCTTGGTGAGCTGACTCAATGTGGTCGCCAGGCCATTGGTTTCGAGCGCGCCGCCTTCCGGATTTTGCATTTCCTTTTGGGCCGCTTTGGCCAGGATCTGGTCGTCATCCGACCATTTCGGCAGGCCTACGCGTTTGATATTCTCATACATCGTTTCGGCAATGGCCTGGTTGAAATGCCCTGGCCAGGCACTGCCCAGCACTTCGTAGGTCATTTTCGTCTCGGTCATTTGCGCCGCACCCTCGGCAATCCGGATACCATCTTTGAACATCTGCGTGATCTTCGGATAAGTCCTTTCGCGGAAATAGTACCATACCGACGCTTTGGAAGGCACCACATTGGGCTGGTCGCCGCCGTCCTTGATCACATAATGCGACCGCTGGGTGGTTTCCATATGCTCGCGGTGGAAGTTCCAGCCGATATTCATCAGTTCCACGGCGTCGAGCGCGCTCTTCCCGCGCCAGGGCGCCGCGCCCGCATGGGAGGCCTGCCCCTCGAAGTTGAACTGCACCGATACCATCCCGTTATTACCGCCGTCGCCATAGGAAACCGACAGGTTATTCGCCACGTGGGTGAAAATGCAGGCATCTACGCCTTTGAAAAAACCGTCGCGAACGTAATAGGCCTTGGTACCGAGCTGCTCCTCGGCCACACCCGGCCAGAGCATGATGGTACCCGGTATCTTTTCGCGTTCCATGATCTTCTTTAATGCCAGCACGGCGGTAATGTTTAGCGGCTGGCCCGAGTTGTGGCCTTCGCCGTGGCCCGGCGCACCTTCGATAATCGGGTCGTGGTAAGCGACGCCGGGTTTCTGGGATGCCTTGGGAATACAATCGATATCGCTGCCGACGGCGATAAACGGCTTTCCGGAGCCCCATTTGGCCGTCCAGGCAGTAGGAATGCCGGCAATGCCCTGCTCGATCGTGAAGCCATTTTTCTTCAAAATATCGGTCAGGTACTTCGAAGTCTCGACCTCCTGAAAACCCAACTCGCCGAAGCTGAACACCATATCGACCATTTCCTGCGTAAACTTCGCCTGGCTGTCGATCTCTTTAGCCATTTCCGTTTTCAGCGCATCGATTTTAGCGGGGTTCATTTTTACCTGCGCCGTCGTTTGCACCGGCAAAGCCAGCATCGTGCCTGCCGCACAGGCTATTCCCCAATGCCGCATTATCCGGAACAAAGCATTTGTTTTTAAAAGCATATCTGGAACCGTTTAAATATTAACCTATTTACCTGAACCTGAACTTTTTTCCTCGCCGGATGCCGGAACGCGGACAGTGGGGTATTTAATACCTAACTGTTCGAGGTAGGTCGGATATTTGGCAGGATCGTAATAATATTTCTTCATCTCCGGCCGGAACTCCTCCATGATCTTCTTGTTCAGGTGAACGGCCGGCTTGTCCGTCTTGGAAATCAGGGCCGTATACTTCGTATCCTTGGTTTGTACCTCATTGAAATACTTCCAGGCATTGGTCAGGATTTCAGGTTTTACGAAGAGGTCGAGTAATGTCATAGCCTCGGCCTTGGCGCCGGCAGTAACGCCTTTGTGCGCAATGGGCGTGGCCATGGCAATCGCGTTGGCCCAGTGATGGCCGGGTAATCCCGGAATGTTAGCCGGATATCCGAGGACAATTGTCGGCAAATTCCAGGAAATGTCGGCAATATCATCCGACCCTCCGCCGCCCGACGACGCCGTTGCCATTGGTTTCCGCAACTGGCTGAGCGAAGTGCTCAAACCATCGTTCGCCCGCTCGCCACCGAAACCGACAGCCGGGCTTCCCACTTCTTTTTGCAATGCACGAGCCAGTTTCTGGTCCTCTTCGCTCCATTGCGGCAAGCCTACGCTTTTGATATTCTCGTACATCGCCTCGGCTATGGGCTGGTTCATATGTCCCGGCCAGGCGCTGCCCAGTACTTCGTAGGTCATTTTGGTTTCGGTCATTTTTGCCGCCGCTTCGGCAATGCGTATACCGTCCTTGTACATCTGCGTGATTTTAGGATAGCTGCGCTCGCGGAAATAGTACCATACCGACGCTTTGGAAGGCACCACATTGGGTTGGTCGCCGCCGTCGGTGATCACATAGTGCGAGCGCTGGGTGGTTTCCATGTGCTCGCGGTGGTAGTTCCAGCCGATATTCATGAGTTCCACAGCGTCCAATGCACTCTTCCCGCGCCAGGGCGCACCGCCTGCGTGCGAAGCCTGTCCTTCGAAATCGAAGCGCACGGAAATCATCCCATTACCGCCGCCATCGCCGTAGGAAGTGCCCAGGTTACTGCTCACGTGGGTGAAAATGCACGCGTCGACATCTTTGAAATAACCGTCACGAACAAAGTAGGCTTTGGTAGCCAGCTGCTCTTCGGCCACGCCCGGCCAGAGCATAATGGTGCCGGAGATCTTCTCCCGTTCCATGATCTTTTTCAATGCCAGCACAGCCGTCACATTCAGCGGCTGGCCGGAGTTATGCCCCTCGCCATGGCCGGGAGCGCCTTCAACAATCGGGTCATGATAGGCCACGCCGGGTTTCTGCGATGCCTTGGGAATACAATCGATATCGCTGCCGACGGCGATCACCGGTTTCCCCGATCCCCATTTGGCCGTCCAGGCGGTAGGAATGCCCGAAATGCCCTGCTCGATCGTAAATCCGTTCTTTTGGAGAATATCTGTCAGGTATTTAGAAGTTTCCACTTCCTGAAAACCCAGCTCGCCGAAGCTGAAAATCATGTCCACCATTTCCTGGGTGAACTTCTTCCGGCCTTCGATATCTTTCGCCAGCTCGGTTTTGAGCGCGTCGATTTTGGCGGGGGTAAGTTTTACCTGCGCGCTCGCGAGGCCGGGTAGCAAGGCCAGTGCCAGCAGCCATTTGAAACTATATTTTTTCATATCTAAATCAGTTTGTTAGTGGACAATTCCGCATTCGGGATCGGGAAAATGTACTCGGGCTGCGATGGTGAAATGGACGGCGCCGAAAGTCCGCCGCTGCCTTTCGCCGGGATCGTGAGCAGGTTGCGCAGCAGGTCGTTCGAGCGCAGGCCTTCCCCGAGGAACTCGATACGGCGTTCGAGCCATATCGTTTTGACCAACGCATCGGCCGTAGCAACATCGACCGCAGGAAATGCATAGGCGGCATCCGAGCGCATGCGTACCGCTTTCAGCAACTCCACCGATTTGGCGAGGTCGCCGGTTTTGGCAAGGGCCTCGGCGTAGTTCAGCAATACTTCCGAATAGCGGAGCAGAGGTACGTAATCGATCGTCGGGTTCGTCTGGTTGTATTTTTTCAAATAGGTCAATCCCCCTGCTACCCGTGTAAATGCGGTTTTGCGGACGTCGGTAGCCGGCCATGACGGGTCGCCCAGGATACCGGTCGGGTTCAGGTTGTATTCCAAATTGAGATTATACTCGTAAGCGAGCGAATTCTGGCCGCTCACCAGGTTCAGGGCGGTCATCGGCATCGAAAAAATCGATTCGGTAGTCGTGTAGTCCGTAAAAAATACCGTGGTAATATTTGATTGCAACTGGTGCTTCACGCCAGCCGGCGCGCTGAACGGCGCGGCATCCGACACGATCTTTTTCGCTTCCGTGACCGTTTTGGCATAGTCTCCCATGGTGAGATACACCCTCGTTTTCAAGGCAATGGCGGTATTTTTATGGGCGCGGGTGGTGTTCAGCAGAGCTGTCGAATAATTGACGGGCAGGCCTGCCTCCGCTTCGTCGAGGTCTTTCAGGATTTGGGCATACACCTCGGCCACTGTGCTCCGGGCCAGGTCGTTGTTGGCGGGGGTACTCTCGCCTTTCAGCCGCAAAGGAATCCCCGGCGAGGCGCCTTTGTCTTTCACATACGGCTGCGCATAGCGGGTGATCAGCCCGAGATAGCAGAATGCCCGCACAAACTTCGCCTCAGCAATGTACTGGGTGGCGGTAGCGGCGTCCACCACGTCGGGGTGCAGCGGCAGGCCGTCGATCAGCAGGTTCGCCGAGTTGATGGCCGTGTACGACGTTCCCCAGGCCGAAGATGCATCATTGGAACCCGACGTGACGGTGTGGCTCCAAGCGTCGTAACCCGTAAACACATTTTGGGTGCGGTTGATGAACTCTTCGCCGCGGATGTCCGCCAGCATCAGGTAACGCCCGCCGTACAGGCTCCCGTTTTTCATCGCGCCGTAGAGGCCATTCACCTGCCCCAGCACACGGGCCGGCGTGTCGAAAATATAGGCATCCTGCAAGGCAATGTTGGGCACCGGGTTGAGCAATTCCTTTTCATCGCACGAGGTCATGAGGGCTGTCAGCGGCAATGCCATGCAGGCCAGCCTGAACACCAAGGTATTCACAGGCTTCATAGGAGTGTTTTTAAATAGCTTTTTCATGATCAGAAACCGAGGTTTAAACCAAATGTGAATGTGCGCCCTTGCGGAATGGAGTTCTTCTCCACACCGGGGGTCGTGTTGGAATTACCATTGACCGAAATCTCGGGGTCGGTACCGGTATATTTCGTGAGGATGAATGCATTGAAAACCTGCGCATACAACCGCACCGAACTCAGCCCCAGCCTGCTCAGGACCGGCCCGGGCACGCGGTAACCCAGCGAAACCGACTGCAACCGCAGGAAATCGCCCTTCTCGGCATTCTCGGAGATCGGCCATGACGAGCCGTTCGAAAGCAGGTCACCGTACACGACGCGCGGAATGTTGGTCACCTGCCCCGGCGTGGTCCAGCGGTCGAGCACCTCGGTGGTGTTGTTCCAGAAGCGCTGGTCGCGCCAGGTGCCTTTGGTACCATTCATTACCAGGTTACCTCCCGAGTAGGTGAAGTTCACCCCCAGGTCCCACTGACCATATTTGACATTATTGATAAAACCGCCATAATAAGTCGGCAGCGCATTACCCAACAGATAGTAGTCGTCCACCGCGATGGCGGGTGCGGGAGAGCCGTCCAGATAAGTCCAGCGGCTGCCCCCCGCAGGTACCACGTGGCTGTACTGCACACGTTCGCCCGCCTTGTTGATGAAGACCCGCTGGCCGTTTTCGGGATTCACACCATCCGTTTTTGCGCCATACAAGCTCCCTACCGAATAGCCCACGCGGGTAATGTTGGTCGCCTCCGCTGCCGTGGAAGTGGTCCCCACCAGCTCGGTACCCTGCCCGTACAGCTCGGTGACCTTATTTTTATTATGGGTAAAATTGAGACTCGCATTCCAGCTCAGCTTGCCTTTACGGATAATGTTGGCATTCACGCCCAGCTCGATTCCGTGGTTGTACATCGCGCCGATGTTCATGAATATGGCATCACCCGGGATACCTTTCGAGGGTGACTGCGGCACGTTAAGGATCAACCCGTTGACGCTATTGGCATAGTAGGTAGCTTCGAGGGTAATGCGGTCGTTCAGGAAGCTCACATCGGCTCCCACGTTGGTCTGGTTGCTCGTTTCCCATCCCAGGTCGGGGTTACCGCCCTGGCTGAAATTCCATGTAGGAACGGCGGCATACAGGTTCGACTCGTACAATGCGAGCGAACCGTACGCACTCACACCCGAGTTACCCACGCGCCCCCAGCTTGCACGGAGTTTCACGCTGCTCATGATGTCGGCCAGTTTGGATTGCTTGTAAAAATCCTCTTCCGAAATGCTCCATCCGGCCGATACGCCACCGAAATTGCCGTACTTCTTGCCGCTTCCCAGCGCAGAGTTGCCGTCGCGGCGGTAGTTGAGAGTGAAGAAGTATTTCTTGCTAAAATCATAGGTAAACCGGGAGAACACCGACACCAATGCACTCTCCGTCAACACATTCGCAGTGGGCGAGATTTGTCCGTAACTTCCCTGAAACTCATCGAAGAACGGATCCGAAAGCTGCGTGCGGGTGGCTCCCCAACTCGACGTCCCGAATTTCTGCACATCATAACCGGCCAGTAAGGAAATGTTGTGATTGGTCGCAATGGAAGTCTGGTAGTTCAATGTATTGGTCCAGTTCCAGTTGCTGATCAGCCTGCTGCTGTTGGTGGCGCTGCCGTTGGAGGAGTTTCCCGGGCCATGCACAGGACTGTTGAAACTCACATTCTCGACTTTCAGACGGTCCATCGCGTAGCTCATTTTGTACTGCAAGCCTTTGAAAATCTTGACAGTAGTACCGAAATTGGCGATAATACGGTCGTTTTCAGACGTATATTTATTCAAATCCAGCAATGGAACCGGGTTGTAAAAGTTGCTCGCCACCTTGTTATTGCCCATGCCCAGTGTATTGGACGCACTGAGGTTGTAGGAGCCGTCGGGGTTTACGGCGTACACATTCGGGGCGGAAAGCCACGCGAGACGGGCAGAACCCACCAATCCAAACGCATTGCCGCTCAACGACCCGGTGTTGGGTGAGGCATTCAGGCTGGTATTGTAATTGATATTTCCTGAAAACGACAACCAGGAATTGAGCTTGTGATCGATATTGAAGCGGGCAGCTTTCCGGGTAAACTGATTGGTTTTCAGAATCCCTTTCTGATTACTGTAATTCGTAGAGAAGTAATATTTCGTGGATTCCGAACCGCCGGAAACACTGATGCTGTGGTTTTGCGAAACGCCGGTTTGATATACTTTATCATACCAGTTGGTGTTTACAATGGAACCGTCCTCCTGGATAATCGGAAAGAACAGCGCCGAGGCCACGGCATCGTTGTTCGCATTGCCGCCCAGGATTTTGGCGTTCATGACCCCCTCGTTTTTAATGTCCATAAACTGCTGCGCATTCAGCATTGTGGGCAAGCGTGTTGCTTTGGTCATACCGGTCCAGCCTTCGTAGGTCACTTTTGCCTTGCCTGTCTTGCCGCTTTTGGTCGTGATCAGGAGCACGCCCGCCGCCGCACGCGATCCGTAAATGGATGTCGACGCAGCATCTTTCAGTACATCAATCGACTCGATATCGGCAGGGTTAATGTCGCCCAGCGGGTTATTGGCCACGGTAGAGTTAGCTGAAACATCACCTGTATTAATAGGAATACCATCCACCACAATCAACGGAAACGAACTGAGCGAGATCGAGTTAATACCTCGTATGCGGATGACGGGCGGGTTGTTCAGCACACCGTTCGGTTGACCGATACTCACGCCCGTAGCGCGCCCGGCCAGTCCCTGGTCGAAACTCTGTACCGGCATATCCTTCAATTTATCTCCCGAAACCCGCGCTGCCGAACCGGTAAACTCCTCTTTGGATTGCGTGCCGTACCCCACGACCATCAGCTCATTCAACTGCTTGGTACTGCTTGCCAGCTTGATACTGATCGCCGACTGGCCGCCGACGGCCACTTCCTGCGCCACGTATCCCACGTACGAGAACACAAGCACCGGCGCGCCGGAGTCCGACACCTTGATGATGTATTTACCGTTCATGTCCGTAATGGTGCCCGTAGAAGTGCCTTTCACCAGCACCGCCACACCAGGTAGTGTCTCGCCATTGTCGTTGTCGGTCACGACACCCGATATCTCGCGGTCGGCCGGGCGCACAAGCGATGCCAGCAGGATTTCCGTTTTCTGGATCTGGCCGGTTGTTTTGGCCTCTTTTTCCACGATCACCACCGTACCCCGCTGCTCGCGGTAATCGAGACGTGTCGGGCCGAGCAGTTCGTCGAGAACCTCGTCCACCGGCTTGCGGCTCACAGCAATATTGACGCGGTAAGGTGCCACGAGTTCTTCATTGTACACAAACTTGAAGCCGGTCTTTTTCTTGATCAGGTTGAATGCCTCTTTCAGGCTACGGTCGCGCAGGGTAAGGTCGATCGTCACTTCCTGAAGACTCTGCCGGGCATCCACTTCCGCCCCGACGGAGGGCAGCGTTACCAGCAGCACGAAAAGTAAGAAGAACGTGGTCAGGCGTGTCCATTTGTGTATGGACAGTAAACTTCTGGTACAATTTTTCATACCTTTGAATGAGTTGGGGTTAATCGTGAAACATCAATTCCAGCTTCCGGATAGCAAGATCAGTCAGTGATTGGCGTTACGTTCTGATTTTCACTATCACTCGGTCCGGCAGGCTCAGGCTTGCCGGATTTTTTACATTAAAGGGCAGTCGTTCGTTACATAGGCACCGGGTTCAAATGGGTCTTCTTTTTTTGCTAAGTATTATCTGATTGTCTTCTAAGTGGTATTCCAGGTTGTTGGCGAGCGATAGCAGATCGAGTATGCGGGGGAGGGAGTCGGTTGAGGCAAATTCGGCAGACATATGGTATTCCTGTATCGATTCCTCTGCCCGGATCTTTACATCGAATTTGTTTTCCAAAATGGCAATCACGTTGGCGAAGCTCTCGTTGTCGAACAGCAGCCTGCCATCCTTCCATGCCACAGCATTGGCGCTGTTTACATTCACTTTTGTAATCTCACGAGTCTTTACATCGTAAGCCACCTGCTCGTTGGGCAGCAATATCTTCCGTTCCGGGCCGACCGCACCGCCCACTCGTTCCACCTGCACCTTCCCGCGAGTAACGGTAACCAATATACTTTTCAAAAAATGGTAAGACCGGATATTGAATGCCGTCCCTAAAACGCGGGTGGTCGTGCCGGAAGCCGTCACGAAAAATGGCTTCGATTCGTCCCGTTTGATATCGAAGTAAGCCTCGCCGTCGAGCAGCACGACCTTCCGCTCGTGTTCCGCAAAATGCCTGGGATACTCCATTTTGCTAGATTCATTGAGCCAGACCGTCGAACCGTCGGGCAACTTTATTTCCGTGCGCTCGCCTTTCCCCGTAATTACCGAAACTTTATTCCCGAAAATGGTGAAGGGATTGTGTTTCCAAATGTAGAACCCGATACCCATCATAAGCAGTACCGAAGCAGCTATGCGAAATGTCCGCGAAACAGCCATCCACCGCCTTTCCCGCAATGGTTTCACACTTTCCGGTTCCGGCACGGCTTGCTCGTCAAGTTGCCTGGCAAGCGGTTCATCCAATTTCCCTTCGGCCATCAAACGGAAGAAAATATCCAGTTCCTCCCTGCTCAACGCATTGGCGACGTAACGTTTGACGAGTTCTTCCAGGAATCTCTTGTCCTCCATTTTTCAGGCTATTTATGATGAAGACGGGCGATATGAGTTTTAGGGTACCCCCTCGGTCAAAAATTTTTTGTCATTTTTTGTTAGATGTTGTCGTTTGTTGCTCGTTCGTGCAAATCTTTTGATTTGCATACACTATTCACAGGCCTCCGGCCGGTCCATACGGCAAGAGCGACCATGCGATATCAATCGGCCGGAGGCCTGCGAATAAAGAGTCACAAAGGGAACCTTCGCGCCATGCCGCACAACACATGACCACAAATGACAATACATGACCGCTAACTTCACCAAACCGCCATAACGCAAATAGCCAGCGAGTTGAACGACAACCCGAAATTCTTGTGCGCAGAATATTTGAGGTATTTGATCGCCTTCACCATATGTTTTTTAATGGCATTCCGGGAAATACCCAACACTTCGGCCGCCTCGTCGTAGGAATGTTCCATTTCCCGGCAAAGACGGAACACCTCCTGATCGCGTGGGGAAAGTTGGTGGAGTATTTTTTGCAGATAATGTTGGTATTCTTCCGATTGCAATGCTTCTTCCACATGGCTGGCATGTTGCAGCGACGCGCGGATCACCTCCTCCCGCACCGAGCGCTCGGTAGCGGCATGGCGAAGGAAATCGAGGACACGGTTTTTGGAAACCGTAAAGAGGTAAGCCCGGAATGATTGCAGGTTGGCGAGCGTCTCCCGCTTTTCCCATACTTTCAGGAAGATCTCCTGGCACAGGTCTTCGGTATGCTCGGTGGATTTGACAAATTTGAAAACATAACGGCTGATTTCCCCCCGGTAATGCCGGTACACCCCGTCGAAAGCCTTGCTGTCTCCCGAAGCGAGGTCTTTCAGCAAAACAGTTTCTTCGAACGCGTCCATCGTTGAGATTGTCTTTTATACCGCCAAATATCGTTTCCCTAATTTAGGCACATATTCATTAAAATTTCAAGATTTTGAAATTTGATACACCATTAATTTTGCTATTTGATTAAATAGATTAGTATAATTATGATTTTTATAAAATAGTTAAAATAATATTCTAATTCAGGTATACTCATTAAAAACAGAGCTTGCTGAAAACAAAGAGACGCTGCCGGAGTCCGGCAGCGTCTCTCACTTCTATACTACAACATTCATGGCTAGTCTTTCCTGCGCAGGTACACATTGTTACTGATCGATTCCAGTTTCACGTCCGGGCCACCGCCATTAATTTTCCCTTCGAGCAAATAGCCCACGATCGGGTTCTTCTCCTTTTTGTTTCCGAAATCGATGTCAAGGTCGGAATACACTTCGCCGGTGACGGTTTTTACGGCTACATTGGCTCCTTTGGATTTCGGCCAGGTCATATCCACGAATCCGCTGATCGTTTTGGCAGCCACGGCCGCCGTAGCGCCCTGAATATCGATATTCCCATTGATGGTTTCGAGTTTCAGCTTGGCTTGCCGGGGCAGGGTTACCTGGTAGTTGATCTCGCTGCAAACGTAGTACCGGTTTTTGCCGTCGTCGCTGCTCCACGTGCTTTTCTCTCCCGGGCAGTCCTCGCCCTTACCTTCCTTTATCTTTTCCTTGTCGATGTCGGTTTTCAGGACAATTTCATCGGCAGTAGTCATGTCCGTGACACGAAATGCGTCATTCAGTTTGTTTTGATTGATTTTGACGGACATATGCACCGACACTTCCTGCTTGTCCCAGTAGCGCACCCGGATGCTGTCGCCGAAGCGCAAATTGAGGTTTACCGTCTTGCCCGATTGGTATGGCAGGCTTTTATCGATGATTTTCTGAGCAAAAGCGGACGCGCATATCACGCCCAGGATGGCTGATAACAATATCTTTTTCATGGTAATAGATGCAGGTTTAGGTGTTATTTCTGCTTGCGGATATAAATGTTGCTGCTGATCGTGTTGAGGGTCATTTCCACGCCCCCGCCATTGATCGCCCCGTCGACGTTGGCCATACCGCCGACTTTCGACATGCCATCCTTGGTACTTTTCACACCGAGATCGAAATCGGTATACATTTCCCCATTGATCGACCGGAGTTTCAGGTTCGACTTCGCAGCCGCCGGCAAAGTAATGTCCACATCCCCGCTGATCGACGAAATGGCTGTCGGCTTACCTTGCGCCAGGTTCGAGAACGTGGCGGTTACCTCGCCGCTGGTGGTATTGGCGACCACGGGACCGGTGATATTGTTGAGTACGATGTTGGTGTTGTTCGTTTTAATTTCCAGGTCGCCGTCCATATTCGAGATCGACAGCCCAGATCCTCCCTGCCAATTGGTTTCCACGAATTTCACCGCTACCTGCCGGGGCAGTTTGATCGTGTATTTGATAGATTTTCGGGTCGCTTTCTCAATTTTCAACCCGGAAGCATCAGGCGTTACCGACAGCCCGATACCGGAGTTGTCGACAGCCGAGTAATAAAGCGGTTTCAGCCCCTTCGCACGGTCGGGCGGTGCTTCGTAGCCCGACGACGCCTGGATAATTACCTCGTCGCCATTGTACCCTTCTATTTTGACCGTGCTCGAAGAAAGTTCGAACACTACTTTTTTATCCTTCGAATTGGCCAGTTTGGTCTTGTATTCGGGGGTTTGGGCACACGCAATGCTCAGGCTCCAAAGGAAACCCGCACTGATTAACAGTACTTTTTTCATGGTTATTTGTTATTAGGATTTATTTACTTGTTTGGTCCAGGGATCGAAACCCCTGATTAAAATATCGCTTTTGCATAGAGGGCCAGAGGCCCGACCGATATCCCATCCAGGGAATTTATTCCCTGGTAAAGGGCATTGTCAGACGTCCGCGTTGAGGCGGTTCATGCCTTCGGTCGCTTTCAGCCGCACCACGTCGAGTACCTCCTGGTTGCGCGCGAGTTGCTGAAACTGATCCACCGCCCGTTTTTCCTTGATCGCCACCAGCGTTTCAATGAGCGAGATCTGGATATTAGGGTCCGTCTGGATCGCCAGCGACTGGATCAGCGCCTCCTTCACCTCCGTTTCATCGGCAAAGTGCGTCAATGCCTGGCAAGCCGCCAGCCGAACATTCACATTCGGATCGAAATTGAGCGTGTTGATCAGCAGCTGCGTAATATCCCTGTCGACATCGGAGATTTCATAGCTATGGTTCACCGCCTGGATACGCTCGCTCGCCGAGGTGTTATCCATTTGTTCAAATGCGAGTACCTTTTTCATTTCCTCAACCTGCCCAGCCTCTTTTCCGTCCAAAGCGGCCAACACCGCACCATTTTCGGACTTTGACTGAAACAACCATCCTGCACCGAAACCAATGATCAGCAGCGCCAGCCCGGCTGCAATGCGCAACAACCACGTTCCCAACCTCCTTACCGGACCTTGCTTAGCCGGTTCAAGCATCAATGCCAGGTCATGGTTAAAATTCAGCGAAGGCTGCTCCTTTCGTGCATTCGCAAAATAGCCGAACTGTGCAGCGTGGCTCTTCAAATGCTCCGGTATCTCGCCATGCTGGAAAAACTGTTTCAAGGCTCGTTCCTCTTCCAGCGACGTCTCACCATCATAATATTTTTCTAATAACTTCTCAATATCCTGTGCCATAATTGTCTGCTTTTAAATAATTCTCGCGCAACTTCTGCCTTGCCCGCGAAAGGATCGTACGGATATTCGCGTTACTCAGCCCGGTCACCTCCTCGATCTCCTCCAAGGTATACTCCTCCACGTCGCGCAGGTGCAATACCAGTTTCTGCTGCTCCGGCAGCTCGCCGATGAGCCGGTGCATCAGACCGGCGCTGTCGCTGTTCTCGACTTGCCGGTAAGGCGATACATCCACTGCCTGCATGGCCACCATATCCGTTTCGTTGCTCGTTTTCTGTTTATGATGGGATTTCAGCCGGTCCAGACAAAGGTTTTTCGTCATCTGCACCGCCAGTGCCTCCACACTCTGGTAACTTTCCAGCTGCTGCCGGTTGGTCCAGAGCCTCAGGAACACATCCTGAATGGCATCCTCTGCTTCCTCGCGGTTGCGAAGAAACATTTGCGCCAGTCGGAACAGGCGCCCCTGGACGGGCAGAATGCGTTGGTTGAAGGCTTGTAAATCCATATTCAATGGCATAGACGACCGGCTTCCGGAAACGTTACAGGATTTACGAAAAAATTTTCATCCGGCGTCCAGCCCCGAACAAAACTGTTCGCTTTCGGACAAGCATACATATACAAAAAGCGCCATTACCGACTCCAAACAGCATTTTTACATTTTGGCAAAGTATTTGTTTTGCATTATTATAACTAATAAGCTGCGCGGAATATGAAAAGAACTTTTCTCGGGGAATTTGAAGAAATCGTCCTGCTGGTAGTGGCCGGCTGCACCGGAGAAGCTTACGGCGTCACCATTTGGGAACGCGTGCAGGAATACACAGGCCGGTCGGTTTCGCTGAGCGCGGTACACGCTACACTATACCGACTGGAAGAGAAAGGATTTCTTACCTCCGAAATGGGCGGCGCCACCGCGGAGCGCGGCGGCCGGCGGAAGCGCTTTTTCAGCATGACCAATTATGGTAACCGCGCGTTGCAGGAAATCAACGAGATCCGCCAGCAGCTCTGGCAGGCGATACCAGCCGAAAAGCTTCAACCCAAACTCAGCTTTTCATGATATGGACAAGACCCCGCAACATAGCAGCCCGCCCCGCTGGATCGACCGGCTGCTGACGATCATCATCGCACCCCATTTCCTGGAAGACATTCTGGGCGACTTGCACGAGGTGTATGCATTGCGCGCGCAAGCAGGCAACAACCGCGCGGCACGCCTGCACTACCTGCTCGCATCCGCCCATTACGTGCGCCCCTATTTCATGAAACGCAAACCCCGCACCTACTCCCCCACCTATTTTTTCAGTCCTGCCATGATCAAAAACTATCTCAAAATCTCGCTCCGAATGCTGGGCAAAAACAAGGCTTACAGCTTCATCAATATCACCGGCCTCGCCATGGGCATGGCCGTAGCCATCCTGATCGGCCTGTGGATCTACGACGAGCTATCGTTCGACCGGTATTTCGAAAACCACGACCGCATCGCCCAGGTATGGCAGCACCAGACATTTAACGGGCAAATCGGCACCCAGACTTCCCTACCCTTTCCCATCGGCGATGAGATCAGACGAAATTATGGCGCAGACTTTAAACACGTCATCATGGCTTCCTGGAACAGCTGGCATATTCTGACCAATGGTGATAAGAAATTCAACAAGAGCGGGTCGTATATCGAACCGGAAGCACCCGAAATGTTCAGTCTGCGTATGCTACGCGGCACGCGCGCGGGCTTAAAAGACCCTTACTCCATTATGCTCTCAGAATCCGTCGCCAAAGCTTTTTTTGGCGACGCCGATCCTATCGACAAAACCATTAAGATCGACAACAACCTCAATGTGAAGGTTACAGGCGTTTATGAAGACTTCCCCAATAACACCACCTTCCGTGAAATGTCGTTCATGATGCCCTGGCAACTGATGATCATCGCCAATCCATGGCTTAAAACCATGGAAGATCCCTGGCGGCCGAATGCCTACCAGACGTTCGTGCAGCTGATCGACAAAGCGGACATCGACCAGGCGTCGGCACGCATTAAAGACATCAAGAAGAGAAATATCAATAAGGAGCAATTAAAATATAAGCCCGACGTGTTCCTGAATCCGATGAGCGACTGGCATCTCTACTCGGAGTTCAAGGAAGGCCGCCGGGTAGGCGGACGCATTGAGTTCGTATGGCTTTTCGGTACCATCGGCGTATTCGTATTGCTGCTGGCGTGTATCAATTTTATGAACCTCAGCACTGCGCGTTCCGAAAAGCGGGCAAAGGAGGTGGGCATCCGCAAGGCAGTCGGATCTGTGAGAAAGCAACTCATCACACAGTTTTTTACAGAATCATTTCTTGTAGCAGGTTTCGCATTCTCGCTTTCGATTGTACTCGTAGTATTATGCCTGCCGCTGTTTAACGAGGTCGCCGACAAGAAGATCGCTATGCCGTGGGCCAGGCCCGAGTTCTGGCTGGCAGGCATTGGTTTCAGCATCATTACGGCCATTATCGCGGGCAGTTACCCGGCACTGTACCTCTCTTCCTTCCAGCCGGTGAAAGTATTGAAAGGCACTTTCCGCACCGGCCGTTTCGCCGCGGTTCCGCGGAAAGTATTGGTGGTGGTGCAATTTACAGTATCAATCATCCTGATCATCGGAACGGCCGTGGTATTCAAGCAGATCCAGTTTGCTAAAAACCGTCCGGTAGGTTACAGCCGCGATGGGCTCATTTCCATTTTCGCATCGACAGGGGATATCCACAAACATTTCGAAGCCGTTCGTCATGACTTGAAAAGCAATGGTGCCATTGTGGAGATGGCCGAATCGGGCAGCCCTACCACTGAAACCTGGTCGTCCACGAGCGGTTTTGAATGGAAAGGCAAGGATCCGGAGCAATCGGTCGATTTCTCGTTCGACGAGGTATCCTATGATTATGGAAAAACAGTAGGATGGCAATTCGTACAAGGCCGCGATTTCTCGCGGGAGTTTGCTACGGACTCGGTGGCATTGGTGGTGAACGAAACGGCGGTAAAATTCATGGGCATGATAAATCCGGTCGACCAACCGATGACCTGGTTTAAAAAGCCTTACAAGATCGTGGGTGTCATAAAGGATATCGTGGTAAACTCGCCCTACGCGCCTTCGAGGCCGCAATTTTTCTGTCTTTCGTCCGGGCAGGGCAACGTGATCAACATCCGCCTCAACCCGGCCGTCGGCTCATCCGCATCGATTGAAAAAATCAAAACCGTTTTTGAAAAACATGACCCGGGCTCGCCGTTTGAATATCAGTTTGTAGACGAAGTATATGCCCGCAAATTCGTTGACGAAATACGCATCGGCAAACTTACGACCTTCTTTTCAATACTCGCCGTGCTGATCAGCTGCCTGGGACTCTTCGGCGTGGCATCCTTCATTGCTGAACAGCGGACGAAGGAAATCGGCGTTCGGAAAGTGCTTGGCGCCACCGTGCTGAGCGTTTGGGGGCTGCTATCGCGTGACTTTGTACTGCTGGTATGCATTGCGTTCCTCATTGCCACGCCCGGCGCCTACTATTTCCTGAACGGCTGGTTGCTGAAATACGACTATCATACCAGCATTTCATGGTGGATATTCGCGCTGACTGGTATCGGTACACTGCTGATCACCCTGCTGACGGTGAGCTTCCAGGCCATCAGAGCTGCGACCATGAACCCTATCCGCAGCCTGCGGTCGGAATAATGTGTTTTTTAACCATTGGATCATTTCAAAAAGCATTTAAAAATGCCTGAACACCGTCCGCCCCGCTGGGCCGATTACCTGCTCGAGAAGTTTGTGAACCCGCGTTTTCTGGAAGACATCCAGGGCAACCTGGAAGAAATCTTCCTGCGTCGCGCACGTGAGGCAGGCGTACCGCGGGCGCGGCGCGAGTATGCGTGGGCGGCCGTGCGGCATCTCACGCCCTATTTTACCCAAAAAAGCCCCAGCCCTTACCCCACCGTTTCCAACCTGAGCCCTGCGATGCTGAACCATTATCTCACCTATGCCTTGCGGCATTTTGCTAAAAACCGCCAGTTTACGTTTCTAAATGCCGTGGGGCTGGCTACCGGCCTCATTTGTACATTGCTTATTTACCTATGGGTCGCCGACGAGCTGGCTTTCGATCGGTTTCACGAAAAAGGAGCCCGCCTGTATAAAGTGATGGTCCACGAAAAAGGCGGCGACAGGCTGGTAACTTCGGACGGAACCGGAGGCATTCTGAGGGTAATGCTGCCAAAGGATATGCCCGAGGTGGAAATGGCCGTTTGTACGACGCCCCCGGCCTGGTTTCAGAAGTTCAGCCTCTCGACAGACGGGCGCACCGTGAGCGCGGCGGGGAATTTCGTGAGTCCCGATTATTTCAAGGCATTTTCTTTCCCCCTGATACAAGGCAACGCGCAATCCGTCCTTTCCGACAAAAACACCGTTACGATTTCGGAGCAAATGGCCGTCCGTCTGTTCGGATCAGCCGAAAAGGCGATGAACCAGCTGGTGGAATGGAAATGGCAGGCATTTTCCCGCAAATGCCAGGTAACTGGTGTTTTCAAAGATCAACCGCACAATTCCAGTGAGCAATCGGAACTGTTGATCCCTCTGAGCGCCTGGGACGACATATTGCCCCAGGGCAGCATGCCCAACACGGCTACCGGCCCGTTCCGAAACTACCTCGTCCTTCGCCCGGGTGCCGACGCGCAGCTACTGGAAGCAAAACTGGCCGACTACGCAAAGAAGCGCTTCAATGACCCCAATGCGACATTATTCATCCAGAAATACGCCGATGGCTATCTCTACGGTCAGTACGAAAACGGTGTACAGTCGGGCGGGCGGATCGAATATGTACGGCTGTTCTGCGCGATTGCCGTGTTTATCCTGCTCATTGCATGCATCAATTTCATGAACCTCTCCACGGCCAAGGCGTCGGTACGGGTGAAAGAAGTGGGTGTCAAGAAAGCATTGGGTGCCGGCCGGGCAACGCTTGTCTTTCAGTTCCTCGGCGAATCGATCCTGATGAGTTTTATTACATTACTCATGGCGCTGGGTGTCGTTTGGCTTGCATTACCTTATTTTAATTCCATTACCAATAAACAGCTCACACTGCATTTCAGCGGGCAATTCATCGCTGCATTGGCCGCGATTCTGCTGCTTACCGGCCTCCTCGCGGGCAGTTACCCGGCATTGTACCTGTCACGTTTCAATCCCGCCCTTACATTAAAAGGCAAACTCCTGCACGGCATGAGCGAACTCTGGGTGCGGAAAGGGTTAGTGGTGTTCCAATTTGCGGTTTCGGTGATCTTCATCATTTCGGTGGTGGTTGTATACAAGCAAATTGATTATGTCCAGGCGAAAAATCCGGGTTACGAGAAGGACAATATCGTGTATTTTGAAATGGAGGGCCGTGCCGCAACGCAGACGGAGGCATTTCTCGCCAGGCTGAAAACGCTCCCCGGTGTGGTGAACGCGTCGAGTATTCAGCAAAAGATCGTTCTTCCTGCATTCCTGCCGTCGGCTGGTGTGCGCTGGGACGGGAAGAACGAGAAAGATGAGATCCGCTTTTACAAAATGCCCGTCAACTACGGCCTCACCGAAACGCTGGGCATCCGCATGGTCGCGGGCAGGAGTTTTTCAAAGGATTACGGATCGGATACGACTGCGGTGATTTTAAATGAAACGGCTATCCGGCAAATGGGCATCACAGACCCCATCGGCAAACAGATCATGATCGACGGCAGGAAGACCCACATCGTCGGCGTGGCGCAGGATTTCCATTTCAATTCGCTGCACGAAACGATCAAGCCATTCATTTTCAGACTATCACCCAAAGAAACCATGCTTGCCACCGTCAAAATCCAGGCCGGACAGATACCAGCAACGCTGACGCAGATTCAGGATTTTTACGCGAACTTCAACCCCGGCTATGCATTCGACTACGATTTTCTCGACCGTGATTACCAGATTCAGTATGCTTCGGAACGGCTCGTAGCACAGCTGGCCAGGTATTTTGCGGTGCTGGCGATATTGATATCCTGCCTGGGCCTGTTTGGCCTGGCCGCATTTACCGCGGAACGTCGTCGGAAGGAAATCGGGGTGCGAAAAGTGCTGGGTGCCACCACGGGCAGCGTGGTAACGATGCTCTCGCGCGAGTTTCTGATGCTGGTGGCAATCGCTATTGCGGTGGGTTGCCCGCTGGCGTGGTGGCTCACGCAGCGCTGGCTCGATCATTTCGCTTACCGCACCACGATCGGTGCGGGCATATTCGTCGGAGCAGGGCTGGCAACGATCATTATCACCCTCGCTACCGTCAGTTTTCAGTCGGTCCGCGCGGCGCTGACCAACCCGACACAGTCATTGAAGTCGGAGTGATTTTGCAACACATGATTATTACAACTTCGGTTCTATCCACAGTGCGGCCAGGCAGAGCATCAGCCAGGTAAACCAAGCCCAGCCGGGAAGTTTCCGGGTTGATACCCAGTTGCCCTTCATACCGGTTGCTGAACTCAATTCTTGTGTAGATTGAATAAAATGCTGCATTCGCGACGCGTACCGCAAGGGGGAATAGTCCTGCACATACACTTCGGTATTCAGTGAGTCGTGCAGCGATTGCCAGTCGCTGCGCGCCGGTAAAAAAGCAGCACTAGCCGAACGGTCATTCAATGCAGAGGTAACTGTTGAAACGGTGTCCTTGCCGACCGTCAAAAATCGCGGAACGGGTCGAAAGTTGTTCAAATGCACTGTAACCGGCACATTTCGAAAAACCGGGGCGTCCCATTCGATCACAGGCGCCTGGGCAGGGCGCGCGTATGCGAGGATTTCGTTCCAAACCTTTCCATAAGCAATGCTATCACCCGACAGCTGCATTGGAAAGGTCTCATTCAATAAACTTACTGCGATTTTGCCCGTCGTCTTTTCGGTTATCACCGGGAAATTCGGCGCCTGCATCTGAAAACTACTTGCCTCAAAACGGAAAGGCAGTGCAGTCAATGAAGCGGATACGGCAACCGATTCTTCATTGGAAACTTTCACCGATTGAAAACGTGTGTCCAACGCATTATTGATCGCCCGGAGGTCAGTAACAGGGTCGCCTAATTGCAGAAAGAGCACACTTTTACCCGCGTTTACAGTCTTTTTTACAACCGCATCAGCAGCATTCGAAGCACTCGTTACGATCAGGTCGGGCTCGGCGGCCCGGTTGATATTCAGCTTGCTGCGGATATTTTTCGACAATGAAGACACATACAGCACGGAATGCCCCTGCTTTCCAAGCCAGGTAGCGAGGTTGCGCGTTTCAAAATCGGGGTTATCGAGCAGGAAATTCACAGTCAGTTTCAGCCCGGGCTGCGCGAAAAAGCGGAGCGTATCGATCGTTCGACCGTCGAGGTCAAGCGTCGCCGTAGTACGGCCTTCGGAAAATGCAGGGAATGCGAGCCTGAAACGGTTTTCTCCGGCATTCAGCATGACGGAATCGAGCGTTCTCCCGGCGTACCGTACCTGCAACGTCATTTTCCCCGACAGCTGAATACTGCCTTCAATCCGCTGCATTTCACCTTTACGCAATACCCCTTTCCATTGAAGGTCACGGAGGGCATTGGGTGCAAACCAGGGCCTCCAACGCAAAACAGGGATATTTTTCAATTGCCGGATGGCGGCAAAAACCGTTTCGTCAAACTCCTGCCCCATTACCACCAGCGTATCTACCGGCCTGCTGGCGATTTCGTCCGCATGTATCAGTTCCGCTCCGGCCAGACTATCCCGCATCCGCCCGGCTGCCCCGGAAGGTACATTTCCGGCTATCAGCAACCCTGTTTTCGACCCGGCATTGGATTGAAAATAGGGATCGAACAGCCACGCCACCAGGCTTACCCAAAGCAAACCATTCAAAACAAACCGGATGCCAAATCTACCGGCGTTCCGATGCCGCGCAAACAGCAGCCCGCATTGCAGTACCAGCAACGCGGCTGCGGCCACTAGCAGCAGTATGTTCAAGGGTTCAGTCCAGTTGAAATCGGTATGGATCATTCAAGTGTTTTATTCTTGCTAAATCTTAAAGAGGCTGCCGCAATGCCTTCCGGAACGCAGCCTCCAACTTTTTCTCTCCCGACCCTGACGGGCGGCTTTGCCACGCAGCATTTGTTCGCTGGTATAAATCGCGCTTCAAACGGACTATTTCAGCATTACTTAATGTCCTGCCCGCCGCCAGTTTTTGCAATGCCGCGAGCATATTCCAGTTTTGCAAACCGCCATTGAACGGCCCGCTTTCGGTAAGCCGCTGCGCTATTTCCGCACTTAATCCTGCCCGTTTCGCCTGCTCGCCTCTGGGTAGCTCATCCTTTTCCAAGTAGCCAAGTAATGCAGCAGCCAGCGCAGCAGTTTGTCTTTGGTTAAAATCCTTTTCGAAGTCCCATTTCGTTGCCAGACCTTTGAGTTCGCCGGTGAGCCGCTTCTCCTTTTCCTTGATCGGCGGCGGATCGTAACCGCTTTTCTTCAAGTACGTCCTCGCTTTTTGCTGGGCGGTTTTAAGGTATTCCAATGCCTTATGCTCGAATGGCAGCGCTTTCTCCGGCTCATAGGTTCGCAAATACAGCTCCGATTGCCACATCTGTTCCAAAGCCATTTTCAAAAGACTGCGTGTGGATTGTTCGTAAAAAGTATTCGTTTCCGCATCATCGTGCGCATGCGTGTATTGCTCCATCAGCGCGGCAAGCGGATCTTTTTCACCGGCGGGCTCTGCCTGGTGCTCATGCGTGTGTACATCCGCATGCGCGGGCTCGCGCGCGCCTTCGCCCTGGCCATCGGAATGGTGCGTGAACGCGTCGATGATATTACCATTATCCCCCGCTGGATTGTCACCTCCGTCGGGCGACCCGCCGTGGGTATCCCCGCCAATGGTCGTTTCAAATTCCTCACCCAAATATTGCCCGTAACGCAGCCGGAGTACTTTCTGGTCAAAACCGATCTCGTTGGACGTCGCTTTGAAATCTTTGGTGCTAAGTTTTTTACGCCGGGCAATAAGCTTTTCGGTATCGATGATAATCTGCCGCTGGCTGCGGAAGTATTCGGGCATGATATTCACGGCCATGGTTGCGAGCTCTGCCTCTTCGATTTTCGCAGTATCCTTATACACGACAAAATACGTATCCGACTTACTGAAATTCGCTTCCGGCTGTCGGTTGTCGATCGCCGCCCAATAGTAATAGAGCTCGTCACCCGGTGTAAAATTCAGCGCTTTCAGATCGATGGTTTTCCGGATGTCAGCTTCTTTAAAGTCGGCCGGACTCAGCGGCATCCGTATTTCACGGAACTTGACATTTTCACCCGAACCCCGCGCCACGGTTGCCACAATGAATGCCTGCTTCACCCGGAAATCATCCGATATTTTAGCCGATACGGTGATGTTTTGAGGATCTTTGAGGAAATGGTAGCGATACAACTCCTTCGAACCGGGCTCAATGCGCGGCGCGAGATCGGGCAATGCTTCGAGTTTGTAAAAATCCGACTGGTATATCAGCGAATCCTTCAAATATCCTTTGATAGCATACAAACCAGAGCCGGAAACGCGGTCCTGGTGCTTGAACACGCCGTGCTGTTCTTTCAAATTCACCTCCTCACCCCTGCTATTCGCAATGCGTACACTTAAATGCTCAGGGTTATCAAACCACACCGACCATTCCACCACCGATCCGACAATCGCACTGATATTCAGGTCGTCCGATTTCTTCTCGGGCAGACCCGTGTAGCCGGGCGGCACTATTTTAACCGCCGAAGATTCAAACTTTGGAATAACCTGCCCTGCAATAGGCTTAGCCGATTTTAATGCCGATATCGGTTTTTCCTGTGCAACCTTCCGCTCACGCATATCCAACACACCGTGATAAGTGAACGCCGCCAGAACCACCGCCCCAAAATATTTCCAGATGCCACGGTATAATATGCGGCGTGGAAACGCGATGTTGCGCGCTTCAATGCGTTCGAGCTGCATTTGTTCGGCGATGTTCAGGTCGTTCCGTCCGAACAGGTCGAGGCTGTATTCAGCATCCTCGCTATAACTGTGAATCCATGCGATGGCAGCCTTTTGTTTATCCCTGAAGGCCCTGGTAGCCCATATCCCGATTAGCCAGCCGATAGAACCGACCGCCGAGCTCAGCCACGGACTGTCTTTCAGAAAAATATCCGCCAACAGGTGCGTTGCCAGGCCCAGCAAGAAGCACTTCAAAATCGCAATCCATTGCAAATGCGTATTGACCGATTTAACCAGCTTCCTTACATCAGCCATGGCTCCCGCTTGTTTTGCGCAGCGCCAACCAGCGCTCTGTTCCCATTAACAATATCAAAACCAATAGCAACCACGGTCGCAATGCGGCTTCTTCCTGCATATGCGAGGCCGGGACTTTTGCAAACAATGCATTCAGTTGCCCTTTGCTCAAAGGCGCGTTATCTGCTTTCAAACCCAAATGTTTCACCAGCAACTCACCTAGCCATTCGGGTAGTCTGCCGCTTTCAACCAGCTCCGAATCCGCCATCCGAAGCGTGTCGCGCAGCTGAACAACCTGCGCCGGATTATTCCATTGCGGTGCATTGCCCGAAACCACATAAGTCGTTCCTGGTTGCGGATTAGCCCACAAATGATCGGTAAAAATCCAATCATAGTGGCTTGCCGGGCTTATTTCCTGTTGTATTTCAAATGAAAAACCATAAACCTCCGTCAGTGCCGTAAGCGCTGCCCGGACGGTTTGCGCTTCCGCCGCAATCCGGTAATCCAGCAAAACGTTGATAGCGGTTTTGTGCGCCGGCTTGTTTCTCAAAAGATCGATCTGCTTCGTTTGCGAAGAATCGGTAGCCGGGAAAAGCTCGTACTCGCCCGGCACGTACACGCGGGATTGCAAGCTGCCGTCATTCCTGAAATACAACCTGAAATCCTGCGCATCACCACTGGCTAATGCATTGATATTCTGCTGAAAATATTTGGATTGAGAAGAAACATCCGTGGTTCCCGCCAGATTAGCAGCCTTTTCCGGCGAAGTACCGAGCCAGTAAACAGGTTCGCCGTTGCGCTGTGCTTTTTCCAGTTCAAAACGGTAGGTCTCGGTTACCAACCGATCAGCCTGTACGAGATGGATTACTCCCCGTTTACCTGTGTTCGCCAGCCAGCCAGCGACGGGTCTACTCAATATTAATGCAAGAAGAATAACTAAAAGGCATCGCAGGATCATCAACCAAACCTCGTTTAGCCTCAGGCCGCGATGCTGCAGGGTGGTTTGCTCCCCGAGCCAGCGCATAGCTGCCCATTCAATGGTTTTGCCCCGCTTTTGGTACCAGAAATGGATAGCCACCGGTACCGCCGCGGCCAACATTCCCCAAAGCATATATGGTTGCAAGAATGCCATCAGCCCTTTCTTCTCGTTAAAAATGCCTTTAAGACCATTCCCACGGGTTCGCTCATACGCGCCCGTACGAGGCGCACATGCGGGATTTGCAACGCGGTTTTCAAATCGGCGAGATAGGTTTCCATAGATGTCCTGAACTGGGTACCTACAGCCTCTGCATCGAGTTCCATTTCTCTCCCGCTTTCCAGGTCTTTGAAACGGTAAAATCCCTTCAAATCAAATGCCATTTCCTGGTCACCGAGTATCTGGAAGATCACTATTTCACGGTAAGGTCCCGCCAAAGCGCGTATCCACGACAGCCATTCGTCGTTCGTTTGCAGCAAATCGCCCACAAGAATGAGCTGCTCTTTCTTTTTCGACTGAAATTCTGATTGCCCCAGCCCCGCCGTTCCCCACGATCCTGCCGCGGTAGTTTTTTCCAATCCTACCAGTATTTTCTGAAATGCCTGTCGGGCCGATGCCGCCGAACCCGTTCCGCTGATCGTTTCCACCCTGCCGTCGGCTAATCCGTACAGGCTCATCTGGTCGTTCTGGATGTAGCACAGGTAAGCAAGCGACGCGAGCAGGATTTGCGCGTATTGCAGCCGGTTCACGCCATTCTCGGTATAATTCATCGACCCCGACAAGTCCAGTACAAACCGGATTTGCCGGTCGCTTTCGGTCGACGACTCACGGACGAGATGTTTGTCCGTCCGTGCAAACAGTTTCCAGTCGATCCGTTTCGGGTCGTCGCCAGGTTCGTAATGCCGGTATTGTTCAAATTCAATGCCTATCCCCGACCGCTTACTGGAATGGATACCCAGCATCAGCTCTTCGCTCACCAGTTTCCCGGTGAGTTGCAGGTTTTTGAGCTTGATCAGGCTCGACGCCAGTAGGGTGGTTGATTTTTGCATTGTTTGTTATCGTTGTTTCTGACAGAAGTTCGCCATTGTTTTTGTTATTACGTGCCTGACGGCATTAATCAGCGAATATGAGCAACGCGCTCGCATACTTTCGTCGGCATTCAGGCGACTCCTCCGAAGCCTTTCCCGCAATGTTTCCATTTTGCTACTACAAGCAGGCAGCCGCTCCGTGGCTTGCTGCGCAAATCGCGTTAGCGATGTAATATTGGTAGCAGTAACCATGACAACCGACTCCAAAATCCCGTCAGGGATGTAACAACAAATCGGACGCGACACTTACATTCCATTCAGCAATTCCTGAATCGCGTGGTCGCTGGTGATACCCTCCGCTTCGGCGCGGAAATTCATCGCAATACGATGCCGCAGCACCGGGAACGCCAGCGCGCGAATGTCCTCAGGAATCACTGAGAACCGCTCATGCAGCACCGCTCGCGCTTTCGCGCATAATACGAGCGCCTGCCCCGCACGAGGGCCCGCACCCCAGTCGCACCATTCTTTTACGTATTCCGATGAAGTGTTTTCAGGCCGCGTGGAGCGTACCAACGTATTGATTTTAACCAATAACTCATCCGCAATATGTACCTGGCGCGTAAGCTTTTGCAGGTCGGCCATTTCGGTATCCGATAATATCCGTCCGATTTCCGGCCGAGCTATACCGGTAGTAGTCCGCAATACGTCCAACTCCTCTTCCTCGCTGGGATAATTGAGTTTGATGTACAACAAAAACCGGTCGAGCTGCGCTTCGGGAAGCGGGTAAGTACCAGCCTGTTCGATCGGGTTTTGCGTGGCGATGATCAGAAATGGGTTCGGCAATGCATAATTCTCGCCGCCATAAGTAACGCTTTTTTCCTGCATCGCTTCGAGCAATGCGGCCTGTGTTTTGGGGGGCGTCCGGTTGATCTCGTCGGCCAGTACCACATTGGCAAACAGCGGCCCGCGGTTGAATTTGAAAAACTTCTTACCCGTTTCATGGTCTTCCTCCAAAATCTCGGTACCCACAATATCGCCCGGCATCAGATCAGGGGTGAACTGGATCCGCCGAAAGCTCATATGCAGCGCCTCCGACATTGTTTTGACCATCAGCGTTTTGGCCAGCCCCGGCACGCCTTCCAAAAGGCAATGGCCGGACGCGAGTAATGCGATCAGTATTTCCTCAATAGCATCCTGCTGGCCAACGATTACCTTGGCGATTTCGGCTTTAAGCAGCGGCAGTTTTGCTACTAGCGAGCGGTAGTGTGAAGTTGTCGTTGAGGTTTCCAAATTTTGAACGTTTTTTTGACCGCTGACCGCCGACGGCCGATCACATATTTGCGATCATTTACATTTATTTTATTATCCGCCTAAACCCAAAAGCTGCCATACCGCAATCGGCGGTCGGCGGTCCATGGTCGGCGGTCGCGCCGCAGGCGTCTTACCCCGTCAACGCATACACCACAATATTCACTCCAAACCTCGTATTGTCAACCGCCAGGAACCGTTTGTTGCGGAAATCGTAGTCCCATTCGCAACCGTAATCCTTGTTGCTGTACAGGACGCCGATTTTGCCATTAATGGTGATGGCTTTAAGATAATCGTGCACGAGGTCGTCGCCCCAGCCGTTAAGCTCGAAGGAGGTCGTCGGCGGGCCGTCGTTAAATTTGAAAAAACTGTGGTAGATAGGATGATTGTTCGGGATTTTCTGCAAGGCTTTCGGACCGAACGTCCGGGCCATTTCCTGCTCGAACGATTTGGCAAAAAGTCCGTCGATGTCGTGGTTACAATCATCGACGAACACGAAGCCGCCATTCTGCACATACCGTTTGAAATGGTCGCGTTCCTGGGCTGAGAATTCCACCAGTTTGTGCCCGCTCAGGTAACAGAACGGGCTTTTGAATATTTCGTTACTGCTCAGTTGCACTACTTTTTCCTTCTCATCCACCGGTATGGTGGTGTACTCAACCAGCGAATGCAGCAAATTGGACGGCATTCGCTGGTCGGTATCCCAGTTACCGGAAGTGTATTGGATTCTGGTGAAGAAAAAAGGTTTCAATACTAAACTGCGTCAGATAACGATGAGAATGTAAACTCCCGGATTTTCATCGGCGGGATCAGGTAATTGCTGTTGCTTTCGGTGCTCACCACGCGTTCGGGCTTGCCGAGCGTTTCGAGGTTGTTGAGCATAATCACCGGGCTTTCATTAAAACGGAAGTTTTTGATCGGATGTTTGATCACCCCGTTTTCGATGTAAAAAGTACCGTCGCGTGTGAGGCCCGTGAGCAGCAGCGTTTGCGGGTCCACCTCGCGGATGTACCAGAGCTTGGTAACCAATATCCCTCGTTGTGTGGATTTGATCAACTCCTCCATACTCGCCGTACCGCCGGCCATGATCACGTTTGTAGGGAATGGCACCGGTTTCACATTGTTCTTTTGTGCCCAATAGCGTGAGTACACAAGGTTTTTAACCACCCCATTCTCGATCCAGTTGATCTTGTTGGCCGCCTGCCCATCTCCTGCCCAGGGGGATGCCGGCAAGTCCGGATGCGTGGGATCAGAGTAAATATGTACGCGCTCGTCGACGATTTTCTCGTTCAATTTACTTTTGCCGCCTGCTTTGCTCAGGAACGAGCGGCCTTCGTCGGCACTTCTGGCATCAAGGTTAAAAAAAATGTTTTCCAAAAGTACGGCAGCCGCGGTCGGTTCGAGGATCACCGTGTATTTGCCGGGCTCCAATGCTTTGGCATCGACGGACCCCTTGGATTTTTGGATAGCAACCTTCGTGGCAGCTGCTGTATCCAGTTTGGCCACATCGCTATAACCTTTGGCCACGTAGCCGGAGCCTTTGCCGTCCGGCGTGCGCACGGTGAGCGAGAAATTCACGCTCGTACTGGGATAGTAGGCAAACAGCCCTTTCGAATTCATCATGGCCGAATAGCCTTTCTGGTTTTCCAGGAAACCGGCCGCTGTCATATTCTGGGTACGCGTCAGGTCGAGGCTCTTGGCAACAGCGTCGGCGCGATAGCCAGGATTTATACCGGCCGTAGATTCGAAGAAACCGTTGGATTTCAGATAGGTTTGCGGTTCCAGCACGCCTACATATTCCGGGTTTTCGGGCGCCAGCCGGGCCAGTTCCTCCGACCGCCTGACGACTTTTTCGATCGATTCTTCGCTGAATTCGTCAATCGTGGCGACGCCGACTTTCTTTCCAAATGCGGATTGTACCTGCAAATTCTGGTTGATGAGTGACCCGCTCGTCGATACTTCGTTGCGGGCATAGCGCAGGTTACCCCGCTCTTCACCCAGGATATTTACCTCGCATTCATCTGCTTTGGAATAGCTCAGCACCTTTTGCAACAATGCTTTTGCTTCTGATTCAGTTAGTATGATGGCCATATGCGTAATGCTCTTTTATGATCGTTTGATTGTGGGAGGAAGGAGGATGGAGGAAAGGGACGAGGGATTTTTATTTCATATCCTATTTACATTTCTCCCCTTCCTCCTTCCTCCCTTTCCTCCTTTGTTAAATCTTCCTCGCCGTATTGATAACATTCACGCCATTGAACCTCGCAGTGGCACTCCCGTGCGATACGGCGCTGGATTGCATGGGTTGCCCCTTGCCGTCGAAGAACGAGCCGCCCAGACGGTAGTCGCGCTCGTCGCATACCTGCACGCAAGAGTTCCAGAATTCCTGCGTATTCGATTGATAAGCTACGTCTTTCAGCATACCGGCGATCTTGCCGTCTTTGATTTCATAATACAACTGGCCACCAAACTGGAAGTTATAACGCTGCTGGTCGATCGAGAATGAACCGTCACCAATGATGTAAATGCCCTTTTTAACATCCTTAATCATCTCCTCCACCGACAATGGCGTTTTGCCCGCCGCCAGCGACACATTCGGCATACGCTGGAACTGCACCGAGCTCCAACTATCGGCATAGCAGCAGCCGTGCGATTCCTTCGCACCGATGATATGGGCCTGGTCGCGGATGGCCTGGTAGTTTACCAGCACACCGTCCTTCACGAGGTCCCATTGTTTGGTATTAACCCCTTCATCATCCCAGCCTACGGCGCCGAGCGAGCCCGGTTGCAGCTTGTCGGCCACGAGAGTCACCTGCTTGCTGCCGTACTGGAAGTTTTTGGATTGCCATTTATCGAGCGTAGCAAACGAAGTTCCGGCAAAGTTGGCTTCATAACCCAGTACCCGGTCGAGTTCCAGCGGGTGGCCAACTGATTCGTGAATCGTTAACCACAAATGCGAAGGGTCCAAAACGAGGTCATATTTCCCGGCCTCCACCGACTTCGCCGTCAGCTTTTCCCTTGCCTGCTTGGACGCTGCGGTCGCATCTTCGAGCATGTCGTAACCTTTGTTATAGCGAGTCGTGACGCCGGTAATTTTATCGGCCGGGTTCGACTGCAAATAGTCATATCCCATACCCATCGGCGCACTCAGCGATCGGCGTGTTTCAAATTTGCCGGTTTTGGGATCGATCGCCGTCACGTTGAAAAGCGGCCATATCCGGTGAATGTCCTGGTCGATATAAGAGCCGTCCGTAGAAGCGAAATATTTCTGTTCATTCACCTGGAAAAGGATCGAGTTCACATAGTTGGCACCGTTCTTCATGGCCGCGTCGTTCACCGAAAGCAGCAAATCCACCTTTTCTTTAATAGGTACTTCAAATGCATTCTTTTTAAACGGCGCTTTCCAGCTCACCTCGCCGAAGCCTTTTTGAGGAGCGAGCTGTACCGGTTCTTTCATGAGCTTTGCATTGGCCTTGGCAATAGCGACCGCTTCTTCCGCTGCCTTCGCCAGTTGCGCTTCACTTTTAGCATCTACCACCGCAGCAAAGCCCCAGCAGCCGTTGGCAATCACACGCACGCCCACGCCGTAGGATTCGGTATTGACGATATTTTCGACCTTGTCTTCGCGCGTGGTCACATATTGGTTGAGGTACCGGCCGATGCGCACGTCGGCATAGGAAGCTCCTTTCGATTTGGCGGCGTTGAGGGCCGCATCGGCCAGGCGTTTTTTAACGGCCACATCGTCGCCCGGCACCAGAAATGCCTCCGGCGACACCGTACGACCCATTGCAAAGCCCGGCAACATGAACGCTCCCGTTCCGAGCCCGGCCATTTGAATAAAATCTCGTCGTTTCAAAGTGTAGATATTTAGCTAATAGAATTGATTGGGTGAGTTAAAAAAGTGCAATTCATAAGTTAATGAATGACTGCACTTGTTTCAACTCACCTGTTATGGATGGCAGGATAGCAGTTTAAATGGATTACGTTTGCCGCTACACCGCGTCTGAAAGGCTTGTGAACGTAAAATCACGGATTTTCAGCGGCGGTATCAGGCTGCCGTTGGTGCGCACCGGCTTCCCGATCGCCTCCACGTTGTTGAGCATGATCACCGGGCTTTCGTTGAAGCGAAAATTCTTGACAGGATATTTGATCTGCCCGTTTTCGATATAAAAAGTACCGTCGCGCGTGAGGCCCGTGTAAAGCAGCGTTTGCGGGTCGACAGTGCGAATGTACCAGAAACGCGTCACAAGAATACCTTTTTCGGTGCCTTTGATCAGGTCGGCAAGCGAATCGTTTCCGCCCTGAAAAATAATACCATCCGGGGATGGAACTGCCTTAACGCCCTTTTTCTCTGCCCAGAAACGCGAGTAGTACATGTTTTTTACCACTCCTTTATCAAACCAGGTTACCTTCTCCTGCGGACGGCCATCAGCGGCGAATGGCGAACCGGGCACTTCGGTGTTCGTAGGGTCGGAATAAATGGTAACGCGCTCATCCAGAAGCTTCTCGCCCAGGCGCGTCAGCCCGCCTTTCTTTCCGAGGAAGCTCCGGCCTTCGTCCGCGCTACGCCCGTCCATATTCCGCATCATATTGAGTATGAGGTCATGCGCGGCGGTAGGTTCGAGGATCACCGTGTATTTACCCGGCTCCAAAGCCTTAGCATTTACCGACGCCAACGCTTTTTGCATTGCGATTTCCGTGGCGGTGCCGGTATTCAGCTTGGAAACGTCGTTGTAATCGCGCTGCACGAAGCCTGAGCCTGTGCCGTCCGCCGTTCTGACGGTCACGGAAAAGTCTACGAAAGTCGATTTGTTGTAACCAAAAAGGCCCTTATTGTTTCCCAATGCCGTAAATCCGCTCCTATCTTGCATATAGCCGGCGGCAGTCAGGTTCTTTTTGGAACAAGGTTCGATGCTGCCGAAAGCTGCTTTTGCCCGGTACTCGGGGTTAATGCCCGCGGTATTGTTTACGAACGCGTTGGTATCCACATACTGCTGAGCCCCGAGCATCGGCATAAATTCAGGATTGTCGGGAGCGAGCTTGGCGATTTCTTCTGCGCGGCGCACAGTCTTTTCGAGCGATGCATCGTCGAATTCGTTGATCGTAGCCGTTCCCGATTTTTTACCAAAAACCGCTGTGACAGAAAGCGACAGGTCGGTGGTTTCCCCGCTGGTCGACACCGAATTGCGCGCATAGCGGATATTACCTGTCCGGTTCCCCGTAAGCGACGCGCTGATCTCGTCAGCCTTCGAAAACGCCAGCACTTTATCTATGATTTTTTTAGCTTCTTCTTTTGTTAAAATTGCCATTTGCGTGATGCTTTTTGATGGTCGTTGGGAAGGAATTTTGAATGAGTGAATGATTGACCAGGTCGCCGCAGCGATGACCGAATAAATCGTCAATAAGTCAGGAGTCGTCATGAAATTGTCAAGAAAATCAACACCTGACCACACTTGACTATACTTGACTTTTATTCACTCATTAAATCTTTCTACCAGTATTAATCACATTCACCCCGTTGAACCGCGTGGTCGAACTGCCGTGCGAAACGGCGCTGATCTGAGAAGGCTGGCCCTTCCCGTCGAAAAACGAACCAAACGTCCGGTAATCGTCCTGGTCGCAAAGCTGCACGCACGAGTTCCAGAACTCCTGGGTATTCGACTGATAGGCGACGTCATCGAGCATACCGGTAATTTCGCCGTTTTTGATTTCATAGAAAACCTGACCTCCGAACTGGAAGTTGTAGCGCTGCTGATCAATCGAATAAGAACCTCTTCCGATAATGTAAATGCCCTTCTCGACTCCTTTGATCATATCCATCACACTGCGTTTCTCGGTTCCCGGTTTGAGGCTGATATTCGGCATGCGCTGGAACTGGACCGAACTCCAATCGTCGGCATAGCAGCAGCCGTGCGACTCTTTTTCGCCCAAAATTTGCACCTGGTCGCGGATGGCCTGGTAATTGACCAATATACCGTCCTTGATAATATCCCATTCCTTGCACGGCACGCCTTCGTCGTCGTACCCCACCGCGCCCAGCGTATGCTGCTGCGTTTTATCGGCCACGATATTGACGAGCTTGCTGCCGTAGTTGAAATTCTTGGTCTTCCATTTGTCCAGCGTCGCAAAACTGGTACCGGCGTAATTGGCCTCATAACCCAGCACGCGGTCGAGCTCCGTCGGGTGCCCTACCGATTCGTGAATGGTGAGTCCTAAATGGTTTGGATCCAAAACGAGGTCATACTTGCCCGGCTCCACCGATTTGGCGGTTACTTTCTGCTTCGCCTGCTTGGCGGCCATAATCGCATCTTCCACCATATCGTATGAGTTGCGATAGCCTACCAGGCCGTTCGGACCGGCGATTTTCTCGCTGGCCAGGCCGTCGAGATACTCGTAGCCCATACCCATCGGAGAGCTGATCGCATCGCGGGTTTTGAATTTACCGGAAGCCTTATCCGTAACAGTGACCGTAAACGTCGGCCAGATCCTGTGGACATCCTGATCGATGAAAGAACCGTCGGTGGAGGCGAAATATTTCTGTTCGTTGATGAAAAAGAGGTTGGAGGTCACAAAGTTGGCGCCATTATCCATTGCGGCGCCATTGACATTCATCATCAGGTCGATCTTGTCCTTCACCGGTATTTCAAAAGCATTTTTGGCAATCGGCGTTTTCCAGGCCTTGTCGCCTACGCCTTTCTGCGCCGCAAGCACCACCGGCTCTTTCTGGAATTTCGAATTCGCCTTGGCAATCGCCACGGCTGTGGCGGCACATTTGGCAATACCATCCGGCGTAACATCGCTTGTAGCCGAAAAGCCCCAGGTGCCGTTGGCAATCACCCGGATACCTATGCCGTAAGATTCGGCATTAACGATGTTCTGCACCTGCTTCTCCCGTGTGAACAGGTACTGCTGCAAATAGCGGCCGATGCGGACATCGGTGTAGGCCGCGCCCTTGTCGCGGGCGGCATTCAGCGCGGTTTCAGCGAGTTTTTTCTTGGTAGCCGCATCGAGCCACGGGGCGAGCAGTTGCGCCTCGGCCACGGGGCTCCCGACGACCGGTACCTCGGAGAGCATCATAGCGCCCAAGCCAAGGCCCGACATCTGCATGAAGTGTCTTCTTTTCATTGGTTAAGGTTAGCCTTTCGGCAAAAGATGAAGAATGGTCGGATATTGAATCTCCAATGTAGTCAATATATCCTCAACAAATATTGGTGTGGCAATTTTTTTATGCCAAACAAAAAGCGCCGAAGTTCCAGTGACTTCGGCGCTCTTTCCGTGCGGTCGGCGACCGCTGTGCATTCGGACCTAGTGGAATACTACGTCCTGCATGGCATTTTCAATAATCTTAACCTAATACAAACGCGATATCATCAGCGTCCGCAGCTGCTGTTCATCCCACGGCTTGTTGACGTAGCTGTGAAAATATCCCTTCCCGGCAGCCCAGCGAAATTCATCCGTATAAGCATTGCCCGTGAGCAACACACGCATACTGGATGGATACTGATTGGAGGCCAGTTTGAGAAATTCAAGGCCCGTCATTTCGGGCATCTGGTGGTCAGCGAAAATGACGTCGATTTTGTGTTCGTCGAGGATTTTAAGCGCTTCTTCGGTAGAGTTGGCCAGGTAAATCTGGGCGTCTCTCCGGAAGGTCGCTTTAAAGGAATTCAGATTATTAATTTCATGGTCAACATAAAGGATGCTCATAGTTATTAGATCGATCGGGGGTTACTACAAAGCAAATTTATGAATTAACTCATTACCGGGAACAAAATCCCGGATTGCGTAAAACAACCGAAAGCCCTGTCAAATTCCCAAAGGTATCACATTTCGCATCCTTGTAGCGAAAACCAACTCACTGTCAGTATTTTAATGACAAAAATTTTATTTAACGGTAAAATATATTTCAACTAAAATGTTAGAAAATAATTAACGCTACGGCCTAAATCCGTTGGTAACGGTTTTTGAGAAGGTTCATCATATGTACGTTCACATCCCATTGGTTAGCGAGCGGCATTTGAGTGTAGGGCATCGCGGGCATGTAAGGCGCGGGGCCAAACTCGGTGGTGACGGTGAGCGTAGTACCGTTTTGCGCGTGAAGCGCCGCCACGCGGTCCCACCAACCGAGGTGTGTACTCAGCACTTCCTCCCACTCGGGCGCGCGCGGATCGTTCACCTGCGGGCCTTCCGGGTGCCCCACACGGCTGTGGATGTGAGCGGTCCGCGAAATGGCGAGCGCGACCTCTTCGGGAAGGTCGGCGAGCAGCGATTCATGAACGGCACACCAATGTGAAATGTCGAGCGCAATGCGGAGACCGGGATCGGATTGGAGGTAGCCCATTGTGATATGGGCCGCGAAGAAGCTCTTACCCCGGTGCGTTTCATGTATGATAGGAATGCCGGATTCGGCCGAAAGCCTTGCTGCCAGTGCAAAAAGCCGCTGGTTTTGCGCGGTATTGAAATAATCCTTACCCGTCTGGCAGTTAATCAGTTCCGGCCGTGCGTCGATCAGATTGCGGAGGTATCTTTCGTAATTCGCCGCATGCTCGTCGATATCTTTCTCAAACGATTGCCAGTACTGGCCGATCAGCCGCAGATCCCAGGCTGCCAGCGCATCCAGGATGGCCCGTTTTTCGGCCGGATCGAAAGGCAACGCCATTTCAACACCATCATAGCCAGCGGCCTTTACATTTTTGCAGAAAGTATCAAACGGAAGGGTATTCCCCCACTCCGGCGCGTAAAATTGAATGGTCATTCGGTTGATAGTCAGCTTTGAAATCTATTTTAATGAAACGTCTGCTTCCTTACTCAGAAAATCAGCCTCCGATTCCGTCAGGCCGCCGGCGTCCCAGCTGAGCAGCGCTTCATCCGGGACAATATCGATGGGTGTGATGCTCGACGCCGATGAGGACGATTCATGATAACCTATATTCGTCGACCGGTTGTAGCACGAAATCAGCGACCAGCGCGCATGATCCGACAGGTTAGCTTCGGACCGGTGCAGGATATTGCTGTGAAAAAAAAGGGCGTCACCGGCATTGAGTTCCACAAACACGTGCTCCATGGTTTTCAGCGCCAAATCCACATAGCGCTGCGACGCGCCTACCCGCTCTCCCGAGAAACCATGCTCCACCCGGCCCATTTTGTGGGAACCTTTAATTACCTGCAGGCAACCGTTTTCAACATTGGCATCCGTGATAGCAATCATCACCGACATGAGCTGCTCGGGATAGAGAAATTCATTTTTATACCAATATCCATAATCCTGGTGCCATTCCCAAGCCCCTCCTACCCGCGGCTCTTTCTGCATGAGTTTGGAATGGTAATGGCAAACCGAATGGCTTTCGTCGCCGGACTGGCGATCCAACAACTGGTCCACCGAACCCACGAGCGTTTTGCCCCTCGTCAACAACCCGTACACATCATCGCCCGGCTTGTACCACAACGAAAGCTTGCTCCGCTTGCCGGTACTGTCGTTGACATTGATGGCGTGCTTACTGATCATCGCATCGTCAAGCGCAATGCGGTAAAGTTTCGACACCTCCTCTTTGTCATAGAACCCGCGGACGATCAGGTAGCCGTCCGTATGATATTGCTGAATTTGTGCGTGGGTCAAAAGTTGCTTAGTCATGAGAATGGGATTAGGAATAGTACTTTAACATTTCAAAATTCAGCTATTCCAAGAAATAAACGAATGAACGATTTTGTCTAAAACATGGATTATTTTACCTTTATCAAATGCAGTATTTCTCTTTAAAACACACATTATGCGCAAAAGCAGAGGCTTCGAAGGCGAGCTCATCATCGAAATACCCAAAGTAGCCACATCGCACTGCGAGCAACTGCCACTGATCGGTCAGTTGTTCATCTCCCGAATGGGCTATTATCCCAAAGCATTGCACCATTACTATCAGCGGCCCAATGGTATTTCACAGGCCATTCTACTGTATTGCACTGACGGTCAGGGCTGGATAGAATTGAATGGAAGCACGTCGCAGGTACATGCGGGCGAGGTGTTTGTTCTGCCCGTCGATGTGCCGCATTCGTATGGGGCCGATCCGCAAAATCCATGGAGTATTTATTGGCTACACATCAACGGTGCGCTTTGCGGTGCGGCGGCAACGACGGTAATGAATCGTGACGATGAGCCGTTCAGGGCCATCCCGGTAGGTTTTTCTGACGAGCGCAATGCACTTTTCATCCACATCGCCAACACGCTGCTGAAAGGATACAGCGCTTCTAACTTGCTGCAAGCCAACCTCGCATTACCGCATTACCTCTCGTCGTTTATCGCGCCCGAGCATTTCGGCTCACAGAAAGCATCGGCATCGGATGCAAGCCCTACCGAAAAGGCGATCACATATATGCAGGAGAACCTGTCAAATTCCCTTTCGCTGGATAATATTGCCCGTTCGGTAAATCTATCGGTTTCCTTTTTTTCCCGGAAATTCAAAAAAGACACCGGTTACGCACCGATCGAGTATTTCAATTACCTCCGCATTCAGAAGGCCTGCCAACTGCTGCATTTCAGTACCTGGCGGATCAATGAGGTGGCCTCGGCCATCGGGATCGACGATCCATTCTATTTTTCGAGGCTTTTCAAACAGCAAATGGGCCTGTCGCCGGCACATTACCGAAAAAATAAGGGCATAGACCGGCAGTAAAAAGCGGCCGTTACGGAATTATTGTACATATTAAGACTTAATCTAATCACCATCGAACATGTTAAAAAAAATCCTGCTCGCCCTCCTGGCCGTTTTTATCATCATTCAATTTATCCGCCCCGAAAAAAATCTCTCCGACGACCAGTCGATGAACATCGCGACGAAATATGACGTCCCGGCCGATGTAAAAAACATCCTCGAGGTCGCTTGTAACGATTGCCACAGCAATAAAACCGTTTATCCATGGTACGCTAATATACAGCCCGTGGCATGGTGGATGAACGAGCATGTCGAAGACGGCAAGCGACATCTGAACTTCTCAACATTCACCAGCCTCTCCATCGCCCGGCAGAACCACAAGCTGGAAGAGACAGTAGAAATGGTAGAAGACGACGCCATGCCGCTCAAATCATACACCGCATTGGGGATGCACGCGGAGGCTAAGCTCACCACCGCCCAGCGCGAGCGCCTTATTCAATGGGCTAAGGCACAAATGGATACCCTGAAAGCGAAATATCCGGCCGATAGCCTGGTCATGCCGAAAAGAAAGCCTGAACCAGGACAGCACTGATCCCGCTCAAAAGCAACGGGCAGCTGTGCATTCGTTTGCAGCTGCCCGTTACCGGTTTAATTTTTGAAAATCCTCTGTGTAAAAAGCTTTTCATTTCCCTGCTCCACATGCAGGAGATAAATGCCCCTGGCTACGTCAGATATCCGCATTCGGCCGCTGCCGTCCATATCGCGGCGCATCACTTCTGCCCCGGCCATATTGATGAGCCTTACCGTGGCTTTACCCGTGTGAGGCGGCATTTGCAAATCCACGTAATCACTCAACGGGTTCGGACCGATGCGGAATGCGACATCGCCGTTGCGATACAATGCGATGATTTTGGAATACTCGAACTTTCCATCGAAATCAACCTGTTTCAAACGGTAATAGGCAGTAACGGCCGGCGCCTCGATGTCGGTGAAGGTATAATAATGCGCCACAGCGGTGGTGTTTTGGCCCCTTAATTCGCCTATCATCCGAAAATCGGCGCCGTCAACAGAACGCTCGATCTCGAAACGCGCATTGTCCGTCTCGGAAACGGTTTTCCAATAAAGCTGCGCCTGGCTTTTACCCAATTCCTTCACATAGAAATCGGCCAGTTCCACAGGCAGCGGGTCCTCGACGGGCAGCGTCGAATGGGCAAGCAAACGAATGTACGCAGCCTGGTAGTAAATAGCCGGCTCGGTGATTTCCCAGCTGTTTGTCGGCCAGCCGGTATTGAAGTCGAGGTAGCTTTTCTGGCGCGGCTGGCCAAACGGAGGCGACTGCCCGCTGATCGTGTAGTCGGCATTGGGCCCGCCCACCACGTAACCCGGCGCCGGGCCGTTCGGCGACGTCAGCGCATTGTCGTAAATGGTACCGTCGTTGAACCACGTATGGTAAATTTCATTGGCACACCGGTCGCCGCCCACTCCATACATATTCGATAAATACACCATTCCCTGTGGGTTAATCCCATGAAAATAATGGATCTGCTCGGCGGCCTTGCGCGTGAGGCTGGCCGCATTGCCCAGCCCGGCTTTAAGCATGCTGCGGTTTACATTGGCGTAGTCGGCCTTGGGCATGTTGCTGCCCCAGTGGTATGACCAGTCGGGCATAAATGCACGGTAGAGGTCTGCCGTTGTCCAACCGAAGAAGTCGTTCCAGTTACCATCTACGGCTGTTCCGGCAGAGGCCAGGATCGCCGACGCGACAGCCGGGTTGGCGCCGGGAAGCTTTGCGTAACGCAGTAACGCATCCTGTAATTCGGTAGCGTCCACACCCCAGTAACCGGAGCTCATGACATCAGTACCCGCGTAATTGTTAACCACAAACTGATTGTAAACCGCATTGCCGGTACGCTCGAAAAGGTAAATCGCGGCGATCACCATCATGCTGCGCTGCGGCCCCACGCCTACATCGGCATCACCGGAAACAATGCTGCCGTCGTCGCAATTGGTTTGCAGGGTATTGGCATTAAAAAACGGCAGCACAAAATTGAAGCAGCTCGCAGCTTTGGCTTCCAGCTGGCCCGCGTAAGCCGCGAGCCCGGGGATACCTGCATACACAAGGGCCGCGTGCGAGAAGACCGAAGCAATGGTGGCCGACGCCGAGGTACAAACGGGGCCATAGTAGCGGCCATCCACATTCACACTCGGAGGCGAGGAAATGTTCTCGCTGTAATTCCGGCTCCCCATTTTGTTATGGGTACTGCCATCCGCGTTGGTCATTTTGAAAAGCCAGTCCAGCTCCCATTTCACTTCGTCGAGCAGGTCGGGAATGCCGTTTTTACTCTCGGGAATATTAAAGTTGTCGGTAAAAACAGTCGGATTTTCCTCGTAGGCGTACAGCAGGTCGTGCAATGGACTGTGCGTAAACGACACATATTTATTATAGTCGCCGGCATCGAACCAGCCGCCGGTGAGGTTCCTTTCCAGCGCTGCATTGCCCTGATCGTACACGTACCGGCATTGCTGATCCTGCAATGCATTCATGAAATTATTCCCGTCGGTCCACTTGCTTTGCGCGTACGGGGCCGCTTTCGCCATGTTGCAGCGATTGTAATAGAACATCTTCACAGCCGCAAGCATCACATTGCCGTAAGGATTGGGCGTAATCTCAAAAACCGCCGAACGCTGGTTACCGACCGGATCAAACACATAATAACTGCCCGTGGCCGTCAGTGCTGAAAAATCAAACCACCAGCCCTGGTCGCCCGAATTGGCCTGTGTACTCCCGCTATTCCAAACGGTAACCGGACCGCTGAATGCCACGGCATGGGTGACACTGTTGCGCACTTCCATTGTACCCGGCGGTGTGTAACTCAACGCGGCATTGTATCCTACGATCGGGTTGCTGAGTACCGCCACCTTCTCGGCCGCCGGCGCATAACCGAACTGGTCGACGTGAATAAACTGGCTGATCTGCGCGACTCCCCGCACCGACAACGCCAGGCATAGTAAAAATGCAAGAATATCCTTCCCAGGTAGTTGGAGGTAATGTTTCCTCATGGCTGAATGGTTTGATTTGAATGAAAATGCTGTCAGGAATAACAACAGAGGTGGCAAATGCCCTTTTCAACTAGGATGGGAGTCGTTTTCAGTCGGTTTGGGTAGCTGAAATGCATTCAAATTTATTCTTAATATTTTATAGAACAAATAGGTACACAACATAGAACTTATTAACCGGAAGCACTTTTTATCATTTTAAAATAATACAAAATTTTATTTAAATATTGATTTGTTTTTCCTATAATTGCATAAACAACTATTGGCTAACTTACAATCGCGAAGCACATGCCGATCTATCAACAACTAGGAACCATCCCGCCCAAACGGCACACGCAGTTTCGCAAAACCGACGGCGGGCTTTACTATGAAGAACTCTTCGGGACCATCGGTTTCGAAGGCATGTCTTCCCTCCTCTATCACACCTGGCGGCCCACGCAAGTGAAATCGCTCGGCGAACCTTATGATGTGGCGCCGCGCATTGCGGTAGCTAACAATATGACCATGCGGAAGCTGATCGGCTTCGACGTAAAACCTGCTGCCGATTACCTCGACAGCCGTACGCCCCTGCTCGTGAACCGCGACCTCATTCTGGGCCTGGCGGCTCCTTCCGGGGCGCCTATGTCCTACTTTTACAAGAATGCCGACGCCGACGAGCTGCTTTTCGTCCACCGGGGCTCCGGCAAGCTGCGGACGCCTTTCGGGCAGGTGCCATTTACATATGGTGATTATGTATTGATTCCCAGAGGTACTATTTACCAGATCGAATTCGACGGGCCCGACAACCGCCTGCTCTACCTCGAATCGCATACGCCGATTTACACACCCAAGCGGTACCGCAACCATTTCGGGCAGCTTACCGAGCATTCGCCGTACTGCGAGCGCGACTACATTCTCCCGCGGGATCTGGAGACGTACGATGAGCACGGCGATTTTCTGGTTAAGATCAAAAAGCAGAGTCATATCCACCCTGTAACCTACGAAACCCATCCGTTCGATGTGATTGGCTGGGACGGGTACAATTATCCCTGGGCGTTTTCGATCCACAATTTCGAGCCCATTACCGGCCGCATTCACCAGCCGCCGCCGGTACACCAGACATTCCAGACCGACGCATTCGTGGTCTGCTCGTTTTGCCCGAGGCTGTACGACTACCACCCGCTGGCTATCCCGGCGCCCTACAACCACAGCAATATCGACTCCGACGAAGTGCTGTATTACGTCGACGGCGACTTCATGAGCCGCAACGACATCGCGCAGGGCCACATTACGCTGCATCCGGGCGGCATCCCGCACGGCCCGCACCCGGGCGCATACGAGCGGAGCATTGGTAAAAAAGAGACCCAGGAGCTGGCCGTGATGGTTGATACCTTCCGGCCCCTGATGCTAACCGAACAGGCGATGGCCATCGACGACGGGAAGTACTTTGCCAGTTGGGCCGAATCGTAACGTAGCGACTTTGTCAAAAATGGTCAGGAATAGTCAGGTGTTGTCAAGTATAGTCAGGTGTAGTCAGGTGTAGTCAGGTGTAGTCAAGTATAGTCAGGTGTAGTCAAGTAATAGTCAGGTGTTGTCAGATGTAGTTAAGTGGTATCAGAATAACAGCATTAATCCTACGGCAACAATCGACTCCGTGACAATTTCCAATGTAGTGCCAGTCCCTCAATCACCTCGTTCCCGACGCAAATAACCAATCCGATAAGACTTGACCACCCCTGACTACACAGACAATACCTGACCACACTTGACAACACCTGACCACACTTGACAACACTTGACAACACCTGACCACACCTGACAACACCTGACAACACCTGACTATTCCTGACAACACTTGACAACACCTGACAGCAAACTTAAACACAGTACCATGTCCACCCTGACAGCACCAATCGCCCCGCCCGCACCGACCGACTTCCTGCCGATTAACGGTACGGACTATGTAGAACTTTACGTAGGCAACGCGCTGCAATCGGCGCACTATTTCCGGAATGCATTCGGGTTTCAGCCCCTCGCTATGGCAGGGCTCGAAACCGGCCTTACCGACCGGGAATCCTATGTCGTGGTCCAGGACAAGATCCGGCTTGTTTTCACCTCTCCCTTACACGGCGGCACAGCCATCGGTTCGCATATCGACCGCCATGGCGATGGCGTAAAAGCCATTGCATTATGGGTTGATGACGCCAAAACGGCTTACCGGGAGACCGTCAGCCGGGGCGCGCGACCGTTTCTCGAACCCGTAACGGAGAAAGACCATCATGGCGAGACTGTCAGATCGGGTATCTGCACTTATGGTGATACCGTGCACATTTTCGTAGAAAGGAAGCATTACGACGGCATTTTCCTTCCCGGATTCGTGGCCTGGCAACCCGAACATTCACCGGAGCCGATCGGGCTGCGGTATATCGATCACATGGTCGGGAATGTGGGCTGGAACGAAATGAACCGGTGGGTGAAGTTTTATGAGGAGGTGATGGGATTCAAAATGATGGTCTCCTTCGACGATAAGGACATTTCGACTGAATATTCGGCTTTAATGAGCAAAGTCATGAGCAATGGCAACGGACGCATCAAGTTCCCGATCAACGAGCCGGCCGAGGGTAAAAAGAAATCGCAGGTGGAAGAGTACCTCGACTTTTACGGCGGCCCCGGCGTGCAGCACATTGCCGTCGCGACCGACCACATTGTCGATACCGTACGGGCATTGCGCGACCGCGGCGTGGAGTTCCTGCGCGTGCCTACCGCATATTATGATGATTTGCTCAGCCGCGTAGGGCATATCGACGAAGACATTGCCAGCCTCCGCGAGCTCGGCATCCTCGTCGACCGGGACGATGAAGGCTATCTCTTGCAGATTTTCACCAAGCCGGTGATGCCGCGGCCTACCCTGTTTTTTGAGATTATTCAAAGAAAAGGGGCGCAATCGTTCGGGAAAGGCAATTTTAAGGCATTGTTCGAAGCGATTGAGCGCGAGCAGATGCTTAGGGGCACACTTTAATGCAAACCTCCCATGAACCAGGATTATAAACAATACACCGAAGCTGACCACCGGATGTGGAGACAGCTTTTCGAGCGGCAAATGGAGCAGCTTCCGCAGATCGCCAGCCGGGCTTACCTCGACGGGGTCGACAAGGTACGGTTTGTGGCCGACCATATCCCGCATTTCGAGCATGAAACTAATCCGGCGCTTCGCGCAATGACGGGATGGGAGGTATACGTGGTACCCGGGCTTATTCCCCACCGTGAGTTTTACACGCATTTATACAACCGGCAGTTCCCTGCGACGAGCTGGCTGCGAAAACCGGAACAGATCGATTACCTCGAAGAACCCGATATGTTCCATGACACTTTCGGGCACGTACCGTTGCTGAGCAACCAGGCATTTTGCGACTTCATGGCGCATTTGAGCGAGGTTGCATTGAAGCATATCGACCAGGAAGAAGTTCTTCAGCGCATTTCGAGGCTGTATTGGTACACCGTCGAATTCGGGTTGATCCGCGAAAATGGCGAGTTGAAAATTTACGGCGGTGGTATCATTTCGTCCTCAGGCGAAAGCCGCTATTGCCTGGGCCACGATGTGCCCAAAATCGATTTCGATCTTGCGCTCGTGCTCGACACCCCCTACCACATCGACCGCTACCAGGACCACTATTTTGTGATCCAGTCCTACGACCAGCTTTATGAGTCGGTAACGGGCATCGAACCATTATTGGAAGCCTATCTGGCGCAACAAGCCTAAATCTCCCACGCAATGCTAAAACCCTGGCTTCCCGTACCACCCGATTCCGACTTTTCGATCCATAACCTTCCCTTCGGCATATTCAGCGACGAGCGCCCGGCCCGTGCGGGGCTGGCTATCGGCAACTGGGTCGTGGACCTCGCCGCAGCCTACGCACTGAATATGTTCCCGCAATATCCGGAGGCCGGAAGCGCTTTCCGGAAGCCTGCGCTCAATGACCTGATGGCGCTCGGCCGCGGCTTTTCGGAATATGTGCGTAAAATCATTCAAACAGCATTGTGTGATCCCCAGTCGGACTTGAAACAGTTTGCCGATCACCTGCTGATCCCGCAAAAAAAAGTCCAGATGCATGTGCCGCTCAAAGTCTGCAACTATACTGATTTCTATTCGAGCGAGGAGCATGCTTTCAGCGTCGGGCAGCTTTTCCGGCCCGACAATCCGCTGTTTCCCAACTGGAAGCACCTGCCCGTTGCTTACCATGGTCGCGCGTCCTCCATCGTGGTTTCGGGCACACCGGTACCACGTCCCTGGGGGCAAACCGGCCAGTCAAACGGCACCCCGGCATTCAAGCCGACCAATGCACTGGATTACGAGCTCGAACTGGCGTTTGTGATCGGCAAGGAATCGGTGGTCGGCCGGCCCATTCCCGTCGACGAAGCGGAAGATTACATTTTCGGCATGCTGCTTTTGAACGATTGGTCGGCGCGCGACATTCAGCGGTGGGAATATCAGCCGCTGGGGCCATTCACGAGCAAGAACTTCGCTACGGGCGTCTCGCCATGGGTTGTAACGTGGGAAGCATTGCAGCATTTCCGCGTACCCGCACCAGCGCAGCAGCCCGAACCATTTCCCTACCTCACCCACCATCCGCGCCAAAACTTCAATCTTTCTTTGTCCGTTAGCATTAACCCTGCCAGTTCGGAGGAATTTTTGGTAGGCCAAACCAATTCCAGCGGCATTTACTGGACTGCCGCGCAGCAAATCGCTCACCACACTGTCACGGGTTGTAACCTGCAAACCGGGGATCTGCTCGCTACCGGGACCATCAGTGGCAGCGGTATTTCCCAAAAAGGCTGCTTGCTGGAAGCCACCGTTAACGGTACACAACCTGTGAAACTCCGCGAGGGTACCGAAAGGCGCTTCCTGGAAGATCAAGACGAGGTGATCATCCGCGGTTTTGGACAGAAGGACGGCATACGGGTCGGATTCGGGGAATTAAGGGGAAAAGTGCTCCCTGCACTCCGCTAGCTTTCACTGACTGGTATTTTAAGGAAAAATCAGTCTCCCGGCTACTTGCAAAAATAAATACCAATTGGTATATTTGTTATATGAACGTAGGAACAACCAAGGCCGAGCGCACCCGGAACTTTATCATTGAGAAAACCGCCGAGATTTTCAACCGGAAAGGCTATGCGGGTACCTCCATGTCGGATATTACCGAAGCGACCGGCTTGACGAAGGGCAGCATTTACGGAAATTTCGAGAACAAGGAAGAAGTGGCGCTGGCTGTGTTTGAATACAACCGGTCGCTGGTATTCAACACCGTACAGGCGCAGCTGGAAAAAGCGGAGACTTATTTTGAAAAACTGATGGTGTACGGCCGCGTGTACAGGGATGTGATCGCCAACGTAGGCGATCGCGGCGGCTGCCCGATCCTGAATACAGCCGTGGAGGCCGACGATACGAATGTCCCGTTGCGGCTGAGTGCTGCCAAGGCATTGTTCAGCTGGAAAAAGAACATCGTTGGCATGATCGAAAAAGGAACCGAAGCGGGAGAATTCCGTCAGGGCGTCAATGCCGAGCAAATGGCCGTTTCCATTATCGCATTGATCGAAGGCGGAGTGATGCTTTCAAAAGTCACCAATGACTATGGCAACATGGACCACGTGCTGGCAACGGTACAAACACTTGTAAAAGTCATCAAAGCCTGATCAATGGGTAGCCGGGCTACCCATTGATTTACAATCTAGTGTCCTTCTTCCTCTTCCGAGTTTTTCAGCTTCGATAGCAATGCATAGGCGCCCTTCAACACGAATTGCGGGCTTCCACTGCTTCCAGCCGGCATTTTTACTTCTGTAAAACCATTCTCCGAGATACCCTTGGTAACCTCCACCATTTCGAAACTCCTTTCGCCTTTGGGGTCTTTCACAAAAACATAAGATTTCCCCTCAAAATCGACCACCGCTTCGTCGGGTAGTGCATTCACCGGGTTGGCACCTGTTTCGATAATCGCTTTGACGAAATTCTGCGGCAGCAAAGCATTGTCTTCTCTTTCAAGATGGCAATGCACCCGTACGGTGCGGTCGTCGTTGATTTTCTGATTGATGAGATAAACTTTGGCCAGATCTTCCTGCCCCGGATTATTGCTCACGCGGAACCGCACCAGTTGCCCCAGCTTCACTTTGGGAATATCCTGCTCAAAAACAGACAGTTCCACATGCAAGTGATCGGTATCGACGATTTCGAACATCACGTCCGTCGGGTTCACATATTTGCCCAGGTTCACATTCACGACCGTCACCGAACCCGCAATGGGCGACCGGATGGACGCAACACTTGTGATGTTCCCCTTTTCCAACCCGGCCAGGTCCATACCTGCTGTGCGGACGCGCTCCTTCAAACCTGCCAGCCTTGCCCGCAACACTTTCAATTCCGAGGCCGACTGCTGCAATGCCTTTTGCGCATTCACATTCTCCTTGCTGAGATCGCTCTGACGCTGGTACTCCTGCTCGGCAAATTCCAGTTTGCTGCGTGTTTCGAGGTAATCCTGTTGAATGGGAATAAAATCGGGGTTTTCAATCACCGCCAACACTTCCCCTTTTTGTACCTTCATCCCCTGCAAAAGCTCCGATTTGCGCACAAACCCGCCCAACGGCGCCGAAATGCTCACCAGGTTCTGCGGAGGAATGTCGATCACCCCGTTCGCTGCTACCGTCCCGCTCAGTTTCCTGACAGAAAACCCGCCCGTTTCAACGCCGGCAGTTTCATACTGCGCGGCTGTGAGTGCTACATGATTCGACTCCTCCGCTGCGTGCTCCACCCCGGCCTCAGCGGCTTCTTTTTCGCTCTCCGGCTTGCAGGCGGCTATTACCAGAAAAAGCACCAGGCCTATTACTATATTTTTCATCGATATATTCAGATTATTGCTCATTTAAAAGGTATTCTATTTGGATAACCGACTGATTGTACACACTCAATAAATCGAGCCAGTTGAGGCGGATGCCCAGCGCCCGGTTCCACGCCTGCCCGTATTCGATATACCCGATCTCGCCCGATTCGTAGGCTTTGGTAGCATTGCTTTGAATGGTACCCGCCAGCACGAGCGTACTCGTTTCGTACAGATCGAGGTTTTGCCGGGCTGTTTCCAGGCTTCGGACGGCCTGTTCCAGGTCGCTTCCCAGCCGCAGACGCGCCGCTTCGACTTCGTTTCTTGCTACCTGCTCCCCTATTTGTGAGGCTTTGATCCTCGCTTTGGAAGCACCATTGAAAATCGGCAGCTGCACGCCTACCTGCACCCCCTGGAAACGCTTGCCCGAGCCATAGAATATTTCTCCGTTGCCGGTGTTCTGAAAGCCCGTGAGCGACTGATTGAAATATCCGACATTAAACTCGGGCAGCATGGCCGCTTTTTGCACGGCGGATTGCCTGCTCCCGATTGCCGCCTGCTGCACGAGGTAACGCAGGTACGGATTCGCGCTCAATGCGGCGGTGTCAGGCGCAGGTAGGGCCAGGCTCCTGCGTGTAAGCGAGTCGGTTTCGGCTTCGGCCAGCGCATTGCTGTTTACCAAAGTCTGCAATGCACGTTGCAAATTGTGCAGGTCGCCCTCGTTCCGTATGCGTTGCGCGCGAACGTCCCCTAGCTGGCTTTGCGCTGTGACATATTCCAGCTGGCTGGTTTCCCCGGTTTTGAAACGCATTTCGGCTGCCTTTACAAAACGCTCCGCTCTAATGATCTCAGCATCCAGCAGGTTTTGGCGGGATTTGAGCAAAACCTGTTGCTGGTAATTGATTTTCACATCCTTCACCAGTTCCGCTTTGGTCACTTCCAGGGCTGCCTTCACCCCGTTCACTTCCTCGGACAGCAGCGATCTGCGTTTTCCCACGGCCGCAGGGTTCGGCAGGTTTTGGGATAAAAGGAAATGGTTATCAAACTTGACGCTATTGTACTGCCCGCCCATCCAGGTCAAATCCGTTTTGCCCGGATCGCCTGCGGTTTTTATCAACGCCTGCTGATAGCCAATGCGATACAAATCACCTTTGATCAACGGATTACGCTCCAATGCCTCGTCCACGGCCTGGCGAAGCGTGATTTTCCGGGTCGGTAATGCCTGCTGAGCGCTCACGCGATGAGGCAACAGCATTACCAGCATGATTAGGGCAGCCGCTACGGCCATTTTATCGCCGCGCCCGGATCCCCAGCGCCTTTCGACGATCCCATACCAAACCGGAAGGACCAGCAACGTAAGCAAGGTTGCCGACGCCAGCCCGCCGATCACCACGGTAGCAAGCGGCCGCTGCACCTCCGCCCCAGCGCTCGACGACAGCGCCATCGGCAAAAAACCGAGCGACGCCACGAGAGCCGTCATCAACACCGGCCGCAAGCGGGTATCGGTACCCGCGAAAATCACTTTGCGCAAATCCGTCTCGCCCGATTTTCGGAGCAGGTTAAACTCCGCGATCAGCACGATCCCGTTCAGCACCGCCACCCCGAACAATGCGATAAAGCCGATCCCGGCCGAAATGCTGAACGGCATATCGCGCACCCAAAGTGCCAGCACACCGCCCACCGCAGAAAACGGAATGGCTGTGAGCACCAGTAAGCTCTGCCGTAATGAGTGGAATGTAAAATAGAGCAATACGAAAATCAGCAGCAATGCCACCGGCACCGCTATGGCCAGACGGCTGTTGGCTTCCTGCAAATTCTGGAACTGCCCGCCATAGGTCACAAAATAGCCTGGCGGCAATTTGATCTCCCGATCAATACGCCCACTCAGCTCATTCACAATACTTTCCACATCCCGGCCACGCACATTGAATGCGACGGTAATGCGGCGTTTCGCATCCTCGCGCTGGATCTGGTTCGCGCCGGCCAGCATTTCGATGGTGGCAATCTGCCCAAGCGGCACTTGCTGACCCTCAGCATTGGTAACGAACAGCCCGCGAACGTCGTCAATGCTGCGGCGATCGGCTTTTTGCAGGCGCACCACGAGGTCGAAGCGCTTCTCCCCTTCGTAAACCAGCCCCGCACCGGCACCGGCAAATGCGGTATTGAGCGTGCGGTTCGCGTCGGCAATCGGAATATGAAACTGCGCCAGTTTATCACGGTCGAAACGGACGACGATTTGCGGCAGGCCCGTCACGGATTCTACATAAACATCTTCCGCTCCTCGCACCGTGCCCGCAAGCTTACCTATGCGTGCGGCCTGGCGTGCAAGCTCGTCGAGGTCCTCCCCAAAGATTTTGACTGCCACGTCCTGCTTTACGCCGGTCATCAACTCATTGAAACGCATTTGGATAGGCTGTTGAAAACCAAATGTAACCCCGGCAATGGATTCCGTGAGTACCGCCTGCATTTTCTCTGCCAGCTCCTCCCTGTTTTCAGCCTTTTTCCAAAGCGTTTTTGCTTTCAGGATCACCATTATGTCCCCGGCCTCCACGGGCATCGGGTCGGTGGGAATCTCGCCCGACCCGATTTTACCGACTACTTCCAAAACCTCGTCGGGAAAGTTCTTTTGCAGTACTGCTGCGGCCTTGCGCGTAGCGTCGATTGTCTCGGAAAGCGAGCTGCCGGTAAGCACGCGCATTTCAACCGCGAAATCGCCTTCATCCAGCTGAGGGATAAACTCGCCCCCCATCCGGGAAAAGACCCAAAAACTTCCGCCAAGCAGCAAGACTGCTACCAACGAAACCAACCATTTTTTCCGTAGTGAGAAATCCAGAGCCGGCAGGTAAATGCGGCGGAAAAAGCCGACGATCCGATCGGATATGCCTGGCTTGTATTCATTTTTCTTGCTCAAAAACAGGGCCGACATCATAGGGACATAGGTGAGTGACAGGATAAATGCACCCAGGATTGCGAAACTGACCGTCTGCGCCATCGGCCTGAACATTTTGCCTTCGATTCCGACCAGCGCCAATATCGGCAGGTAGACGATCAGGATAATGATCTCGCCGAATGCAGCCGAATTACGGATTTTGGAAGCCGATTCGTATACTTCCCGGTCCATTTCGCCCTGCGTGAGGCGATGCGTGTAACGTTTGGAAACGATGTGGTGCAAGGTGGCTTCCACGATAATGACCGCGCCATCGACGATCAGCCCGAAATCGATCGCTCCAAGGCTCATCAGGTTCCCCGAAACACCGAAGAGGTTCATCATACTGACCGCGAAAAGCATTGCCAGCGGAATCACCGAGGCCACCACCAGCCCGGCCCGCATATTCCCGAGCAGGAGGATCAGTACGAAAATGACAATCAGCGCACCTTCGACCAGGTTTTTGGAAACAGTACCTATCGCATTGTTGACCAGCTTGGTACGATCCAAAAAAGGCTCTATTACCACACCCTCGGGCAGGCTCTTGCGGATCTGCGCAATGCGCTCTTTCACATTACCGATTACCTGCGAAGAGTTAGCGCCTTTCAGCATCAGCACCAGCCCTCCTACCACTTCTCCCTCGTCGTTACGGGTCATGGCACCATACCGCACGGCGCTGCCGAAACCTACTTCGGCAATGTCGCGGATGAGTACCGGCAGGCCGGTTTCGGTTTCTCCTACCTGGATTTTACGAATATCATCCAGCGAACCGATCAACCCTTCGCTACGGATGAAATAGGCATTGGGCTTCTTATCAATATAAGCTCCTCCGGTATTCTGATTATTCTGCTCCAATGCTTCGAAAATGCGTGCGATGGAAATGCCCGCGCTCCGGATCCTCAGCGGGTCGACAGCGATTTCATATTGTTTCAAAAAACCGCCAAAACTGCTCACATCCGCCACTCCCGAGGTTCCTAGTAGTTGCCTGCGCACAATCCAGTCCTGAATGGTACGCAGCTCCATAGGCGAGTATTTGTTTTCAAAACCCGGTTTGGTATGCAAAACATATTGGTAGATTTCCCCCAAACCCGTGGTAACCGGCGCCAGGCTGGGCATACCCGAACCAGGCGGGATCTGCTCCACGGCACTGTGCAGCCGCTCCGACACCTGCGCACGTGCCCAGTAAACGTCGACATCGTCTTCAAAAACAATGGTTACCACCGACAATCCGAAACGCGAAATCGAGCGGATTTCCTCGGTGTGCGGGATGGTCGCCATCACCGTCTCGACGGGAAAAGTAACTAGCCGCTCAACTTCCTGGGCGGCCAACGACGGGCTTGTGGTGATGATCTGCACCTGATTATTGGTAATGTCGGGCACAGCATCGATCGGCAACCGGGTGAGCGAGTAAGCTCCCCAGGCCACCAGGGCAAGCGTGAGTATTCCGACCACCAACTTATTGTGGATCGAAAAATGAATGATTTTATCTAGCATTTCTGATTTAAAAAGAATGGATATACCGCGTCACGCCGGATGCTCTAATGCAACAGGCGAACGACTTTTCCGATAAATTGCCCATTGGGGCGCGGATTATACCCTTTCCTGCGGCGGCTGCCAGATCCCGGCCATGTCGCCGGTGTACAGAATTTGGAGATAGGAGAAACCTGCCGGCGGTATCAGCTGAGAAACAGCGTTTTCGGGCAGGGAAGCGACGGTTGCACTGATGGTCACACTCGCGCAGCACGCACATATGCAAAAGGGCGAACACAGGTCAATTGCTTCCTGGTGAGCGCCTCCGGCAGCCGCAGCGAGCACGGAGGTTTTCGCACCGCCGCTATCGGGCAACGGCAGGGCCTCGTCCTGGCAGGGAATGCAGGAGAGCGAGAGCACGCAAAACGCCAACAGATATGCAACGATGACCTTCATGCCTCAAAAGTAGGGGAAATGCGGATGCAACAGGTAGGCAAAAACAAATTCGCGGCAACTAAGCTATACATGACCGTTAATCAGCCGTTCACACCGATGGTAATTTAGTTACTGAAAATATAACATTGCCGGGATCACAACCTATCTGCTTTTTTCTAAATTTGATGCTATTCCAATTAACAACCAATCGCAAAAACCATCAACACAATGAAAGTAAAGTATTTGCTAACCATGATCCTGGCCGTTACAATCTTCGCTGTAACCGCCAAAAACCTCAAAACAGCCAACGATCTTATCGGAACATGGAAATATACGGTTTCCAACGTGCCACCAGAGTACGAAACCGGCTTCATGACGTTCGAACAAAAGGACGACAAAACCACCGGTTACCTCGGCCAGCAGGAACGTATGGAAATGAAGGAACTAACCGTCGACCAAGGCAAAGTAACCTTCAAACTCGACTTCCAGGGCGGCATCCTTACTGTAACCATGACGCAGGACGGCGAGAAGTTGAGTGGCACAATCGTTTCACAAGACGGCGAATTTCCGATCACAGCTACCAAAGAACCCGCGAAATAAGGGGTCTGCAAATCAAACAAAAAGCCGGGAGCAGCGCTGCTCCCGGCTTTTTGTTTGATATTACTTCACCCGCACGTATTTCTCAATATTCAATCGCTCCACGCCTGCCGATTCCACCTTCTCGACACCGCGCTGCACCAGCGTATCGTTCTGAATCGAAATCGTGAAGTGAAATTCGTTCCCTTCCCATTCGCGTGCTGTGCAGTATTCCAGTTTTTCGGTGTAGGCGCTATCTTTCAGCGTGTAGGCACCGCCGCCGGCCGAAAAGCTCGCCGTCGAATCCTTTCCCTTGTTCAAATCGTGCTGCAAGAAGGCGAAATGACTGTCGTTGATGATTTTAATGAAGGAAACCTTCTTCGTATAATCCGTCACGGTCGTGTCGCCCCTCTCGATCAATGTACCGCTCAGGAGTTTCCAGGTGCCTTCGAGTTCGTTGGGAGTTTTTTGGTCGCTTTGCTTGGTTTCCGGGGTGCCGCAGGCTGTGAACATCGAAACGGCGAGCAGCAATGAGGAGAAATGTGTTTTCATAGCAGGCTGAAAATGTTAAGGGTTCTGATGTGAATGCTAATAAACCGCCCAAAATCTATAAAAACCAGCTATTTTCATAACATTCACCGATTCCTTGCCGAGTAAACAACTTTTGTCGCCTCCTCAGCCCATTGCCATAACCGCTCTCCCACGGCCTCGTCCAATGGCATGTGGCTTAATAGCCAGTTTAGCAGCATAACCCCGTTACCCACCCAGCTGATCCGGACTATAAAAATGGCCTCCTTTAACATCGGCCGCCACGGGTCCATCAGCTCGCCGATGCGGTCGATTGAGGTATGGTATTCGCTTTCGCTCATAAAGCGCGAAAGATCCGTTTTATAGGAATGCTCCGAACGCAGTCAGTGAAATCGATCGTCCCGCGCTGGTAGGCCATGCTGCTCACCGTAACAATGCGCGAACCGGGTATGGCGTTCAGCAGCGGGATATAAATGGCCCGTTAATGCATAATGTCTCAGGAAATTCACCTCGATTTGCAGCTCGAAACCCATCGTCGGTTTTGGAAGGAGGCGGTGTCATCACGCCTACATTGTTGACCGGAACACCGAGTTGATGATGTTTTGGGATAAATGAATAGGCGAAATCGCGCACAGCTTCGAGATTAGCGAGATTCAGAATGGCGGTTTCGAGACTTCCCTTGCCCCCTTTGTTCTCGCGGGCGTGTCTTGCGCATTGCGCTCGCTCCTGCGCGCGAGCGCCTCATGCGCGCCAGCTTCGAAAAATGCTAATGCCGTTTCATACCCTATTCCGGTGTTTGCCCCGGTCAAGATCACCGTCTTGCCGGTCTGATCGCCGATGTTCTTTTTTGTCCACATAATGTGAGTGATTAATGGGACAAAATTCCGGAAAAGCCGTCGGCAACTGATACCAATTCGAAGTCAAAAACTATAAAAATCAATCTATGAAAGCCTGTCTAAACTGCCGGGGCGTCATACCTACCGCATTCCTGAAAAAGCTGGAAAATGGTTGGGTTCCTCGAAGCCAAGCCCCCAGGCGATTCATTAATCGTCCAATTCGTACTTTTCAGGAGTATGCGCGCTTCCTGAGCAATGCGCTCGCTGATGAGTTGCATTTATCGGCATAATGAATCCTACTCTGCCCATTTGCCAAACTGACTTTGAAGAAATCCTCCACTGTATGTCGCCGGCCTATCCCGGGAAACAATCAGGTCCTCCACTTTGAAGACATTAAAATGCCCCCCCCCCGCTCTCCCCACTTTCCGGCGCGCGGTTGACGTGCTTGTAAAATGATTTTAGTTCAAGGAATGATGACATTGGTAAAGGTACGAAAATCAAAGTACACTAAACTCCTTATAGCAACCACTAGCGAAGTATTTAAGATTGTAATACCTACAAAGATCGACTACATTCCGCTCAATAACCATACCCTACCGCCCATTCATTGCGTACAATCATTGTCATTCAAAGAACATTGTTTTGCAACCAGTTAAAATCAATTTTTCACACGAAAATCAATTTTCAAAAATGACTTTAATTCAAAAATTGCCTTTAGGATTAGCGCTGGCTGCCTGCATGATGATGAGCAGTTGCTCGCAGGAGGATGTGCAGCCTCCGTATCCTGAAACAGAAAACTCATTGACAAATGCCAATTCGAGAGTGAATGCCCTTGCCTACGGTGGCGTGTTGGCTCAACCTGCTAGTATTCCTAATACCGAGGGCAGAAAAGGCGTCGAAGTGTTTCCGACAGGATGGGCAAAAGTTATCAATGTTAATCCTGACGGCTTGCCAGCATGGGCAGCCGGAACTTCGTCTCTTACTCATCTCTGGGGAGACCCTCTCCTTCCTTGGGCGGTGCCGTTGAGTCCCCCGGCTATCAACGCCAATTCAATCGTCACTTTCCAGAATCAGAAAAATATATTGATTGAAGGCGGAACACGATCCACTGTAAAAAGTAAAATTAAGAATCTGATTCCAGGGAAAAAGTACGCAGTTACATTGTCATTTGCTACCACAGTACGTAGCTACCACGGAGAGTCAACTCAGTATGCACAAAATGTACATGTCAACATCTCCTCGGGTTTGACTGGCGTCGGAGAGGAGGTTGATCTGGTTGGCAAAGAAGCCACTTGGGTTACCAAAACCATTGTCTTTGAAGCGAAAGACATCGAAGCAACTATTCAAATGTATGCCTCAACATCCCAGGGTTATTATGATTCACATGAGAAGTTTTTACAATACGCTCATGTTTATGTAGGCAATAACGCAGTGCAGAAACTGTAAAGAATCAAGTAACATTTCATAACAATGGAGGTTCTCAGATGGAAGCAACCTCTATTGTTATGCATTGATAGCAAGAAATCAAATCATTCATACCCCTTCACCGCCGAATACCCATTCTTCATCACATTCACAGCCCTCGCCCGATACACCTCCGGATCGGTTGGCGCATTAGTGGCAAGGCCGTCGACATAACGGTTGAACATACAAAATGCGGCCGCGATGAGGATGGTGTCGTGGATCTGGCGGTCGTCGGCGCCGTGCTCGCGGGCGCGGGCGATCTGCTCCGTGGTAACATACTTTCCTCCGCGCTGAACGCTGCCCGCGATCGATAACAGTGCTTTCATCCTTTCGGACAGATCCGCTTCCGCAAAATTCTCTTTAACACTTTTGACAAACGACCAGTCCTCGTCTTCCAGGTAGGCGCTAGCTATGGCGCCGTGGATCGTCTGGCAGAAAAAGCAATCGTTTTGGGACGAAACGTAGGTTCCGATCAGCTCGCGTTCGCCGCGGCTCAACCCTTCGTCGGAACACATCAGCGCATTGGCCAGTGCATTCATCGGCTCGGCCGTATGAGGACTGAACCGCATCGGGCCCAAAATACCCGGAAAGCCTCTTTCAAATTCGATATGTGGCATTGGTAAAAATTAATGAGTGAATGATAAGGTCAGGTATTGTCATGCGTGGTCAGGAATCGTCACGTGTGGTCAAGTATTGTCATGCGTGGTCAAGTATTGTCATGCATGGTCAAGTATTGTCAGGTGTGCTCACGTGTGGTCAAGTATTGTCAGGTGTGGTCAGGAATCGTCACGTATAGTCGGGGATAGTCAGACGTAGAGTCAAATCAGGATCTGACAATAATTCACAATACTTGACTACACATGACCATTCCTGACTACACATGACCACTCCTGACCATTCCTGACCACACATGACCACGTATAACCATACTTGACCATTCCTGACTACACATGACAATACTTGACAATACATGCCTACACATGACAATCGAAGATTAAAGCCCCGCTTCCGCCAGCTTCGTACCTTCCACTCGGGCACGGATCTTTTCGAATGTGATTTCCCGGGCCGTTGAAATATCGTCGGCGAACGGAGAAAAGCCGCAGTCGTCGGTAGAGCCGAGTTGATTGAGCGGGATGTATTCAGCGGCTTGCAGTAGCAGGTCCCTGATTTCTCCCGGCGTTTCAACCCTGGGATTCAGAACGTCCGTTACACCGAGAAAAACACGCTGCCCAGGCCGGATATTATGCCGGATCGATTCCAGAACGGATACTTTGTCCTTCTCTCCCGCATATTCCAGGTAAAAGTTGCCCGCATTCAGTTGAAAAAACAGCGGTAACAATTCCTGATAAGGCACATCGGCGCTGTGGGTCGAATCGTGGTCGCCGCCGGGGCAGGTGTGGATGCCAATCCGGCTCCGCTCGTCCGCCGTAAAACGATCGAGAACCTGGTTGTTAAGCGAGATGAACTGTTGCAGAAGTCCCTGGCTGGGATCGAGTTTCAGGGCCAGCCGGGCTTCGGTGAAATCGATTTGTACGTTGTAGGCTTGCTCGTTCAGGCATTTGCGGATATCGGCCTCGGCCTGATCGAGCAAATCGGCAATAAACTGGCTTTGCGGGTAACCGTCGATGCCGGCGGCCGGGTACAACAAGCTCATCGCTGAGGCCGAAATAACGGCTTGCTTTACAGGCAACGCGGTATGCTTCCGCGCCTCCCGAAGGTAATCCACCGCGAAATTGCGGTAGCGGAACGGCCCGGACGTCAATACCGGAAGTTGTCGTGTATGCCCATCCTCGAACGGGATTACGACTCCCCCTCCGCCCAGGTTCAATAGGCCATGGATAGGGTATGTAGCGAAGCTGGGCTTGCTTTGCTCGCCATCCGAGATGACCGGCGAGCCGGTCGCTTCCAGCGATATGATGGTCTCGCGGGTGGCCTGCGAAAACAGCCGGGCAAGGTCGTCAGAGGAAATTTCAGCTTTGGTATAAGCCTGCATGGCCTGTTGCAGGTAAGCGGGCCTCGGAATGCTTCCGATCGGCTCGGTAGGAATGTTTGCCATGTTTCGAAATGATGGGGTGATAAAAATAGGGTACACATGCACGTACTCGCACACTGCCAGGCACATGTGGCCCCGCAGTGGCACTGCATTTTAGAATGTATTACCCGATCATTTCCGGTGGAGGAGTTGCGCGGTTGAACACGCCAGCTACCAAATTATTAAGTGGCTCTGCAAAACAGATCGTCCCGTGAAGAATGGCGTTCACTCCTACCCACTCACCCTGGGTGCCCGCCCCCGGCAAATAGGTTTTCGCCAAGTCTCCCAACGTTTTCAACACGCTTCCCAGCGGCGTAAGCGGTGTTTTAGCAAGCTGCATTTCCTGTACGCGCTCCGACAATTCGGCGAACCGGTGCCAGGCCGATGCTTCGGTCTGTAATGCTTCGTTTTGTTCGGTCGCTCCGGCCGTTTTACCCGCAAAAAGCACAGCCAGCGACCACCCCAGCGAGTGGGATAGCAGCAGTATGAGCAGGCCGAGGCTGGCAACCGTTTTCATAAGCAAAGAGATGTACCTTAAATCTACAAGAATGCCACATTATTCCATGTAGCAATTATTCATTTCATTTAAATCAATCCACAAATAATCCCGTTTTAAACAGGGCATTTTGCACATAAGCACAAAAACCCGTCCTGAATCATTCCAGGACTGGTTTTGTTGATTGTCTAACGAAATTGTTAAACCTATGTCACTTCCCGAAAGGTCGTCTTACATACGCGTGCTCCCACGCACCGACACGCTCGACATTATCCTTAAAAACACCCACTTCCCTGACGGTCTCCTCGACGAAAGCTCCCAAGTCCAATGCCGCGTGGAATGGAAAGACGGGATTCCGGTTCTGGTATTTCAATTCAAAAGCGCTGTCCATGATTTCAGTGAACCGCTCGTTCCTTCCGAGCTGCGAAATAACGAGCGGGGCTGGCTCGATCAACAACCCATTCAACTACGATTATTACTCGCGGATAATGTAATTACAGATCGGGTTACAGAGCGTGCGTTTTTCCTCGCAAAGAATGAGAGCGATGAGATCCGGAAAGTCTTCGAACTGTCGGAAACCAAAACAATGCCGTCAGGAATGTAATATCGGTAGCAACCTGCAGATATTACATCGCTACGCGGTTTCACCCCGCCATTCACTCGCCCTTCAAGCATAAAACTAATATCCCGGATTCTGCGGTGCCAGGTTCGGATTCACCTGCAACTCTACGCGCGGCAGCGGCATGAGGTAATCCCTGCTCGCATTGAATGACTCATGAGGTTCCAGCGAGTTAGGCCCTTTAAATACCTTCTCTCCCAGGTTCCGGCGTTTGATATCGTACCAACGCTTGTATTCAAATGCCAGTTCGAGGCGGCGTTCATCGAGAATCAGATCGATCATTGCGTCTTTGGCTAAACCCGCTTTTACATCCTCCGGAAAGGTTGTTTGCTTGCCGGCCCAGTTTCTGGCCCGCGCCCTGACCTGGTTGATATACCCCAATGCTTCCGCATTAGGCCCGTTTACTTCCACCGATGCTTCCGCGGCGATCAGCAGGATTTCCGCATAGCGCATGGCCGCATAGTTATGATCGGAATAGCGGCCTTCGGAGTTGGAATTACCCGCAAAACGGGCATACTTGGCAATATGCGGTCGTTTGGTATTCGTAAACTCGGTGTAAGGAACGAGCTTGCCGCCGATGAGCAGTGAATCTTCAAAACTCACCTCCTTTCGGTAATCGCGGTTGTCCCAGGTAGTGTATACTTTCAGCGACGGCACGATCACACTCCACCCACTGCGCGGCGCATCTCCTCCGCGCACGCCTGTCATAGGCGCCATAATGTCGTCATTAGCACCGCCGTCGCCCGATTTGAGGCCCAGGAAGTCGATGTCGAAAATATGCTCTTTCATATTCGGGGCTTGCGGCGCTTTGAACAGCGTTTGAAAGTCCGCTTCGAGTGCGTAGCCGAATTTATCCTTGTTATCAATCACCCATTTCGCTTCGGTATAAGCTTTTTGGTATTGCCCCATCGTAAGGTATACCGACGCCAGGTACGAAGCAGCCGTTCCCTTGGTGGCACGGCTCCGTACTTCCGAAGGCTGCTTGTCCGGCAGCCATTGTTTCGCAAATTCCAGGTCGGCAATGATACTCGTGTAAACAGTAGCAGCAGGCGTTTTCGAAATCGATTTGACAGCCTCGGGATTGCTGATAAAGTAATCGATGTAAGGAATATCACCAAACACCTGCACGAGGTGAAAATAGGCGAATGCACGGATGAAACGGGCTTCCGCCGTCAGCGGATTACCGGTATTTTCGGGCAGGCCAAGCTGCTGTGCACCAAAAATCGCCGCATTCGTGGAGCTGATCACCTGGTACCAAACCGGCCAGAACTGGTTGACCATGTTATTGTTATCATCCATATTGAAATCGTTCACCTGCTGGCGCTCGGCCGGCGTACCACGGTCGCCGATATCCTCCATATCGCTTCTGAGCATAAGTGCAGATACGAACTGACGGCCGTAAAGCCGCTCGGTGGCGATCCAGCCGTAGGCGCCCATAATGGCTGTTTCTACATCTTTGGAAGTCCTGAACAGCGATTCGGGCGCGAGCAGGCCCACCGGCTTTTCGTCCAGGTCCGCACAGCCCAGCAGCAGCGAAACCGCCGCGGTCAGGAATATTGATCTATTGAATAAATGCTTCATTTTGATGTCCGTTTAATGCTTAAAAACCCAGGTTGAGGCCGATGGTGTACGATTTCGCGTTCGGATAGCTGCCGTAGTCGAGGCCGAGGTTACGGTTGCTGTCGGTGTTGCCGTCCGACGAGTAGTTCACTTCGGGATCGTAGCCTTTGTATTTGGTGAACGTCAGGATATTCTGCGCGCTGGCGTAAATGCGCAGTTTGCTGATCCTGAGCTTTTCCAGCACGGGTTTAGGAAAATTGTAGCCGACAGCCAGGTTTTTCATTCTGACGAAGCTGCCGTCTTTGACCCACCGCGTAGATACCCTGCGTGTACGGCCCACCGCCGCTTTCGGCACGTCTGTATCGGTATGGGTTGGCGTCCAGCGATTCAATGCCTCGGTGGTTGCATTGTTGATCGCCGAAAGCAGATTGAGCTCCATCAAAGTATAGCTCAGTAGGTCGTTGCCTTTCGAAGCCTGGAAAAACACATTCAGGTCAAATCCCTTGTAGCTGAAATCGTTGTTCATACCCCAGGTAAATTTCGGGTGCGGATTACCGATAATGGTGCGATCATCGCTATTCAACATCCCGTCAGGCTCGCCGGTAAGCTGGCCGTTCGAGTCCTTTTTACCGTTAATATCCCTGAACTTCTCCCCTCCTGCGACCGTCTCGAAGCCACCGCCCGGAATAAAGCTATCGCCGTCCTGGTACACGCCATCATAAATCCACCCATAAAAGCTACCCACCGGGTAACCTTCACGCAACACCTGGGTTTGCCCCATTCCCACCATATGCCCCGGCGCCGAACCGTAGAGAATGTCGGTTCCTGCGGGCAGTTTCAGGATTTTGTTGCGGTTCAATGAGAAGTTAATATCCGTGCTCCATTTAAAAGCACCCACCAGATTGCGGGTATTTAATGTAAACTCAATACCCTTGTTTTCAACCTCGCCGATATTCTGCAATTGGTTGGTATAACCTGAATATTGCGGCAACTGCACGCTGAACAGCAGGTCCTTTGTCACGCGGCGGTAATAATCGGCCACGAGGTTGATGCGGTTGCTGAACAGGCTCACATCCGCGCCGAAGTCAAGCTGGTGCGTTGTTTCCCAGGTAAGATCGTCGTTGGCGACGGTTGTAGGACGAACTGCATTCACCGGCGTACCATTGATAATCGCGTACACGTTCGAGAATCGGGCCATGGTTTGATATGGCTCGATGGCCTGGTTGCCCGTCAACCCGTAACTCACGCGCCATTTCCACTGACTGATCGCCGCAATGTTCTGCATGAATGGCTCGCTCGACATTTTCCAGGCAAATGCACCTGACGGAAACGTGGCCCATTTGTGGTTCTTGCTGAAATTCGACGAACCGTCCTGGCGAATGTTGGCCGTGAAAAGGTATTTGTCAGCCAGAGAATAGGTCAACCGGGCATAGTACGATGCCAGCACCCACTCCGTCAGCCCCGAATTGGGGCTTTGCCATACCGATGAGCCACCCAGGTTCCAGTAAGAAACGGCATCCGTGATAAAATTCTGCCCCGAACCACCCCAGGTCTCGCTGGATGATTTCTGGTAGGAATAGCCTGCCATTACCGACAGATCGTGCAATGCACCTATTTTTTTGTTGTAGGTCAAATAATTCTCATTCAGCAGCAACGTGCTTTTGCTACCATTCACCGTCGCCGCTCCGCCTACATTCCGGCCGTCGTTCAGTGTCGTGGGCGTGAATGTACCCGTACGTCCGCTGTTGGTAGTAGCGCCCAATGTGATCCTGAATTTCAGATCTTTAAGAATATTGTATTCTGCATAAAGGTTGCCCTGGATACGGTCGGCCAGCGACTCGTTTTGCAGCTGCGTCGCAATCGCATACGGGTTATCGATCGGATCGCTGAGGCGCCCCACCGTGAACCGGCCATTGGCATCGCGGATCGGCTGATCGGGTTCGAATTTCAGTGCCGCCGACATCACGCCCGGGGTAAGTCCGCCCGAGCCCTCCTGCGTACGCGACTGCTGGCGCGACACGCGCTGCGCAAACAGATTCAGGCCCAATTTCAGCCTCTTCGTAGCATTGATATCGATATTACTCGTCACCGAATACCGCTTGTACCCCGAATTGAGGATAATGCCTTTCTGATCATAATAGGCACCCGACACGTAATACTTCACCGCCTCGCTGCCCCCTGCTACCGACAACTGGTGGTTCTGAATGCCGCCGCGGCGAAAAATCTCCTCCTGCCAGTCCGTATCGGCTCCTTGGGAAACGATCGTCGGCCGCGCCTCCTGCACATAGTCGAGGAATTGCTTCGCATTCAGCAAATCGAGCCGGTTGATCTCCTTCTGGCTGGAAAACGAAGTATTGAAATCGATACGCGGCTTACCCGAAGTACCTTTTTTGGTCGTCACCATAATCACACCGTTGGCGCCGCGTGATCCGTAAATGGCTGTCGCCGAGGCATCTTTCAGGATTTCGATGGATTCGATATCCTCCGGCGGAGGCAATGTACCGCCCACAAACCCATCGACTACATAAATAGGGTCGCTGCTGGCATTAATGGAGGTTCCTCCGCGGATCCGCACCTTAAAAGACGAACCCGGTTCTCCATTATTAGCCTGGATCTGCACACCTGCCGCACGGCCCTGCAATGCCTGAACAGTCCCCAACGCCGGATAAGCGGTCAGTTCCTGCGATTTCACGGACGCAACGGAACCGGTAATATCGCTTTTTTTGACAGTACCATAACCGACCACGAGCACTTCTTCCAACGATTTCTGGTCGGTTTTGAGGGCGATGTCGATCTCCGTCCGGCTGCCTGCCTGCACTTCCTGCGGTTCGTAACCTACAAAGCTGTATATCAATGTAATATTCGCATGATCAACTGCCAGGGTATAGTTCCCCTTAGCGTCCGTGGACGTGCCCGTTTGTGTACCCTTGATAAGGATATTCACACCCGGTAAAGGCTCCTTGCTTTCTGAATCGGTGACACGGCCCTTGATGGTCACCTCCGTACTGGCCTGCAAACCGCTTTTCACCGAAGCCTCCGGCTCACCCGAGCTCCATTTCGGCGTTTCCGACGGACGGATCACAATATTTTTACCCGAAACCTCATAGGTAAGTCCCAGCGGTACCAGAAATTCCTCCAACACCTTGGAAAGCTCCTGGTTCGATTGCTGGATCGTCACTTTCCGGCCCGACTGGATCATTTTGGAACTGAAAATAAACCGGACGCCGGCCTGCTTTTCGATCTGGTGCAGGACTTTCTTCACTTCCAGGTCCTGGGCTTGCAGGCTGATGCGCTTATTGAGCAGCTCCTGCGCGCGCACGTCCGCCGCGAACGCATTCCCGACCAGCCAAACCGACATTATCAATTGCGCGACGCTTATCCGCATAAGAACTAACCATTTACGATGGAACTGTACCGGTATTTTCATAAATTTGAACGGTTTTGTTAATTGAAACTTGGCAAAATCTTCCTCCTCATCCCATTTGCATGAGATGTGACGGTCTGCTAACCACTGAGGATATCCGAGCCGGCCATGTTGGCGCATGGGCCGGCTTTTTATTTAGTTATTTCTGCAACCTTTTCCTTCCACCACGATCCGCCCGTCGATGCTCTTGTAGCTGGCATCCACGGCCTTGCAAATCAGGTCGAGTTTCTCGTAAAGCGACATCTCGGTGAGCGTGGCGGTAATGGGGCACTCGTCCATGACGTTCTTATCGTAAATAATATCGATACCATAAGCGCTCTGCAAAGCGCTGAACACGGCCGACACAGGCGTTTCGTCGAACTCAAAATGCGGAGCTGCGCCAGCCTCGGCCACTACTTCCGGCTCAGGGACAAGGCTTTTGGTGATTTTGACGGTTTTACGCACCAATACCACCTGCTGATTAGGCTCGATCACCATGCCCGTCAGCTCACGGGAAATCTGCTTGTCGGTCGCGTCGGGATCTTCCCGCGAAAACACGGCCACCTTTCCGGTCTTCACAGCTACCGACACCTCCTGTTCATTGGCAAAGGACCTGACTGTAAAACTCGTACCCAAAACCTTGGTTACCAACTCATTGGCATACACAAAAAAAGGTCTGGCAGGATCTTTGGCAATGTCAAAAAATGCCTTTCCCGAAAGAAATACTTCCCGTTTGCCGCCACCGCGCGGCGTTCCGTTGAAATGCGCCGGGTAACTCATCCTGCTGCCCGGATCGAGCACAATGCGGCTGCCGTCTTCAAGGTCGACGGGCAGCGGCTGCGCGGTAGTATTCACGACTTCGCGCATTTCCACTTTCGCGGCGGCCACAAGTTGGTCGTAGCCAATCACCTTAGGCTGCTGGTGACGCAGCCAGAACAGCCAGCCAAATCCTGCCAGCAGCACCAGCATAGCGGCAATGCGCACGACCCGGCCCGCATACCAGGGCGCATGCCCTTCTTCGGAGCGGTCGAGGTTTCTCGCTTCCAGCCTCTCCACGATCCGCTCTACCGCTTTCCGTTTTTCCGGGTTGCTGAGCGATGCGTTAGCGGGTCGAATGGACAAGACCAATTGTCTCGCGCGTTCCACTATTTCGCGTTTGTCGGGATGCGCATCCAGCCAGTTTTGCCAAGTTTCGTCGTCTTCCCGCGTAGGGTTCAGCACCCAGTTACGGAACGATTTATCCCAGACAAACTCCCCCAAACTGAAATCGCGATAACGGTCCATGTTCAAAATTTAGCTTTTCAAACACCATTAGACCACTCCCATTTCGGGATACTGTATTTTTTTGATTTTTTTTGAAATTTTTTAAATGAGGTATTTCAAATCAAAACGGCAGCGCCAGGACGAGCGAAACGATGGCCTTCCAATGCGATTTGATAAACTTGAATGCCTCTTGCAGCAAATTGGAAACGGACTGGGGCTGAATGTCCATCACGAGTGCAATCTCCTCGCGCTCCATATCATTGTAAAAACGAAGAAAAATGGCTTCCTTTTGCCGTTTGGGAAGCTCATTGAGCATTTCGGTCATCCGGGAAGCCAGCCAAGCTGTCGTTTTCAGATTCAATCAGCTGGTACTCGGCGCTGAATTCGAGATCGAAAACGATGTCCGTTTCATTGTAGTAATCCATGCAATCCATCCGCAGGCGTGACGCGAGCCGGTGCAGGCGACGGCGCAGTGAAGCAAGCAGGTAAGGCTTCGGCGGAATTTCGGAATTCAATGCGTCTTTCTTTTCCCAAACCCCCAGAAAAACATCCTGAATGCAGTCCTTAATCAACTCACGGTCGCTGTTGAACTTCGTTCCGTAGTGGAAAAGGAGGTCGTAAGTACGGTCGATCAGTTGTTCATAAGCGGTGACATCCCCGGCAAGCATTTCCCGCCACAGCTTCTGCTCTTCTTCCAAATACAGGGCGGGACGGAGTTCCGGACGGGTGAAAGGCTTCATGAAAACGAATGAATTTTAGCCAGGTATGCAGACAAAAAGCAGTCCCGGCTACATTCTTACTACCATCCATCTCATTTAATCCTTAAACAATTATACTTAATCAACTAACGCTAACCTTATACGCCGATAGCCTGAATTAAGATTTAAACATCGGCAGCGGGTTCAACGGATGGCGCAAAAAGTTGGCGCCGATCTTCCGTATCAAAAACCAGTGGAACCCGGCATTGGGGAACTTCCGGCGCAGGCGACGAAGCATTCGCGGATCAGCACCAAATGTGAGCAGGCCCAGCGACACGTCGGTCCAGTCGGCTTTCCGGAACGTTTCGACGGTTACCCGGAATGCGCCGCGATAAGGCCGGACTTTATGGTGCCAGTAGATCATGGCGGTGATTTCGGCGGTGCCCGCACCGCCTTGCGTAGTATTCAGATAATGCTCGGCTTGCTCCATGGAGGGCGGAAGGTAGTCGACCGTGTGGGCTGTCCAGATGCCGATGTCGTGAAACACGGCTGCGATAGCATATTTATGACGGTTAGCAGGGTCGGTATCCCGCATGACACAGGTCTCGAAGACTCTGTGAACATGGTTGGTGTACTTTTCAAGGTCGGCACCAATCTCCTGCCTGAAGCGTCCCAGCAGTTCGTCAATAAGCGGTTCATGGTCTCGCATTGCGCAAATTTTGAGTGAATGCGATAATTTACAGATAATCAATGCAAAAACATCAATGATGCCTTACCTGCCGCTTCAAACTTTTCAAAATGCCGCCACCGATCGGAATGATCGTCCCGTGCTTGTGGCCTTCCGGAACGGCTATTTCCTTTGAAATGTCGGTAAAAGTCTTGAAATCCGTGGTCCTTACTGCGCCATAGGTCTTGTCGCGGTACTGATCGAAATAGATCAGCCAATCATTCCCGACATGCGCGACGGTCGGTCCTTCCGTCAGAAAACCGGTGAACGGCTCGGAAACCTGCTCGTAGGGCCCGAGCACATCTTTCGCAAATGCGACTTTGATGTTCCGCTGGGGGCGGGTATTGTCTTTCAGAACCAGCACATAGTCATCCTTTTTACGCTTGGCAATCACGCAATCGATCACACTGAAACCCGGATCGAGGAACAATGCAGCCTTGGAAAACGTCTGAAAATCGTTCGTAGTCACATAGTACATGCGGTGGTTGTTCCGCTCGTCCTCCTCTCCTTTCGGAAACCTAAACGGGATCGTGGAGGCCCATATGATCACAAAGCGGTCATTTTCATCATCATAAAACAGCTCCGGCGCCCACACATTCACCACCTCCGGCTCATGCTCCATCACCGGCAAAAACCGCTGCGCCGACCAGTGCACCAAGTCCTTCGAACTCGCATAGCCAAAGCCCTTGTCGCCCTTCCAGTTGGTCGTCCATACCAAATGAAACGTCCCGTCCTTACCTCTCGCAATCGACGGATCACGCATGAGCTTGCCGCCTGCTTCGGGTTTCAAATACCCACCGCCCAGGTCAGTCCAGTGGTATCCATCCTGGCTGTACGCGAGGTGCAGGCCATCGGTAGCCGGCTCGCGGAAGGAGGTGAAGAGGTAGGATTGTTTTTGGCAGGAGAATGAGAGCATTGCCAGGAGTACTGACAGCAGGCGAACATGATTCATCTGAGGAAACTGATAAAACGATTGAACATTGGCGTTGACCATTCATACATCGAGCAGCGTTTACTGCTCATTCCTTTCAATATTATCGGGCAAATTAGCTGAATATGAAGTATTTTTGAGATATGCTTTTTCAAAATTGAGCGAACATGAAATATACAGGAAACACGGTATCGAAGCCCGTAACAGGAAAATCAGCAGAAAGGCTTGCGGAAGCCGTCAAGTCTGGCGCCTATGTTTCCAACACTGCTGCCCAGGAAACCATTAAGAAAATTCTTGATCATAAAAGACAGCAAATTAAACCAGATGCCACAAAAAACCAGGTTTGAAGGCGTAAGCTTCGATGATATCCCAGTAGTTGAAATGAGCCCCGATATAGCGCACCTATGTCGGGGTTTCAAGTGCAAAAGGCCGGAGTTTCAAAGCTATATCGGGGGTAATCTTATAAAACAGAGTCGGAAAGCATATTAAGCAAGTGTTTTATAGTACATCATGGTGGCCATTTGGCTGGTTACGTGACATTGCTCGCCGACAAACTGGTTGTAAAAGACCCGATCCTGTTGAACGAAGGCGTAGCCCGGTCTACTTTCCCAGCCATTAAAATCGGTTGGCTGGCGGGAGATAGCGTGTCAATGGAATGGGCCAGAAGCTGATCAAATGGGCAATGGAATACGTTGCGTCAAATGTTTCGGATAAAATAGGTGCCCGGTTCCTGACAGTAGACGCACTATATGATGCTGATGTTGAGCCACATTATGACATGTCTGTATACTACTCACGATATGGATTTGAATATGTCAATGAGGAAGAACTTGTCCCTACTGACGGCTTTCGATCCATGTATTTTGACTTGCTGCCCTTAATAATCGGATTGCGGGATTTAAACGCGTCGCATTAAGCACTTTTCAGACGCCCCCCTACTCCCCCTTCGAATTCGCCTTATCAATAATCACGGCCAGTAAAATCACCAGCCCTTTCACGACCTGCTGCCAGAACGGTGAGACATTTAACAGTACCAAACCATTATTCAACACCCCAATAATGATCGCGCCCTGCACGGTGCCGAGAATGCTCCCGCGCCCGCCTGAGAGCGAGGTACCTCCTATGACGACGGCTGCGATCGAATCCAGTTCGTAGCTGATGCCCGCATTGGGTTGGGCGGAGTCGAGGCGCGCCGTGACCATGATCCCGCCCACCGCTGCGAGCGCTCCGGCAATGGTATAGACGATGATTTTAACCTTATTGACGTTGATCCCCGATAACCGCGAGGCACTCTCATTTCCTCCGATCGCATAAATGTAGCGGCCGACGCGCGTCTTGTCGGTCAGGAACACGGCCAGCACCACCACCACGATGGAGATCCATACCGGCACCGGTATGCCCAGAAACCAGCCCGTACCGACAAAAAGGAAGGTATCCCCCAACCCGCTGATCGGGAAGCCACCGGTCCAAAGCATGGTCAATCCCCGCGCGACGGTCAGCATCGCCAGCGTGGCTACAAATGGCGGCACGTTGAAACGCGTAATCGCCCATCCATTGAATGCGCCCAAAGCCGAACCCGTCAGCCCGCCGGCGAGAATCGCGCCGAGCACGGTGAATCCGATATACAGGTTCTGGGAAGGTATTTCAATACCGTTTTTAAGTAAACCTGCCGTAATAGCCCCGCATAATGCCAACACCGAGCCAACGGATAAGTCAATACCAGCCGTTAGTACGATAAGCGTCATACCGACCGAAATGCAGGTATTGACCGAAATCTGCCGCATCACGTTCCAGAGGTTCGAAAACGTAAGGAACTTGTCCGACATGATACTTAATGCAAGGCAGAGAAGGAACAATGCAATGAGGGACTGGAAGCGGGCTAAGTTTTTCGGGCTATATGCGATAGGCATTAGGCTGTATGCTTTTGATTGTAAATGTTATCTGATATGGTATACAAAGCTTTGAGCCTACTGCATAGAGCTTATAGCTTTTTTCAAAATCTTATCTTCCGAGGCTTCACTCGCCGAAAACTCACCGGTTATCCGCCCTTCCGACATTACCAGGATCCGGTCGGAAACGGCCAGGATTTCGGGTAACTCCGAAGACACGACCAAAATACCCAACCCTTCGTCGGCTAACCGGATAATGAGTTTATAAATCTCCGTTTTGGCATTGATATCGATGCCGCGGGTCGGTTCGTCGAGCAAAAGCACTTTCGGGCGCGTGGCCAGCCATTTGGCGAGCACGATCTTCTGCTGGTTGCCTCCGCTCAGGTTTCGGGCCTGTTGCTCTTTGGAGGGCGTTTTAATGCGCAGTTCACTAATGTAATGATCGGCCAGCTCGCATTCTTTTGCGTCGTTCAGCGTGCCGAGGCTTTCCATTTCTTCCAATGTGGTAAGGCTAATGTTGTTCTTCACGCCCAGCCCCAGCACCAACCCGTCCTTTTTCCGGTCCTCGGGTACGAGCGCGAGCCCGGCCGCGATAGCGCGCGCGGGAGAATCACAGCAAATGGATTGTCCGCCGATGAGCACCTGCCCGCTTGAATGCGCCGGATGCAATCCGAAAACGGATTCCAGCAGCTCGGTTCTACCGGCGCCCATCAAGCCAAAAAGCCCCACTATTTCCCCCTTACCTATATTAAAAGAAACATTGCTAAGCACATTACCTGCCTTCACGCGACTTTTCAGGTGCAGGTTTTTCACCTCCAGCAACGGTTCACAAACCCCGCGGTCGTTGGTTTTCCGCATTACTTCGATTTTCCGCCCTACCATTTTGCTGATCAGCTGGTCCTGCGTCATCCCTGTCATTTCGCCTGATTCAATGCTTTTACCATCACGCAGCACCACGTAATTGTCGGCTATGCGGAACAGTTCATCGAGCTTGTGTGAGACGTAGACAATGGCCTTGTTCTGGGCCTTGAGATCGGAAATAATATCGAACAAAACCTCCACTTCCGCACCGGTAATAGCCGAAGTGGGTTCGTCCATGATGATCAGTTCGGCGTCGGTGAGCAATGCTTTGGCAATTTCGACGATCTGCTGCTGACCTACTTTGAGTTTGAAAACCTGCGAATCGGGGCTCGCTTTCAGTTTCAAACGGTCGAGCAGCTCCTGAGTACGCTTGCGCATACGCCCCTTGTCCATCGTACCGTACTGCGTCACCAGCTCCCGTCCGAGGAAAATATTCTCGGTGATGGTTAAATAGGGAATTAAATTGAGCTCCTGGTGAATGATCACCACGCCCTGCTGCTGCGCATCCTTCGGCCCGGCAAACTTCGCCGTTTCACCTTTGTAGTAAATATCTCCTTCAAAGTCAGGATAAACACCTGAGAGTATCTTCATTAATGTCGATTTCCCCGCTCCATTTTCCCCGATCAGCGCAGTTACTTTGCCTGCTTCGACCGACAGCGAAACGTCATCCAGCGCTATTACGCCCGGAAACCGTTTTGTGATATGCTTCACTTCCAATAAAGTCGCTGTATCCGTCATGGTTTTTTAATTTGGAGACTTACCGGGATGATTTCGATGCTGTTCAGCTGCAAATGCCCGCGGTTCAGTTCGATGGCGCCCTGGAATGCTACGCGGTCGCCTTTTTTTACTTTGGATTTGAATGGCGGTATAACCTTTTCGCGGATGAGCTTGTTGATCTCCGCCGATACGTTATTGAAATCCATGGAATTGGTAAATGCATTGATATCGATCGCGCCGGACGCATCGCGGACTGCATTGCCGAAAACATACTCGGTTGCAATGCGCACATTTCCAGCTTTTCCACCACCTCGCGCGAGTGCAACGGACACTTCATTCTCGCTTACATCCGTCACTTCCCCCTGCCCCTTCACCAGAAAATAGCGAATATTACCAATCCCCAGCGCATGCGAGTGTTGTTCAAAAGCCTTGTCCTTTTCAGTTTCAAGCTGCGTGGTCAATACCCCGAGCTCCACCGCTTTCGGTAAGCCCGGCATCAGCTTTTTTTCCCAGAAATCTTTGGCATAAGCAGCAGCATCGAATGCCGCGGAACCGGCCTTCACTTCATCCAGCTTTTTGAAATACACCGAATTATAAGCCAGTAATGCAATCACCGCTACGTAAAGCAGGTATCGGATCGGTTTGGGCATAGCTATTCTTTTTCGCCGTAAGCGGCATAATTTTCGACATTATCCTTCTTTACCAGCTCCACAGCCACCGGCATTTTACCCGGAAAATCGCGTTTGCCTTTGAAATACTCATCGGCAAATGTGGCGGCGGTCTGCGCCATTACCTCAGGAAATTGCATTCCGGTGGCCAGGATTTTCCCATCCCGAATGGATTTCACGACGTCCTCGGCTCCGTCGAAACCGAATACTTTCACGCGATCGGCTTTTCCGGAAGCCACCAATGCCTGGTAAGCACCCATGGCCATAGCGTCGTTCCCGCAGAACACGCCGTCGATATCCGGATGCGCTTGCAAAATCGATTCCATCACGTCCATAGCCTTATTCCGGTCGAAATCGGCGCTTTGTTGGGCTACCATTTTCAATCCCGGGTAAAAATCGACGACGCTATGAAAGCCCTTCGAGCGGTTCCAGGTATTGTTATCGCCCACCATCCCGAGGATTTCGACGTATTTGCCTTTCTTGTTCAGTGTCTCGACGAAGTATTTGCCGATCGCCACGCAGCCCGAATAGCTGTCCGACAGTATTTGCGAAGTAGCAGCCCCGTTCGCATTCACTTCCCGATCCATACAAAACACGGGCACGCCGGCCGCCACCGCATTCTTCACATTCACAATAGAGCCGTCGGCGTCCGTGGGATTGAACAAGATCGCGTCGTAACCCGAGGCAATCGCATTGTCGAAATGGTCGGTTTCCTGTGCAGTATTGTTCTGGGAATCAAAAATTTTGGATTCATAACCGAGCTGTTTTGCTTTCGCCTCGGCCTTCTGTGCGAGGAAAACAAACCACGGATTATTGAGCGTCGACACCACGATCGCGATCTTTTTCGGCTCGTCATTAGATTCTTTTGTTTTACAACCAATAAATCCAATGCCGAAAAAAATACAAAAAAGCGCTATCCGATAATGTATGCTGGTTTTCATGCTGCAATGGGTTTAGGCGCCGCGTTCACAGTCGCGGCTATGGGTACACGGTCACGATCACGCGCTGGTACCGCGTCAGCGCGGGCGAACCACTGTCGGTCACGGCCAGTACTATGTGGATCGTCTCCGGCTTTTCCACCTTTGGAGCCACAAAAGTCGTTTGCGCTGCTTTTATATCCTTAATGCCGATCGATTCTTTGATATTGTAGCTGCCCGGCTCGGGGTAATATATCCATTCGTAGTGCAATGCATTACCATCCGGGTCCTGGGAACCTTCCGCACTGAGCTGCACGGCCTCACCCACTTTCGCAGCGATACGCGTGCCGCCTTTCACAACGGCCTTCGGCGGGTGATTGGCTTCTTTATAGGATTTGATCGTCCAGTCCATCCGAGCCGCGAAATCGTACTGGAATGCCTCACGCCAGCGCCATAGTGTGGCTTTGTTGCTGGTGTGGTAAGCGCCGTCGGTGCCTTTCACCTCATCCATGGCGTCGGTGTAGATCGGCCGGGTTTCGGGTTCGTAGAAATATTTGAGTGTGCGTGGCGTGTAGAGTTCATATCGTCCGCCCCAGCCGCCAAATTCGGGATGCTCGGGGTCGTTCAGGCCATTGTTTACCAATCCTAAAAACGACGGCGTGTCGCCTTCCATGAGGAATTTGGTAAAAGGATATTCCTTGCCCATCGGACCGTGGCTGCGGATGTGCTCGTCGAGCCAGGGGTTGTCTACGATTTCAAAATTGGCGCCCGCAAAACGGCCGTGGAACTTGTCGCCGCTAATGCCCGACCAGGTCGCATAATGGTAAGCGCCCGCCGCGTGGTAACCCGGACTCCCCACATAAAAAACGTCCGGAAAGTTTTTGCGGATCCACGGACCGGTATCGTCCTGGTCCGAAATGGTGTACATTCTGATCTTGGATACAAATTTCTTCACATCCTCGGGCGAGCGCGTCATTTTCACTTTCCAAAGCGCCTGCGCAAGGCAGTTGGCACCGCCCCAGACAGGAATCCATACCGGACGGTCGTCCTTTTTATCAACTACCTTGATAATCCATTCCGAACCTTCCGAGTCCTTTCCCTTGCCTACCGCATTCAGTCCGAAATCGGGATAAGCGCTTTTGGTAATGCTGACGAGATAGTCAGCCTCCGGATAGCCCTTTTCGTGCAAAAGCAGGTTTGGCCGCACTTTCCGATATGCCTCAATGAGCTGCTTGATTTTTTCAGGCGCAACGCGTTTTTGCTGGTGAATGGAAGTCGTGGCTACGAGGCCTTCAACGTCCCATTGGTTGGAATAGGTCAAAAAACGGATCATCGACTGGGTGTCGTCCGGCTCGTTTTCAATATCTGTGAGCACCAGCACGCGACGCTTAGGCGCATCCGACGGTTCCTGCGCCTGCGCGAGGTCAGTCCCGGAAAGGCCGCCCAACAGCAACGCAGCACCACAGAACACTTGTCTTATCAGTTTCATAAATTTTGACCAAATAACCCTATTTGAAAAATACCTGATTTTACAACGACTAATTAACCGCTCGTTTACACTGACACGAGCAGCCGCTTATCTGACAAGGCCGAGCGCTGCAGCAGCAATACCGCCCTCCGAAATTCCGTAATGATTGAAAATCTCCGTTTGGGAGCCGGTGACCGTGTACTCGTCGGGAATACCCATGATCTTGAACCGGTTGTGAAAGTCATTCTGGATCAAAAACGACGCGCAGGCCTCGCCGAGACCGCCGTAAACGCTGTGCTCTTCCACCGTAACAATCGGCTGGCCGGAAGCCGCAATATTTCGCAAAAGATCGTAATCGAGCGGCTTGATCGTGTGCATACTCACCACCGTGGCCGAGATATGATGCTCGCGTTCGAGCTTATCGGCGGCGAGCAATGCAGGAGCTACTGTTTCACCCGTACCGATGATGGTCAGGTCCCTTCCATCACGCACGACGCGCCCTTTTCCGAATTCGAATGTTTTTTCCTCTTCGGAAAGCAAAGGCATTTGTTTTTTGCCAAAACGGATGTAGACCGGCATATCGGTTTCCGCAGCAAGCAGAATGGCCTGCTCCGTTTCGAAATTATCCGCCGGGGCTACGACAACGAGGTTATTAATGGTGCGCAGAACTGCGAAATCGTGCAAACTGTGGTGTGTGGAACCCAATGCGCCGTAGCTCACGCCAGCGCTGATGCCGATCAGCTTCACCGGGTTGTCGGAATAAGCCACATCGTTTTTGATCTGCTCCAATGCGCGGGCTGTCAGAAAGCAGGCGGGAGAAACCGCAAAAACCTTCTTGCCCGCCGAGGCCAGACCCGCCGCGACACCCACGAGATTCTGCTCCGCAATACCAACCTCGATGAGCTGCTCAGGGAACTTCTGCCCGAACGGCACCAGCTTACCCGAGCCGCGCGAATCGCTCGTTACCACGATAATGTCCCTGTCGGTCTGGGCGAGGTGCTGCAATGTCCCCGAAAAAACTTCCAGATTAGCCCGCTGACTCACAGCAATGTTCTCGATAGTCGCATCCACTATTTCTTCGATTTTAATTCAATGTCAGGTTTCCCGAATCGGTTCAGGCCAGCGTTACTTCCAGCGCGTCAAGCTCCTGTATCGCATCGGCATACTGCTGTTTATCAGGCACGCCATGATGCCATTTCAACTGATTTTCCATGTAACTCACGCCCTTGCCCTTTACGGTATGCGCGATAATGAGGCTTGGCTTACCTTTTTCAAATGGCAATGCATCGAATGTCGCCATCAGTTCGCCGATATCGTGCCCGTCGACATGCCGCACCGCCCAACCGAATGCTTCGAATTTCTCGTCAACAGGATCGGTGTTGCACACAGCGCTGGTAGGGCCCGAGATTTGCAGGGTGTTTTTATCCAAAATGGCGCAAAGGTTGTCCAGCTTGTAATGCGAAGCCGACAATGCGGCTTCCCAGTTGGAGCCTTCGGGTAACTCACCGTCACCCAGGACCGTGAACACGCGATAATCACGCTTATCGAGTTTGCCGGCAATGGCGGTACCGACGCTCAGCGAAAGTCCGTGGCCCAATGCGCCGGTATTCTGCTCCACACCATGCACCTTGCGGGTCGGGTGGCCAATGTAATGCGACTGGTATTGGCACAAAGTCTCCAAATCCGACTCGGGAAAGAAGCCGCGCGACGCCAGCACTACATATAATGCTTCCACCGTATGCCCCTTGCTCTGAATATACCGGTCACGGTCAGGCGAATCGAAAGTGCCGGGGCCGACGTTCATCGTATGATTGTAGAGCACATTCAAAATATCGATACACGACAGGCTCCCGCCGGTATGACCCGCTTTGGCCTGGTAGATATATTTGAGTATTTTCTTGCGGTACCCCACCGATTTCTGCGCCAGTTCCTTTTCCGACATGACTTTTAGCATTAGTCCGGCCTTTCGACCGGTATTCGTAAATTTCCGATAGTTCAGGGTTCAGTTTTGCGAAACGAGTTCGCGGTCGGGCACGCGGGTCGCGTAGGGCTGCTGCGCGGGTTCGTCGAACACCTGCACTTCCCAGCCCATATAATTGCCCAATGCCTCTTTCAGAATACCCGCCGTTTTAGATGCATTCATTACCACGTGGTGTTCGAAACCATTGCGGCAGATGTATTGCATCAGGTTTTGCAGGTTCGGGATCTCGGCCACGGCGCGGTTACCGAATGTTTTCAGGGTGTCGTCCGTCAGACGCCCCTCGCCTATATACGCCTTCATTATCCCGCGCGGGTCGTCCGTGCTGATGCGTCCGTATGTAAGCGGCATTGCAGGCGTGCGGCCGGCCAATGCGCCCCAGGTATTCTCCTCTCCCACCGACGTTCCCAAAATCGGCGCCGTTGCGATTTCAATATCCGGCAAAAACGATTTTGCCCAGTTACCGCAATGGAAGAGCACACATTTGTTATCGTCGTTGGCGTAATTGTTATTCCAATCCACCAGCGCGCTCGGCGAGCCCGATGCGAGTTGCAATGCATACATACTTAATGTACCCGTCACATCCACCTCGCATCCGCTAGGCATCATGTTTTCGCTCATAATGCTCATGCTCGTGCACACGTTACAGCCATAGTTCTGCTGCACCGACGTCCAACATTGAATGGCCGTTGCATCCAATGCATTCGCCGCCATAAACTCTCCCAAAACCACATCCAGCTTCGCCATTTGAATCAATGCTTCATCCGGCGTACGGCCGCGTGAGGCGTAAGAAGTGATTTTATCCAAACGCTCCTTCACTTTCGAATCCTGAGCCGTCAGTTTATTGGCATTGCCCAGTATTTCCGACAGATCCACCGTCACGACTGAAATGCCGTTGCGCTGTAATATTTTTTCGCTGTACCGCACCGTATTGAACCCACCCGGACGAGCGCCAATCGCGCCGATGCGCACATTGCGGAGTCCGTTGGTCACACGGCACACGGCCAGGAAATCATTCAGATCTTTCATAAACGAAGGATCGGTCGGGTGCACGACGTGCTTCGTGGTAAGCGTGTATTTAATACCAAATTGATACAAGTTATTGCAGGCTGAAATCTTCCCGCACCACGAATCGCGGCGGCGGGCTACATCCAGCTTGTCGAGATCGTCGGGATAACCTTGTACCAGCACTGGCACATTCAAATCAGCCAGTTTCAATGTCTCGGCAATGCCCCGCTCGTCACCGAAATTGGGCAACACCACCAGCACGCCGATGATTTCATCCCGGTGTGCCCGGAACAATGCAGCACATTTCTGTGCATCCTGGAACGTCTCGACGCCACCCAACTTTGTAGCTTCGGTATCGAGCATAATCCCATTGATATTCATTTTTTTTAGTAAATCAACGATCTCCACCCGCGCCTCGGCCACCAGCCTATCCGGAAAGAAATCCCTGTTACCAATAATGACTCCGATACTTTTCATGTTCATGGTATGTTACTTTGTTCGGTCAACGGCACGACGCCATTTTGTGGTCATGTTTTGTCATTCGTAGTCATTTTTAGTCATTTTTAGTCATGCATAGTCATTTTGGTCATGCATAGTCATTAATGGTCATTTGTTGTCCATCAAACCCTAAACACATCTTTACTGTCTGACCACCTCCCGACCATTCTTGATTACCTCTTGACTACTTCTTGACCATCTCCTGACCACCTCTTGACCACCTCTTGACTACTTCCTGACCATCTCCTGACTACTTCTTGACCACTTCCTGACCATCTCCTGACCACCTCTTGACTACTTCCTGACCATCTCCTGACCACCTCTTGACTACTTCCTGACCACCTCTTGACCACCTCTTGACTACTTCCTGACCCCTTCCTCCCTTTCCTCCTAAAAACACATTACTCCGCAATAATCAGCTCAATTTCATTGTCATGAAAAAGCTGCTGAAACTTCTCTTCGATCCCTGCGTCGGTAATGATGTAATCGATCAACGACAGTGCTCCGAGGCTTGCGAATGCGCTCTTTCCTACTTTGGTCGAGTCCGCGACGAGGTAAGTCGTGTCCGCCGCATCGATCATCGCCTTTTTTACGACCAGGTCGGCGATACTCGGGTATGTTAATCCTGCTTTCAGCGACAATCCCGCTGTGGCGAGGAAGAGCTTCTGCACATTCAGACCTTTGAAAAAGTCGGCAGCTTTCTGGCCCGTCAGCGACAAGGTAGGCGGCTTGAACTCCCCCCCGGTCATGATCACCTCAATGCCCGTTTCGGCACCCAGTATTAATGCGATATTCAGCGCATTCGTGATCACCGTCAGGTGCTTGTTGCTGCCCCGCAGCTTCTTCGCAATCTCTGTCGTGGTCGAACCAGAATCGAGGATAATCGTGTCGCCGTTCGAAATGAATTCCAGGCATTTAGCCGCGATCAACTCCTTTTTATCGAGGTTTTCCTGGTTGGCCAGCGAAAAATTGCGAACCTGGTCTTCGACATTCTTCAAAAACGCCCCGCCGTGCTCCTTGATCACCAGGCCGTCCTTTTCGAGTTTATCCAGATCCTGCCGGATCGTCACCTCGGTCACTTTAAAAAGCCTGGCGAGGTCAATCACCTTTGCCGAGCCGTCTTCTTTTAACAGTTCAAGTATTTTCTCTCTTCTCTGATTTGCCAGCATTGTATTAACTTTTGTTTTTTACCTAAAAATAGATGGAAAAGAAACAATTCGTCACATACCGACAAAAAATAAACCTATTCACAGCTCAAATGGAATACCTAAACTCATCAAAAGCAAATTTACGTAAATAAAAGAAAATAAAAAGAGAAAATTGAAAATAATAATGAGTTATTGTGCTATTATTTCTTTGTATAACCACAACTATCCGATTTATGCTTGATTTTGAATTGACAGCCATGCAGTGTAAACACATCATAACGAGCCTGTTCACCGGGGCGCTCCTGCTGGGCATCAACACATTGGGAAGCGCCCAATCCGAAAAAGAAGAGAAATTGCCATCCCCCTCCGCCACCGAGGACTGGTCGTTTAAACCGCCGCTCGTGACACCGGGAGAAAACTGCGCCCAGCCGCCTTCGGACGCCATCGTACTGTTCAGCGGCCAGGCCGATCTTAACAAGTGGGAACACCCCGACGGCTCGCCCGTAAAATGGAAAACCGATGGTGATGCCATTACCATCGTCCCGAAGGCCACCGACATTCGGACCAAACAAAAGTTCGGCAATATGCAGCTCCATCTCGAATGGCGCACGCCAGACCCATCGGAAGACAAGGATTTCAACCGCGGCAACAGCGGCGTCCTCATCATGGGCCTCTACGAATTGCAGATCTACGAATCGTGGAATTACAATACCAAAATCTACTACAACGGTCAGGCAGGCAGCGTCTACAAACAACACGCCCCGCTCGTCAATGCCGCCCGCAAACCCCAAACCTGGCAGACGTACGACGTCATTTTCGAAGCTCCCGTTTTCCGCGCCGACAAAACCGTCGAGAAACCGGCCTACATGACCGTTTTTCACAATAATGTATTGATTTTAAACCACGTGGAATTGAAGGGCCCGATGGTGTATCAGGGGTATCCTAAATACGTTTTTCACGATTCCAAGCTACCGTTGCAGTTGCAGGAGCACGGCAGTCGGGTGAGTTTTCGGAATATTTGGGTGAGGGAGTTGTAGGTAAATGCCGTTGGTTCATTGAGCGATGGCATTGGGACACAAAATTCGCTCTGAACACCACCAGTTTTCAAAATTGAAGCTGTAACTTCATACAGCAAACTTGTGGTTGTAATATCTCACAAAGCGATCAGAGCGTTTTGTTCAAAAAATCGGGAACTGGAACATCCGCTAGATAGGTGGTACAAGGAGGCCTTAAAGGCTACTTGGGCTAAATTTTCAGATGTCAGGCAAACATGCGGTTCGGTTGACTCAGTTGGCAATGCTTTATTCGTCTTTAACATAGGTGGCAACAAGTGCAGGCTTATTGCACGGATTTTGTTTAAGAAACGGACTTTATATATCCGGTTCATCGGAACACATGAGGAATATGATAAAGTAGATTTGTCTAAACTATAAGAAATAGATATGGAAGCTATAAAATCTGAAAAAGAGTATGAAGATGCACTTGAAGAGGTTAATAATTTGATGAAAAAGGGCGACGAACATATTTCAGACGAAGAAGCAGATCGGGTAGAGATACTTGCATTGGCCATTCAGGCTTACGAAGCAATACATTATCCTTTCCCAATGCACAAATCAGTTCCCGAAATGGTGGAACAAAAGCGTTTCGAACTTAACCTGACAATTTCTGGCCTTGCGGAGTTACTTGGACTAGGAAAAGCGCACCTTACGCAAATCCTCAACGGCAAACGAGAACCCGACGTTCCATTCTTAAAAGCAGTTCATCAGAAACTCGGCATTGACCCCGGCGTTTTGCTGGATAACGCATAGTCCCGTTACCGAACCAACGGCAACCAAACCGACATATCCCCATGCCCCCGGTTCCCCCAGGTGTAATACGGCACCAGCCGAACAGGTATCGTCTTCGGCACATCAACGGACACCTCGCGGTATAGCTTTTGGCCCCAATCCGAATTATCCACCAGCACCGCATCGCCCTGTAAGCTCATTACCGGGCTGTTTTCAATCGTCAGTAATGCAGGTTTGAAATTATTCCGGGCGGCAATGGCAACGTCGAAAATCGTTTTCCCTTTGGGTAAATCAATGGACTCCACACAATAAACAACCGGCCCGCGTTTCACGGCTACCTGGTTGCGGGTTTCTTCCACGAGCGGGTTGGATTCGATGAGTTTTACGGGCATATCGAGCGCCAGCTCAATTTTATCACCTGATTTCCATGCCTTTCTCAATTCCGCGTAGCTCCCCGAGGCAAGCTTTACAGTTTCCTTTTTACCATTTACCATCAAATTCGCATTGCTGCACCAGCCTGGAATGCGGAAAAACAGCGATAATGCATCTTTCGGCGCCTCGTCGACAGTAATGGAGATTTTGCCATTCCACGGATAGTCAGTCAGTTGGGTAAGGCGTAGCTGACCGCCTTTAATGGCTGTTTGAAACTTATTCCCGCCATACAAATTGAAGAATACACCCGCCTCCGAAAGGCTGTAAGCATATTGGCTCACTTCGGCCACTGTGCGCACGGTATTCGGCGGGCAGCAATTCGATTTCGAAATATAAGCCTGCCGGTCCTTCTCCCAGCGCTGCTTGAACGGCAATGCATCGGAATAGGCCAATGGATTGGTATACAAAAATTTATCTCCTTTGAGATTAATGCCCGATAGCACGCTATTGTATAATGCAAGCTCCACAATATCTGCATATTTGGCATCACCGGTGATTTGCAGCATGCGCCAGTTCCACAGGACATTGCCAATGTTGGCGCAGGTTTCGTTGTGGGCAGTGAAATTGGGGAGCTGGTAATCACGGCCATATGCCTGGTGAATTTTCTGGACTTCGTCGGGCTTATAGCTCGTGCCATCTGGCGAAACGCCGTCATAAAGCGCGCCGCAGCCGCCGGTAACGTACATTTTGTGCTGGGTAACGTCGTCCCACATCGCGTGCAGCTGTGCGAGCAGCGCCTGGTCGCCCGTCTCCGCATACACATCCGCCACGCCCGCGTACAGGTAATTGGCGCGCACGGCGTGACCCATTACTTTAGTTTGCTTCAAAAACGGAATGCGGTCCTGGTTATCGTCCGTACCCTCAGTAGCTCCTTTGATGGCGATCAAATGCTTTACGAGCGTCAGGTATTTTTCATCGTGTGTGGTGCGGTATAGCTCCGAAAGGCCCATGTAATGTGCCGGACAAATGGCATTGCGGCTTTGCTCGGGCGTGGCTGCATTGTAAAAGGTAATGAGAAAATCGGCCGCTTTTTTGGCGACGTCGAGCAGGGTGGTTTTGCCGGTAGCCCGGTAATGCACGCAGGCGGCAGTCATCAAATGCCCGAAATTGTAAGCTTCGAAACTAAGCCGGTCCGCAAACATCTTACCTTCCCCTTGCTGCTTTTGCTCAATAATGGCTTTGGTATAAATGTACCCGTCCGCACGCTGCGCTTTGGCGATCACTGCGATGGTCTTGTCCATCAGTTCGTCCAACTTCGGGTCTCTGGTGGCGGCGTAGAGGCTGGCTACCGCTTCAAATGTTTTGTAAAAATCCCCATCGTGGAAAGAAGGACCTTTAAAATTGCCCGGCTCCAAACCCGCGGCGATCTCGAAATTGCGGAACGAATGGCTCAGGTTCGGGTCGGTATAGGTTTTCCAGAGCTGCGGCACCATGGTTTCCCGGCACACTTTGAAACGGTCGGCCCAGAAACCCTGCGTCCATTGCACGGCGGTCATATCCGCGCCGTGGAGTTTTGCAAACTTGCTTTGAGAAGTATTTACCAGCGCTTTTTCCTGGGCAAATGCATGCAAGCTAAATCCCAGAGAAAGTGCAATAAAGGCTTTGGTAGTTTTCATATTTTTCAAAAATCGGCCATGCATTTTTAGCAAAACCCGAATTTAAAATGACTTGGTAATCAGATAATCAATAGCAAAAACAGCTTCCGGGTCTTTCATACCGGCGTTGGGCAGGTCGTACATCTGGTCGGTGGGCGTGTCGGCATCCGGGAATCGTCGAGTATCGCCGGTGCGGAAGGCAATGCGGCTCACAGCCTCCAACGGCGCAAAAAGCACGCCGGCACCAACCTGCTTGCCGTTCACCACGACGGAGTATAACCGCGTTTCGGTGTTGGCTTGCACCTTGATGTCGTAATGCCGGCCTTTTTGGTATTCCAAAAGCGTTTTATTCCGATACCCCGCTTTCAAACGGAACGCCCCGGTGGAATCAAAAGACAAACGAATGCCTGGCGTACCCTTGGCATCAAGGAATTCGATATCGAGCAAACCGGTATTGCTTTGATCGGGCGTCACAGAAAACTCTGCTATCAGCTTTTTCGTGGCGGGAATCACGCGTTCCACCCGGGCATAGTCGAAATGGTCGGCGTCTTTGATAACCAGAGCCTTGCCATTTTGAGATTTGCCAATGCTCACCGGCGCTTGCAATGGGCTGTAAATGTTCCACTCGGCCAGTTCTTTGCCGTCGGACATTTGTGCAAAGCGGTCGGATGCATGTTTTTCGGCTTTGTCCCGCACAGGAACCGGTATTTCTGATACCCAAATATCCTCTTTGTTCATGCTATACGTCACCCAGAGGTTACCGTCCGGCGGCGTGCCGTCTCCTTCCGAAATACCTCGCACATATTGGGGGCCATAGGATTTATAGTTGCCACCATAGCGCATCGAAGTAATCTCGCCATTCACGAGCAGCAGATTTTTGTAGTTTAAGCCATCGTCACTGACCGAAACAGCAAGCGGCCAGCGAAACTCCGACGGATTGTAAACCGTGGCATATTTACCGTCCGACGTTTTCTGCCCCCATATCTTCGCATTGCTGTTCACAAAACCCGGCGCGCGTTTCGGGTTATACAGCCACGTTTTACCTTCGTTTTTGCTCATGCTGGTCAATGCATTTTTCCAAAGCCCTACTACCCGGCCATCCGGCAAATGGTAGTAACTGAATGCCTTATACTCTCCTTTCAAACTGATCACAGGGTCGTTACGATCGGCCTCTTCGACCCATTGCTGGGTTACCAACCTGTTGGCAAGCAGTTCGTCGCAAGCCTCTATAAAGCCCTTGTCCTTACTTTCGGTGTACATGGGATAATCCGAAGGCACTTTCCAGGAAGCATTATGCCGGATAAAGTAAACCGGGCCGTAAGTACCGTCCTTTTTGATCTCCCGCACTACCCTGCCAATGCCGTGGCCGTCGTTCGGGTCGTCTTTGGCATCCAGCACGATCCCGAAATAGGCCAACGTAAGCAGCCGGCCGCTTTTAGATGTGTAAAAACCCATGCGCTGGTGCATGACCGCGTATAAATCCTTCGCCACACCCGGGTGACTTTCCTTTTTCGTACCGTCGGGGATTTTGTAAGGTGGGAAAATTGCCACGGGCTTGGTCCAGGTTTTACCGTCTTTCGAGGTCTGTAAAAGCGTTTGCCCAGGTGGGATGTGCTCTCCGACGGGGTTACTGAGGTAGTTTAGATAAAATGTCCCGTTCCAATACGCCAGCATCGGAGCGTGGTTGTAAGTCCAGGTAATAGCCGAGTCCCTGCTCGCGTCCGTCCGGTTCGCGCGTAGTGTCTGGTACGAATGCACGCCGATGGCCGGACTGAGCTGACCGTGATGATAGTCCACATTGACCAACGTTTTACCCGTGTATCGGATCGTATCCTGTGCATTTGCAGCGCCCAACGCCAGGCACAGGGCCAGCATTCCGGTTAATTCTTTTTGCATAGCGTTATTTTTCCAACACCAAAACCCAATCGCTCCCGTTTCTAACCTCCCCGGGCGGGTTAAATGTTTTGATGCCTATGTTTTTGATTTTTCCTAAAACCTGGGTTTCGCCTGTACGCGGGTTGTACCACCTTGCATGTACGTTCTCACCGCCTATTTTGCCCATGTTGATCTTCATATCCCGGCCATTCCAGGTATAAATGAATGCATAATCCTTACCCCGCGTGGCAATGATCAACACGTACCGCTCTCCGTTTTCAGCGATCAACGACTGGTCGGGCACGCGTTCGAAGTAAGGTTTTGAGAGAATCAGGTTTTTCAAATGGATCATCTGACCCGCTCCCGGATCATGAATGGCTTCTTCCCAGGAGGGCAGTTTAGGGTCCCGCGCATACCGCATCTGCATGACGCCATTGTTCCCGTACGTGAACCCGCAGGCGCCGGCGAACACCGACCAGTAAGCGTACCGCCGCACATCGTCGGCCGTCCATACCGGCAGCGTTTTGTCGTGCAGGCCATGCCAGATATTTTCGTAGGAAGGCTCCCCGTCGAGTACAGGTTTTACCGGCCTGCGGGCATAGTCAGCCTCCACGTAACGCCAATTATCCTCGCCATAACGCAAATCTTTGGCCTCATTATCCTGCGCATAAGTGCGGTGCCCCGATTGAAACATATTGAAATCCAGCCAATTCCGATCATGAAACCATTTCGAAGATTGCATTCTGCCAAACGGATGGAAAGTAATCAGGTGATGCGGATCTTCGGCGCGCAATGTACCGCCGATCGCTTCCCAGATTTCGGGAACAACGTCTCCCTGAATGTCCCCGCCATTGATCCACACAATATTCGGCCGGTCGCGGTAGCGCCTCGCCAGAAACTGCGCGTAAGCCTTCGCCTGTGCTGCGCTGGTTTTTCCATTCTTCACGGCATTACCCCAAATAGGCACCATGCCAATTTTAATACCCTTTTCGGCGGCCTTTCCAACAATGTAGTCGACGTGATCCCAGTAATCATATTGCTCCTGATTTTTAAATGCATTCCCGCCCGTCACTTTGGGCATACCTAAATCGTGGTTCACCAATGCCGAATCACCATACACATTCACGGTACGCAGCGCCTGCACCACCATCACCTGCACCACATTAAAACCCTTTTGCTGGCGATCGGTCAGGTAACGATCGGCCTCCTCGCGGGTAAGGCGATTGAAAAGCAGCCAGCCGGTATCCGCCAGCCAGAAAAACGGCTTCCCGTCCTGATCCGCAAAAAACCGCTTGTTTTCGGAGATTTTCAGTGTTTTGGATTGGCTATAAACAGGCTTTGCGCCGATGGTCATACCGGCACAAAGGAGCATCAGAAGCTTGGGGTTCAGGAGTTTAAAGTTCACTGGTTTAGGAGTTGGTAGAAAAGGGAGGAACGGAGGATGGAGAAAGGAGGATGGAGTTGAAAGTTGATGAGTTCAGGTAACGACACCAGACCCATAAACTTTCAACCCATAAACTCCTGAGCCCTAAGCGACTAATATCCTGCATTCTGCGTGATCCTGGCGTTTTGGTCCCTGACAATGTTCGGAATCGGGAAAACGAGCTTGTTCTGCGTCACGGGCTTACCTTTCGCGGTCAACACATCGACTGCGCGATTGGTACGCTTCAAATCGAACCACCGATGGAACTCAAATGCGAGTTCCACACGGCGTTCGTGTTCTACGGCCAATGCCACAGTGTTGTATTTCGCGGGATAACCGGCCTCTCCGTACAGCGGCAGTCCGGCGCGTTTACGTACCTGGTTCAGGTAAGTTGCGTCGCCGGTCGCTTCCGAGAGCAGCAGCAGCACATCCGCGTAGCGCAACACCATGAAGTTGTTATTGGCAGCGATGTTTTGGTTAATCAGTGGTGCAGTTTTATCCTGCCATTTTTTAGGGAATTTCGCTTTGGTAAAATTCCCTTTTGCATCGGTAAAGCCCGTATCGATGGAAGCTTCGCGGCGGCCATCCCCTTTCTCGTACTCATTCCAGATATCTTCCACGACCTGGTTCATACCCGCGCCGTAAAAGCCCAATGCATTGGAATTAGGGAAAAATTCGAGGTAGTAGTTGCTGTAAGGCAACGTCGCCGAGCCGCCCAGAAATTGGACTTCAAAGATTGACTCTTTCGTATTTTTGGTTTTGGCATCCCAAAGCGAAGCGTACGCAGGCAGCAAATCGTATTGCTTGCTGTCGTACACTTCTTTGAGTTCCTTCACCCCATTAGCTTTGTCACCGATTGCAAGGTACACCTTGCCCAGCAACGCCTGCGCCGCTCCCTTGGTAGCCCTGCCGGTAATGGTTGAAGTGGCCGGGAGTTTGGATTTTGCATCGGCGAGATCTTTCGTGATTTGCGCATAGATTTCCGTTGCAGGGGTGCGCAGGATATCATAAGCCTCCGCCGCGCTCACCGGACGTGTTACCAACGGCACATCACCCCACAGCTGAACCATATTGAAGTAGTACAGCGAGCGTAGGAACAGCATTTCGCCTTGTGTTTGGGCTTTGTAGGTAGCATCAAGGTCGGCGTTCTGGATTTTATCGAGAATGATATTGATGTTGTAGATCGAGCGGTAGAAATCCTGCCAAAACTGGTACACCATCGTGTTCGCAGGGGCCAGCGTGTAGTCGCGGAACTGCCACTTATCGGCCTGATTACCCGAAATATTGTAGATCGTCACATTGTCGGACATCAATTCGCCGGCATAGGAAACAGGGCCTTGCGGATGATACACGGTGTAAAGGGTATTGTAGGCCGCATTAGCCGCGAGGTCGAAATCCGATTTTGTTTTATAAAAATTCTCCGCGCTGGGGTTGGATACCGGGGCGAGTTCGAGGAATGAGTCCTTGCAGCTCCAAGTGCTCAGCATCATTGTCGCCAGGGCTATGATTTTGATATGTTTTTTCATTTTGTTCGCGTTTTGAGTTGCCACGAAGGCACGAATTGGCACGAAGCATGCTCGTGAACATTGGCGGCCCGCCGCAGCGGTGCCTTCGTGGTATTTAAAAGTCAGCCTTGATCCCAACAGTAATCACCCGAGGCAGCGGATAAGATCCGTAATCAACCCCTTGAAATGCTCCCGGCACAGGCGCATTGCCGCTGCTGTATGACCCGGCAGTTTCCATACTCGAAGAGTAAGAAGTAGTGCCGTAAGTGGTATTCTCCGGATCATACCCGATGTATTTGCTCCACAAATGCACATTCTCCGCATTCACATACACCCGCGCGCCGCTCACTTTCAGCTTCGAAACCCATTTCGCAGGCACCGCGTACGACACGCGCACGTTCCGCAGCCGCACGAACGAGGCATCTTCGACCCAGTAGGAAGAAAACTGTTTCTGCAACCCGAGATAATTCACCGACGGCTTGAAATGCTTTCCGTCGCCCGGATTGCTCTCCGACCGCCAGTAGTTGTACATATCGGCAAAGAAGTTCCGTCCATTATCCCAGGTACCGAGGTAGCGCACATTGTTGTTGGCGATCTCACCACCGAATGAGCCCTGAAACAGGAACGACAGTTCGAAGCCCTTGTAGCCCACCGTGTTGGTAATGCCGGCAGTAAAATTCGGCTGATAGTTACCCAGGATCGTCCGGTCGGCATCGCTGATTTTACCGTCGCCATTCACGTCGCGCACCTTCGGATCGCCCGGTGTGGTGCTGCTATGGTGCGGATAAGCGTCGATTTCCGCCTGATTTTTGAAGACCCCGTCGAAAATGTAGCCGTAGAAGTTCGAAACCGGCTGTCCGACCTCGGTACGCACGGTCACGACGTTGTCGACATACTGGATCGGCGCGTTGCCCGGGCCGAGTTGCAGCACTTTATTGCGGTTTCTGGAAATATTGAAATCCGTTGTCCAGGTCACCGCACCCGTCAGGTTTTTGGTTGAAATATTCAATTCTACACCGCGGTTGCGCATTTTACCGATGTTGGTCAACTGGGTGGAGAAACCGGTAATGTCGGGCACCGGCACGAAGAGCAGCATATCGCGGGTGAGCGAGTTGTAGTACTCTGCCGAAAGGTTAATGCGGTTGTTGAAAAGGCCCAGATCCACACCCACATTAAACTGATTGGTCTTCTCCCATTTCAAGTTCGGATTTGCCAGGCTGCTCACTTTCAAACCATTGGCCAGGTTAGAGCCGTTTACGTACTGCGCTGCCGCCAACAGACTGATCGCCCCGTAGTTGGGGATCTGGTTGTTACCCGTCACCCCGTAGCTCGCCCGGAGTTTCAGGTTATTCACCGCCGTCACGCCCGACATAAATGCCTCATCCGAGAGCAACCAACCTGCCGACACCGAAGGAAAATACCCCCATTTGTTATTCTCGCCAAAACGCGACATCCCATCGCGGCGCAATGCTCCCGTCAGGAAATACCGGTTTTTGAAATTGTACTGGATCCGCGCCAGGTACGAAAGCAGCGACCATTCACTGGCGGTCGTGTTACCGGCCGTGACGGTTCCTGCATTGAGCGTATGCACGAGGTCGTTCGGGAAATTGTTGGCAGCTACGTACATAGTTTCATCGCGCTGCTTCTGGCTCGTGTAGCCTAGCAAGCCGGTAAATGCATGCTCGCCGAATTTCTTGTCGTAAGTCAAAGTATTCTCGCTCAGCCAATTCAGCATGTACGCGTCGCTCGCATTGCCCTGTGCAGCCAGCACCGCCGAATAACCGTATTTCTGTTTATCATTCCAGTAAAAATGGCTGCGCATGTTGTACAGGTTACCGCTCAGACTGGTGCGGAACCGCAGCCCGTCGATGAACTCGTATTCCAGATAACCCGTCGCGAGCGTATTGAACGATTTGCGCCCTTTGTCGACTTCGCGCGTGAGCGAGTACGGGTGCCAGAGGTTCATATCCGCATATTGCGTGAACCGGAACCAGGTCGAATTCGGATCGCGAAAACCGAGGTTACCGTTTTCATTGTAAACCGGGAAAATAGGATCGCTTTGTAAACCAAGGCTGATCACATCACTTTTGCCTTGCGTACCTTCCGTGCGGTCGAAAATGGAAGTAATACCAATATTCAGGCCCGCGCTAAGCCGCTTGGAAATCTGCGTTTTGAGATTCGAACGAAGTGCCAGACGTTTGTAGTAGTTCGCATCCAGGACCGCCGTTTGGTCCAGATAGGCACCCGAAAACATATACTGGGTCTTCTCGGTGCCGCCGGTCACGGTTACCTGCGCGTTAAACGACGGCGCGGTACGGAACATCACATCCTGCCAGTTGGTACCTTTTCCGAATTGCTGCGGATTGGTGGTAAAATCCTCAGGAATACGCAACGTCGCGGGACGGGCGCTGTTCGGATCGCTCGCATTACCGCCCTGCGCGGTCCACGCATTATTTTTCGCATCGATATAGGTCTCGATATACTGCTGCGCGTCCATCATTTTAACACGGCGCGTCACCTTCTGCGAACCATATTCAACGTTCGCACTCACGTTCACTTTGCCCGGCTTACCGGTTTTGGTCGTCACGATAATCACCCCGCTCGATCCCCGCGAGCCGTAAATGGCGGCCGAAGACGCGTCTTTCAGCACTTCAATCGACTCGATGTCCTGCGGATTGATCAGGTTCAGGTTAAAGTTTTCCAGCGGCACCCCGTCTACGACGATCAGCGGGCTCGTCCCTGCGGTGATCGAACTGATCCCGCGGATTTTGATCACAGGCGAGGCGCCCGGCGCACCCTGCGATTGCGAAATGTTTACCCCAGGCAGCGTTCCGGCCAACGACTGGCTAACGTTACTGAATGAACGATCCTTGAACTTGTCATAATTAACGGAAATCACCGCGCCGGTCACCGCCCGCTTGCTCTGCGTTCCGTAACCGACCACTACCACCTCTTCCAGCGATTTGTTTTCAGGCACAAGCCTTACACCGATGTCGGTTCGGGCGCCGACGGTCTCCTCCACAGATTTGTACCCCACAAAACTGAATACCAGCACTGTAGTCTGATCGGGCACGTCGATCTGGAACGCTCCGTCCGAATTGGTCGTCGTTCCGCGCTGCGTGCCCTTGATCACGACGCTCACACCCGGAAGCGGGTCGGCGTCGCTTACACCCGTTACCCTGCCCTTCACGGACAGCGTCTGCGCATGTACCACCGGGACTACCAGCAGACACACCAACATGATGCGTAAGAGTTGTTTCATAAACATTTCAAACGATTAGGGAAGTAGTAATTTTCTTTTTCTTTCTTTTATATTCTAATTTTTACGAAAAATAGGAACTATTTTATTTATAAAAAACATTTGTAAATATTTTCTATCTTATTTTTATAAAAAGTTGTTTAAAACCAGTTTTATTCACTTAAAGGCGCGTAGAATAGCTATATAACAACCTTTAAATCGAATCAAAATAGACTACATTCGTAAGCATAAATAGGATACCAAGAAATTAATGGAAAGAATAACAGCGCGATACTACATCGAAACGCCCTATGCGGTGGAAAAAGCGGCGGCGGTACTGGCCGGAGAGCAATCGTCGGGAACGTTTGTGGCGGTGCCCGGCGAGACCGAAGAACTTAAAAACCGGTTTGCAGCCCGCGTAGAACATATCGAACTTCTTGAAACGGTTTCAGAACCCGCTATTCCCGGCGCAACTTCCCCGGATGGCTTGTATCGGCGCGCAACGGTCGATGTTTCGTGGTCAGTGGAAAACTTTGGGCACAACCTCCCTACGCTCGTTTCTACATTACAGGGGAATCTCTACGAAATCACACAGTTCACCGGACTGAAACTCATGGACATCCATTTCCCGGAATCCTATGCAAACAACTATCGGGGCCCGCGCTTCGGTATCAACGGCTGCCGCTCGCTTACACGTGTAGCGCCCGGCAGGCCACTTCTCGGAACCATTATCAAGCCCAGTGTAGGCCTCACGCCGGTGCAAACCGCAGAAATCGTCGACACGCTGGCCCAGGCAGGCATCGACTTTATAAAGGACGATGAACTAATGGCCTCTACCGCCAACTCCCCCTTCGAAGATCGGGTGGACGCAGTGATGCGGGTGATCAACCGCCACGCCGACCACACCGGCAAAAAGGTCATGTACGCATTCAATATCAGTGATGAGTTGGAACCCATGCTGCGGAAGTATGAATATGTACTTCAATCGGGCGGCACGTGTGCGATGATCAGCCTCAACAGCGTCGGGCTCGGTGGTGCCAAGCGACTGTGCGACCTGGGCGAACTGGCCATTCACGGCCACCGCAACGGATGGGGCATGCTGAATCGCCATCCGCTGCTGGGCATTGAGTTTCCGGCGTATCAAAAACTGTGGCGGCTTGCCGGCGTCGACCAGCTGCATGTGAATGGTATTCAAAACAAGTTCTGGGAGTCGGACGACTCGGTAGTGCGCTCGATTGCATCCTGCCTCGATGCCGCACCGCTGGATAAGCCGGTACTGCCGGTCGTTTCTTCCGGACAATGGGGTGGACAGGCATTTGAAACTTACCGGCGCACGCAAACCACCGACTTGCTTTACATGGCCGGAGGCGGCATTATGGCACATCCGCGTGGCCCTGCCGCCGGGGTGACGGCATTACAGCAAGCCTGGGAAGGCGCCGTGGGCTGCCTGACACTCGAAGAGGCCGCGCGACAATATCCGGAATTTGGCCAGTCCGTTGAAAAGTTCGGAAAACTGCAAATCCACCGCGCATGATGCCCAACAACCTTCTACTGGCATTCTACGGGGACGATTTCACCGGATCGACCGACGCCATGGAAATTCTCGAACGTGCCGGCATCCGTACTGCACTGTTTATAGAACCACCTACGCCGGAAGATCTCGCCCGCTTCCCGCACATACGCGCATTCGGGATCGCGGGCATGACGCGCGCGATGACGCCCGTGCAGATGGAAGAAACGCTCCGGCCAGCTTTCGAAATGCTCAAAAAAGCCGGTGCGCGGCATATTCATTATAAGGTATGCTCTACGTTCGACTCCTCTCCGACGATCGGCAGCATTGGCAAGGCCATCGACATTGGCGCAGAAGTCCTTGATCCGCGGTTCGTTTCACTGGTTGTAGCAGCCCCGTCACTAGGCCGCTATTGCGCATTCGGGAACCTGTTTGCCAGAATGGGCATCGGGAGCAACGGGCAAATCCACCGCCTCGACCGCCACCCCAGCATGAGCAAGCACCCGACAACGCCCGCCGACGAAAGCGATCTCCGGCTGCATTTAAGCAAGCAGACACAAAAACCATGCGGACTCATCGACATTTTACAGATTGAGAAGCCCCGCAAAGAAGCCGCCTCATTACTCGAAGCAAGTATCGGAGAAAACGACATTATACTTTTCGACGGCCTTTATGAAAACCAGATGCCGCGCATTGGTGCACTCATCGATCCGTACGGAAGCCACGATTCACCACACTTTTCCGTTGGCTCGTCCGGCGTCGAAATGGCGCTGACCGGCTTCTGGAATGCAAAGGGAACCACGCTACCCCGCACCCAGTGGCCCGAGATCGGCCAGGCCTCGCCGTTACTCGTAGTTTCGGGCAGCTGCTCGCCCGTCACCTCCCGACAAATCGATTATGCACTAGCGCACGGTTTCGGGGAAATCGCCCTCGACACGCCCGCTATCGCCGCCGGAACCCACAACCCTACATTTAAGGATGAAATTGAAAAAGCAGTACGATGGATTGAAAAAGGGAAAAGCGTTATCATCCACACCAGCAAAAGCACGCAGGACGACCGGTTCATCCAATCCAATACTATTCTAAAAAACAAAGGATTGTCGTCGATTGAAATTCAAACACTTACATCCTCGCTTTACGGGAAAGCCCTCGGCAGCATCGCCAGCCAGGTCATTGCCACCGTCCCGATCCAACGCATCGTCATCGCCGGAGGTGACACATCCGGCGTAGTCGCCAGAACGCTCGGCATTAAAGCCGTTGAGATGCTAGCCCCGTTAACCCCTGGTGCCCCGCTCTGCCACGCATTTGCACCCGACTCGCATGCGGATGGACTGGAAGTCAATTTCAAAGGTGGGCAGGTTGGCAGTGAGGCGTATTTTGAGGAGGTTGGAAGAGGCAGTCTTATTGACCGATGATCAACTCACCCTGTTTGCTTGCTAATCTATCGAGTGAGGTCGCTAAATAGCTACCCAAACCTCGCATTAACTTTGTATCTTTATAAAGGCTAATTTCCAAAAATCATGCAACACTGGCAGGAAAGAATCAGCATCAATCCCGAAATAAGGTTTGGAAAGCCGTGTATTAACGGCACCAGAATAGCCGTACGTGACATTCTTAGCTGGCTAGCAAGCGAAATGACTTTTGAGCAAATTATAGAGGATTTCCCGCCGCTGACTCGTGAAGATATCCTTGCAGCGCTTGAATTTGCTGCAAGCGGGGAAGAAAATTCTAAAACTCTGATCAACGCAACATGAAATTTCTTTTTGACGAAAACATATCTTACAGAATCGTCAAAAAGTTAAAATCCTCATTACCTGACATTGTTCATGTTAGTCAAACACCTCTCAAATACGCCTCTGCTGATCGCAGTATCTGGGAATACGCCAAAGCCAAAAACTACACTATCGTGACCTTAGATGAAGATTTTAAAGACTTAGCGAACCGTCTCTCATTTCCTCCCAAAGTCATTCTGCTTAAAAGGAAAAATTGCTCAACAGATCTCATCTCTATATTGCTAGAAGACAAACGGGAAGAAATCGCGATATTTCACAAATCCGAAACTGAGGGCTTAATGGAGATATTCTGAGCTTTATCCATTATATCCACCTCCCTTCTTCCTCCAATAATTAGCCAAAATCGACCCTGAGATATTCATCCATGGACTAAAAACAGCTGCTGCGAGCCCAACAGTCCCCAATTTCCCCATCGTACCGGCCAGCCCGGATGCCATTCCCCCATTCTGCAAACCGACCTCAAATGCCATGGTCCGGGCCGAGGCCTTATCCAGGCCTAACATCCGGCTCAGCCAATACCCAAAGAAATACCCTGCCGAATTATGCAATACCGACACGAAAAAGAGCAAAGAACCGACCTGCATAAGATTGTCTCGCCCCGCTGCCGTAGTGACGGTAGTAAAATAGATGATGCCAAACATGGAGACATAAGGCATATACCGGTCAAGATTCTTGAAAGACAATGCAATCCAATGATATACCAGACCAACCATCACCGCACCGACAAAGAACGAGAGGACTTCGAGCGACTGCAGAGCCTCTTCCGAAACGACTCCGCTCAACCACGACCAAAGACCCAAACTCAACGCTCCGAGCCACGCCAGCGAAGCTGACGCTATACTATAAACGTTTCGCCGGCCTCGAAGCGAAGCGGTTTTCAAAAAGTCGTGGATGAGCGCTGCGCCAATCGGCACAATCACGATCTTGATGATTTCCATCATCATATCGAGAAAGCGGATATGAATGAGCGTTCCAGCCAGGATTTTCATCAGGAACGGGGTTAAAAACGGGGCCGCAAGGGTAGTCATGGCGGTTACAGCCACGGAAAGCACCAGGTTAGCCCTGGCAATGTACACCATCACATTGGAAGCCAGTCCGCTCGAACAGGAGCCTAGCAGGATAATACCCGCCGCGATTTCCGGGTCGAAATGGAAGATTTTGGTCAATGCAAATCCGGTAAGCGGCATAATGGTGAAATGACTGCACAGGCCGATCAGAACACCTTTCCCGGAGGTTGCCAGTTCCGAAAAGTCGCGCAGGCTCATCTGAATACCCATTCCGAACATCACCAACTGCACTACAATGAGTATGAGCCACTTATTCCGAAGATCAAATTCGCCTATATGCAAAAAAGATTGCGGGTAGGTCATACCCGCTACAACCGCGGCTACTATCCAGGCGGTGTATTGGTAGCCTTGCAAACGCGGAATTGCGCCAATGCCAATCGCCCATGCAAGCGCTGTGCCTAATACTGCCGCTTTTAAAAGTACTTCCGCCTGCGTCGACCAGGCAAATGCGAGCAGTGCAATGCCGATCGCCGCAAATGCAAGACATATTTTCCTGAATATCAGCATCATTACACCTGACTGATAACCGAAGCCAGGTAACGGACAGCCTCCGGAGGACTGGCTATGATTGGAACCATCTTTTCTGCTTCCGGGAGCGTATCCACGACACGCGCCATCGACGCCTGCGCGAGCAGGATCACGTCTACCTCCGCAGATAGCTCGCGTAAAGCCTGCGCCACCATCTCGTCGTGTAAGGCGGGATTTCCGCCCATCAGCGCATCGAAGGCACCTTCGCAAAGCCCGCTGGTCAGCTGAATTTCCTTGCCCGCAACTTGCGCCCGGCGTTTGACCAGGTCCGCGGTCGGTTCCAGCGTGGTAGGCAACGTTGCCACCACCCCTATCCTTGTACCTTTTGAAACGGCCAGATCGGCCATGGGCTGATCGACGCGCAGCACGGGGACAGAAGAGAGCGCTGCCGCAGATTCCACGGCCCTTCCGATCGATGAGCACGTTACGAGAATGTGGTCCGCACCGGCAGCTTCCGCCGAAGCCACATAATTCACAACCCGACGTGCCGTCGCAGGCATAAGCTTCCCTTTTATGATTACGTCTTTGATCAAACTGTCGTCGACGATATTGAACACATTTACGCCGGGCAGGTATTCACTGCACAATTGTTGAAAAATCGGCACGAGCGTCGCCGACGTGTGGATCAGGCCTAATGTCACTGGTTTCATGAATGTCTTTCGGAAAAGTCAGATTACGCGCTCTGTGGCGAAGAGAAACGAATTTTACTTTCGTTTGTATTATAATTACTTTCGAAATTTAACTAAACATAACGAAACCGCAAAGCTAAAAGAAAAAAAAAGACCGGACATGATCCGGTCTTTTTAATCCTTTACTATCTATGTTAACCAATCAAAATCGTGATCATTCCAGATATTCTTTAATGCGCAGCGCCAGATAAGGCGTTACCGGCAGGCGGATCGAGGTTCGCTTTTTGTCATAGATGCGATAATCTGTCGTTTCGGCGATTTCGAAAACCTCCGGGCGTTCATCGATCGTCATATTCCAGGTATCGATTACTTCGACCTTAAACTTCCGCCCCGCTTTCGGCCCTCCTTTGCGCGGAAGACTGAATTCCCATTCCGATTGCATATTCTTACCTAAATACACCAGGTAATAGCTGCTGTCGGCACGTGAAGTATGGTGGTCTTTCCACGGATCCGACAATTCCAGCGGTCCTGGCGCCTCTTCGAGTATCTTCCTCAGAAAACCGATCCGGGCCGGGCTGCTACCGATCAGCCGGCCGCCCTTGGCCCAGAAAATCGTATCGCCCGCATTCTTGTACGTCTCCCCGTGCGTTACATACGTCCCCGCGATCACGCCCTGCCAGAAAGCCTCCGTCATTTCCTCGCCGCTCAAATGCCCCCAGCGCTGCTGTAAATCGCCTTCATAGCAGACCTCATCGTACACCATCGGTTTGAAAAACACATCCCTGAGCAGCGTAGCGCGGCCGAAATCCTCTACTGTCGAGCCATTTTGGATACTCACATGCGTAAACTCCGGCTTCCAGTTGTCATAATAAACACTCCCATTATGGATCGAACAAAGGTGACCATATGGGTCTGCATCGACCACGGCTTTAGTATAAATATCCCAATCCGCACGGGGCTTCGTTTTCACATAGTCAAACTCGTTGGCCAACGACCACCACACATTCCGGAACGACGCCAAACGGGCCGTCAGATAACGGATATATTTGAGGTCGTTCTCTTTACCAAGACTGTCAAATCCCCAATGACCCTTATCATACGGGTGAAAAACAATGATATCAGCCTCAATGCCCAACTTTTTCAGATCATCGACCCGCTTTTCCAGATGCTGAAAAAAGGCTGGCTCGAACCGCGAGAAATCCCACTGAAATTTCAGTTTTCCCTTCTCATCCTTCATCTCCGACTTTTTCACGTAGGGATAATACGGCGGCTCGTTTTCTACGTGTGAGTAATATTTTGGAAAAACACACATTCTCACCTTATTGAAAGGCGCGTTGGCAAGCGTTTTCAGGGTAATTTCCTCTAAACCTTCCGGCTGGTGCGTCCAGGCGTACAATGTCGTCCCGAAAGGATAGTACTGCTTACCATCAGCATATTTAAAATGATAGGTATCAGCCACTTGTACAGGCCCGTGATTATCCTTAGCCGGTTCTACACAAGAAAATGCACCGGTTTTGCCATTCAGGGATTTGCTGGAACTGATCGTCTTGTACTTCCACTCCCCTGCCTTTTGAGGCATGAAACGCACTTTATACTGCCCGTTTCCGTCATAGAACCCATCCACCTTGATCTTTTCCATACCATTTGAAAACTCCGCCGACAAGCTCACGTCCACAAACGGATTGCCGGTTTGCGGGCCTGCCAATGTCAACTCAAACCGCTCCCAGCGTTCCACGCGCGCCTCTGCCCGATCCTGGCCGAAAACGGAAAGCGAAAACCCGAAAAGTACGCCAATTAGATAAAGAAACTTCATAATTAATGTGTTATATAAACCTGCGGTGCAGCACCAACGGCATCCTGCCAACCCCGATAGCTTGCTTTCGCCGCTTCATTCGCAGCGTTGGGCAGTATCGACGAATGGTCCGCACTCAATTTTTGCAAATAGTTGATGTCAGGATACACACCTGAGTATAAGCCTGAAAGATAAGCCGCACCCAGTGCCGAAACTTCCGGAAAGCCCAGGTTCACAACCGGCTTTTCGAGCAAATCTGCCAGCATTTGTACGACGAAAGAATTGGAAGTTAACCCTCCGTCTATTTTCAATTCCTGCAACGCGATGCCGGTATCCGACTCCATCGCCACGATCACGTCTTTGATCTGGAAAGGGATAGATTCCAGCGCCGCCCGCACGATATGGTTTTTGTTTGCATTAAATGTCAGACCGGTAATGGATGCTTTCCGGTTCATATCCCAATGCGGAGCACCCAGTCCGCTGAACGCCGGTACGAGGTAAACACCGCCGCTATCGCTCACCGAACGCGCCATGGGCTCTGTCTCCCGGACGTCATTAAAAAGCCCAAGGTGTGTTTTAAGCCATTCGATCGTCGCGCCGCAGGTCACAATCACGCCTTCCAGTGCATATTCGACCCTGTCGCCTGCGCTCCAACCGATTGTCGTCACCATTCCCTGCTGTGACGGTTTCGGCTCGCGGCCTATATTCATAAGGATCGAAGAACCCGTTCCCAACGTAGCTTTGGCAATTCCGGGGCCGAAACATCCTTCGCCGAAAGCCGCGGCGTGCGAATCACCGATCATCGCGGTGACCGGCACAGCCTCAGGCATCAAACCACCAAAGTCCGTCGCCCCGAAATGCGACGAAGACGGCTGAATATCCGGCAAATGCAACCCATCCAGTCCGAATGACCGGATGAGCTCTCCATCCCATGACAATGTTTCCAGATTAAAAAACAAAGTGCGCGATGCATTCGTGTGGTCGGTGAGATAGGCTGCCCCGCCCGTTAACCGATAAAGCAGCCAGGTGTCTACTGTTCCAAAAAATGCATTACCCTGCGCAATGGCGGTCTTTACAACCTCATTGTAAAGATTCAACCAAATTACTTTCGAGCCCGAAAAATAGGGATCTGCCAGCAAGCCGGTCTTTTGCCGGATCATTTCTTCCAATCCAGCCGCACGCAATTGCTCGCACACTGCCGTTGAGCGTTTGCACTGCCACACTACCGCCTGATGCAGCGGCTTCCCATCCCTATCCCAAAGCACAAATGTTTCGCGCTGGTTGGAAATACCGCAAGAACGGATATCCTCTATACGTCCCCCCTTTACCGTGAAATCGGCGACACACTTGGCTACCGATGCTAAAACATTCTCATAAATTTCCTGTGGGTCCTGTTCCACCAGACCGCCGTCGAGATACGTCGTGTGCAAGGGCTCGCTACCCCGCGCTACTACTTTCCCTTTCTCGTTAAAAATGACGGTTTTAGTACTACTCGTACCCTGATCGATCGCCAGAACAAATGGGCCGTTCAACATTCCGCAAGCCTTGTTTTGAACTTGTTAAACTATTCTTTATTCATTAAAACAAAGAAAAGAAAAACAATCGAAAACAAAGCTAAAAAATATTGATTTATTTATGTGATACATTGCCTTGGGTGCAATTTTCGGACTGCGAGTTCACCAACCTAAATCTAGACACGATGCTTTTGATTGCAACCAAGCTCATCATCAGTCCCCCCAAAACAAGAAATCCCAAATCTGTCTTCAAATCAGGAAGGCAAATTGTTGCGTCAAATGACATGCAAACAATTTTCACCGCAGAGCAAATTGCGATGAAGTCAAAAAAAATGACGGCAACTTCTCGCTCCTGCAAATTCTGAATACCATGCTTAATTGTTGCAAACACTACATATGTTAAACAACCAATCAAACTAATTGCCATCGAAATGACATACGGGTTAAAGTACTTTTCCATACAATCATCAAGTAGTATTAATGATCGTGGCTAATGGCACATTGTTTTTTTCTCTGGACCTTCAAGCGGCGTTGCGTCCTTAGATTTGATAGGCGCTTCTGCCTTTTTATCAAACCAAAAACCAATGCCTACCCCTACTACAAAGCCTGCAATCGTGCCCATCGGACCGAGAAGTGTGCCAAAACTGCCTATCGCCGTTCCAAAAATAAGCGGCGTAGCAAGTTCATATTTTTCTGTATTTCTATTCATGACTCAGTGCGTGGTTTAAGTTTGACAGAAGACTTACTTAATCCCAAAACTAGCACTATTCCATATCCATCTCAAGCGACGAATCCAATTTAAACGGTTATAAACGTTTGCTGTCGCTTAAAACCGACTACCTTCACATTTAGAGCAAATTACATCACTTTGACGGCTCTCAGGCGTCACTTTCAAATTCACCATTTTGCCGGCTTTCCACTCGCCTTCTACTACCGTATTCTTTGGCGCATGGAGCTTGAATTGCACGTCCCAATGATCGGGCCAGGCAGGTAGAATGTAGATGGAATCACCGGAAGTTTGCATCAGCATTTCCTGCAAGCCGACCATCCCGGAACCACCCCAGTTGTGATCGGGTACCCAGTCGTGGCCCGGGCCCCAGAATGCCGGAAAACGCCGGCCGGAGTCTTGCAATTTCCTGATCGTCAATGCAGCGGCTTCTTCTGTAAGACCCAGTCGGGCGCAAAAAATGTTATCCTGGTGCCAGCTGGTGTGATTGCGGTTTTTGATGGCTTCGGTGTCGTACTTCCACGTATTGACGGCGGTTTCCAGATCGGGCTTTCCGATGCCGTAAATGCCGTAGGGAAATACCGGGTACAGCTGCGGGATTTCGGTGTTCTGAATGCGTTCCCACGCTCTCGCAGGCGCAATCGTACGACGCCCCTGCATTTCGCGGAAACTCAATGGCGGGATCCGGCTCAACATCTCCCGCCAGTACTTGCGCTGCGCCTCGCTACCATACTCTGAAGGTAGCATGAGCATTCTGCCCAGCACCGTTTGGAGGCCAGCCACGGTTGTAGCGGAATTGTAGGCCATTTTATAGGTTTCGGCCGCACTGCCCGGGAATAGCACCAGATGGCCGTTCTGATCCAGCTTCGCAGCGCTCCGTTGAGCGGCCAGGTATTGATAATGCTCATCAAAAAACACGACGCAACTTTCAATTAACGGGAGATAACGCGAAATATCCGCGCCGGTAAAATGCTGCTGGTCAAGGATCATCAGGCAAAACTCCAGCGAGGTGTCCCAAAGATATTCCAGCCACTTGTTATACTCCATACCCGGGTCGTAACCGGCCGGGCGTTTCGACGAGTACTCGGCATAGTTGGGCAAACCGAAGTTTTCGATTTGTTCGGTGAACGAAGCCCCTTTGTGGCCCCAGTAATGCTGCGTACGGGTTTCCGCATTGCTTAAAATGCGCTGATAGAACTCAAATTGCGGCTTCATCATATCGAAATCACCGCTTTTGAGCATCGGCCAGTATACCAGCCGCTGGTTTTGCGCAGTAAAAATACCTCCGCCCCAGTTGCGGTGATCGGCGGTGAAATGGTAGGAAGTGTCCACAAAAACCGGGTCGTACGTAAACAGCCCGCCGTTGAATTTCGTCGGATAGGTACCGAACGCATTGCACCCGAGCATGTAACGGAAAAGCTGGTAGTTGCGCCCCACCTGCCAAACCGGCGAAGCACTATCTTTTTTGCTCACATTCAAAGCGATATGGCTCCGTTGCCAGTATTGCTTCCACCATTCGAGCGTTTTAGTCCGTGCCGTTTTCGCCTCGGTCGTCGCGGCGGCAATGGTTTCCGAAAGACCCTTTCTCCAAACGGAAATGTCCTTTTGCTGATCCGTATGCAAGTAAATGCTCAGATGAATGCTGCGTGAAGGGGATTTGCTTTTCAATCCAAGCCCTTTGAAACCCGTATCGGCATACCGGCCCGTCGCAACCACCGGGTCGGCGACCATGTTTTTTCCTGTCATCCAGCCGCCATAAGTCAGGTTTGCCAGCGGGTTCCAGAGTTTCGATTTCACGGCTTCCAGCTTCTGCTGGCTCACCATCGCATCAAAAATCGTAGAATCGCGGTTCTGATGATAAAACAACACGCCATTTTGCTCGAATTTGACGCTATCCTGGAAAACGGGTACTTGCGGCGCGGCCCATTTGTACGAACTGGCACTTCTTGCATTTCCTTTCAGCGTAGCGGGTTCCGTTCGCCAGTTTTCGTACCAGGTTTGTACCGAAACCGGGCTGCTGCCATCGATATCCACATGCACCACCGGTTTGAAAACATCCACCCAGACTTTTACCATAGCGCCCAGCTTGCCATTTTTTCCTGAAACCTCCACATAGCCCTGCTGTAATTTCAGCTCTTGCTTAAAGTGCCCGCCTGCCTCGAATGGATTCGGAGAAAGCCTCACACGTACGCGCCCGAGCTTGGGAAGTACATTACTTTCGTCAAAAACGCCGCTGCGCGAGATGTAGAACAACAAATCACCCTTCTCAACCCATACATTCAACCCGATATCACCGCCTCCGCAGGGCATCGACTCACCCGAATTAAGGCTCTGGCTCGTCCATATCAAGTTGTATTGCTCCGGTAAAAACTCTTGCGCAACCGCCGACAATGCCGTGAAAATCAACAACAAATTCAGAATAGACCGGCAGAAACGACGAGACATGAAATGGCAGAAAGGGAAAATCAGGACTGAAAAACGGTTTTCATAAAAGTGGTATTGGCGCCGAAATTACCTTTCACATCCCGCGGTTTGTTAGCGTCGCGCGAGCGCTCGATCACGAGCCATCCTTTCCAACCCATTTTGTCGAGTGTGGCCTTCACTTTCACCATATCGAGCCGTGTATTATTTTGAAGCCATACACCGTCTTCATCGGTACAATGGATCTGGCAAATGCGATTTTTGCCCAAAATGCGCAGCTCCTCGCACAAGTCTCGGCCTTCTTTAAGCGGGTTTGAAAAATTGAAATAGATCCGTATGCTCTTAGAACCAATTTCTTTCAACAACTCCACCTCCCCTTTTGCGTCCAGCGCAGTTTCAATACCGATAACGACACCGGCCCTATCGGCCATCTTACCGACGGTTTTCAGCCTTTCCACAATTGCCGGGCGTAGTTCCGGATTTTTAACCAGATCTCCCTGAATACCCAGCGGCAGAAATGCAGTTTTGATATGCATTTGCTTCATGGTCTCAATGCAATCGCCCACCATTTTTTCGGCGCCATCCCGCTTCGCAAACGATTGTGCATAAAAGCCGGTCATCGCGAGCGAACAGATTTCCAGGTTCAGCTCTTTGGCTTTGTCAAGATATTGCTGGCGTACAGCCGGGTCCGCGAGCTTGTTGTCGAACGTCGGCCGGTCGCCCAGGCCACCCATATCCACTTCCAGGCCATCCGCCCCTATTTCATCCGCCAGTGGCAATGCGCTCAGTTTTTGCCTCTTCAGGATCATCAGGTCAATCACGGCAATTTTATACCTCGACTTTTTCGACATGCGAGGCATATCCATGCGGGGCATATCCATGCAGGACACTTCCGTAGCCCACGACGAAAACGGCAGCGCCGCCATTCCGGCAGCGCAGACATTCAGAAAATTTCTTCTTTTCATGATTTGGAAATCAAATAGGCCACTGCTCCTCCACGATCGCCTTGCCTTTGAGCTTCGACGGATCGATTTTCACGTGCTTGATACGCTGACGACGCCAGGTATACACGATATGCACCATGCCGTCGGCCGTCTGGATCACGGACGGATACGAATACTGGCTGATCGGCGAATCTTCCAAAATCAGCACCGCCTCCCAGTTTTTGCCATCTTTGGAAACAGCCACGTTCAGCGGCGTACGCGGCCCTTTCGGCTGACCAGCGGGCGGTTTTACGTGATTGTAAACAAGCAACTGCCGGCCATCCTTCAACGTCACGGCATCGGTACCCGAGTTGTTGTTAGGTAAAGTCGACGGCGCCACTTCCGACCAAGTTTTGCCTCCATCTTTCGACCACGACTCCACGATCGAGCGGCTCTGGCTTCGGCAAAGGATCTGCATATCTCCATTGGCGTAGGTTAGCAAGCTCGGCTGAATGGCTTTGATCGTCTTTCCATCGTTCAACGGGCCTACTTTCCGCCAGGTTTTGCCAAAATCGGACGTCACCTCGAAATGCAGGCGCCAACCATTTTCGCCCTCGGTGCTCGACGGGCACCAGAGCTCCCCGTTCGCCATCAGCACCGGCTTATTTTTCACCGGCCCCAGGTAACCTTCCTGCAACTCCGTCGGCTTCGACCATGTTTTGCCATTGTCCTTCGAAGTGGTCAGGAAGCCTTTCCAGCCCGCCACATTCGGCCCCACTTTGTAAAAAAGCATCAGGTCACCCTTCGGAATCTGGTATAAAACAGGGTTCCAACAGGCGTAGCGGAGCTTGTCGTTCACGATACCGTTCGCTACCTCCACCGGTGCTGTCCATTTATCATTTTCCAAACGGCTTACCCAAATGCCCACGTCGGGATTACGCTCTTTGGTCCCGCCGAACCACGCCGCTACCAGCCCGGAAGGCGTTTCGGCGATCGTCGAAGCGTGACTTTCCGGGAAAGGGGCTGTTTCAAAAATGTTTTCATCGACGAGGATACCGTCTTTGAAGTTCTGTGCATTCGCGGGCAACATCAAAAGCGCCGCAGAGCCGCATAGCAGCCATTTTATTAATATTCTTCGCGTGGGTCTGTGCATGGAAATGTAGGTTAATGCTGCAATGCAGGGTTTATGGGTTAATTAAGATTCTTGAAATCCGGTCGGCCGAGCCCGCTTTTTTACCATTTACAAATACGTGCAAACCTTTGCCCTTTTTGTAATGGCTGCCGTCGCGGTCCCACACAATGGTGAGCCGTTTGCCGTGGTAATGCACATCGTCGAGGCAAAACCAGTCCCACTTATCCTGCGGTATAAGCGGGTTCACCTCTACCACCTCATCCGCGCGCGGGCGCAGGCCCACGAGGCCGGTAATAATCAGGTCGTTGAATGTCGAATGGTTATAGTAGCGGCTCCGCTCTTGGTCGCCTTTGAGCCAGTAACCGGTCTTTTCGTCGAGGTACTCGCCGATGTAGGGCTTGCCGCGGTAATATTGCGATTCCACGTATTTTTCCAGCAATCCAAAATACGTCGTATCCGCCACCACCGCCGGTTTCGGCGCATTGAGATGGTTGGCTAAGCCGGTCAGCGTTTGCGCGGTAGCAAACGGCCATACGGCACCATCCCATTCGCATTGGCAGCAGCCGTGCGTACGGAACCCGGGATGCCTGCGTTCGGCAGTAGTAAGGCCGAATGGCGCATTGAAACCCTTGGGATCAGACACTTGTTTCCAAGCCGCGTCGTACTTTTCATCAGGTATGTTGAAATACCACGGAATGAACCCGATCGCTTCTTTCACTCCCGCAAAAGGTCCTTTGCCGCGCTTCTTCACTGTTTCAAAAAAGGAGCTATCCGCATTCCATAACTTACTTTCAATAAGCTGCTTCAAGGTATCCGACTTACTTTCATAAAGCTCGCTCATGGCCTGGTCGCCCTTCAATGCAGCAATGGCCGAGAGTGCTTTGGCATTGCCATACATATAACTGTTGATCGTCGGGCGCGCATTCTGCTCCCTGCGGCCGCCACTGAGCGATTCCTCCATACCATCTTTCACGTCGGTTTGCCAGAAAAGGCCGCTTTCCGTGCGGCGGTCTTTTTCCCAGGCCTTGTATTCCGAATCCAGGTCGGGCAGCATATCGAGCAGGAATGCTTTGTCCTGTGTCACTTTGTAGCGGTTATACAATGCGTCGGCGGTCCAGCTGCTGAAATTGAGCAGCTTTTTCATACGTGCGCCGTCGTTCCCGCGGAACCACACGTGCACATTGTCGTTCAGATAGCGCTGATCGTGCAGCCAACGGCCTTCGTAAATGTGATGGCCGAGGGCGCAACTGATCATATTGTATTTATCTGCATAGTTCCTGTCGACCAGAAACTCGGTGATCACAAAGCCTTGCGGCGTGTTGTGAATGTGCTTCCGGTAAGTCCACCAGCGGTAGTAGTAAATCTCGCGGAAATTATCCTGCGGGCAGTCGAACAGCGGCACATTCGCCTTCATCCACTCCCATGACTGTGCATTCGGGATCGCATTCACCTTGTTTTCATCCTCCATCCGGTTGAAATAGGTCACATGGTGCTTGTAGTCCTCCGCTTTCAGCACGGCAGGCCCGGCTGCTTTTCGCGCACAACCCGTCAGGCCCGCGAGCCCGATATATATAATTCCAAAACCAATTTTTAAATACCTCATCACTTTTTCGAAAACCAATAGATAACAGGCCCTGCCTCTTTGGAAGCCAGCGAAACCACTTTTCCTCCTTTAATTTTTTCAGGTTTACCCAACACGGTTCCCGTACGTGCATTGATACGCTGCATTTGATAATCACCATTGAACTGCGTCAAATCCGCCTGAACATTTGCGTTGCCTTCCTGATAAATAAGCACCCCCTCGCCTGTTTTGGCTAGCACATACCGGCCGTTCTCCTGCGGCGCCCCTTTCACTCCTGTTTGCGCATTCAAATCCACAGGTTCCATCGTGGAAACCGCTTCCAGTAATCCCTTGGGTAATGCTGGTACCGCGCTCACCGAGCCCCCGGCCAGCAATACCGCCCAGGCATTTTGCTCTGCACCATTTGCATTATAAAGCACCGCTTTCGCCGGGTACTTCTGCTTGTATTCCAAAACCGCATTGTACACCGAACCGAACGAAACCTTACCCACTTTCTGAATGCGTGCATGCTGGCGCGGAGCCAGGTTTTTGCCTCCCTCCGGTGCATAATCGGTGCCATTTTCTCGACGGTGCCAGTAGCGGATGTCGATGATGTCCACCAATGCGACATATTTCGGATCTGCCAGGATCGCGTCCTGCACGTCTTTGGTGGTACTTAATGCTACCCATGCATTTTTGCCCTTCTCCCGCTCCCATTCGCCGATCACATCCAGCCAGAACTGCACAAAATGCAGCGGACCGGTATATTCTGCGCTAATAAACTGGATCACACCGCTTTGATCCACGAAATTATCCAGACATTGCCGGATGTAAGCCCGGTGCAACGCCTTTCGCTCCGGATTACGGATGTCATAAAACTGATCGGCAATGAAAATCCGCTTGTCGCCCGCGTAGGGCGGCGGCTCGGGGAAACCGGGCTCATTGATATTGTTGGCAGTCCGCCACGGGAAATCGGCGTAATGCGCGCCGGCTTCGAGGATATTGTGCTGGAAATAGTTTTGATGGTACAGCAAAAGCCCTTTCTGATCGGCCAGCGCCGCAAACTCGCGCAGACGGGTCCAGTACCATTCATTATAATGCTGTAAATCGTATTTGCTGAGATCGTCCCAGGCGGCTTCCTTACCGCTTCTCGCGAACGGCTGCTCGTAAAACGGCGGCCAGGTTTCGCCATCGATGCGACGAATGCGCTCGTGGTCGTCGCGGCGGCGGTCGTACCAAAGGCCGTAGTTGTGGTCCACGACGGCAATGTGCTGTTTTTGCAACGAGTCCGTCATTTCCTGCAAGTCGTCGGTGAAGCCTTTGCCCACGCGGCCCGGCACGTAGCGGGTAATGTGCGGTTTGGCGGCGCTCACGTCGTACGGACGGATGCTTCCGCGCCACCAGGGTACCTCGTGCCGCGCGCCGGTCACCAGTTCGTTTCCACGCACCAAACGCCCGTTGCGGATGGTTAATGCGGGTTTTGCAGTGGTATTTTTTGTTGGATTAAAACCGATTTCATCAATGGTTCTGATCGCCGGCTGAGCGCTTGTGGCTGGCTTTTTATCCGGATGTCCACTTTCAACCGTTTCCGTCTCCACCACAACCGTAATGGGGTTGCGTTGCACAGCTTGGTCGATCCAATCGGTCAATAAAATAGCAGGCTGATGCGAACCTGCGACCAATGCAGCCGCTTGTTCCAAACTCGGACTGCTGGATGCCTCGGTCTCCTTCGGCACCAGGAAAGATTTCACCAAAACATCCTTTCCCACACGCTCAGCCAATTGCGCATAGTAGAGGCTTCGCGGCTGGATATGCTCATTCACATTCTCCCAAAAACCATCGCCCGCAAATGCAGCCCACGCCCCGAATGCAAAGTTCTGCGCTCCCGGCGGAGCGAAATTCTCGATCCGCGACGCCGAGCATTGCCAGAACACCGAGTTAGCGGCAGTCCACCCCGCACCCTGCCCGTCCTGGCCCCGGTTTTTAAAACTCAATGCATTGCCATCCACATGCACGATATCAAACAACACGCCGGAAGCCCAGCTATCAATGGCCCCACTGAAACCGTTCGGTAACCGCGACTCACATTGTACGAAGGCAATCGGGCCGGGGGCAACATAGCCCGTCGCAAAATCATGCATGCCATTTTCGGCATAACAACGCTGGAAAAGCGTCTGACCGCCCTGCGTGAAGAAGGTATTTCGCCGCTGCCCGGCAATTTCCGAAACCGGTTCCAGCGACTTGCAATCTTCGACGGTAACCTTCGACGCGGACTCATAAACCGCCACCGCCGAACCGGCCAAATGCCGGAAAGTCACCCGCCTTACCCAGGTATTTTCAGTATTTTCAAACGTGACACCCATCCAGCGATGGTTTTCGTCTTTCAAGTTCTTCGGATCAAATGTCGATTCAATGCGAAGGTTTTCAATCCCGACATGATTAATGCGTCCTGCCCATTGGTAAGGCACCACAAATCCGCCACCCATTTTTTGATCCAATGCGGTAGTAATCGGTGCATCGATGGTAATGCTGTTACCCGAAATGGTCGTCACCATCCGGTCCCAGGTAACGTCGCGCTGCCCCGGTTTCCAGCCCAGCCAGCCGGTTTCGCCGCCAAATTCCTCCATTTTCAAGGTTTTGATCCATTCAGCCGTGGAAGGCCGCACAATGCGAATGCGATCGCCCACTTTCAACGATCCCGCATTTTCGATTTCAAAATGCATTGCATTCACCGGCACATAAGCATTGGTAACGTACAGTTTAGGTTTTAATACCACATTATCTTCTCCAAAAACACGCACGACAGTCTCCCGTGTGCGCCCATCTCCCAGCAGCACAGTCCCACCTTCACCCATTCCAACTCCACGAACAACAACCCCTGACTTCCTCATGACAATACCTGACAAAACCCTATGCGTACCAGCACCAAGCAACACCGCACCACGAAGCCCGTTCGCATCCAAAGGCAGGTTGCCCACATAGTCGATCGCCGCCTGAATGCGCGCCGCAGCGTCGCCCTCGCGTGCGGGCACGGTTACGCGAATCGGCGCCTCCGGAATCGCCTGCGCGCCCGCCATGTAGCCCGCGTACGAGAAATCGACGATGCGGTTGCCGAGCGAATCGGGTGTATAAGCCAGGCGGCCATCCCCCGCCAATGCAACCGGTGACGACTTTTGGGGCTTCTTCTGGCCGAATGCTACCGGTACCAAAAGAAAATACAATCCTGTCAGCGACAGGATCGTATCGAATTTCATCACCTTAACCAAGTATCTCAGTCTGTCCAAAGCAATACTATTTTTGGCCCGGAGCACCTTTCAGCGAAGCCAGGGTATCATGGTTGTTTTTGGGATTTTTCCAATCCATTTTTTTCTTCGGATCAATTCCGTTGATGAACTTCTCGATGTTGGAGTAGCCATCGCCGCTCATATCCTTGCGTGCATCCGACGGGTCTTTCGGGTTCAAACCGTACTTGATTTCCCAGTCGTTGGGCATGCCGTCGTCATCGGAATCCTGGTAGGGAGTCCCTTTGTATTCAGGATAACCTCCTACCTGCGAAATGTCGGTGATAATGCCGTTTTTGTACGAATCGATCGGCAAGCGACGATGCTCGAACTGCTTCTCCGGCAATTTTACGTTATCCAGCGGATTGATCTTTCCTGTACGTACCTGTGTAGTCACGCGCGCATCCACGGGGTCGCGGCGCGGGAGCGTGGCGCCTGCATTCGCGATCACGTAATCGAATGACTCTTTCGCGCTCATGATCGGGAACGTCGGCATCGGCAACGGTTCGTGCCAACGGATATTGTCGGTGTATTTACCTGCATTCGGTTGATCTTCCACCTGTACGCCGCCGTCCCAGTTGTTTTTGGTCACCTTGTCGTAACCCTCCATGATGTTGCCGCTCACGTAAGCGCGGCCGTAAACCTGGTATTTCAGCTTGCTGCGGCCTGCTTCCGGTTTCAATATGCGGTAGCCGATCGGCGAATCTTTCGGCGTTTCGGGGCCGGGTTTGAAGTAGTTGTTTACAATATTGTACATCGCCCGGTAATCGCCGCCGTCGATGGACCGGTGCACCCAGTTGAACACCACGTTGTTGACGAAATTGAATATCCCGAACCAGCCGATCGACGGGTTGCGTCCTGCATTATTCGCCCAAAGGTTGCGCATGAACGTGCAGTTCTCGCCGCCGAGTGTACTGCCGAATGCGTGGTTCCAGGTATCGAGTGTTTCGGAGAAAATCGAGTTTTGAATGGTAATGTTAACGGTCGGCAGCTTCTGCTCCTGCGCGCCGGTGCTGTCGTTGTACATGTGCCGGTACATGGACATGTTTTCGTCCAGTCCCCAGCTCGCCGACACGTGGTCGATCATAATGTTGCCGATCGGGTTACCGCCGATGGAATCATCGCGGCGGCCCACGAAAGTTTCGCCCCGACGAAACCGCATATGCCGGATCACGACATCATGCGTATTGATCCAAACGCTCTCGCCCGCCACGCACACGCCGTCGCCCGGAGCCGTTTGGCCCGCAATGGTAATGTAAGGTGCGCGGATAATGAGCGGCGTTTTCAGGCGGATAATGCCCGCCACATTGAACACGATAATACGCGCCCCGCCCTGCTCGCAGGCATCCCGCAACGTACCGGGGCCGCTGTCCGCAAGGCTTTTTACCACATACACCTGCCCTCCGCGACCACCAAAGCTGAATGCACCACCGCCCTCGGCACCCGGAAATGCCGGAATATCGGACTGTGGCAAATCTACCGGACGCGCCGCCCAGGGAATATAGGGCTTACCCTTTTTAGCTTCCGCTTCAATGATCGGCAATGCTTTCTGCCACGCGATTTCCGATTTGCGTTCGGCTTCTGCCAGCAACGAGTCACTTGTTTTTTTGGCTGCGGCAGGGATTTTCGGGTACTGAGCGAATGCCGCGGAGCCGAGGAGCATGCCTGCCAGGGCTAGTTGGAGTGAATGTTTTGGGATAGGAATAATTTTCAATTTACGTCTATGAATTAGTAGATATTCTAACATCATGTCGGTCCGAGCGGACGGGGCCGTTCAGACTGACAT
>Ga0209676_1000234_pt1 | contig 119888 bp, 99 predicted proteins | sample AraplaCvi_mLB_r2_FD_184282 | JGI IMG/M metagenome (GOLD analysis project Ga0209676, IMG submission 184282) | Arabidopsis root microbial communities from North Carolina, USA - plate scrape MF_Cvi_mLB_r2 (SPAdes) (version 2) | ecosystem: Host-associated > Plants > Roots > Endosphere | place: USA...
CTGCAACGGAAGGGTGAGCGAGAAGCACGATCCTTCGCCCGGCGTGCTGGTGACGGCGATGTCGCCGCCGAGTGCCTTGGCGAGCCGCTGCGAGATCGCGAGGCCGAGCCCGGTGCCCGAAAACTCGCGCGTGGTCGAATTGTTTGCCTGGGTAAAGGCTTCGAAGATGCGCGCATGTTCGGCTTCGTCGATCCCGATCCCGGTATCGCGCACGACAAAGGCGACGCCATCGGTCGTGCCGGTGACGGTCAGCGCCACACTGCCTTGCGGTGTAAATTTGACCGCGTTCGAGAGCAGGTTCGAGAGGATCTGGCGGAGGCGGCCGCCGTCGGTCATCACGCGCGCCGGGACATTGTCGAGCACACATTCGAGCTCCAGCGATTTGCCGCCGGCCGCCTCGCGCCACAGGCCGACGCAATCGGCGATCAGGCGCGCGAGATCGACCTCTTCGCTTTCGACCGGCATGTCGCCGGCCTCCATCTTGGCGACGTCGAGGATGTCGTCGACCAGCGTCTTCATCGTCTCACCCGCGCCGCGCAGCAGTTCGACGCGCTCGCGCGTGTCCTTGGTGAGGCGGCGGTCGGCGAGCAGGACCTGCGCCATGCCGAGAACGCCATTGAGCGGCGTGCGGATTTCGTGACTCGTCGTCGCGAGAAAGTCGGTGCGCGCCTTAAGCGCCTTTTCGAGCGCCACGTTGCTTGCCGAAAGCTCGACGTTGGTGGCGCGAACCTGATTGCGGCTGCGGCGGATCGAGACATAGCCGAACGCGAGCATCGCGAAGATGATCAGGAGCGCAGTGCCGAGGCCGATGAACAGGCGCGTGCGAAACTCGCCGCGCTGGCGCTCGATCGTGATGTCGCGCTGAAGCTGCCCTTGCTTGAGTTCGGAGATTTTCAGATTCTGGTTGGCGAAATCGAACTGCGCCGACATCAGCTGCGCGCTGACAGACGCGGTGAGGCGGAGCGCCTCGCGGTCGAGCCGCTGGAACGCCTTGAGATGTGCGAGCGCCGCCTCGCGCTCGCCAAGCGTCTCGTAAATTCCCGTCGCGGCCTCGTGCAACTCGCGGAAAGGCATTTCGGTCTTCGCGAGGTCCTGCCCGGCAAAGGCAGCGCTCATCAACTGGCCGGCCTTTGCCGTGTCGCCGCGCTTGGCTTCGACCATCGCGCGTACGCCCAGAATGAAGGGATGCCATCCCGCGGCTTCGCCGCCCTGTGCGACGAGGGATTCCGCCCGCGCCAGCGTCGCGAGCGCCTGATCGAGCTTGCCAAGCTCATATTGCGTTTCGGCAAGGTTCGTCAGGATGCGGGCTTCGAGCAGCTGGCTCTCAAGCTGCCGTGCCGCCTTCAGCGCCAGCCCATATTCGGCCTCCGCCTTGGCGAAATTGCCCTGTTCGCGATAGGCTTGGCCGCGGTTGTTATAGGTTGCGAGATTGAGCCAGGGGTCTTCCGAATAGGCTTCGAGCGACTGGCTGTAATAGCTTTGGACGCGGTCGAAATCGGCCGCCTCGAGATAGAGGTTGCCAATGTCCTGCAGCGCGATTGCGCGCGACCGCGCCTCGCCGATCGCCCGAAAGATGCGGTGCGCGGACAAATAATCCTTAAGCGCGCCCTGCACATCGCCGCCCATTTCTGACAGCGTCGCGCGCGACCGCAGCAGATCGCCGTTGAGCTTCGATCCGGGCGCGCCGCGCTGGATGCTGGTCAATGCCTCGGCGACGAGCGACTTCGCCCGCGGCGCATCGTTCAGCCCGATATAGGCTTCGGCGAGCAGCCACCGCGCGGTTGCCGATGAAATTGCGGCGTCGCGTGCGCTGATTGAACCGTCGCGCGTCATCGCGTCGGCGACGCGCAGCAATTCTTCCGCCGATTTCCGTGCGATCGCCGGATCGCCCATCATCGCCTGTTTGGTCGCCTCGACCTTGGCGGCAAAGGCCTTCATGGCGGCCGATTGCGTGGTTGCGATCTGGCCATGCGCGGCGTGTGCGGCACCCGCGGGCGTCGCGCCGATCAACAGGGCGAGGCAAAATATCGTGGCGCGCATTCGCTATCCTTGTGGACAGCAGCAAGTGCCATGAATGGGTTAAACAAGCGTTAGGTCTACCAGCGAACGGGCCCGCCGCCGCTGCCGGCGGGCGCTCAAAGCAGTTCGAAGATGCTGTAGATCGGCCCATCGGCCCGGCGGTGGCCGATGCCGATCGCCGTGATGCGGTTGAGCCATTCATAACGTGGAGCAGACGTCGCGAAGTCGGGAACGACGCGGAAATAATAGGCGGCAGGATCGACTTCCTCGCCGCGGGCGATCCGGGCGAGCACTTCGGGCGGTCCGTGCCGGATGCCGGTGTAATGCATCGCGATCAATGCATCGTCGTCGGTGCGAATGACGATCCGCGCGTCGAGTAGCGCCGCATGGTCGTCGCGTATCGTCTGCCAGTCGGTGCCGCCGGGCAGGATCGCACCCGACAGGCGGTCGCCCGATACGGTGCCGCCGGAGATGTCGCTGATACGGCGTTCCGCGCCAGCGGGGCCGCCGGCTGAGTGGATCGCGCCGACTGCGACGGTCATCACGAACAGCGGCCGGGTCTGGACGGCGCGCAGTTCGGGCGGAACGAGATCAAGCGATGTCATGGGCGTCTCCATCCTGTTTGCCGGCACCGCGCGCCTGTTCGAGTTCGGCGGCGAGCGTTTCGACGAGCCGCGCGGCGGGCGTCGCTCGCGCCAGCGGTGCGCCCTGACCCGCCCATTGCGCGCCGAAACCGAAATCGCCGCGCGCCTTTGCGGCGGCGTTGAGCGCCTTTCCGAGATCGTACGCGACCGGATAGGCCGGGATCTCGTCTGCCGGGATGTCCGCGCCGAACGCTGTGAAGCGGTTGGCGAGGCTGCGCGCGGGGCGTCCCGAAATCGCGCGCGTCATTTGTGTATGCTGCGCCGCATCGCTCGCGAGTGCGGCGCGATACCCCGCGTCGGCGAGGCTTTCGTCGGCGGCGACGAAGGCGGTGCCGAGCTGCGCGGCTGATGCCCCGAGTGCGAGCGCCGCGGCGATGCCCGCGCCGTCCATGATCCCGCCGGCGGCGATCACCGGCAGCTTCGCCGTATCGACGAGAAGGCGGGTCAACGCCATGATGCCGAGCTGATCGTCGGGCAAATCGGGATCGAACATCCCGCGATGCCCGCCGGCCTCCCATCCTTGCGCGACGACCGCATCGATACCGGCGTCGGCAATCATCCGTGCCTCCGCAAGGTTCGTTGCGGTGGCGAGCAGCACGATGCCCGCATCGCGAAGCGCGCGAATAGCCGCGTCGCCGGGCAGGCCGAAATGAAAACTCACGACCGCGGGGCGCTGCGCGATCAGCAGCGCCAGCATCGCCTCGTCTTCGATGAAGCTGCGATAGATTTCGGTGAGTCTGACTGGCGGTTCGGCGCCTAGCGCTTTGAAATGCGGCCGGAAGCGTGCGATCCACGCCGCTTCGATCGCGGGCGAGGGCGTCGCCGGACGATGGGCAAAGACGTTGACGTTGAACGGCGCTTCAGTCCGCGCGCGCGTCTCGGCGATCATTGCCTGCGCGCCTGCGGCATCGGCGGCGCCCACCGCGATCGAGCCGAGCGCGCCGGCTTCGCTGACCGCAGCGGCCATGGCGGGCGAAGACACACCCGCCATCGGCGCCTGGACGATCGGCAGGCGAATGCCGATCCGGTCGAGCAGGGCATTGCTGATGGTCATGCTGTCACTCCTCGCTTGGCTGTGACGGACATAGTTTCATGCTATCTTGGGGTGAATATACGCTGCCGGGCACATACTCTACCGAAGATCGGGATAATAATGGACCGTATCGATGCGATGAAGGTTTTCGTCACCGCACTCGACGAGGGCAGCCTCGCGGGGGCATCGCGGCGGCTTAAAAGGTCGCCGACGGCGGTCAGCCGTGCGCTCGCCTTTCTCGAGGCGCATGTCGGCGTCGAATTGCTGCACCGGACCACGCGTTCGCTCAAGCTCAGCGAGGCGGGCGAGCGTTATGCGGCGGCGTGCCGGCGGGTGCTCGTCGATCTGGAGGAAGCCGACATGCTCGCCGCGGGCGAGCGTTCGGCGCCGCGCGGGATGCTCACTTTGTCGGCGCCGCCGATCAGCGGCGAAGAGGTGTTGCAGCCGATCCTCGAGGATTTTCTCGATGCCTATCCGGCCGTCTCGGCACGGCTGCTGCTCCTCGACCGGCCGGTCAACCTCGTCGACGAAGGCGTCGATATCGCGTTGCGTGTCGGCCAGCTGCCCGACTCCTCGCTGATCGCGACGCGCGTTGGCGGCGACGTGCGGCGCGTCATCGTGGCATCGCCGCGCTATCTCGCCAGTCATCCGCGGATCGAAGACCCCGCCGACCTCGCCAAGCAGCAGATCATCGCCTTCACCAATTTCGGGCTGGATTCGTGGAGCTTCACGCCAGCGCCCGGCTCGACCATCCCGCGCACGGTGCACTTCGCACCGCGATTCATCGTCAATACGGTGCGCGCTGCGGTGGCATCTGCGGTGGCGGGACGGGGGCTGGCGCGCCTCTATTCCTATCATGTCGCCGAGCAGGTATGCGACCGGCAGCTCGAAATCGTCCTCGCCGACGCCGAGCATCCGCCGCTGCCCGTCCATCTGCTGACGCCGCACGGCCGCATGTCGGTGCCCAAAGTCCGCGCCTTCGTCGATTTCGCCGCGCCGCGTCTGCGGTCGGCCTTTGCGCGGATCGCGGCCGAGGCCAATTCCCTATCTTGATTGTCCCGTTTTCCGGTTGAGTGATCGTCAAATAGCGACAATTCTCCCGTCTTTCAGTCGGGTCTATTTCAATGTCACCGCGCCACACGGCGCAGCGCGACCGCCAAGCGCGGCGCTGACATCGAAATGGAGTAAAGATTATGAGCAGCCAACAGAAAGTCGTCATCATCACCGGCGCCTCGCAGGGCATTGGCGCCGAACTGGTCCGCGCCTATCGCGACCGCCACTACCGCGTCGTCGCCACGTCGCGCTCGATCCAGCCGAGCGCCGACCGCGATATCCTCGCGGTCGCTGGCGATATTGCCGATCCCGAAACCGCCGAACGGGTCGTCCGCGAAGCACTGACCCGCTTCGGCCGCATCGACGCGCTGGTGAACAATGCCGGCATCTTTACCGCCAAGCCGTTCATCGACTTTACGCCCGAGGATTACGCGCAGAATATGGGCGTCAACGTCGCGGGCTTCTTCCACATCACCCAGCGCGCCGCCGCTGAAATGTTGAAGCAGCGCTCGGGCCATATCGTCAGCATCACGACGAGCATCGTCGATCAGCCGATGGCTGGCGTTCCCGCGGCGCTTGCGTCGCTGACCAAGGGCGGCCTCAATGCGGTGACCAAATCGCTGGCGATCGAATTCGCTGAGGCGGGCATCCGCGTCAATGCGGTTTCACCCGGCATCATCAAGACGCCCATGCATCCCGCCGAAACGCACGCGGCGCTGTCGACGCTGCACCCGGTCGGCCGCATGGGCGAAATCCGCGACATCGTCGACGCCGTCCTGTATCTTGAGACCGCGTCCTTCGTGACGGGTGAAATCCTCCACGTCGACGGCGGCCAGAACGCCGGGCGCTGGTAAGCCGACCGAAAGACGGCCGCGAACGGCCGGATAATCATCGATGAAACCGGGCGCTGCGCTATCCGCAGGCGCCCGGTTCATCTTGCATCAGGAAGGAAATGTCATGCCGATCGTCACGATCCAGGTGACCCGCGAGGGAAGTTCGCCCGACCGCAATTCGGTCACCGCATCCGAAAAGGCGGCGCTGATCAAGGGCGTCAGCGAATTGTTGCGCGATGTGCTCAACAAGCCGCTCGAATCGACTTACGTCGTGATCGAGGAAGTCGATCTCGACAATTGGGGTTGGGGCGGAATGCCGACGGTCGAGTATCGTAAGCTGCTGGCCGCCGCCAAAGACCCTTGAGCCGGTTGTGGTCGTCAGGCGGTGGCTTCGCGGCCGCGCATCTTGGTCGGCGCCATGCCGAAACGCCGCGCAAAGGCCCGCGTAAAGCTGGCATTGCTCATATAGCCGCAATTATAGCCGATGCTCGAGATCGGCAGATCGCTTTGCGCCAGCAGCTGGCGGGCGCGCTGTAGCCGCCGTTCGCTCACCGCCTCGGCAACGCTGCATTGATATAGTTCGCGAAAACCGCGCGTCAGCTTGGCCTTGCTGAGGCCGCAGCGGCGGGCGACGTTGCCGACCGTCAGCTTTTCCTGCCACTTCTCGTTGACCAGCTGGTGCGCGGCGGCGACTCGCGTGATGTCGAGTTCACTCAGCGACGTGCTGCCCCCGACCTCGACCATGCGGCCAGCGGCGAGTTCGGCGAAAAGCTGGCAGAGCAGTTCTTGGCTGCGCGCGCTGCGCAGCATGTCGTCGACTTCGCTGTCGCCCTCGACCGCGACCACCGCGCGGCCGAGACCGCGCAGATTGGCGGGAAGGTACCAGCGTCCGTCAGCCTTGGGACGGAGGTCGAACAGGCGGTCGCACGCGGCACGGCTGATCGCGAATACAACCAGATGGTCGTCGGCGGGGCCAACGACATCTTCGGGGAGAAGCATCGAGACCGCGGGCTCGCCAATATCGCCAAAGCCGAAGATGAGCGCGTCGGGCGGCAGCACCGCGGGGTCGCAGGGACCGCGACCGACGAAGCTCGTAAACTCCGGAGAAATGCGAATGGATAGCTTGTTGGTCATCCTGTCATCCCAGCGAATCGGGGCATCAGTGGCGGCGTGCAGCGCTGTATGCAACCAAATCGACCACACCCAATGCGCAAAATTCTTTGCCGATTGTCTTAACCCATTATGCGGTCCGGCTTGATCGATGCGATAAATGCGCAAATATATGCTAGATAAGAAAATCGATTGAAAGGATGCAGATGCCGGCAACGCGCCAACCCAGTCCCGCCGGAAGCGAACGGCGGACCGCCGTCGATGGCAATCCTGGGATATTCCTGAGGGAACTGCGGACCGAAAAGGGGTGGACGCTCGCCGAGGTCAGCGAGCGGACGCGGATCCCGGTTTCAACTTTGTCAAAGATTGAAACGGGCAAGATGTCGCTGAGCTATGAAAAGCTGTTGCGGCTCAGCCAAGGGCTCGACATCGACATCACGCAGCTGTTCGCGGCGGCGACGGCGGTCCCTGCCGCCACGCATACCGCCACCGGCCGGCGCAGCATCACCCCCGCCGGCGAAGGGCCTTCGATCAAGACCGCGACCTATAATTACACCTATCCGTCGGCGGATTTGCTCAACAAGACGCTCAATCCGATGATCATCGACATCAAGGTGCGTTCGATCGACGATTTCGGCGATCTGATGCGCCACTCCGGCGAGGAATATGTCCTCGTGCTCGAAGGCGAATGCGAGTTTCACACCGATATGTATGCACCATCGCGCCTGAAGACGGGCGATTCGGCCTATTTCGACGCATCGATGGGGCACGGCTATGTCGCTGTGGGCGACGGACCGTGCCGTATCCTGTCGGTCTGCTCGGCAACCGATGCCGATCTGAAGTCGGCGCTTCATCCAGTCGAAACCGAATGATCCTAGCGCCGCGCGCCCGGTAATCCGCTCTCGCCGCCGCTTCGGAAAAAATCCGCCGTTCTGAAACTTTCCCGCGGCTTCGCGCCGCGACTGCATGGCCGCGTCCCCCATTGACAAATTTCTATTCCGGATGCCTATATCCAAAATTGAAAATATTTCAAAAAGTGAAATTTCTGCGATAAAGCCAGCAAATGGCTACGTCGAAAGGGGAGGGCGAATGCGGTTTGTACGTTCTTGCGCAATGCTGGCTGCGGCGATGCTGGTTGGGGTCGTCGCGCCGCCGGTGAACCCGTCCGCCGCGCAGACAGCGCCAAAACCAGTGGATGCGCGCGGCCCAAGCCTGTTGCCCGCGCCGGCGATGACCAAAGGCGACGTCGATGCCTGGCTCGACGGCTATATGCCCTATGCCCTGAAACGCGGCGACGCAGCAGGTGCGGCCGTCGTGGTCGTCAAGGACGGCAAGGTGCTGACGCAGCGCGGTTTCGGTTATGCCGATGTCGGCGCGCGCCGGCCCGTCGACCCCGAAACCACGCTCTTCCGGCAGGCCTCGGTATCGAAACTGATCACCTGGACCGCGGTGATGCAGCTTGTCGAGCAGGGCAAGATCGATCTCGACAAGGACATCAACGCCTATCTCGATTTCAGGATTCCGCCCTTTGACGGCAAGCCGGTCACGATGCGCAACCTGATGACGCACACCGGCGGCTTCGACGAGGTGCAGCGCGGGCTTAACAGCTATGATCCGAAGAAGGTTCCGTCGCTCGGCGACGCACTGAAGCGTCAGGTGCCGTACCGCATTTACGCGCCGGGCACGACGCCGGCCTATTCGAACTATGGCACCTCGCTGGCGGGCTATATCGTCGAGCGCGTGTCGGGGCTTCCCTATAATGATTATGTCGAGCGCCGCATCTTTGCGCCCGCGGGCATGACGCGATCGACCTTCCGCCAGCCGCTTCCGGCACGGCTGCAGCCCTTGATGGCGAGCGGCTATATGCTGGGCTCGGGCAAGCCGGGGCCGTTCGAACTCAGCAGCCTCGCGCCGTCGGGGGCGATGACCGCGTCGGGCGCCGACATGGCACGCTTCATGATCGCGCATCTCGACAAGGGTGGGCCGCTACTGAAACCCGCAACCGCGGCGCAAATGCACGACACGATCCGGCGGCTGGTCCCGCCGCTCAACGGCATGGCGCTCGGCTTTTACGAACAGAATATCAACGGCCGCAGAGCGCTGTCGCACGCCGGCGACAGCCTCAATTTCCACAGCCAGCTCTGGATCTTCCCCGAGGAGAAGGTTGGCATCTATATGTCGATGAACGCCGCGGGGACGCAAAATGTGTCGGGGCCGATCCGCACTTATCTGTTCGAAGCCTTCGCCGATCGCTATTTCCCGTTTGTGCAGCAGGACGGCCGCGTCGATGCCGCAACTGCGCGCGAGCATGCGCGCATGATGGTGGGGACGTACAACAAGACCCGGCGGCTCGAGACGAGCTTTCTGAAGGCGATGGAACTGGCGGGGCAGACGAAAGTCTCCCTCGATAGCGATGGGGGCATCCGGCTTAACGCGGTGCCGGGCATTGGTGGTCAGCCGCGCATATGGGTCGAAATCGCCCCGTTCGTTTGGCGCGAAGCCGGCGGCAAGATGCGTCTCGCCGCCAAGGTCGAAAATGGCCGCGTCGTGCGTTTCAGCGTCGATTCGGCGTCGCCCTATATCGCGTTCGATCGCGTGCCCTGGTATCTGTCGACCGCCTGGCTGACGCCGGCGATGCTCGCCAGCCTCGGCGCGCTGCTGCTGACCGCGATCGCCTGGCCCGCCGCGGCGATCGCCCGTCGCCGCTATGGCGTGAAAGCCGACCTCGCGCCCGCCGCGCTCAGAAGTTACCGATTGACGCGCGGCTTTGCGGCGCTCGCCGTCGCGGTGATGCTCGGGTGGATCCTGTTCGTGTCGACGCTGGTCAGCGATTTCTCGTCGCTCAGCGGCGAACTCGACTGGGCGCTCATCACGCTCCAGATCGCAACGCCGGTCATATTCCTCGGCCTGCTTGCGAGCGCGATCTGGAATATCCGCCACGTCTGGACCGGCAAGCGCGGTCGTTTCGCCAAAGTCTGGAGCATCGTCTTGTTGATCAGCGCGGTGGTGCTGCTGTGGATTGGTCTGGGCTTCCACCTGATCGGCTTCGGGACCCGCTTCTGATCCGGCAGGGCGGGGCGTGCGGCAAAGCCGTCCCGCCTGCCGGCAAAAGAAAACTTCTCTAATCATATTGCAATTATCAAAATTTGAAAATAATGTCCCAAACAGGTCAACAGGAGTGATTGCAGGATCGATGTCGCGAAACCGGCCGATTCTGCACCGCTTCCGAATTTGGTGAGAGACGTGAACATTCAAACTTCCCTCGACGTCGCTGGCGGTGCCTTGCAGCTTCCGCAGCCCTATCTGCTGTTCCTCGGCGACACGACGATCCGCGGTTATGCGAAGACCGCTTTCGGTCTTCGCGACTGGGCGCCCGAGAAATGTGTCGGCGAATATGCGCTGCCGGGCGCGACGGTCAGCGCGGGGCTGGAACAGCTTGCGCCCGCCGAAGCGAAGGCCCGGGGCGCGCGTTCGCTGCTCATCGGCGTCGCGAACAGCGGCGGCGTGATCCCCGAAAGCTGGATGCCCGCGCTCTTCGAGGCGCTCGAGGCGGGGCTCGATATCGTCAGCGGCATGCATATGCGGCTCGCCGAGATGCCCGAACTCGCCGCGCGCGCGCAGCGCCTTGGTCGCCAGTTGATCGACGTACGCCACCCGCCCGCTGGCCTGCCGGTCGGCACGGGGCGCAAGCGGAGGGGCAAGCGGCTGCTCACCGTCGGAACCGACTGTGCGCTGGGCAAGAAATATACGGCGCTCGCCCTCGCTCGCGCCTTTGCCGAGCGCGGCGTCGATGCCGATTTCCGCGCGACGGGGCAGACGGGCATCATGATCGCCGGCGGCGGCGTGCCGATGGACGCGGTCGTCTCGGACTTCGAGGCGGGCGCGGCGGAGACGGTCAGTCCCGACGCGGCGGACGATCATTGGGACGTGGTCGAGGGGCAGGGGTCGCTGTTCCATCCCGCCTATGCCGCGGTGTCGCTGGGCCTGCTTCACGGCAGCCAGCCCGACGTGATCGTCGTGTGCCACGAACCCGGCCGCGAAGAGATACTGGGTTCGCCCGGCTACAGCTTGCCGAGCATCGAGGAAACGATCGATCTCAACCTGCGGCTGGGCAGCCGGACCAATCCGGCGATCCGTTGCGCAGGCGTTTCCTTCAACACCGCGCATCTGGGTGAGGAAGAGGCGACCCTGCTGATGGCGGCCGAAAGCGAACGGCTCGGGCTACCCGTGGCCGACCCGATCCGTGGCGGCGAAGCCTTCGCGCGTCTCGTGGATAGCTGTCTCGCATGAGTGCAGCGGCTACCCCGGCAACCGCGGCTGGATCCTCCTGGTTCCAGCGTTTCCTGTTGCCGGGTTTCGCCTTCAAGGCGGTTGTGATCGGCGGCGGTTACGCCACCGGACGCGAGCTTGCGGAGTTTTTCCTGCCGAGCGGGCCGTGGGGCGGATTGGCGGCGATGCTGCTGGCGATGCTACTTTGGAGCATCATTTGCGCCACCACCTTTGCCTTTGCGCGCGCGATCGGCGCATTCGATTATCGCAGCTTTTTTGAAGGGCTTCTTGGCCGTGCGTGGATATTGTTCGAGGTTGGTTACGTCCTCCTCGTGACGCTTGTGCTCGCGGTGTTCGGCGCCGCGGCGGGCGAGATTGGCGCGTCGATTTTCGGCTGGCCGCCGCTTGCGGGGACCGCTTTCCTCGCCGCCTCGATCGCGCTGTTCGTGACCTTCGGCAATTCCTCGGTCGAGGGGCTGTTCAAATATGTCTCATTCCTGCTTTACGGCGTCTACGCGCTGTTCATGGTCTTTGCGCTGAGCAGTTTTGGCGACGAGATTACCGCGCGTTTCGCCATTCCCGCGCCGTCCGACGGCTGGATTCTCGGCGGGCTGACCTACACCGGATATAACGTCATCGGCGCGGTCGTGATCCTGCCGGTGATCCGCCATCTGACCAGCCAGCGCGATGCGGTGACCGCCGGCCTGATCGCAGGGCCGCTCGCGATGGCGCCCGCCATCCTCTTCTTCGTCGCGATGATCGCTTTCTATCCGGGCATCATGGGCGAGACACTGCCGTCGGATTTCATGCTGCGGCAACTCGACATGCCGCTGTTTCACCTGCTGTTCCAGTTCATGATCTTCGCCGCCTTGCTCGAAAGCGGGGCGGGCTCGGTGCATGCGATCAACGAGCGCGTCGATGCGGCGCGCCGGTCGCGCGGCGGGGCGCCGCTCGGCAAGCGCGCACGCGCTGGGATCGCGGCGGCGCTGCTCGTCGGCTGCATGTTCCTCGCTGACCGCTTCGGCCTCGTGACGCTGATCGCCAGCGGGTACCGCTTTCTCTCCTGGGTATTCCTCGCCGTATATGTCGCGCCATTGCTGACGGTCGGCCTGTACCGACTGGTTCGCGCGCAGAAACAAGAGCTTCAACCCGCCGTCGAGGGGAATCTGAAATGACGAAGGTGACCGGTTGGGCGCGGGTTCGGCGTTGGGTGAAGCGCGTCTTGCTCGGGCTGCTGACCCTGTTGGTGCTGCTTGTGGTCGTGGGCGCGATCTACGAGGCGCTCGGTCGCAAGAATGCCGCGGGGACCTATCCGCCGCCGGGGAAGCTAGTCGATATCGGCGGGCGCAAGATGCACATCGATTGCCGCGGCACCGGATCGCCGACCGTGGTTTTCGAGTCCGGTCTTGGTACGGGCGGGACGATCGACTGGACGCTGGTCCATGACGAGATTTCCAGCTTCACCCGCGCCTGCGCCTATGACCGCGCCGGGATCATGTGGAGCGATGCAAAGGATACGCCGCAGCGTGCGTACGCCGTCGCCGACGATCTCCATGCGTTGCTCAGGGGCGCGGGGGTCACCGACCCGCTCGTGCTTGTCGGCCATTCGATCGGCGGGCCCTACACGCGGACTTATGTCGGGAAATATGACGAGCAGGTCGCGGGGCTGGTGATGGTCGACGCGTCGCATCCCGATCAGGTCGCGCGGCTCGGAAAGGCGGCGCATGTCGATGCGCATCCGCGCCAGGCGGGGTGGATCATGCACACCGCCACGGCGCTGTCGTGGACGGGCATCGTTCGCCTCGCGATGGCGAACGCGGGCCAGGGGAAATTGCCGAAGGATGCCGCGGCGCGGATGGCGGCCTATGCCAGCAAATCGGTGCATGGCGCGACGTCCGAACTCGACGGCTTTGACCAGACGATGGACGACGCGCGCGCGGTCAAGAGCTTCGGCGACCGGCCCGTCATCGTGCTGACCGCGATGGCGCCGCTCAAGCCGGCGGAACTGGCAGGATTGTCACTGAAGGCGGAGGACGGCGCGCGTTTCAAACAGGAATGGAAGGCGCTCAACGCCGAACAGGCGGCGCTTTCGACGCGTGGCCGTCAACAGCTCGTGCCCGATGCGGGCCATTATATTCAGATCGATCGCCCCGATCTGGTGATCGCTGCGGTCCGCGAGGTCGTGGGCGATGTGCGTGCCGACGAACGGCGCGCGGGCCTGCACGCCGATAAGGGGACCACCCGGTAACGAATGACGAAGATCGCCGGTCGTGGGGCTGGCGACAGGGAGAAGAATGATGAAGCGTAAGATCCTCTTTGGTGCCTTGTCGATGCTGCCGCTGCTGCTTGCCGCGAACACCCCGGCGCCCGAATATGACATTGTGATCCGTGGCGGCCGTGTGCTCGACGGTGCGGGCAGCCCGTGGGTCAGCGCCGATGTTGCGGTCAAGGATGGTCGCGTCGTGCATATCGGCCGGGTGATCGGGCGCGGCGCCAAGGAGATCGACGCTACGGGCCGCTATGTCTCGCCCGGTTTCATCGACATGATGGACCAGTCGGGGCGCGTCCTCGTCAAGAATGGCGCGGCCGAGAACAAGCTGTTGATGGGCGTGACCACGGTCATCGCCGGCGAAGGCGGCCCGCCGGCCGAGGCGGCCGAGATTCCGGCGCATTTCAGCCAGCTCGAAAAGCAGGGCATCTCGGTCAACTACGGCACCTATTATTCGGCGACGCAGGCGCGCGTGAAGGTGATGGGCGACGGCGCCGGGCAACCGACCCCGGCGCAGCTTGAGGCGATGGGCCGCGAGGTCAAGATTGCGATGGACAATGGCGCGTTCGGCATCACCAGCGCGCTGATCTATCCGCCGAGCAGCTTCCAGACCACCTCGGACCTCGTCACGCTCGCGAAGGTCGCAGCGCAGTGCGACGGCTTTTACGCCACGCACATGCGCGACGAGAGCGAGGGCCTCGTCAAGGCGATCGAGGAAGCGATCGAGATCGGCGAGAAGGGCGGGGTCAAGGTCGAGATTTTCCACCTGAAAGCCGCTTACGCCCCCGGCTGGGGCAAGCTGATGCCGCAGGCGGTGGCGACGATCAACGCGGCGCGCGCGCGCGGCGTCGATGTCGCGGCGGACCTTTACCCCTATACCGCGGGCGGTACGGGGCTCGAGATCATCGCCCCGAGCTGGGTGTGGGCCGACGGCGTCCAGAAGGGGATCGAACGGCTGCGCGATCCCAAGGTGCGTGAACGCATGAAGAAGGAAGTCGCCGCGGGCTCGATGCCCGGCTGGTCGAACCTTGTCCACGCATCGGGGGGCTTCGCCAATGTTAGGCTCGCCAACGGCTTCAGCGACAAATACCGGCCCTACCACGGCAAGAGCCTCGCCGAGATCGGCAAGGCGCTCAATCGCGACCCGGCCGATGTGGCTTGGGACATATTGCTCGAAGGCCTGCCGAACCGCTCGGTCGCGCTCTATTTCATGATGAGCGAGCAGGACATCGAGACGGCGATCAAGCAGCCGTGGGTCAGCATCGGCAGCGATGCCGCCGCGTCGGAAAAGGCGGGTGAGATGGACGCGCTCGGCCTGCCGCACCCGCGCGCCTATGGCACCTTCCCGCGCATCATTGCCGAATATGTGAAGCGCCGCCCGATCCTGTCGCTCGAGGATGCGGTGCGCAAGATGACCGGCTGGCCGGCGCAGCGCATGGGCCTCACCGATCGCGGGCTGATCCGCGACGGGATGCGCGCCGATATCGTCGTATTCGATCTCGACAAGATGGATGACGTCGCAAGCTGGGAAAAGCCCACCGCTTCGCCGACGGGGATCGAAACAGTGATCGTCAACGGTGTCGTCACGATCGCGGGCGGCAAGCATACCGGCGCCAAAGCCGGCGCGGTGCTGCGGCATAGCTGCGGCGTCTGACGATATGGTGCGACCTCTTGTCAGCCTCGTTTTTGCGCTTGGTGCTTCGGCGCCAGCGCTTGCCGCCGCGCCGGCGATTGCGAAGCCCGAAGACCTCGGCACCGCGGTGTCGGCGCAGATTGCGTGCGCCAGCATATTCGTCGCCGAGCGCGCCGAGGCCGATGTGCTGCGCGACGATATCCACGCGTTCGCGCCGTTCATGACGGCGGTGACGCTGGCGGTCGACCGCAAGGCGCGCACGGTTACCGCATCGGCGCCCGGCGCGGCGACGCGCACCGCGCTGTTCCGTCCGGTCGCCGGTTGCACGCTGCTGACCGGCGATGTTTCGACGGCCACGCTCGATGCACAGGCGGCGAAGCTCAAGCCGACGCGCGGCAACACGGCGAAGCCCTGGCCGATCGGCGACGCCCCGGTGGCCAAGCTTTCGGCGGCCGCCGAGGCCAGCCTCAACCGCGCCGCGCTCGACAAGGCGGTGAGCGCGGCGTTCGACGAACAGAATAAGGGCGGCTATCCCGACACGCGCGCGATCGTCGTCGTGCAGGGCGGCGCGATTGTCGCCGAACATTATGCGCCTGGGTTCGACCGGGGCACCGAACTGCTCGGCTGGTCGGCATCGAAGAGCATTATGGGAACGCTGGTCGGCCTGCTGGTCGATGACGGCAAACTCAAGCTCGATGAACCGGCGCCGGTTCCCGAGTGGAAAGGCGAGGGCGATCCGCGCGCGAAGATCACGCTGCGTCAGTTGCTGACGATGTCGAGCGGGCTGACCTTTTCCGAAAGCTATGTCCCCGGCAATGACTCGATCAAGATGCTGTTCGAGGCGGGTGACATGGGCGCGATGGCGGCGGCTTTGCCGCTGAAGGACGCACCCGGCACGAACTGGAGCTATTCGTCGGGGACCACCAACATCTTGTCACGCATCGTTTTCGATGCGACCGGCGGCACGCTCGAGGACATGACGCGCTTTGCGCAAAAACGGTTGTTCGAGCCCACGGGCATGACGAGCGCGCTGATCGAGCCCGACGAGGCGGGCGTGCAGGTCGGCAGTTCCTATGCTTATGCCACCGCGCGCGACTGGGCGCGTTATGGGTTGCTCCACCTCAATCAGGGCAGGGTGGGCGGTAAACAATTGCTCTCGAAGCAATGGCTCGACTTTGCGGTCACGCCGACCAAGGCTGCGCCGCGTCCGGTCTATGGCGCGCAGCTCTGGCTGAACCATGCCGAAGCCGGCGGCGAACGCCGCAAGCTCTACCCTGATCTGCCCGAGGATACCGTGATGGCGCGCGGGCATAGTTTCCAGATCGTCGCCGCGATTCCGTCGCAGGATGCGGTGATCGTGCGTCTCGGCTGGACGCCCGAGGGGCAGGCATTCGACTGGAACAAATATCTCTCGCAGATCGCGGCGGCGCTCGCGCCCGCTGCTCCTGCACCCTGAACGACCAAAGGACAAATTCGATGACGACGCGTACCCCCCTCTCGCTCGACCTCGCGATTGAATCGCTCCCGCTGGCCAAGCCGTTCCGCATTTCGGGGCATGTCTTCACCGATACGCCCGTGGTCCTCGTCACGCTTTCGGACGGAACGCACAGCGGGCGCGGCGAGGCGTCGGGGGTCTATTATCTCGGCGACGATGTGCCCGCGATGACGGCGGCGATCGAAGGCGTGCGCGGCGCGGTCGAGGCTGGCGTGACGCGCGAAGAGCTACAGGCGCTGCTCCCCGCAGGCGGCGCACGCAACGCGCTCGATTGTGCGCTCTGGGAGCTGGAAGCGCGGCGCAGCGGCGTGCCCGTCTGGGAACTTGCCGGCCTTGCCGAACCGCGCCCGCTCCGCACCACCTTCACGCTCGGCGCCGACGATCCCGAGGTGATGGCCGAGGGCGCTCGCCACTATGCACAGGCGCGCGCGCTCAAGCTCAAGCTCACCGGTGACCTCGACGTCGATATCGCCCGTGTGCAGGCGGTGCGCGCGGCGCGGCCCGAATGCTGGATCGGGGTCGATGCCAATCAGGGCTTTGTGATCGGCGATCTCGACGCGCTCGTCGCGGCGCTGGTCGCCGCCGACGTCAAGCTGCTCGAACAGCCGCTGGCGCGTGGCCGCGAGGCCGACCTCACCGGCTATCAATGCCCGATCCCGATTGCGGCGGACGAAAGCGCGCTGACGCTCGGCGACGTCGAGGGCCTCGTCGGCCGCTTCGATGTCGTGAACATCAAGCTCGATAAATGCGGCGGCCTGACCGAGGGCCTCGCCATCGCCCAGCGCGCCCGCGAGCTCGGGCTGGGCGTCATGGTCGGCAATATGGTCGGCTCCAGCCTCGCGATGGCGCCGGCGTTCATCGTCGGACAGCTCTGCGACATCGTCGATCTCGACGGCCCGATCTTCCTTGCGGACGATCGCAAGCCTTCGATCGAATATGTCGATGGCAACGCATGGTGCGGCGAGGCGATCTGGGGCCGCGACGTCGGCTGATAGCGATAATGGGACAGGGAGAGGCATGATGAAAAAGACGATATTCGCGGGGCTCGCACTGGTCGCGCTGGTCCAGCCGGTCGCGGCGCAAGAACCGACGACGACCTATATCCACGCCGGCCGCCTGCTCGCCGATCCAGCGAGCGGCCGGGTTGAAACGAACAAGACGATCGTCGTCGAAGGCGGCAAGGTCGCCGCCATCCGCGATGGTTTCGTCGGCGAGGGCAAGGTCGTCGATCTTCGCGACCAGTTCGTGATGCCGGGCTTCATCGACAGCCACGTCCACCTGACCTTTGAATCGAGCCCGACGAGCCGGCTCGACGCGGTGACCAAGTCGACCGTCGATCAGGCGTTCGATGGCGTCGTCTTCGCTAAGCGCACCGTACGCGCCGGGTTCACGACCGTGGTCGACCTCGGCTCCGATCAGCAGGCGATCAACGCGCTGCGCGATGCCACCGCGACGGGCAAGGTCGTCGGGCCGCGGATCATCGCCGCGGGCGGGGTCGCGGCGCACGGCGGGCATGGCGACGTCCATGGCTATCGTCAGGAAATCATCGACCTGTTCCGTTCGCCCACTTTGTGTTCAGGCGCCGACGATTGCGCGCGCGCGGTCCGGCTGGCGGTGCAGCAGGGCGCCGATGTCATCAAGACCGCCTCGACCGGCGGCGTGATGTCGAACACCGCGGCGGGGCTCGGTCAGCAGATGAGCGACGCCGAACTCGTCGCGATCGTCGACACCGCGCACCGCCTTGGGCGGAAGGTCGCGGCGCACGCCCACGGTACCGACGGCGTCAACGCAGCGCTGCGCGCCGGCGTCGATTCGGTCGAGCATGGGACATATCTGGACGCCGAATCGATCCGGCTGTTCAAGGCGAAGGGCAGCTATCTTGTCCCGACCTTGCTCGCTGGCGACACCGTCGCGCGGCAGGCCGAAACCGCCGACTGGATGCCCGCACCGGTTCGCGCCAAGGCGCGCACCGTCGGCCCGCTGATGGTCGACGCGCTGCGCCGCGCGCATGAGGGCGGCGTGCGCATCGCATTCGGCACCGATAGCGCCGTGTCGAAGCATGGCGAGAATGCCCGCGAATTCGCGCTGATGGTGAAGGCCGGGTTGACCCCGCTTGAGACGATCAAGTCCGCGACGGTGTGGGCGGCAACGCATGCCGGGCTCGAAACCGAAATCGGTACGCTCGCCGCCGGCAAGTCGGCCGATATCGTCGCGGTGAAGGGCGATCCGCTCACCGATGTGCGCAGCCTCGAAGCGATGGGCTTCGTCATGGCGCGCGGCGTCGTGGTGCGGGCGGCAGGCGAATGAGAATGCGCTCGCTCAAGCTGTGCGCGCTGCTCCCGCTCGTCCTGATGCTCGGCACCGCGGCGACGAAGCCGGCGACGCCGCTGGCCCCTGCCATCGCGCCCAAACCGGCGGCCGAAGCACAAAAGACGGCACCGTTGGTCACGACTCCACTCGCGCCGTCGGCAACGCTGACCAAGCAGGATGTCGACAGCTGGCTCGACGGCTTCGTGCCTTTCGCGCTCAAGCGCGGCGATCTGGCCGGCGCGGTGATCGTCGTGGTCAAGGACGGGCAGGTGCTGACGCAGCGCGGCTTCGGCTATGCCGACGCGGCCAAGCGCACCCCGGTTGATCCCGCGCGCACCCTGTTCCGTCCCGGATCGGTGTCGAAGCTCTTCACCTGGACCGCGGTGATGCAGCAGGTCGAGGCCGGAAAGATCGATCTCGACGCCGACGTCAACACCTACCTCGATTTCAAGATTCCGCTGAAGGACGGCAAACCCGTCACGATGCGCCAGTTGATGACGCACACCGCGGGGTTCGAGGAACATGGCAAGCTCACCATGTTCGAGGACAAGAAATTCCAGATCCCGCTCGGCGAGCTCGTGAAGGGCGGCATTCCGAACCGCATCTATGCGGCGGGCACGACGCCCTCCTATTCGAACTATGGCACCGCGCTCGCGGGCTATATCGTCGAGCGCGTGACGAAAATGTCGTTCGACGATTATATCGAGCAACGGATTTTCCAGCCGCTCGGCATGGCGCAGTCGACCTTCCGCCAGCCGCTGCCCAAGGCGTTCGCGCCGTGGATGGCGACGGGTTATCGCCAGCTTTCGGCCGGCCCCTCGAAGTTCGAAATCGTCGGTCCGTCGCCCGCGGGCGGCCTCTCCTCGACCGGCGCCGACATGGCGAAATTCATGATCGCGCACCTCAATAAGGGCGCGGGGCTGATGAAGCCCGAGACCGCGCGGATGATGCACGACACACCGCTGACGATCCTGCCGCCGCTGAACCGCATGGAGCTTGGCTTTTTCGAAACCAACATCAACGGGCGTCAGGTGATCGCGCATCTGGGCGATACGCAGCTGTTCCACACCGCGCTTCACCTGTTCACGAACGAAGATGTCGGCATCTATATGTCGTTCAACGCGACGGGTGAGCAGGCCTCGGTCGGCCCCGTGCGCCGCGCGCTGTTCGAGGATTTTGCCGATCGTTATCTGCCGGGCAACGAAATGCCTGCGACGCGCGTCGATGCGAAAACCTCGGCCGAACATGCACGGATGCTCGCCGGAAACTGGCTGAACAGCCGCCGCGCCGAGACGAATTTCTACGCGATCGCCTCGCTCCTCGGACAGGTGAAGATCAGCGTCGGTCCCAAGGGCGAACTCATCGTCCCCGCCGGGCGCGACCTCAACGGCAAACCGGCAAAATGGGTCGAGACCGCGCCTTTCGTCTGGCACAATGTCGACGGCCACGGCCGGCTCGCTGCGCAGGTGGTGGACGGCAAGGTTGTACGCTGGAGCATCGACGGCATCTCGCCCTTCATGGTGTTCGACCGCGCGCCGGCGTCGAAATCGGCGGCATGGATCATGCCCGCGATGTACGTCAGCCTCGGCATCCTGCTCCTCACCCTGCTTCAATGGCCGACTTCAGCGCTGATCCGCCGTCATTACAAGGCGCCGCTGACGCTCGAACGCCGTTCGCTGCGTATCTATCGCGGCGTCCGCGTGGCTTCGGGGCTGGTGCTCGCACTCGTCGCCGCGTGGGTGATCAGCATGTCGAAACTGAAGGCGCTGCCTTCCTACGATCCGTGGCTGTGGTTCCTCCAGATCGCGGGCTTGATCGTGCTCGTCGGGGGCGCCTTGCTGGCGGCGTGGAATCTCCGCCTCGTTGCCCAAGAAAAGCGCGGCTGGTTCCGCATCCTCTGGGCGTTGCTGCTGCTGCTGGCGACGATCATGCCGCTGTATGTCGCGTGGACCTTCGGCCTGCTCGCGATGACGGTGAACTACTGACGCCACGCGCGAAAATAGGGGGTGTCGGTCGAGCCGCGGCGGTTCACCGGCCCCCCTTTCGCAGGGGCCCTAACGGCCGGCTGCAGTACTTGCGCTGAGCGCACCAACTTATACGATGGAGCGGCATGCGCTCGCTCCCGTTCTTCGCTGTTCCGCTGCTTATGCTGGCCTGCTGCAGCGCGCCGCAGCCCCCCTTGCCCACGGGGGCGAAAGCTGATCGGATCGTCATCGTCAAACACCAGGGCTGGCTGACCGCCTATTCCGGCGGGGATGAACTCGTCACCTATTTCAACATTGATCTTGGCGGTGCATCAGCCGGGCGCAAACGTTTCGAAGGCGATGGCCTCGTCCCCGAAGGCGAGTATGTTATTCACCGGGGCAAGCCAGATCCGCGTAACCTCGCATCACTCAGAATTTCCTATCCCAATGCCGCCGACCGCGCATATGCGGCAGAGCGAGGGCGGTCAGCAGGCGGCGGTATCGTGATTTACGGAGCAACTCTTCCAATGCCCCGCTACGTCGACGGCAGGCGCAAGACCGACGGTGACATTGGCCTGCGCGCTGCGGAAATGAAACAACTGCAGGATATCACGCCCGACGGTACCCCAGTTACGATTTTGCCATAGTCCTGCATTGGCAATCGAGCGGCTGAATAATCTTGTTCGGCAGCTCTCCACAAAGCAGCCTTCCGGCCCCGACCCAGTGCAAAAAAATGGGCGGCGATATCGTCGATACCGCCGCCCACCGGGACTACCTTTTAAAAAAGGCTTAGAAGTTCAGCTTCACGCCCCCCGAGACATAGCGCCCGATGACGTCGTAGTTCGGGGTGATATAGGGCGTGAACGGCGGTTTGCGGTCGAACAGATTGTTGACGTTGCCGAACAGCGTGAACGGCCCCGTCTTGAACTGCAGCCCCAGGTCGACATAGGTGCGGCTGCCATTGCGGTTGTTCACGATCGGCTGCTGCGTCGGGCCGAGCTGCGTGTTGTAGAGGCCGCCGTCGACGTAACGCACGCGCAGGTTCGCGCCGAAGCTGTCATTGTCGAACGCGATCGTTCCCGAACCGCGCCATTTCGGGGTCGAGAAGGCGGTTTCGCCGCCGACGACGCCCGACACGTCGGTGCCGTTGATCCTGAGGTGGAAGACATGGTTGGCGAGCGCGCGGAAGGAGAGGGTGCCGTCGCCCAGGCTCGTCCGGTACGACGCCTCGATGTCGAGCCCCGCGGTATTGTAGTTGGCGAGGTTGCGGAAGGTGTTCGTCATCGACTCGATGCTGCCGTTCGGCAGGCGGGTGATGACGCCGCCGCACGTCCGGTCGGCCGGGTTCGCCGCATAGCATTGGCGCAGCAGATCCTGTGCGGTCACCGTCGTGATCACATTGTCGATATCGATTTCATAATAGTCGACCGACAGGCGGACGCCTGGGATATAGCTCGGCGAATAGGAACCGCCCAGCGTCAGCGTGTGCGAGATTTCGGGGGTCAGGTTGCGGTTGCCGCCGCCATAAACCACCACATTGGCCTGCGGCGTGTTGACCGCACCGCTGGAGTTCGGGAACGGATCGATGACATTGCCGATGTTCGTTGACCGGTTGAGGAAATATTCGGTGATGCTGGGCGAGCGAATGTCGCGCGAATAGACGGCGCGCAGCAGCAGGTCATTGACGACGCGCAGCGTGCCGCCGGTCTTCCACGACCAGATGCCGCCGCTGGTGCTGTAATCCGAATAGCGGGCGGCGCCGTTGATCTCGAGCTTGATCGCGTCGGCGATGTCGAGCAGCGGCACGTTCACTTCGGCGAAGGCTTCCTTGACGTTGAAGCTGCCGTTGGTAGCCGACGAGTTGAGCGTGCCCAGCGCGTTCGCGAGCGACAGCGGATCGACATAGTTGGTGATCTGCTTTTCCCAGCGCGCATCGGTGCCGATCGCGATGTCGACGGGGCCGGCCCAGGTCGAGAAGGGCTGACCCGACAGGCTGGCGCCCACGGTGTCGAGTTTGGTGGTGGCGATCAGCTGCGACCCGCCGAACGCCCACTCCGCGGCGGCCGCCGAGATATTGCCGTTGCCGAACAGGTTGATCGGCACGCAATTGGGATCGTCGTTGGCGGTCGACGCGTCGGCGTTGATCCGGCAGGTCGGCGTATTGCCCACCAGCACCGCATCGACCCCATTGTTGAAGCGCGTCTTGATCCGCTGGTTGTTGAGCCCCTGATTGATCCGGACCTCGCCGTGATCGTAATAGAATTTATAGCTCCAGCCGTCGCCGAAAGTCCCGTCGAGGCCGATCGCGCCTTCGAGATTGCGGCGGTTGTACTTGAAGGTCAGCATCTTGTCGGGGCCGACATCGTCGAGCATGCGGCCAAGGATGAACGGGCCGGTGACGCCGGCGGCGGCGAGCGCGGTGCGGTTCGCCGCCGTCAGGAAGGCGTTGTCGGGCATGATCACGGCGGTCGGGGTTTCGGGGAAGAAACCGTAATTGCCCGTCATCCGGTGATAGCTGAAATTGGCCCAGACCTTTAGCGAGTCGGTCACTTCGAAATCGGCGCGGACGAAACCGTTAATGCGTTCGTACGGCGTGCTGACCGCAACATAATCATAGATATTCTGGCCGCCGCCGCCGACGGTCGTCACGCCCTGCGTCACGCTGCCGAGCGGGAACGGGCCGATGTTGCCGTCGGGATTGAAGACCAGATTATAGGGCGCGCCGGTCAGGCCGAGGATCGATCCGCCGTTGTAAAGCTGAGTCAAATTGGGGTCTTTGACGAGTTCGAGCCGGCCGTCGGGGCGCAGGAACACGCCCGATTCCAGCTTGGACCGGCTCTTGCGGTCGAGAATGCCGCGTTCGTTCATATAGTCGGCGGCGACCATGAAATGGCCGCGTCCGTCGGCGAACTCGGTGCCCCAGGCAATGTCGGCGCCATAGCGTGCGCCATCGCCGCGCGACGATACGCCGGCCTGCGCGCCCATCCGCCAACCGGTGAAATCATCGTCGAGAATGATATTGACCACGCCCGCGACGGCGCCCGAGCCCCAAGCCGCCGAAGCGCCCCCGGTCACGACGTCGATCCGCTTGACCAGACTTTGCGGCACGGTGTTGAGGTCGGCGGCGCCCGAGAAACGATGCCCGTTGAGCAGCGTGAGCGTACGGACGGCGCCCAAGCCGCGCATGTCGGCGGTCGAAACACCGCTGGAGGTGTTGCCGGTCGTGGTTGTCGGGCTCGACGTCGGGCGGAACTGAGGGGTGTCGTTCAAAACTTGCGCGATGCTGGGGCGGTTGCCGAGTGCCAGTTCGGCCTCGCCGATCACGGTGGTCGGGGTGGGCGCGTCGAAACCTTCGCGCTGAATGCGCGAGCCGCTGACCACGATTTCCTGGTCCGAAACCACCTCGGCCGCGGCGTCGGCCGACTGTGCATAGGCCGGGTTCAGGCTGACGAGCATCGACAGCGCGGTGCCTGCATACCAACCGGATTGAACGAATTTCATAATTATCCCCTTCGCCTGTGGACGGCAATTCGCTGTCCGGTGCTCGCTTATGTTTTACCGCGAGGCTCATTTGCTCCTCCGGTTTGCGATTTTTTATAAAGTCGGAATTTTTTGAAAAATCAACCCCAATCGAGACATAATTTTCAATTATAGAAAATATGATGCTGATGGACGGCGGATTTTGCCTGATAATCCAATGAATCAGGCCATTTCAACCATGTTTCAAAATGCTGGCCTTGCCAACCATGGTCGGCACTGCGCGAGCCCAGGGCAGACGCCCCGCATGTAGCAGGTCGAGAGGGCGAATCTTTTGGAACGCGGCTGCAAGCGCGCCCCCGTTTTACGACGGATCGGCGCCTTGGGGTGCCCGCGCACAGGATGCTTCCGGCATCTCGCACATCGTCCAGCCGCCCCCCATCGCCTGGAAGAGCTGTACGCGCGCGGAGAGAGCGTCGGCGCGGAGCTGGATCAGCGATAGCTCGGAGCCGAGCAGTCCGCGCTGGGCGTCGAGCTGTTCGAGATAGGGCGAATAGCCTTCGCGGTAGCGGTTGGTCGCGAGGCGGAGGCCCTCGGCCAAGGCATTGCGCTGCGACTGGGCGAAGACGATCTGGGCGTCGATCAGACGGACAGCTGCCAACGCATCCTCGACCTCGCGGAACGCGGTGAGGGCGGTGCGGCGATACGCGAAGGCGGCCTGGTCGCGCTGCGCGCCCGCGGCATCGGCCTGCGCCGTCAGTCGCCCACCCTGAAAGATCGGGGCAAGGATGCTGCCGCCGACCGACCAGATCGTAATTGGGTCGCCGAGCAGCGTCGAAAAGGCGGCGCCAGCGGCCGAGGAGAGGCGCACCTGCGGCAGGAAGCGCTTGCGCGCAGCAGAGAGATTCTTGTCCGACGCCGCGAGCTGATATTCGGCCTGCGCCACATCGGGCCGTCGGCGCAGGAGGTCGGATGGGAGGCCATCCGGGACAAGCGGTACGGTTAGCCGGTCGAGAGCCTCGCCGCGGCCGATCGCCTGCGGCGTGTCGCCGACCAGCAGGCTCAGAGCATCTTCGGTGCGCGCAATGGCGAGTTCGATTTGCGGCACGATCTGCGCCGTCGCGTCATATTCGGCCTGCGCCTGCTCGAGTTCGAGTTTGGGCGAATAGCCCGACCCGACGCGCGACTTTGCGATACGGAGCGATTCCGAACGCGCCCGCACCGTCTCGCGCGCGACCTCGAGCCGCGCGTCGAGGCTGCGCAGCGTGACATAGTTGGCCGCGACCGCGGCGGCGACCGACAGTTGGATCGTGTCGTGCGCGGCCTCGCTCGCAAAATATAGATCGCGCGCGGCGGATTTCTGGTCGGCGAGGCGGCCGAACAGGTCGACTTCATAAGCAACCTGGAGCTGCGGCTGCGCGAAATTCTGTTCGGAGGGCTGGCCGAACGGGCTCACCGAGCGCGACCGACCGGCGCTGAGCGTCGCGTCGATCGTCGGCAGCGTCTGCGCCCGCGCGAGCGCGACATTGGCGCGCGCTTCGCGGATGCGCGCCGCGGCGACGCCGATGTCGCTGTTGTTCGTGAGCGCCTTGTCGACCAATGCGGCGAGGGTCGGATCGCCGAAAGATCGCCACCATTCGCGCTGCAACGCCGCCGCGGGGCCGGCGTCGGTCCGCCACGCGAGGGGCGGCGAAACGGGCGCCACTGTCGTCGTCGCAACCTGGGGCCCGGCGCAGGCAGCGAGCGCGGCTGCCAGGGCCGGAACCAGTGCGAGCCGCGACATTTTCATCGCCGCGATCCGCTGCTTGTATCGATATGAACCTCGACCGACATGCCGGGTCGCAGCCGCTTCGCCGCCGGCTGCCCCTTGTCGATCGCAATCCGCACCGCGATCCGCTGCGCCACCTTGACGAAATTGCCGGTGGCGTTGTCGGCCTTGAGTACCGCGAATTCGGAGCCTGCGGCGGGCGACAGATTCTCGATCCGCCCGGTCAGTTCGGCGCCGCCGAGCGCGTCGACGCTGAATCGCGCCCGCTGGCCGACGACCATGTCGCCCGTCTGCGCTTCCTTGAAGTTCGCGATGACCCAAATGTTATGCGGGACGACCGACAGCAATTGGGTGCCAGCAGTGACATAGGCGCCCAGGCGTACGCCGACTTCGGACAATTGGCCGTCGGCGGGCGCGCGGATGACCGTGTTGTCGAGGTCGATCTGGGCAAGGCGAAGTTGCGCCTTCGCCGAAGCGACCGCGGCTTCGAGACCGGCGCGCGCGACGACGACGGTGCGGACGTCCTGCGTCCCGATCGACCGGCTCGCGCGCGCCTGCTGCAACGACGCCTGCGCTGCGAGTAGCGCTGCGCGGGTCTGGTCGAGCTCGCGGGTCGAGATCGAGCCGTCGGCGGCGAGCGTGCGCGCGCGGCGCATGTCGGCCTCGGCACGCGTCAGCTGCGCCTGCGCGTTGGCGATGCCGGCATTCTGGCTGTCGGTGGCAACCTCGCGCGAGCGCTGCGCTTGCGCCGAATTGGCGAGTGACGCTTGCTGCGCCGCCACATTCGCCTCGGCCTGCGCGACGCGCGCGCGATAGATGCGGTCGTCGATCGTTGCGAGAACCTGGCCCGCCTTGACCTCGGCGAAATCCTGCACGGGGACGCTGGTGACATAGCCGCTGACCTGCGGGCTGATGATCGTCACGCGCCCGCGCACATAGGCGTTGTCCGTTTTCTCGCCGCCACCGGAAAAGGGCGGGAGCTGCCACGAATAAAGGATCGCGAGGATCGCCAGCAAGGCCGCCACGACGATTATAATGACCGTCGTGCGGGTTTTGTCCGGGGGGCGCCAAGCGGACGGCTGGGCGTCGACTTGCGGATCCGAAGGGGGTGCGGCTTCGGGCGCAGGGAGTGGCGGCTTGGGTGCGGCTTTCGCTTCCGGTGCGGGTTTCGGCTCGTTCGCCTTTGGCTCGTCGCTCATGTCATTGCCCCTGTTGAGCCTGTGCCTGCGCCTGCAGGCGCTGCACTAACAATATCACCGGCGACGGCTCGTTCCGTCGACGGATCGCGCGGCTGATCATGAAGCCCCATATCGTAGTCAAGACCGCGAGTACGCCAACCAGCAGGAATACGTCATTATATGCAAGGATATTGGCCTCGCGCGTGACCTGTTGGCTGAGCAATGCGGCGCCCTCCGCGCTGCGCAGCACCGGATCGCCGACCGTCCCGGCCACGACGCGGCTGCCGGCGCCAAGCCGCGCCGCCACCAGCGGGTCGCTCGCGACGATATTCTGGACCAGTTCGTGCGAGTGATATTTCTCGCGGACCGTCTGGAACGTCCCGAGCAGCGTGCCGCCGGCGAGCCCGCCGATGCTCTGGCTCATGCTGAACAGCACGACGAAGCTGATGAAATTCTTCCCGCCCGCGAGCAAGGTCCGCGCGATGCCGATCACCATTGCCTGCGCGAGGAAGAGCAGCGAGGCGAAACCGATCAGCGCCTGACTGAGGTAGAAATGGCTGGGGCGCGTGAGGTTGGTCGCATTCGCGTCCATGAAGGATCCGATCACGATCAATATCACCGCGATAATGATCGGCCGCGTCAGATTGTCCGGGCGAAAGGTCAAGACCGCGGTTGCAAGGCCGGCGATCGACGCGAACACCACGATCAGGTTCAGCGTGACCAACTGGTCATTGATCAGGCCGACGGTGCTGAGAAAACCGATCGAGCCGAACGCCTGTTCCGACAGCAGGATGCGAACCGATGCGGCGACCGCGATCAGCCGCAACATCTCGCGCGTGCCGAGCCAGCGCGTGTTGATCAGCGGATTCCTGCGATGGTGCTCGACGAGGATCGCGGTGGCAATTAGCGCGACGCTGGCCGCGAGCGACCAGCCGATCCACGGCCGTTCGGTCCACCATTGGATCCGCCCCTGCGACAGCACCGCGATCAGCAGCCATAGTCCCGGCGCGAAAAGGCCGAAGGTCAGGAAGTCGAGCGGTTCGAATACCTTCTCGCGCTCGCTCGGCGGCAAAGGCTGCGCCATCACCGCGGCGAGCGTTGCCAGCGCCATCCCGAATTCGAACCAGTAGAGATTGTGCCAGTCCCCCCAGATGAGCAGGCCGGGCGACAGCACGCGAGCGAGCGGCGTCGCGATCTGCGGGATGCAGATGCCGATCATCACCGCGGCAAGCCGCTTCGATGCGGGAAGCGCCTGGAAGAAATAGAGGATGGTGAGCGTAGAAAGGCCGCTCGCGGCAATCCCGCTCATCGCGCGCACCGCAACCGAAGTCCAGAAATCGTGGATGAACAGGTGCATCAGGGTGGTCACCGCATAGGCGACGAGCGTGTAGCGGATGAACGGCTGGAGCCCGAACTGCTGGCGATATTTGACGAGCAGCAGGTTCGCCGTGACGTTGGTCATGAAATAGGCGGCGGTCAGCCACGCCGCCTCGTCGCTGTTGAGCCCCAGCGTCCCCTGCGCGAAGTTGAGGTTGACCGTGACGAGGGCGTTGCCGAGCCCGCCGGTGATCCCGATCAGGCAGCCGATCAGGAAATGGCGTACCATGCGCGAGGCCGGATGATCGGGATTGGCGGGCGATCCCGGAAGCGTCGGCCGTTCGTGCGGCTTGAAGACATAGTCCGCCATGGCGGTCTAGGCCCCGTTCACGGTCATGGGCGTGCCACGTCGAGCATCGCCTGCACGAACGCGGCCGGCGCCTCCTGCGGCAAATTATGCCCGATGCCGCCGCTGATCAGACGATGTTCGTAGCGTCCGGTGAATTTGGCGGCATAGGAAGCGGGCGGCGGATGCGGCGCGCCGTTCGCGTCGCCCTCCATCGTGATCGTCGGCACCGTGATCACCGGCGCCTTGGCCAATTGCTGTTCGATCGCTTCGTAGCGCGCTTCGCCTTCGGCGAGACCGAGCCGCCAGCGATAATTGTGGATCACGATTTCGACATGGTCGGGATTGTCGAATGCCGCCGCCGAGCGGTCGAATGTCGCGTCGTCGAACACCCATTTGGGCGACGCGATCCGCCAGATCAATTTGGAGAATTCCTTGCGGTATTTTGTATAGCCCGCACGCCCGCGTTCGGTCGCGAAGTAGAATTGATACCACCATTGGAGTTCGGCTTCGGGAGGGAGGGGCATTTGTCCCGCCACCTGGCTGCCGATCAGATAGCCACTGACCGCGACGAGCCCGCGCACGCGGTCGGGCCAGAGCGCCGCGATGATATCGCACGTCCGCGCACCCCAGTCGAACCCGCCGAGGATGGCGTTGCGGATCCCCAGCGCGTCCATCATCGCGACCGTGTCGGTCGCCAATGCGCCGGGCTGGCCGTTGCGCTTTGTATCGGCGGCGAGGAAGCGGGTCGTGCCATAGCCGCGCAGATGGGGGACGATAACGCGATAGCCCTTCGCGGCGAGCGCGGGCGCGACCTCTTCAAAGGCATGAATGTCGTAGGGCCAGCCGTGCAGCAGCACCATGACGGGCCCGGCCGCGGGGCCATATTCGGCATAGGCGATTTCGAGCAGGTCGGTGCGGACGGTCTTGAGCGGCGGCATTGCGCGCGCCGGCGCCGTGCTGGCCTGTACGGGGGTGAACGGCGTCGCGGCGGCGATCATCGCGGCGCCCAGCAGGCCGCGGCGAGTCGGTTTTATAAACATGATTTTCCTTACCGCATCGGGAGCGGTGCGTGCAGCCTATTCAATGGAATAGGAATGCTGCGCGGCGGGTGCAGGGGCGATTGGCCATACCCCGGGATTTTCAATCGCGGTGCGCCTTCCAAAGCCACGCGGCGCAGGCCAGGTCCTGCACGATCGAGCCCAGCGATTTATAGATGGTGACGTCCGATGCCGCGAGGCGACCCGGCGCGGAACCCGAAAAGACATGCCCGATCTCGGGCAGGACATGAGCTTCTGTGGCGAGCCCGGCGTCGCGTGCACGTAGATATTCGGCTCCCTGTGCCAGCACGCCCTCGCGATGATCGGGCACGAAACGCGCGCGCGCAACCAGCGCTTCGTCGATCTCTGAGGGGCCGGCGCGGCTTGAGCCGACGGCGTTGATATGCGTTCCGTCCGCGACATATGTGTCGCGCAGAATTGGCTCGGCCGCGGCGGTCAGTGTGCAGATGATGTCAGCGCCCGCCGCCGCCTCGGCGGCCGAAGCTGCCACCTGCGAGGCAAGGCCGAAATCGCCCGTGATCCGGTCGGCAAGCTCCTTCGCCTTTTCGGACGCGCGACCCCAAATCCTTACCTCGGCGAGCGGTCGCACATGGCGGATGGCGGCAACATGATGCCATGCCTGCTCGCCCGTTCCCATGATCGCAAGGCTGCTGGCTTCGGCGCGGGCGAGCGCGTCGGTCGCCGCTGCCGAAGCGGCGGCGGTGCGGATCGCGGTGATTTCGCTGGCGTCGATCACGCACACCGGCGCCCCGCTGGCCCGGTCGAACAGGATGATGACGCCCTGATGCGAGCTGCCGTGCGCGGCCGCTGCGGGGAAGACGCTGATGATCTTCGCCCCGAAGCCCGCGCCGTCGAGCGCGCCGGGCATGACCCCGAACAGATCGCCTTCGCCAAGGTCGATGATTCCGCGCAGCAACTGCTGGCTGCGTCCTTCGGCGAGCGCGATCATTGCCTCGCGCATCAGCCCGACGCATGTTGCATGGTCGAGCCGTTCGCGGACTTCAGCCGCATCGATGAAGCGGATCGGATCAGCCACCCCAGACGCTTTCGGCGTGACGCAGGAAATTGAGCCCCATGATCTTCTCGATCCGGCGGCTCGAATAGCCGCGCGCGGCAAGCAGCTTGATGAGCTTGCGGAACTGGTCGGGCCCGCGCAGATCGACGACGAAGGGATAGGTGTCGGGACGCTCGCCTGCGGCGCTGATTCCGGCCGCGCGGCGCTCGGCAATCTCCTTGGCGAGGACGGCTTCATACGCATGAAGATCGTCGATCTGGCCGATATGGCCATCGGTGCCGATCCCGACATGATCCTCGCCGCAGATGTTCACGGCATGATCGATATGGCGGACGACATCTTCGGCGCGGGCGTGGCCCGAGATGTTGAGAAAGGGCATAAAATAGATACCGATAAAGCCGCCTTTTTCGGCAACTAGCCGCAATTCGGCGTCGGTCTTGTTGCGTGGCAGGTCGGTGACCGCCCGGCAGCCCGTGTGGTTGATCGAGATCGGCGCCTTCGACGTGCGTGCGGCTTCGAGGCAGGTCCTTTCGCCGCTGTGCGACAGGTCGACGATCATCCGCTGCGCATTGAGCCGCTCGATCACTTCGCGCCCGAACGGCGTCAGTCCACGATTCTCCGGCGCCATCGATCCGTCGCCGAGTTGGTTCGCCGGATTATAAGTGAGCTGGAAGATGCGCACGCCCATATTCGCGAAGATGTCGACGCGGGCGGCGTCCTTGCCCATCATCGCGCCATTCTGGAAGCCGTAGATAATCCCGATCTTCTTTTCGGCCTTGGCCCGGCGGATGTCGGCCGCGCTCAAAATCTTGAGAAGGTCGCGCGGATAGCGGCGCAGCCGCATGTCCATCTCGGCGACGTCGGCGACGCTCTTTTCGAAGGGGTCGGCCGGACCCGCGACATAGCCGAGGGTGCAGTTGATCGCGGTGATGCCCGACGCATGCGCTTCGGCAAGCACGCGCGGCGAAAAGGGGTCGGGGGCGTCCCGTATATTCGGGTCGGCGAGGCCGCCGAGCGCATTGACGATCACCCATTTACGGCCATCGGGTGCCGCGGCGCAGGCGGCTGCGGGGAGCAAAGATGTTGCGGCGAGTCCCGCCGCGCCGGCAATCATCGCGCGCCGGTCAATCGTCATTTCCAAGCTCCTTCGCGGTCGGTGCAACATAGTCGGTGCGCCGATATTCGCGGCCGCGCTTCACCGTCATTTCGATCTTTTCGATATTGTCGATGTCGGCGAGGGGGTCCGCCGCCAGTACCACGAAGTTGGCCAGCTTGCCCGGCTCGATCGACCCCATATCCTTGTCTTGGCCCGCGGCACGCGCGCCGACGAGCGTCGCTGAATGGATGACCGCGAGCGGCGGCATACCGACGTCGTGCGCCAGATAGCGAAGCTCGGTGTGCACTTCGGGCCACGCGTCGCCCGCCGGATTGACGTAGTCGGTTCCGGTCGAAATCGGCAGGCCGGCGCGCCACGCCTGCTGCGTCAGCCGGATCGTCCGCGCGCCGGTGCAGCGTAGCGGCTTGGCCTTGGGGTCGGCCTTGCGCTCCGCCTCGAATTTGACGAACAGACTGCCGGTCGCATCGAGGATCGTGCCCTTTTTGCGCATTGCGTCGAACAGCCGGGCGACGACCGGATCGTCGCCGGTCGGTGCAAGCAACGCCTCGTCGACCGGGGTGCGGTCCTGATAGGCGGCCAGCATCTCGCGCTGCGCTTCATAGCCGAGGTAACAGACATGGCTGACCGAATCGACGCCCGCTGCGATCACGTCGGCGGGGCGGGCAGGGAAAATCGCGCTGTGGGCCCAGATCATCAGTTTCTGGCGGTGCGCTTCCGTGGTGATCGCCTTGACGCGCTCAGCGGGCAGGTTGGCGTAAATCTTGATCGCGCTCGCCGACGTGCCGCGCGCCAGCGTGACTGCGGTGCGCAGATCGGTCTTTTTGTCGATCGCCTGCATCCACGGTGCGGTGCCCGGTGTGAAGCCGCGGCTGACCGCGAGGACGCGTGGGTCCTCGAAAAAGGATGGCCCAGCCATCAGCGCGGCGAAATAAATGTCGGGCGCTGGAATCTCGCCGACCAGCGACGCGCGCGAAAGCTCGCCCACCGCGCGCAGATCGTCCGCCATGTCGCGCACCGCCGTGACTCCGCCATAGAGGTTTCGGCGGAGTATCGCTTCGGCGCGGGCGCGGTTCGGCGGCGTGGCGAGATGGACGTGGCTGTCGATCAATCCGGGAATGACGAAGCGCCCTGACAAATCGACGCGGCGGGCCATCCCCGCCTGCGCGGCCAGACCGTCGTGCGCTCCGATGGCCACGATCCGCTCGCCATCGACCAGGATGTCCTGGTGGTCGCGCGCGGGCGCGCCGGTCCCGTCGACAATCGTCACATCGGAATACAGTATCTGTTCCGTGGCACTGGAAGGCGCGGCCATCATCAGCGATGCGGCAAGGCCAAGCGAGCGGACGATAGCGGCAGGCGCCGGTGGGCGTGGGCGGGCAAGGATCATCGCTTCGTCGCTAGCGTCCTCATTTCATGTCCGCAATCGCCGAACGAAATGGGTCGGCCGCATGCCTGTCCCGCCGCGCAGTAATATGATACCGATAAGGAACGAATCCGAAATTTTCTGTGCCGACGCGGCTAGCCATAACGCCGCGCGGTAATGACTGCCTGACCTTTCCCGTGGGCATCCGCGCCCATCGGCAAATAGATACAGAAACGGAGAAACGCGGTGCAGACTCCAGAAGAATATGAGCTGTCGCGGCGCGGCGTGCTCGTCGGCGGCGCGGCGTCGGTCGCGACGGTGACGCTTGTTCCGATCGGTGCGCCTGCGGCCGCCAGCTCGGCGATTGCGCCGCCGCCGACCGCCAAAGTGGCGTTCAACGTCAATGGGACGGCGCATGAGCTCGAGCTCGATACGCGGACCTCGCTGCTCGACGCGCTGCGTGAGCATCTACACCTGACCGGGACCAAGAAGGGCTGCGATCATGGCCAGTGCGGGGCGTGCACCGTCATCGTCGAGGGACGGCGGATCAACAGCTGCCTGACATTGGCGGTGATGCACGAGGGCGACAAGATCACGACCATCGAAGGGCTCGGCACACCCGACAAGATGCATGCGATGCAAGACGCGTTCGTGACGCACGACGGCTATCAGTGCGGCTATTGCACCCCGGGACAGATTTGCTCGGCGGTCGCGGTGCTCGACGAGATCAAGGCCGGCATCCCGAGCCATGTCACCGCCGACCTGACCGCCGCGCCGCAGGTTACCAACATGGAGATACGCGAACGGATGAGCGGCAATATCTGCCGCTGCGGCGCCTATTCCAACATCGTTGCGGCGATCAGCGAAGTGTCAGGAGTGAAGGCATGAAAAGCTTCACCTATGAACGCGTCGACACGCCCGCCGCTGCCACCGCGGCCTTCGCGCGTTCGAAAGGCGCGCGTTTTATCGCTGGCGGCACCAACCTCCTCGACCTGATGAAGCTCGAGATCGAGACGCCCGGACATCTGATCGACGTCAGTCGCCTCGCGCTCGACAAGATCGAGCCGACGAGCGAGGGCGGGCTGCGGATCGGCGCGATGGTCCTCAACACCGACCTTGCGTCCGACGCGCGCATCCGGCGCGATTATGGCCTCGTCTCGCGCGCGTTGGTCGCGGGTGCGTCGGGACAATTGCGCAACAAGGCGACGACCGCGGGCAATCTGCTCCAGCGCACGCGCTGCCCCTATTTTTACGATACCAACCAGCCGTGCAACAAGCGCCAGCCGGGCAGCGGCTGCGCCGCGATCGGTGGCTTCAACCGCACCCTTGCCGTCATCGGCGCCAGCGACGCGTGCATCGCGACGCATCCCAGCGACATGGCGGTGGCGATGCGCGCGCTCGATGCAGCGGTCGAGACGGTCGATGCTGCAGGGAAGGCGCGGACGATCCCGCTTGCCGACTTCTATCGCGCGCCGGGCAAAACCCCGCATCTCGAAACGGTCTTGGCGCCGGGTGAACTGATCACCGCGGTCGCCCTGCCGAAGCCGATCGGCGGCACGCATATTTATCACAAGGTGCGCGACAGGGCGTCCTACGCTTTCGCGCTGATCTCGGTCGGGCTGGTGGTGCAGAAGGACGGCACCGGGCGCGTCGCGCTCGGCGGCGTCGCCTACAAGCCGTGGCGCGTCGAGGCGGCTGACGCCGAGCTGCCGCGCGGCGCGAAAGCGGTCACCGCAAAGTTGCTCGCGGGCGCGAAGACCACCCACGAAAATGCCTATAAGCTGACGCTGGTCGAGCGCACGCTCGCCGGTGTGCTGGCGCAAGCGAAAGGCTGAGCCATGAAATTCGACACGCCTGCAACGACCAACCCGATCGATCAGATGAAGATCGTCGGAAAACCCACCAACCGCATCGAGGGCCCGCTCAAGACGACCGGCACCGCGCCCTATGCTTACGAGCGCCACGATGTCGCAGCGAACCAGGCCTATGGCTATGTCGTCGGATCGGCGATCGCCAAGGGGCGGATTGCGTCGATGAACCTCGACGAAGCCAAAGCGGCTCCGGGCGTCGTCGCGATCGTCACCGCGGACAATGCGGGCAAGCTGACGAAGGGCGATTTCAATACCGCCAAACTGCTCGGCGGCCCCGATATCGAGCATTATCATCAGGCGATCGCGCTCGTCGTCGCCGACAGCTTCGAACAGGCGCGCGCCGCCGCCGCGCTCGTCCGGGTCGAATATGCGCGCGGCAAGGGGGCTTTCGATCTGGCCGCAGCGGTCGATACCGCGATCAAGCCGAAAGCTTCGTTCGGCACTGAACCCGATAGCGCCGTCGGCGATTTTGCCGCCGCATTCGCCGCGGCGCCGGTGCAGATCGATGCGCGCTATACGACCCCCGATCATAGTCATGCGATGATGGAGCCGCACGCGACGATCGCCGCGTGGGAGGGCGACAAGCTGACCGTGTGGACGTCGAACCAGATGATCGCCTGGTCGGCCGGCGACATGGCGAAGACGCTGGGGATTCCAAAGGAAAATGTCCGCGTCGACTCGCCCTACATCGGCGGTGGTTTCGGCGGGAAATTGTTCAATCGCGCCGATGTGCTGCTGGCGGCGCTGGGTGCGAAGGCGGCGAAGCGCCCCGTGAAGGTCGCGTTGCCCCGGCCATTGATGATCAACAACACGACGCACCGTCCGGCGACGATCCAGCGCGTCCGTCTCGGCGCGACAGCGGATGGCAAGTTGACCGCGGTAGGGCATGAAAGCTGGTCAGGCGACCTGCCGGGTGGCGGGCCTGAAACCGCGGTGGCGCAGACGCGCCTCCTTTATGCCGGCGAAAATCGCATGACCGCGATGCGCCTTGCGGTGCTCGACCTGCCCGAAGGCAATGCGATGCGCGCGCCCGGCGAAGCGCCGGGGCTGATGGCACTCGAGATCGCTGTCGACGAGCTCGCCGAAAAGCTGGGCATGGACCCCGTCACCTTTCGCGTCCTCAACGACACGCAGGTCGATCCCGAAAAGCCGAGCCGACCCTTTTCGCAGCGCCAGCTCAACAAATGCCTCGAGATCGGCGCCGACAAGTTCGGCTGGAGCAAACGCGCCAAGCCCGGTGCCAGCCGCGACGGGCGCTGGCTGGTCGGTATGGGAGTCGCCGCGGCGTTCCGTAACAACCTCAACGGACCCTCGGCGGCGCGCGTTCGCCTTGCCAAATCGGGCGTAGTGACGGTCGAAACCGACATGACCGATATCGGCACCGGCACCTATACGATCATTGCTCAAACCGCGGCCGAAATGATGGGTTTGCCACTCGACAAGATTGTCGTGAAGCTAGGCGATTCCGCGTTTCCGGTGTCGGCCGGTTCGGGCGGGCAATGGGGTGCCAACAGTTCGACCGCGGGGGTCTATGCAGCCTGCGTGAAGCTGCGCGAGGCGGTGGTGCAGAAGCTCGGCCTGGCGTCCGATGCGGTCTTTGCGGACGGAAAGGTCAAATCGGGGCGGCGCAGCGTCGCGCTGGGGGATGCGGCGGCCGGCGGCGAAATCGTCGCCGAAGACAATATGGAATATGGCGACCTTGCCGAGAAATTTCAGCAATCGACCTTCGGCGCGCATTTCGTCGAGGTCGGCGTCGATGCGATGACGGGCGAAATCCGCGTCCGCCGGATGCTCGCTGTGTGCGCGGCCGGGCGCATCCTCAATCCCAAGGCGGCACGCAGCCAGGTGATCGGCGCGATGACGATGGGCGCGGGTGCGGCACTGATGGAGGAACTCGCGGTCGACAAACGCTTCGGCTTTTTCGTCAATCACGATCTCGCCGGCTATGAGGTTCCCGTCCATGCCGACATTCCGCATCAGGATGTCATCTTCCTCGACGAAGCCGATCCGACGACGTCACCGATGAAGGCGAAGGGCGTTGGGGAATTAGGCATCTGCGGCGTCGCGGCTGCGGTGGCCAACGCGGTGTACAATGCGACGGGCGTGCGCGTGCGTAACTATCCGATCACGCTCGACAAGCTCATCGACAAATTGCCGGAGATGACGTGATCGCGACGCGCCGCGATCAGCGGGCGGGCAGGTCGCCCGGCCGGTCGATATCTACCAATTCGTCGGCATGGGCTTGGACGAGCGCTGCGCCAGCGAGCAGGGCCTTGCCGCCGCGGTCGCCTTCGCCGACTTGCAGTTTTTCGAACAGGGAGCGGTCGAACAGTGCGGGGGGCATTGTTGCTTCGCCATTCGTCGTCGCCACCACGGGCGCGGTCGAGGGATCGAAGCGTGTCAGCAGATTGCGTAAATGGCCGGTGCTGACAAGGGGCATGTCTGCAAGGCAGATGAGTGCCGCGACTTCCGGACCGAAGGCAGCCTCGGCAATTCCGCGTGACAAGGATTGCGATAGCCCGCGTTCGGAATGCGGGTTGACGACAATTTCGAAACCCTCCGCCGCGAGTTGCCGTGAGAGCATACCGTGGTCGTCGGGGCATACGGCGATCCGGCGTCCGGGCGCGAGTTCGATGATCCGCCGCGCGGCGTGCAGCGCCAGCGGTTCGCCCGCGAGCGGCGCCAGCAGCTTATCCTCGGCGCCGAACCGCTGCGACGTACCCGCAGCGAGCAGGATGGCGGCGATGTTCGCGGCTTCGACCATGGCTCTTGTTCCTTTCGCCACTCTCTGCGTCCCTTTCAAAGCAAACAACGGATGATAGCAACCACGCCGGCCGACATATTACGATTTGCGCTCGACCGGAGCCGGGAGGGTGTCGGGACGATCCTTGTCACGCTCACGGCGATCGAGGGATCGTCGCCGCGGGCGATCGGCGCGCAGATGGCGGTGGCCGAGGACGGGCGATATGTGGGGTCCTTCTCCGGGGGCTGCATCGAGGCGGCGGTCGTTGGCGAGGCGATCGGAACGCTCGCCGGCGGGCGCGCCAGGTTGGTGCGGTTCGGCGCGGGGTCGCCCTATCTCGACATCCGGCTCCCGTGCGGCGGCGGGATCGACCTTTTGTTCAATCCCAGTCCTGATCCGGACGCGATGGCCGAGGCGCTATCGGCGCATGATCGACGGGTGGCTGCTGTGTTACGGCTCGCCGACGACGGTGTGTCTTCTGCCACTATGTTCGAAGGGGAAGCGGCGGGCTGGCGCGATGACGGCTTTTATCTTCGCTATGTGCCGCAGCTCCGCGTCGTCGCGATCGGGCAGGGCGAAGAGCTTACGGCGCTGGCGCGGCTCGCGGCGAGCTTCGGTGCCGATGTGAGCGTGCTTTCGCCCGATGTGCGCGCTTTGGCCGACCTGGATGCCGACGGCTTCGATACCGTCCGTCTGACTGCGCGGACGACGCTGCCGCTCGTGCGTACCGATCCGTGGACCGCCATCCTCTCGGTATTTCACGATCGCGACTGGGAGGAAGAGCTGTTGCCGCTGGCACTGCGTCTACCCAGCTTTTACATCGGCGCGATCGGGAGCCGCCGAACGCAGGATATCCGGCTCGACACAATGCGTACAGCCGGGGTGTCGGAGGCTTTGCGCCGCAAGCTTCGGACGTCGGTCGGCCTTATCCCCGCCACGCGCGACCCTGCGACCCTGGCGCTGTCGGCGCTGTCGCAGATCGTTCAGGAATATCACCGCATCGGGGTCATATCCGTGGGCTCGGAAAACGCGGCTGACTTCTATGCGAAGAGCGGCGACCTCGTGGATCATGCGCTTCGCGGCTAAGCCTCGGCGTCGCGCTTGTCGGCGTGGAGCGATGCCGGCGACCATTCTTCGGCTTGAAAGGGATCGGCGGCGGGGCGCCCGAAATAATAGCCCTGCGCCTGTGGACAGCCCTCGTCGAGGAGCATCTGGCGCTGCTCCTGCGTCTCGACCCCTTCGGCGACGATCGGCATGTTGAAACTCCGGCCGAGCCCGATGATCGCGCGAACGATCGACCGCGCCGCCTCATCATCCGAAATCGAGGCGACGAAGCTTTTGTCGATCTTGATCTTGTCGAACGGGAAGGCCTTGAGGTTGCTCAGCGACGAATAGCCGGTACCGAAATCATCCATCGCGATCCGGACGCCAAGCGCGCGGATTTCGTGGAGCGCCTTCAGCGCGCTATGCCGGTTGCGAAGGAAAGCGGTCTCGGTGATTTCGAGCTCGAGCCGGTGCGCCTCGAGCCCCGATTGCGACAGTGCGTCGCGCACCACGGCCGGCAGGTTCGGCACCTGAAACTGGATCGTCGATACGTTGACCGCGACCGAGACATTCTTGGGCCATCCCGCCGCCGCGCGGCAGGCCTCGCGAAGCACCCATTCGCCAATCGGAACGATGGCGCCGATTTCCTCGGCGACCGGGATGAAGTCGTCGGGTGCGATCTCGCCGCGTTCGGGATGGTTCCAGCGGAGCAGCGCTTCATAGCCGATCACCGAAGCAAAGGCGGTCGCAACGAGCGGTTGGTACATGACATAGAGCTGATCGCGGGCGATCGCGTGCCGCAGGTCATGTTCGAGCGCGCGCCTTTCCTGTGCCAGCTCGTCCATTTCCTGGTCGAAGAAGGCCGCGTTGCCCCTGCCGTTATTTTTCGCACGATAGAGCGCGGTGTCGGCGTTGCGCTGCAGTATTTCGGCATTGGTGCCGTCTTGCGGAAAGAGTGCAACGCCGATGCTGACCCCAACCGCCATCGGGTCGCGCGCGATATCCATCTCGACCGCCAGCGTATCGAGGATACGCGCCGAAAGCCTGCGCGCGTCGTCCGGATCCGAAACGCCGGTCTGGATCACGAGGAATTCGTCGCCGCCGATGCGCGCGATGACGTCGTCGGCGCGCACCACCGACCGCAGAATGTCGGCGATCCGGCACAGGATTTGGTCGCCCGCGCCATGGCCGTATAAGTCGTTCACCGCTTTGAACCGGTCGAGGTCGAGCGCGAGCAGGGCAAAGGGCTTCTTTGCGCCGATCGCCGCGTCGAGCGCCCGGCCGAAGTGGGCGCGGTTCGACAGGTCGGTCAGCGCGTCGTGCGACGCCAGATGCTCGATCGCCCGCTGCGCGCGCTTGCGGTCCGACAGGTCGCGGATCGCGAGAACCTGACAGCTGCGACCTCGATATTCGATCGTCTGGGTCGCGATCTCCAAAATATGGTCGTCATCGGTGCTGCTGCGAACGCGCGCCTCGGTCGAATGGCCGTCGGGGGCCTCGAATGGACCACCGTCGCTGGCGACGAACCAGTCGGACGGCGTGCTGCCGACGATCGCGCCGCTGCTGACGCCGAGCAGGCCGCAAAGCCGCGCGTTCACCTCGACGATCCGCCCGTCGTACGTGATCGCGAGCGCCTCGAGCGTCGCATCGGCGAGGCCGTGCGCGTCGGTGAGCCAGCGGTCGACGAGCGAGCCGGTGAGCGCCAACGCGACCAGCGCGAAATTGGCGATTACGATCGCCGGGACGAGCCAGTCGCGGCTGCTTCCCGCACCCAAGGCGCCGCCGCGCGTCGGGTCGGGCACGAGCGTCGTCGCCGACATAGCAGTGAAATGCATCACGACGATGGCAAGCACAGCAAAAACCGCAGGCAGCGCGACCTTTTTCCAGCCTCTCGTCCTTGCGAATGCCAGGAAAGCGGCAAAAAAGCACAGCCCCGACAGCAGCACAGAGACGAAGATGGGCGCCCAGTCATAGGTTACGCGGGCGGGCGCGATAATCGACGCCATGCCGGTAAAGTGCATCGCCGCGACGCCGATGGCCGCGCCGCCTGCCGCAATCGCGCAGCGTCCCGCGCTCGGCATCTTGCCCAGCGAGCGGAAGCTAAACCAGAAAAAGCCGATTGCGATCGCGACCGAAAGGATGGTCAGCCCGACGTCGAAGCGGATCGGCATCGACCCGCGATAGGCGAGCATCCCGACAAAATGCGTCGCCCACACCCCGACACCTTCGGCAACCGCCGCAACCACCAGCCAGTGGCGCCGGCGGGCGTCGACGCAGTGTGTCGAACGATTCAGCACGACAAAAAGGCTGATGTTCCCAAGGATACAGACCAGTGCGGCAATCAGGACAAATCGCAGATCGTGCTGATAGACGACGCACTCGAGGACGCTGAACATGCATGCTCTCCTTGGTCCCCGTCGCTCTTTTGCCTCTCAATTCTAAAGATTGCCTTATTGCGGCGCCGAAACCCGGTCAGGGTATTTTGATATCCTTGGCCGGGACAAGTAGCGGTTTGCCCTTTTCGACAATATAGGTCGCGAGTTCGGCGCCATTAGTCGCGGTGCGATTGCGCGCCATGTGCGCGACACCGTCCGGTACGAACAGCACGTCGCCCGCTTTCAGCGTGACGGGCGCCTGACCCTCCAGCTGATATTCAAGCACGCCTTCGAGGATGTAGATTACCTCTTCGCCGGGGTGGCGGTGCCAAGGCGCCACGACGCCGGGAGGGATGTCGATACGCGCCTGGACGGTTTCGCGACCGGGTATCGAGAGGTCGTGACGCTGGAGGTCGGTGCGGGTCGTACCTTGCGGTGCGGTGACCGTCGCCGAAGCGGGACCGGCCAGCATCAGCGCGGCAGCAAGCAGGGCGGAGACGCGTCTGCGCATGATCATATCCTTCTGTGGTTTCCGCAAAGTGCGGCATTTAGGTGCTTGGTCGGTGTTCGCTAACGGGACCGTCCCGGTTACAAAGCGATAGCTTGCGATAGTCGTCCGGCGGCTGACGGGCGTTTTTACGGCGCGATGCCGCGTCGAAAATCCCGAAAATTCTTGCTCTGCTCATTTTTCGCGATAATAACTTAGATATCTAAGTATATGCGGATTTCGGGGCGAACTGTGATCGGGTTTGGAGATTTGGGGTGGAGAGCAGGGGCTTGCGCGGAATGACCACGCACCGCTGGCGCACGCTTTACGACAAGATCTGGGACGCGCACGCCGTCGACGAGGACGATGGAGAGACGCTGCTCTATATCGACCTGCATTTGCTCCATGAGGTGACTTCGCCGCAGGCTTTTGCCGGACTGGCCGCTGCGGGCCGGTCGGTGCGGCGCCCCGAGCTTGCGCTTGCGATGTCCGACCACAATGTGCCGACGATCGGCCAAGCGGCGGGGCCTGTCGGCGTCGCCGATGCCGAGGCGCGGGCGCAGCTCGAGGCGCTGGTGGATAATACGCGGCGTTTCGGGATCGAGAATTTCCCGATGGGCGATCCGCGCGGCGGGATCGTTCATGTCGTCGGGCCCGAGCAGGGGCGGTCGCAGCCCGGAATGACGATCGTCTGCGGTGACAGTCACACGTCGACGCATGGCGCGTTTGGCGCACTCGCGTTCGGGATCGGCACGTCGGAGGTCGAGCATGTGCTCGCGACACAGACGATCCGCCAGCGTCGGTCGCGGAATATGCGTGTCATCGTTGACGGTGCGCTCGCGCCGCACATCCATGCCAAAGATCTTGCGCTGCATCTGCTCAGCGTGATCGGCGTCGATGGCGCAGGCGGCCATGTCATCGAATATGCAGGCGAAGCCGTCCGCGCGCTGTCGATGGAGGCGCGGATGACGCTGTGCAACCTCAGCATCGAAATGGGCGCTCGCGCGGGACTGGTCGCGCCCGATGCGACCACCTTCGCCTATTTGGAGGGGCGGCCCGCGGTGCCGACGGGATCCGATTGGGACACGGCGATCGCGCGCTGGCGGATGTTGGCGAGTGACGACGAAGCGGAATTCGACCGCGAGGTGCGGGTCGACGCGCGCAATGTTCGGCCGATGGTGAGCTGGGGTACGAACCCGTCGCAAGTCATCGCGATCGATGGGCATATTCCCCATCCGGCGGCGCTGACGAACCTAGACGCGCGCGGGGCGGCCGAACGCGCGCTTGCCTATATGGACCTGGCACCGGATACGCCGATTGCCGGGCTGCGGCTCGACCGCGTGTTTATCGGGAGCTGCACCAACAGCCGCATCGAGGATTTGCGCGTTGTTGCGGCCGTCGTGCGCGGTCGCCGCGTCGCGCCGCATGTTCGTGCGATGGTCGTTCCGGGGTCGGGGCTGGTCAAAAGGCAGGCCGAGGAAGAGGGTATCGATCGCGTCCTGCGCGATGCCGGGTTCGACTGGCGCGAGCCCGGCTGTTCGATGTGTGTCGGCATGAACGCCGACCGGCTCCAACGGGGCGAACGCTGCGCCGCGACCTCGAACCGGAATTTCGAAAATCGGCAGGGACGTGGCGGACGCACCCACCTGATGAGCCCGGCGCTGGCGGCGGCGAGCGCGATTGCAGGGTGCATCGCATCGCCCGAAGTGCTGGGCTAGAGCGCCGCTTCGAACCGCGCGATTGCGTCGGCGTGGCGCAGTGTGCGGGCAATGTCGTCGAGCCCCTCCATCAGGATACGTCGATCGCCGCCATCGATGTCGAAATCGATCGTTTCGCCCGATGCAAGCTGGATCTGTTGCGCCTCCAGATCGACTTTGATCGGCGCATATTGTGCGAGCGCTATCTCATCGTGCAGCCGCGCGCATGTTTCGTCCGGCAAGCGGATCAGCAGCAGGCCGTTCTTGCGTGCATTGCCCGCAAAGATGTCGCCGAAACTCGGTGCGATCAGGCAGCGGATGCCGAAGTCAGCTAGCGCCCATATCGCATGTTCGCGGGACGAGCCGCAGCCGAAATTCCGATCGGCAACGAGAATCTGTGCTTCACGGCAGGCAAGCCGGTTGAGGATGAAGCCTTCGCGTTCGCTGCCATCGTCGGCGAAGCGCAATTCGCGGAACAGATGCTTGCCAAGCCCGGTTCGGGTCAACGCCTTCATATATTTCGCCGGGATGATCATGTCGGTGTCTACGTTGGCAAGCGGCAGGGGCGCCGCGACTGCCTTCATCCGGATAAATTTCTGCACACCGCCTCCATTAACTTAGTATTCTAAGTAAATGACCAAGGCGATCTTGTCCAACATTATCGCGGGGTTGGAATGGCGATGCCGCGCAAGATGGCGATGAAGATAGTTGCCGCGCGAATCTTCGCGTCCTAAGGTTCGCACTTGCGCGGGTCGGCGCCCGACGCCGGGGACCGCGACAGGGGAGCAGGATTTGGCAAAGAAACCACAGGATTACCGGCATCCCGCCGAATATTATACCGATCCCGAAAACAGCATCGGTTATCTGGCGCGCGTCGTCTTTCGTTCCTTTTCGCGGCTGCTCGAACGGCGGACGCTGACGCATGATGTATCGGCGGGCCAGTGGCGTTTCCTGCGCCAGCTCTGGCGCGAGGACGGCATCACCCAGCGCGAACTCAGCGAACGCGTGGGCATGCGCGAACCGACGACGGTCGTCGCGCTGAAGGGGCTGGAAAAGGCCGGGCTGATCACGCGCAAGAAGACGACCGACGACCGCCGCAAGACGTTCATCCACCTGACGCCGCATGCCAAGAAGCTCGAGCTGATCCTCGCGCCGATGAATGCCGAGATTCACGAGATCGCGACCAAGGGTATGACGGATGAGGAGGTCGAGGTACTGCAGCGGTTGATGCGCCGCGTCATCGACAATCTCGGCGATGAAACGCGCAAGCTGGCTGTGCTTTCCGACATCAAGGCCTGATAGCTTGCATTTGCCGGGCACCCGGACAATAGGTTAGCATACTAACTATATTGTCCGGGAGGATGAATGACCAATATCGCCGTTATCGTTGGAAGTACCCGCGAGGGGTCCTTTAACCGCGCCTTGGGCGAACTCGCTGCGGCCAGCCTGGAGGCCCAGGGCGCCAGCGTAACACGGATCGACCTCGCTGCCTTCGATCTGCCGCTCTATTCGGCGGCGCTGGAGGCGGGCGCATTTCCGCCCGATGCGCTAAAGCTTAAGGCGCTGTTCGCTGCGCAGGACGCGCTGCTCTTCGTCTCGCCCGAATATAATGGCTCGCTGCCGCCGCTACTCAAGAACGCTATCGACTGGGCGTCGCGGCCGACCGGTGAAGAGAGCCTGGTTGCGCTCTCCGCCTATCGCGGCAAGGCGGCAGCGATCATGTCGGCGTCGATCAGCCCGTTCGGCGGGCTGCGCGGGCTGATGCACCTCCGCCAGATATTGTCGACGATCCAGATGCTGGTGATCCCCGAACAGGTCGTCGTGCCGAACGCCCACGCGGCGTTCGCCGAGGATGGTAGTTTGAAGGAAGCACTGCCGGCATCGCTCGTCGAGATGACGGCGGGACGATTGATCGCGGTCGCAAAAGCGTTGGCGGCTTAGGCGCCGCGCCGCCGTGGGGCCGCGACGTCACGGACGATATTGTCGCCCCAGTCGGCTTCCAGCGCCGCGAGCAGCGCGTCAAACTTGTCCTGCCCGAGCACCGCGGCGATCTGCGCGGTGAGTTCGTCCATCGAGCGCTGCGCATCCTTGCGCATCCGTGCGCCAAGGTCGGTGAGCGACACGATCATGTGGCGGCGATCGGCGGGATCGACCTCCATCTGCACGATGCCCAGCTTCACCATCTGGTTGATCGTGCTGTGGATCGCCTGGCGTGACACGCCGAGGTTGCGGGCGATGTCCGACGGGCGCACGATGCCGCTGACGATATTGGTCATCACCATCGATTGCGGTCGGTTGACGTCGGGCCAGCCATGATCGTGAAGCCGCGCCTGCAGCCCCTCATCGAGCCAGCAGAAGCGCTGGAAAAGGGCGATGATAAGCTGGTTTGTGCGCATGGACGCTATGATATGCCCCTGTTGCCGGCGGAGTGCCAACGCCATCACGCTAGAAGAGCGGAGCGGGCGAAGCAAGGCAGAGCGGCGTTGCAAAGGCAAAATGCTTAGTATACTATCTATTGCAACGAGAATGGAGAGAGGGCCGCATGGACGGGTTGATGCAGAATGTGCCGCTGACGGTCGACCGGATCATCGATCATGCGGCGAACTGGCACGGTGTGCGCGAGATCGTGTCGCGCGATGCCGCGGGGCGCGTCACCCGTTCGACCTATGCCGACGTTCATGCCGATGCGAAGCGCGTGTCGAACGCGCTCGCGGCCGAAGGGATCAGGCCCGGCGACCGTGTCGCGACGATGGCGTGGAATGGCGCACGGCACCTCGCCGCCTGGTACGGCGCGGCCGGGATGGGCGCGGTGCTTCACACACTCAACCCGCGGCTCTTTCTCGAACAGATCGCCTATATCGCGAACCACGCGGGCGACCGGCTGCTGATCGCCGATCCCGCGACCGCCGACCTCGTCGAGGAACTGCTGCCGCAGGTGCCGTCGATCGAGAAGGTGATCTTCTTTTGCGACCGCGCAGCACTACCGAAAACCAGCTTTCCGGCAGTCGCGTTCGATGACTGGATCTCCGGGCATTCGGCCGAATATGATTGGGGCGGTTTTGACGAAAATGCTGCCTGTGGGCTTTGCTATACAAGCGGCACGACAGGCAATCCGAAGGGCGTGCTCTATTCGCACCGCTCCAATTATATCCATGCGCTGATGACGCTGCAGCGCGATGCGCTCGCGCTTTCGGCGCGCGACACCGTCTTGCTCGTCGTCCCGATGTATCACGCCAACGCGTGGGGCGTCGTCTATTCGGCACCCGCGGTCGGCGCGAAACTCGTGCTGCCGGGGCAGCGGATGGACGGCGAATCCATCTATAATCTGATCGAGCAGGAGGGCGTCACTTATTCGGCCGCCGTACCAACTGTGTGGCAGATGTTGCTGCAATATATGCAGGAAAATGGAAAGCGCTTCACGACGCTGGAGCGCGTGACGATCGGCGGGTCGGCGTGTCCGGAATCGATCATCCGCACCTTCCGCGACGATTATGGCGTCGACGTCATCCAGGGGTGGGGCATGACCGAAACCTCGCCGCTCGGGACGGTATCGGTTCCGAACGCTTCGGTGGCGGCCAAATCCGAGCCCGAGCAGATGGCGTATAAGCTGAAGCAGGGACGGCTGCTCTGCGGGCTCGAAATGAAGCTCGTCGACGATGCGGGCAGCCGCCTGCCGCATGACGGCAAGACGCCGGGGCGGCTGATGGTCAAGGGGCCGACGATCGCGGGCGCCTATTATGGTGGCGAGGGCGGTGATGTGCTCGACGCCGAGGGCTTTTTCGATACCGGCGACGTCAGCACGATCGATGCCGAAGGCTATATGCAGATCACCGACCGCGCGAAGGATGTCGTAAAGTCTGGCGGCGAATGGATCAGTTCGATCGAGATCGAAAATATCGCGATGGGGCACGATGCGGTCGCCAATGCTGCTGTCGTCGGCGTCGCGCATCCGAAATGGGACGAGCGGCCGATCCTGCTCTGCCAGCTCAAGGATGGTGCCGACGCCTGCGCCGATGATCTCAAATCCTATCTCGACGGCAAGATCGCGCGCTGGTGGATGCCCGACGACGTGCTGTTCGTCGAAGAAATCCCGCTGGGGCCGACGGGCAAGATCGACAAGAAGGCGATCCGCGCGGGTCTGGAGGGCTATAAATTGCCCTTCGAAGTCACCCGCTGAATTATAATCGATAATCAGGAGAGATGATGATGGACCCGAACGGGATCGAGGGACTGGACGCGCAATTTATCGGCCGCGTGTCGCCGACCGCGCCGCGCATTCAGGCGGGGGGACATCCGTGTCAGGGGATTTACTGGACCGAGGCGGGCAAGCGACCGAAGGTTGCGATCATCGCGACCCATTATAATGTCGATTTCGCCGAGCATTATATCGCGCCCTATTTCGCGCGGCAGGGCTTTGGTTTCCTCGGCTGGAATACGCGTTATCGGGGGTTCGAGGATCAGTTCCTGCTTGAACATGCCGTGCTCGATATCGGCGTCGGGATGAAATGGTTGAAGGAAGAGGCGGGCGTCGAGCAGATCGTCATCCTCGGAAATTCGGGCGGCGGCTCGCTGATGGGCGCCTATCAGGCCGAGGCAATCGCGCCGACGCTGACCAACCGGCTGCCGTCGGTGGGTCAGGATGCGCTGGCGCAGCTGATCAAGGGCGACCTCTACATCAGCTTCAACGCGCATCAGGGGCGGCCCGAGGTGCTCACCGACTGGATGGACGCGTCGGTGATCGACGAGAATGACCCGACGCTGACCGACCCCCAACTCGATCCGTTCAATCCCGACAACGGCCCGCCTTATTCGGACGCCTTCATCGCAAAGTACCGCGCGGGGCAGCGCGCGCGCAACCAGCGGATCACCGACTGGGCGAAGGCTGAACTGGCGCGGCTCAACGCGGCGGGCATCCCCGACCGCATCTTCCCGATGTTCCGCTGTTGGGGCGATATCCGCTGCGTCGATCCGGCGATCGACCCGTCGGACCGCAAGCCCAACTGGTGCTATCGCGGCAATCCCGCGGCCGCGAACCGCACGCCGAGCATCGGCCGGGCGAACACGATCAAGACGTGGCTCAATATGTGGAGCCTCGAAACCTCGCCGTGTCAGGGGCAGCCGCATCTTGCGAAGCATGACACGCCCGCGCTGGTCGTGCAGGGGCTCGCTGATACCGGCGTCTTCCCGAGCGATGCGCGCAAGATTTTCGACTTCCTCGGCTCGACCGACAAGAAACTCGAACTGATCCCCGGCGCGCATTATTTCGAGGATTCGATTGCCGAACGGCAAAATGCCGCCGATCTTGTCGGCGCGTGGATCAGGGAGAAGCTGTGACGTGACGGCCGACGCCGACATCGTGGACGAATTGCGCGGCGCCGGGCTGGTGGGCGAGGGCGATGTCGTCCTCGAACCGCTAACCGGCGGCGTGTCGTGCGACGTCTGGAAGGTCGAAACGCCGTCGGGGCCGATCGTCGTCAAGCGTCCGCTCGAGCAATTGCGCGTCGCCGCTGAATGGCACGCGCCAGTCGAACGCGGGCAAAGCGAGGTGCGCTGGCTCCGCCGTGCGCGCGACGTCGATCCGCGCATCGCGCCCGAGGTGCTGGCCGAATTGCCGACGGGGCATGCTTTCGCGATGCGCTTCCTGCCGGGCTGCCCGGTCTGGAAGGACGAACTGATCGCGGGCCGCGTCGATGTCGATTTTGCCTCCGCGGTGGGGCGGGGTATCGCGGCGGTTCATGCAGCGACCGCGAACAAGGCCGCCGACCGCGATGCTTTCCCGAACGACGAGATGTTCCGCGCGCTGCGCGTCGATCCTTTCCTGCTGCACGTCGCGCGGAAGGATGCCGAACTGGCGCCGGCGCTGGATGCGCTGGCCGATGAGCTGTTGTCGCGCAAGATCGCGCTCGTGCACGGCGACGTCAGCCCCAAAAATATTCTCGTCAGTGCGGACGGGCCGGTGTTCCTCGATGCCGAATGCGCGGTCTACGGCGATCCGGCGTTCGACCTTGCTTTCTGCACCACGCACTTGCTGCTCAAGGCCGTATGGCTGGACGACCTCCGGCTGACGAAGGCGGCCGGCATGCTCGTTGATGCCTATCGGGCGGGTATTGACTGGGAGGACGCAGATGGGTTGCTGCTTCGCGCGGGACAGCTCACCGCCGCGCTGCTGCTCGCCCGGGTCGAGGGCAAGTCGCCCGCGCCCTATCTGACCGACCCTGAACATCGGCGCATCGTTCGTGATCAGGCGCGCGCGCTCATCGTCGTGCCCCAGCCTCTCGACGATCTCGTGACCCATTGGAAAAGGAACCTCGCATGACTTCGCGTATCGCCTCCGTCACCGGCCGCCAGATTTGGGATTCGCGTGGCCGGCCCACGGTCGAGGCCGAAGTCGTGCTGGAATCGGGCGCAGTCGGACGCGCTATCGCTCCCGCGGGTGCGTCGCGCGGGGCGCATGAGGCGATCGACCTGCGCGACGGCGGGCGGCCGTTCGGCGGCTTCGGCGTCAATCGCGCGATCGCCGGGATCGGATCGGAGATCGCCGGAGCGATTGGCGGCATGGACGCGCGCGAGCAGGCTTTGGTCGACGCTGCGCTCTGCGCGCTCGACGGTACGCTGAACAAGGCGCGGCTGGGCGCCAATGCCGTGGTCGCGGTGTCGATGGCGGTTTTACACGCGGCCGCGGCTGATGCGCGCGAGCCGTTGTGGCGCTATCTTGCCGATGGAAGAAAGGTGCGCATCCCTCTGCCCGAAATACAGATTTTCGGCGGCGGCGCCCACGCGGGCCGGCGTACCGACGTGCAGGATTTCATGATCATGTGTCCGAAGGCGGGAAGTTTCCGTCGCGCTCTCGAGATCACCGACGACGTCTACCGCGCCGCAGGGAAATTGATGGAAGCGAAGGGGCCGCTGTCGGGCGTCGCCGACGAGGGCGGCTGGTGGCCGAACTTCGCGTCGAACGAGGATGCGCTCGATACGCTAACCAAGGCGATCGAGGCGAGCGGGCACCGAGCGGGCGAGGATGTCTTCATCTCGCTGGATATCGCGGCGAACGAACTCGGCGATGCCGATGGCTATAATCTCGCCCTCGATGACCGGCGGCTGTCGGGCGAGGAGATGGCGGAGCGCATCATCGAGTGGACGAAGATCTATCCGATCCTGTCGGTCGAGGATCCGGCGGGACAGGACGACTGGACGACGATGGCGGCGGTGACCGCGGCGATCGGTGAGCAAGTCCAGATCATTGGCGACGATGTGCTGGTGACCAATGCGTCGCGCGTCGAACGCGCCGGCGATGCCGGGGTGTGCAACGCCGCGCTGATCAAGGTCAATCAGGTGGGCACCGTCACCGAAGCCAAGGCCGCGCTCGATACCGCGATCGCGCGCGGATGGGGTGCGATCGTCTCGGCACGCTCGGGCGAGAGCGAAGATGTCACCATCGCGCATCTTGCGACGGGCTGGAACGCAGGCCAGCTCAAGGTCGGCAGCTTTACGCGTTCCGAGCGCATGGCGAAGTGGAACGAGATGCTGCGGATCGAGGAAGCAATGGGTGCCGACGCTATGTTCGCCGGCTTCTCGGCCTTCGCGGGGGCGATCGGGGCGGTCCACGCATGATCGTTCTCCACGCCCGCCCAAGCCCCGGGTTTCGCGATGCAGTCGATGCGATCTTCGGCGCCGGCGTTGTCGTGCATGTCGACGAGGCGGCGCCGCTCGATGAGGTCGCGGGAGAGATCACCGCGCTGCTCCACGTCCTTACGCCGGTCACGCCCGAGTTCATCGCCTCGGCGCCGAAATTGAAGCTGATCCAGAAACTTGGCGTCGGCGTGAATACCATCGCGCTCGATGCCGCCCGCGACCACGGCGTTGCCGTCTGCAACATGCCGGGTACGAACAGCCAGGCGGTCGCCGAAATGGCGCTGTCGCTGATGATGGCGGTGCTGCGCCGCACCTGCTTCTTCGACGCGCGCACCCGCGCGGGCGAGGGCTGGACCGCCGATCCTTCCGAACTCGACAGCGTCGGCGAAATCGGCGGGCGCACCGTGGGCCTCGTCGGCTTCGGCAATTCGGCGCAATTGCTCGCGCCGGTGCTCGCGGCACTCGGGGCGAAGGTCGTCTATACCGCGCGCAATCGTCGCGATGGGCCATATGAATATCGCTCGTTCAACGACTTGATCGCCGAAGCCGATATCGTTTCGCTGCATATCCCGCTCACCGACGAGACGCGCGGAAGCGTCGATCCGTTCGCGATGAAGCAGGGCGCGGTGCTGGTAAACACCGCGCGCGGTGAACTCGTCGATCAGGCGCGGCTGGTCGAGGCGTTGACCTCGGGCCACCTCCGCGGCGCCGGGCTCGACGTATTCGCGGAGGAGCCGCTGCCGCGCGGCAATCCGCTGCTCGGTCTGCCTGGCGTCGTGCTCGCGCCGCACATTGCGTGGCTGACCCCCGAAACGCTCGTGCGCAGCCTGACGGTGGCGCATGAAAATTGCCAGCGTCTGGCGGCAGGCGAAACCCTTCTACATCAGGTGGTCTAATGTCCCTTCCTATCGTTTTGATAACCGGACAGCTTTTGACAGCTGCCGTGTGGCAGCCGCTGGTCGACGCGTGGGCCGATCGCGAGGTGATCGTCGCCGACAATCGCAGCGACGACACGATCGCGGGCTTCGCGCAGCGCCTGCTCGACGACGCCCCGCCGAAGTTCGTGCTGGTCGCGCACGCGATGGGTGGCTTCGTCGCGTTCGAGGTCATGCGCCGCGCGCCGGAGCGCGTCGCGAAGCTGGTCTTGATCTCGACGCTCGCTTCGGCCGACGGCCCGGCGCAGACCGCGCGGCGGCAGGGCTATATCGACTTGGTGACAAGCGGGCGGTTCGATCAGGTGGTCGAGGAACGCATTCCGATCCTCTTCCCCGAGGAGAAGCGTAGCGACGAACGCCTGCTCGGCATCGCCCGCCAGATGGCGGCAGACACCGGCGCGGAGACCTTCCTCGCGCAGCAACGCGCGATCATGGCGCGCATCGACAGCCGCCTGCGCCTCGGCGAGATCGCGGTGCCGACGCTGCTCGTCTGGGGCGAGAAGGACGGCATTACCAGCCGCGCGCATCATGACGAGATACTGGAAGCAATCCCCGGGGCTCGGCTCGAGGTGATCGCCGGGGCAGGGCATTTGCCGACCGTCGAGGCGCCCGAAGCGGTTGTGCCGCTGCTGGACGCCTTCATCGACGAATAGGCTTACTTCAACTCCGCCCGCACCAGCGCGGTCCCATCGACCATCGCCTTCAGCTTCGCCTGGCTATGTTCGCGGCTGTGGTATTTCATCCCGCAATCGGGCGCGATCCAGAGGCGCTCGGCATCGACATAGCGCAGCGCCTCGCGGATGCGCTCCGCCACGACCTCGGGCGTTTCGACCTCAGGGATCGACAGGTCGAGCACGCCGTACATGATCGTCTTGGTCGGCAGTTCGGCGAGGATCGCGGGGTCGAGCCCCGGCTGCGCCGCCTCGACTGAAATCACGTCGATTGCCGACGCCTCAAGTTCGGCGAGGAAATCATAGGCCTTGGGCTTCGGGCCCATCGCGCCCGCGCCATGGTGCACCATCGCATAGCCGAAGCAGATGTGCAGCGCGGTCGTGCCATCGACTCCGTCGAGTGCGCGGTTGATCGCCTCGATTGCGTAGCTGTTGGCTTCGGCGGCGCGCGCCTGCAAATAGGGTTCGTCGAGCTGGACGACGTCGACGCCGGCGGCGAACAGATCCTTCGCCTCGGCATTGACCGCATCGGCATAGTCCATCGCGAGCGACCGTAGATCGGCATAATAGCCATTCTCGGCCTGCTGCGTCATCGTGAACGGGCCGGGCAGGGTGAGTTTTACCGGCTTCGTCGAATGACGGCGGAGGAAGGCGGCATCTTGCGCCTCGATCGGCGCGACGCGGCGGATCGGGCCCGAGACGAGCGGCACCGGATTGGCGTTGCCAGTACGGTCGATCGCCGTCCCATGCTTTTCGCGGTCGATCCCCGACAAAGCGGTCGCAAGCCGGTTCGAATAGCTTTCGCGGCGCATCTCGCCGTCGCCGACGATGTCGATGCCGATCTCTTCCTGATCGCGGATCGCCATCAAGGTCGCCGCTTCCTGCGCGTCGGCGAGCCAAGGTTCGGGGATGCGCCACAGCGTCTCGGCGCGGACGCGCGGGGGCAGGCTGGCCTTGAGTTTTTCGCGGTCGATCAGCCAGTCAGGCTGGGGGTAGCTTCCGACGATGGTTGTCGGCAGGATGGGGTGGTCGAACAAGGCCAATCCTCTCGAATTTTTATCTGGCCAAGCATTTGCTTAGTATTCTATCTAATTCAAGTCGAAACGACGGTTGGGAGAGCAAAATGATCGATCTGGAGGCGATCCGGACGCTGGCGGATATTCCGGCGGCGCAGGCGCGGGTAAGGGGCGCCGCGACCGCGGTAAAATTCGGGGATCGCGAGACGAGCTTCGCTCAGCTCGATGCGCGGTCGAACCGTGTCGCGCATGCGCTGATCGCGTCGAGCGTAGCGCCCGGCGACCGCGTCTCGGCGCTGACCAAGAACCACGACAGCTGGTATCCGCTCTTTTTCGGCACCGCGCGCGCCCGCGCCTGTTTTGCACCGATCAACTGCCGCCTCGCGCCCGCCGAGATCGGCTTCATCCTCGGCGATGCCGGACCGAAGCTGTTGTTCGTGGGTGAGGATTTCTTCGATTGCGCGCTCGCCGCAGTCGCCGATCTGGCCGCGCCGCCGCGCCTTATCGCGCTCTATGGCAGCCATCCCGCGTTCGAACCCTTCGACGTGTGGCTGGGTGGCGCGTCCGACGCCCCGCTCGCCGGCGCTCCGCAACTCACCGACGATGTGCTCCAGCTCTATACCAGCGGGACGACCGGACTGCCCAAGGGCGTCGTGCTCACCAACGCCAATTACCGCACCTTCCTTGAAGCGGCGACCGAAGTGGACGGCTTCGCCTATGGCGAAGACGAGACGGTGATGATCGTTATGCCGCTGTTCCACGTCGCTGGCACCAACGTCAGCTTCTCGGGTTTGGCGCAGGGGGGGCGCCTTGTGCTCGTCAAGGATTTTACGGCCGCCGATGCGGTGCGGATGATGCGCGAGGAGGATGTCGCACACGCCTTCCTGGCGCCCGCCATGATCCAGATGATGCTGCTCCAGCCCGATGCAAACAGCGGCGCCTATCCCGCGCTCAAGTCGATCGCCTATGGCGCGTCGCCGATCGCCGAGGATGTGCTTCGCCGCGCGCGCGCGACCTTCGGCTGCGACTTCGTGCAATTCTACGGCATGACCGAGTCCGCCGGCGGCGGCTCGTATCTGTCGCCGAGCGCGCATGATTTGCCGGGCAAGCTCACCTCGTGCGGCAAGCCCTGGCCCGACGCCGCGATGGCGATCCTCGACGGCGAGGGCCGCGAACTCGGCGAGGGCGAGATCGGCGAGATCGCGATCCGTGGCGGCATCGTGATGAAGGAATATTGGAACCGCGCGAAAGCGACCGAAGAAACGCTCGCGGGCGGCTGGCTCCACACCGGCGACGTCGGCTACCGCGACGCCGATGGCTTTTATTATGTCCACGACCGCATCAAGGACATGATCGTGTCAGGCGGCGAAAATGTCTATCCGGCCGAGGTCGAGAGCGCGATCATGGGCTGTCCCGGCGTCGCCGACGTCGCGGTGATCGGCGTGCCCGACGACAAATGGGGCGAGGGCGTGAAAGCGCTGATCGTGCCCGCAGCGGGTGCGACGCTCGACCCCGCCGACATCATCGGCTGGGCGCGCGAAAGAATCGCGGCGTATAAAATTCCCAAGAGCGTCGAGTTCATCGAGGCGCTGCCGCGCAACCCGTCGGGCAAGGTGCTGCGCCGCGAACTGCGCGCGCCCTATTGGGAAGGCCGTGACCGGGCCGTCGGGTAAAAGGACCCGGCCAAAGGCCCGAGGTGCAAAAAAAGAACCCGGCCGAAGGCCGGGTCCAGGAGGAGTTCCCAATGGGTAATATGATTGGGAATGTCTATTCGGCGGGCACCGGGGTGCGGCCGGTGATGAAGCCTTCGCGCTTCGTGCCGTCGGCCTGCACCGGGTCGTGCGCGACGTCGCTTTCATCGAATTCCTTGGTCCACGCCGCGAATTCGAGGCAGACGCCGTCGGGGTCAAAGAAATAGACCGAACGCACGAACACGCCGGGGTGCAACTCGTCGGTTGACTGCATCGGGCTGTCGTCGTGGTTCAGCACCTTGCTGACGTTGATGCCTTTTTCCACCAGCCGGTTGTAATAATCGTCGAACTTGTCGGCGCGGACGTTGATCGCGATATGGTTCATCGACCCATGCGCCGAAACAAAGCTGCCCTGCGTAGGCAATGCGGCGGGCGCGGAGATGCCGGGAACCGCCTCGGGCGCTTCGGGGAACCAGAAAAAGGCGAGGCTGTCGCCATTGCCGATGTCGAAGAAGAAATGCTGGCCGCGTCCGCCGGGCAGGTCGATCGTCTTGGTGAGCGGCATGCCGAGGATGTCGCGGTAGAATTCGACCGTTTTCGCCATATCCTTGCACACGAGCGCGAGGTGGTTGACGCCGAGAAACTCAAATTCGCTATTTGCTGCAGCCATGATCCATCTCCTTATGTCTCTAATTCGAAAGCGCGCTGGGGCGGCTTTTCATCCGCTCGTACCAACGTACGACATGGGTGAAGGCGGGATCGATCGGCTGACCGACCGACACGCCGAAATCGAGGAAAGCGAAGAGCAACAGGTCGGCGAGCGACAATGTGTCGCCGGCGATGAAGTCGCGGTCGGCGATCAGCGGATCGAGCCACTTGACCCCATCCTGCGCCACCGCCTTCAGCCCCGCGGCAGCCTCGGGAAGGCAGCGCATGCGCGGTTCGAACAGCGGCAGCCCTTCGGAATAACGGAAGCCGTTGGTGAGCGGCTCGCAGATCTTGATATCGACGCGGCGTGTCCACATGCGCGTCTTCGCGCGTTCTTCGGCGGTCGTGCCGATCAGCGGCGGTTCGGGGAAGCGTTCCTCGAGATATTCGCAGATCGCGGTGATTTCGCAGAGGAAGCTGCCATCGTCGAGTTCGAGCGCCGGCGTCTGGCCCGACTGATTGACGTCGGTGCAATAGGGCGCGCGCCGGTTCTCGCCGCCGCGAAGGTCGATGGTGACCTCGGGAATCTCGATGCCCTTTTCGGCCATGAAAAGCTTCACGACGCGTGGGTTGGGGCCGATGGAGTTATAGAATTTCATGCCCATCCTCTTCCTTGAGTCTTTTCTACCATCAAACACGTCAATCGTCAATTAAGTTGACAGTTAATACGGCTGCCTTCCGGGACGTGGCCAGCGCATGCGGTATAGCGTGCCGGTGGTCGACGCGGTGATATAGGCGTCGCGCCGGTCGGCACCGCCAAACGCGATGTTGGTGATCCCGACGTCGGGCAACGGCACGAACTCTGAGCCGCCGCCATCGGGATCGAAAATCGTGATCCCGCCCTCGACCATCGTGCCGACGCAGATGCGCCCGCTTTCCTCGACCGCCATGCTGTCGAGCAGGCGAAAGGCGGGCGGGGTGCCGACGAAGCGGCCGGGCGCCCAAGGCGGCGGCGGCGCCAGTTCGCCGGGCGCGACGATGTCCATCGCCCAGACGCGCGCGGTCATCGTTTCGCTGACGTAGAGCGTCTTGCCGTCGGGTGAGAGACCGACGCCGTTGGGTCCCATCATGTCGGCGCGCTGGCGGCTGATCGTCGACCCGTCAGTGGCGGCATAATAGATCGCGCCATGGTCGCGGCCGGTGTCGCGGACTTGCCCGTGATCGGTGAACCAGAAGTCGCCGGCTTCGTCGAAGACGATATCGTTCGGCCCCTTGAGCCGCTCGCCCTCGAAGCTGTCGTAGCGCGTGGTCACCGCACCGCTGGTCAGGTCGACGCGCTGGATCGAGCCACACGCCTCGGCGTTCGCCGCGTGACCGGGAAACAGCAGACTGCCTGCCTCGATCCACTCGAACCCGCCATTGTTGCAGACATAGGCTGCGCCGTCGGGACCGATCGCGAGTCCGTTCGGCCCGCCGCCGAGATCGGCGACCACCGACAGGCTGCCATCGGGCGCCACGCGCGTCAGCGTGCCGCGCGCGATCTCGACGAGCAGCACCGACCCGTCGGGCATCGGCACCGGCCCTTCGGGAAAGCGCAGTCCCGTCGCGACGACCTCGGGGACGCCGTAACCGCTCATCCGCCCGCTGGACGCGGGGCGCTGAGGAAGTCGGCGGCGCTGAAGCCTTCGGGCGCCGCGATCTCGACAATCGGGTCTTCGCGGGCGTCATATTCCATGCGCAGCGCGCGGGTGATCACCGCATGCATGTCATAGAGGCAGGTGATGTAAGTGAATTCGAAAATCTGTTCGTCGTTCCAGAAGGTCTTGAGCTTGTCGAACACCTCGAGCGGGACGCGCCCGCTCGCCTGCGCGAGGCAGTCGGCATAGGCGAGCACGGTGCGCTCCTGCTCGTCATAGCAGTCGGCGACCTGCCAGTGCGCGATGGCGGCGATCTTCTCTTCGCTGACGCCAAGGCCGCGGAGCGATTTGCAGTGTTGCGAAAAGACGAACTGGCTGCCCTTGACCCAGCCGGCGCGCGTCTGGCCCAGCTCGCGGAGCACCGGGTCGATCGTGCGCGCGGGGTTGCGATAGACGGCGAAGCCCTTGACCGCGTGCTCGAAAATGTCGGGTGACAGCGCGAATACCGTCCACCAGTCGCCCGGCGTGCCCGTCGCGGTGCCGGGCTCGGCGACGGGATCGCGCTCGCCGAACAGGCGATTGTAATAGGAGAGGACGGTCTCGTCGGTGACTTCCGAGCGGGGAACCTGGCGCAACACGGGCATGATAAACTCCTCAGGCGTTCGCAAATTTGCGGAATTCGGCGACATGCGCGCTGTCGAAATATTCGTCGAGCCGCGTGATCTTGCCATTTTCGACCTTGCACACGATCGCGCAGGGCAGGCGGACGGGGCCGTCGTCGTGGACCCGTACGCCCTTCAGCACATGCTGCTGGACAAAGCCGCCGGGGAAGGTGGTCAGCCGGCGGTCTGCATATTTGCGGTCCTTGATCCGCGCGACCATGCCGGTCAGCGTCTGTGCGGTCTGCGCGGGGGTGACGATCAGCTCGTCGGTATTGTGCCAGATCTCGGCGTCGGGGGTGAAGCTGTCCTGCATCGTCTCGATGTCGCCCGCCTCGATCGCGTCGAAAAAGCGCTGCGCCATTGCGCGGATGTCGTCCTGCTCTGCCATGATGCTCTCCTTAAGCTTTTGCGCCGAACATGCGGCCGCCGTTGGCGGCGATCAGCCCGTCTATGTCATCGCCCCGGTAATCCGGATCGGCGGAGGGGCCGAACGCGGACAGCATGTCCTGCGTCACCTGCTCGGCCATCGCCTTCCACTCGGGGTGGGTGAAGATCCAGTATTCGCCGGCTTCGATCGCCTGCACGACGCGCGCGCCGATCTTGTCGGGTGACATGCCCCCTGCGAGCACGCCCTGCATCGCCTGGCTCGTGGCGGCGGCCTTGCCGACCTCGACCTCAACCGGGCGCAGGTCGCGTGTGGTTTCGACGATCCGCGTCGCCGACATGCCGGGCATTAGCACCGAGATGTCGACGCACGTCCCGGCGAGCTCATTGCGCAGCGCCATCGCAATGCCGAGCGTCGCATATTTCGAGCTGATATAAGCGACCGAGATCGGTGGCGGCACGATCGCGACCATCGATGAGGTGAAAATCAGATGCGAAGCTTCGCCGCTCGCCTTCATGTCGCCGAGGAAGGTGCGGCAGGCATAGAGATGCGCGTGCGCGTTCACTGCATAGTTCCAGCGCCAAACGTCGGTGTCATATTGCTCGAACGGCCCCGATCCGCCGCCGACCCCGGCGTTGCTGAACAATATGCGCACCGGGCCGAATTCACGCGCCTTGGCGCCCGCTTCGGCCCAGCTATCCTCGCTGGTCACGTCAAGCTGGAGGCCGAGCGCGTTCGCGCCGTCGCTGCGCAATCCCGCCGCTGCATTTTCGGCACCCGCCGCGTCGATATCGGCGAGGATCACCGATGCCCCCTTTGCGGCGAGTGCCCGGGCGGTGGCGAGCCCGAGCCCGCTCGCACCGCCGGTGATGAAAGCGGTCTTGCCCGCGACGTCGGTCATTCGGCGAAGTCCTTCTCGAGATAGCGCGTCATGCGGAACTGCGCGAAGCCCGCCGCGGCGGCGAAGGGCATGAGCGCCATCAGCGCCCAACGGAGGCTATCGACGCCGTGCGTGTCCTTCAGCGCGTCACTGACGATCCCGGCAAACAGCGGGCCGAGGCCAAGACCGACAATGTTGAACATCAGCATCAGCACGGCGGCAGCGGTCGCGCGGCTGCGCGGCGGGGTCAAATTCTGCACGAGCGCGAGAGCAGGGGCGACATAGGCGGTGCACGCCGCCATCGGGATCAGCATCAGCGCGAGCGAGAGCTGCCATGTGTCGACGAGCAGCGCGGCGATGAAGGTCGGGATCAGCACCGCGGTCGCGAGTGCAGGGATCGTGCCGTATGCGCGCGCGGACGTCTTGGCGCGATGGCTGACCAGCCAGCCGCCGCCGAGAATGCCGATGCCGAAGGTGATGCCCGCGGCAGGCCCGAAATAAGTTGCCATCGCTTCGAGCGGCATCTTTTGCGTGCGCATCAAAAAGGCTGGGATCCAGTTTAGCATGCCGTAGCTGGTGAAGGCGGCGAGGCCGCTGCCGATCATCACCATGCGCAGCGACGGGCGGCGCCAGAACATCGCGAGACTCTGCGAAAAGGGCAGGGCCTCGTCAGCGGGCTTGTGGGCGTCCATTTGCCCGCGCGCTGGTTCGCGCACCAACCAGATCAGGATGGGAGCGATCAGAATGCCGACGATGCCGATCACGACAAAGGCGTTGCGCCATCCGATATTCGCAGCGGCCCATGCGCCAAAGGTCGCTCCGACGAAAACACCGAACGGGCCGTTTAGCGTGAACAGCCCGATTGCGAGCGGGCGCTGCGCGGGCGGATAATAATCGGCGATGACCGACAGCGAGGGTGCGGTCCCGCCGGCTTCGCCCGCACCGACGCCGAACCGCATCAACGCGAGTTGCCAGAAATTCGATGCGAAGCCGCACGCCGCCGTGAAACCGCTCCATACGACGCAGGCGATGCCGATCAGCTTCACGCGGTTCCAGCGGTCGGCAATCATTGCGACGGGCACCCCCATCGCGGCATAGAAAAGCGCGAAGGCGAGGCCGGTGAGGAGGCCGAACTGTGTGTCGCTGAAATCCATTTCGGCGCGGATTGGTTCGACGAGCACCGACAGCAATTGGCGGTCGACGAAGTTGATCGTGCCGACCACGAACAGCATGACGAGCGCGACGTTGCGACGCAGCGCGAGGCCGCTGCCGGACGCGGCGGCGCCTCCATTGAGGGCGGTGGCGTCTGTCATAACTCTCCCCAGATATGCGCGAGTCTTCCCGGCCAAAAAATACTTAGGTATTTAAGTTTATCTGTCAATGTGCTTTACGGTAACGACAAAATCGGCGGGAGAGAAGAGATGGATATCAACGGCAAAAGCGCCATTGTGACGGGTTCAGCGGGCGGCATCGGCCGCGCGACTGCGGTGATGCTGGCGGAGCGTGGCGCGGCAGAAATTGCGCTCGTCGATATCAATGAGGCTGGGCTTGCCGAGACGGCGCGGCTGGTCGAGGCGGCGGGCTCGCGGGCGAGCATCCACCGGCTTGACCTGTCCGACATTCCCGCGACCGAAGCCTGGTTTCGCGCGCATGGCGACGTCGATATATTGCATAATAATGCCGGGGTCGTGTCGGGCCTGCCACAATTTCCCGACGTCGACGCCGCGCGCATCCGCTGGATCATCGACGTCAACATCACCTCGCTCGTCGCGGCGACACAGATCGCCGTGCAGAAGATGAAAGTGCGCGGGGGCGGGGTGATTATCAACACCGTGTCGACCGTCGCGCTCGGCACCGGTTTCTATGACGCCATGTACGCCACGACCAAGGCCGCGGTGATGATGTTCACGCGCTGCTGCGCGCCGCTGAAAGAAGAATGCAACGTCCGCGTCGCGGGCATGCTGCCCGGGCTGGTCGATACACCGATCCTCGATACGACGGGCGCTGGCGGCAAGTCCGAGTGGATGAAGACCGTGTTGGCGAATAACGAGGCCTGCGTGCCGGAGGATATCGCGGGCGGGGTGGCTATGCTGATCGAGGACGATGGCCTGGCGGGCGGCGACTGGGTCGCGGTGCGGCGGCTGGGCGGCAAGATCGAATATCAGCGGGGCCACGCCGACACGGTTTAACGCACCGGCGCTTCCAGCATGTTTTTGCCGAACAAATTCGACCATTGTTCCTCGGTCAGTACCGGGCGGGCGCTCGACAGGTTGGCGGCGTTCTTGACGTCGGTTCCCGCGATCACCGCGGGCCGCTCGCCGATCCGCGCGAACCAGTCGGCGACCGCCGGATAGTCGTCAAGCGTCAGCCCGATCGCGCGGATCGCGCGGGTCCACGGCCAAGCCGCGATATCGGCGATGCTATATTCCTCGGCCAGATACTCGGCTTCGCTTAGGCGTCCGTTGAGCACATGCAGCAGCCGCAAAGTCTCGTTACGATAGCGCTCGACCGGATAGGTCTGCCCCTCGGGCGCATAGCGGATGAAATGATGCGCCTGACCCTGCATCGGGCCAAAGCTCGCCATCTGCCACATCAGCCATTGCTGCGCCTGCGACCGGCGACGTGGGCTTTCGGGAAGCAGTTGACCGCTCTTTTCGGCCAGATAGAGCAGGATTGCGCCGGACTCGAATATCGGCAGCGGCGCGCCACCACCGATCGGGTCATGGTCGACGATCGCGGGCAGGCGGCCATTCGGATTGATGCGGCGATATTCGGGCGTGAGATGATCGCCCTCGAGCATGTTCATCGCGAGCAACTGATGCGGCAACCCGATCTCTTCGAGCATGATCGACACTTTGTGGCCGTTCGGCGTGGGGGTGAAATAGACGTCGATCATGCGGTATTCCCTTCGGCGAAAATGGCGCGCGCGGCGGCAAAGGCGGCTTCGAACGCCTCTTTCCCGGCTGGATAGGCGACGACGGTCAGCGTTACCCCGGCAATCTTCCACCCGTCCTGCCGCACCAGCAGGTGCGTGTAGCGCCCGATCAGGTCGCCGAGCAGTGCGCGGTCCTCGACCCCGACGACGTGAACGGCATCGACGATGCTCGTCACCGTCGCGCGGTCGCCATCGATCGTTGCGACGATATTGTGCAATTGGTGCGCGGTCGCGTCGAACCCTTCGAGCGCCTTGCAACGGTTCGTCCACTCGTCCGCAGGCACCGTCGCGACGAGCGAGCCGATCGAGCCATAGTCGATCGCGATCTCGTCGGTGAAGAGCGCGCGGTAGGCGCTCCAGTCGCGCGCATCGAGCGCGCTCGCATAAAAGGTCACGACCGCAGCCGCCGCTTCCCTGTCGAGGAAAGCTTGGGCTGCGGCCGATCCCTGGGACATCGGACTCAAACCTAGAACTTGATCCCGGCCTCGACCGAAATATTGCGCGTGGGTTCGAGGTAAAGGATCGCGCGCGGAACCGGCGTGATCGGCGCGGGCAGGTTGAACGCGCTACCGATCGTCTTCTCGTTCGTCAGATTCTTGCCGACCAGCGCGACGTGCCAGCGGTCGTCCCGGTCGGCGAGCTGGACGCGCAGGTCGAGCTTCACATAGCCGCCCTGCACCCCGAAGATCGGGCTCTGGTTGTCCGAATTGAAATATTTCGACCGGCCCGCCGCAACACCCGTGATGTCGAATTTCAGGTCGTCCGACATGTCGAAGCGCGCGTGAGCCGTAACGCTGCCGGTCCATTTCGATGCATAAGCAACGGGATAGCCGGCGAGGTTGTTCGTTGCCGGCGTACAGCCGACTTGCGAGGCAAGGCAGGCAGCGCCCGGATAATCGTCATATTTGATATCCGAATAGGCCGCCGATGCGCTGATGTCGAAATTCTCGATCGGATAGATGCTGAGCGATCCCTCGACACCCTTCGACGTTGCCGCCGCCGCGTTGCCGGTCAGGTAGCTCGACGTCGCGGGCTGATAGACCGAAACCTGCAGATCCTTGAACTTGGTGTGATAGAGCGAAACGTTCGCGACGACCTTGCCGTCGGCCAGCGTCGATTTGATGCCCGCCTCGAAGTTTTCGGACTGTTCGGGTTCGAAGGTGAAGGTCGCGTTGGTCGTGCCGAGCGTGTTTGAGACGAAACCGCCCGACTTCGAACCACGGCCCCATGTTCCGTAGATCATGATGCGCGGCGCGATATCATATTGCAGCGTGACCGACGGATCGACATTGCCTTCGCTGATCTTGCCCACCGCGCTCGAAATCGGACGCAGGGCAAAAGGCTGGCCGTTGACGCCGTTTGGCGCATAGGCGAGCCGCGCTGCGAAATCGCCATCCTTCTTGGTGTGCGAATAGCGAATGCTGCCGATCGCGCGGAACGCATCGGTGATGTTGAAGGTGCCCTGTCCGAACACCGACCAGCTTTCGGCCTCCTGATTGAAGATGCTGTCGATGCGACCGAAATAGGGGCCGACGAACACGCCAGGGATGGTCAGGCTCGGGATGTTGAAGCCCTGATACTGCTCAAGCGTATAGTTCGACTTGTCGTAATAGGCGCCGACGATAAATTCGAACGTCTTGCCCGTCGGCGACAGGATGCGGATTTCCTGCGAAATCTGGTCGAAGCGTTCGGGGAAGGCGTTGTAGACCGAATTGGCCGTGAAGGCGCCGCCGCTGTTCGGGATCGTCTGGTCGAAGCCGTTGACGATCTTCGACTTGAACCAGCTGTAGCCGGTGACCGAGGTCAGCGTGAAATCGCCGAGCGCGAGGTTGCCGACGCCCGAGATCATCACCGACTTATTGTCATTGCCTTCGTCACCGAGCGCCGAGCGCTCTAGATAACGGTTGGTCTGCGGATCCTGGCCACTGGTCAGCGGGCTCGAAACGGTGATGCCGCCGATGACTTCGCGGTTTCCGTACTCGACCTTTGCCGTGTAGTCGAAATTGGCCGACGGTTCCCATTTCAGCGTCAGGCGCAGCAGCTGCGACTTGATTTCGGGATCGTCATGATCGGTCGCGCGATTATAGATATAGCCGTCCTGATTGACGATCTTGTATGCAAAGCGCGCACCGAGCGTGTCGGTGATCGGACCCGACAAATAGCCAGAAAAATCAGTGCCCTTGTGGTCGAAGTTGTAAAGGCCCGTAAGTGCGCCTTCGAATTCTTTCGTCGGCCCCGCCGACACGACGCTGACCGCGCCTGCGGCGGTGTTCTTGCCGAACAAGGCGCCCTGCGGCCCGCGCAACACTTCGACGCGCGCGAGGTCGAAGAAGGGCGCCTGCGCCTGACGGTTGCGGCCGGCATAGATGCCGTCGACATAAAGCGAGACCGACTGATCGAACGCGAAGTTCGCCGGCGGCGAACCGAAGCCGCGGATATAGATGACGTCGTTGCCGGCGGTCGACTGGACGAAGACGTTCGGCGTGTAATTCATCACCGCCTTGATATCGCTGGTGTTGAACTCGGCGAGCTTCGCTCCGCTGACGACCTCCATCGAAATCGGCACATTTTGCAGATTTTGCTCGCGCTTTTGCGCGGTGACGATGATTTCGTTGGTGTTGCTGTCGTCGATGTCTGCCGTATCTGCAGGGGCCGCCTGCGCCATCGCCGGTGCGGTATTGGCAAGCATCGCGATCGCGGCCACGCCGGACAGCAGGAACTGGTTATGCGCCTTCATCTTCACCCTCCCATAGAGCTTATCGTCGCGGTCCCGGAAAGCCTTCCGATCCGTCAATCTGATTGACCCTTAGTATACTAATGGTTTTATGCTTGTCCATAGGCTGGAAGAGGATTCGCATCATGAACGAAGAAAAACCGCACGGCGTGCCCACCGCGCTGGCGACGCGTCATCTGTGTACCGTCGAATTCGAGGTCGGCGGGGGAATCATCGGCATCGGCGCGTCGCCGTTCGGCGATCAACGGCTTGGCTACATCAGTGGCGGCCGATTTTTCGGGCCTCGGATCAACGGAATAGTCCTTCCGGGTGGCGGCAATTGGTCGCGCAACGGGCGGCTGGGTGGCGATGCTTCGGTTGGCACCTTCGATGCCCGTGCGGTGTGGCAGACCGATGACGGCGACCTTATCTATCTGAGCTACACCGGCCGCAACATCATTCCCGACGATGTGCGCGCAACCTTCGCCGACCCCGCCGTGCCCGACGCCGACCCCTCGCGCTATTATCTGCGAATCGCGCCGGTATTCGAAACAGCGAGCGCGAAATATGGCTGGTTAAACGGCGTGCTCGCAGTGGGTGTTGGCGAGCGCACCGATTTCGGCGTGCGCCATGTGATTCATGAGGTGCTGTGAAATGATCGATCTCCATTATTCGGCGACTCCGAACGGACAGAAGATCGCAATCATGCTTGAGGAAATCGGCGAGCCCTACTGTGTCCTTCCCTATGATATTTTCGAAGGCCACCAGCTGACGACCGAGTTCGGGCGCATCAATCCGAACCACAAGCTGCCCGCGATCGTCGATCGCGATCCCGAAGGGGGCGCCGATCCGGTGACGGTGTTCGAGTCCGGCGCGATCCTGCAATATCTGGCCGAGAAGAGCGGTCGGTTCCTGCCCCCATCGGGCGCGGCGCGCGCGGCGACGCTGTCGTGGCTGACCTGGCAAGTCGCAGGGCTGGGGCCGATGGGCGGGCAGGCGAGTCATTTCCTGCGCTATGCTCCGGCGGGGCAGGATTATGCGGTCGAACGCTACACGAAGGAACTGAAGCGCCTGCTTACCGTGCTCGAAAAAAGGCTGGAGAAGAGCGCCTATGTTGCGGGCGACGATTATACGATTGCCGATATGGCGATCTGGCCCGGCCGCGCCTCGGCGTTCGTGATGGGCATGGGGCTCGACGAATGGCCCGCGATGCATGCATGGTTCGAACGGATCCGCGAGCGGCCGGCGGTCGCGCGTGCGATGGCGCGCGAGGATCTGAAGGCACCGGCGAAATATGTCGGGCGCCACCAGGCACTCGACGACAAGGAATGGTCGAACATGTTCGGCGACGCGAACCAAGCCGCCGTGGCCAAAGATTAGACGTTAGCGTTTCGCGTGCTGGCGATCGCCCCACAGGATTGCGCGATGTTCGTCGGTGAAGCCGGTGAGCCCGCCCTCGATCGTCTCGGCGCGCGCGACGCCGACTGTCATCCCTTCGGCAACCGCGGGGCGTTCGAGCATCGCGGCGCCCCAGCGATCGACATTCGGGAAGCGCCCGGCCTTTTCGATCAGCTGGCGGCGCAGATAGGGCAGGGTCGCTATGTCGGCGATCGTATAGTCGTCGCCCGCGAGCCACTCGGTCTCGCCGAGGCGCTTGTCGATTACCATCATCAACCGGTCGACCTCGCGGCTGTAGCGCGCGATGGCGTATTCGTGTCGGTCTTTGGCATAATGGGTGAAATGCGCCTCCTGCCCGAACATCGGACCGACCCCTGACACCTGGAACATCAGCCATTGCCAGCAGATTGCGCGCCCGACCGGATCGGCCGGCAGGAAGCGACCGGTCTTTTCGGCGAGGTAGAGCAGGATCGCGCCGGTCTCCCAAAGTACGAACTGCTCGCCCTCAGGCCCTTCGTCATCGACGATCACTGGCGTCTTGTTGTTTGGATTGAGCGCGAGGAATTCGGGCGTCAGCTGGTCTCCCGCGAGGATGTCGATATATTCGAGCCGCCATTCGAGTCCCATTTCGAGGAGCGCGATCGCGATCTTGCGCGCATTGGGGGTCGGGCCGCCGTAGAGGGTAATCATCGCCTCAAACCTCCCGTCCGAGCCAGCGTTTCAGCACATCGGCGCTATCCTGCCCGACCGTCAGCGGGGCGGGGCGGCGCACGCTGCCCGGCGTCGCCGACAGTTTCGGAAAAACGCCCTGCATCGTAACGTCGCCGAATTCCTCATCAGCCACCGTCACCAGCGCCTCGCGTGCGGCGAAATGCGGGTCGGCCAGCATGTCCTCGGCATCGAAAACGCGGCCCGCCGGGACACCCGCTTCGACCATCTTCGCCTCGAGTTCGGCAATCGTCAGCGTCGCCGTCCACTCGCCGATCAGCGCGTCGAGCTCCTCCTGCCGCACGCCGCGCGCACGATGGGTGGCATAGCGGTCGTCGCTCGCGAGTTCGGGCTTCCCCATCGCGGCGGCAAGGCGCGCGAACACCCCATCCTGATTGGCACCGATCAGATATTCGCCGTCGCGGCACGGATAGACGTTCGACGGCGCGATGGCGGGCAGCGTCGACCCCGTGCGGCGGCGCTTGGTGCCACTTGCCGAATAGTCGGACACGGTCGACTCCATCACCTGCAACACTGCCTCATAGAGCGCCGAATCGACGATCTGGCCTTCGCCGGTCTTGCTGCGGTGGTGGAGCGCGGCGAGGGCGCCCATGCAGCCGTAGGTCGCCGCTAGCGTATCGCCGATCGACACACCCATGCGCGCGGGCGGCAGGTCGGGATAGCCGACGATCCCGCGCCACCCGCCCATCGCCTCGCCGATGCCTCCGAAACCCGCGCGCGCCGAATAGGGGCCGGTCTGTCCATAACCCGACACGCGCACGACGATCAGCCCCGGGTTGGTCCGGCGCAACTCAGCGGGATCGAGATTCCATTTTTCGAGCGTGCCGGGGCGGAAATTCTCGATCAATATGTCGGCCTTGGCGATCAGCTCGCGCGCCAGTTGCTGGCCCTCCGCCGAACGCAGATCGGCGGCGACCGAATATTTGTTGCGCGCGATCACGCGCCACCAGCTCGGCTTGTCGCCCTGGCCCCAGTTGCGCATCTGGTCGCCGGTTACCGGCGGTTCGAGCTTGACGATCTCGGCGCCCATGTCGCCGAGTAGCTGGCCGCAGAAGGGGCCGGCGATCAGCTGCCCCATCTCGACGACCTTGATGCCCTCCAGCGCGCCCCCGCTGTTCGTCTCGCTCATATCATTCCTTTCGCGGCCGACTCTGATAGAGACGGCCTGCCTCGCCCATGGCTTTCGTATACTTAGAATGCTATGTAATTTTCAACCTGCAAATGACTCGAAAAATTCAGGACGCAAGATGTTGAAAAACCGGACGGTGGAAATGGTCGAGGTCGGGCCGCGCGACGGCTTGCAGAACGAGGCGGCGATCGTGTCGACCGCCGACAAGCTTGAGCTGATCCGGCGCGCGATTGACTATGGCGTCAGACGTATCGAGGTGACGAGCTTCGTCAATCCGAAGAAGGTGCCGCAACTCGCCGACGCCGAGGAACTCGTCGCGATGCTGCCCGACCGCAACGATGTGACCTATATCGGGCTCGTGCTCAATCAACGCGGTGCCGAGCGCGCGCTTGCCACCGGGCGGATCGATGAGCTTGGCGCAGTGTGCGTCACAAGCGATACGTTCGGCATCCGCAACCAGGGGCAAGGGTCGGATGAATCGCTTGCCGCTGCGATGGAGATCGTTGCTTTGGCGAAGGCTGAGGGGCGCAGCGGCCAGATCACGATCGCGACCGCCTTCGGTTGCCCGTTTGAGGGTGAGGTTGCGATCGACCGCGTCGTCGAGATGGCGAAGCGCGCAGCCGACGCTTCCCCACGCGAAATCGCGCTCGCCGACACGATCGGCGTCGGCGTGCCCGCGCTGGTGTCCGAGATGGTTGGGCGCGTGCGCGAGGCGGTTGGCGGGCTGCCGGTACGTGTCCATTTTCACAACACGCGCGGCACCGGGATTGCCAATGTGTGGGCGGCGGTGCGGGAAGGCGCGTCGACGGTCGATGCGTCGCTCGGCGGGCTTGGCGGCTGTCCCTTCGCGCCCGGCGCGGCGGGCAACGTGGCGACCGAGGATGTAATCTATATGCTCGAAAAAAGCCGCATCCAGACCGGCATAAGGCTTCCTCAGGTCGTTGAAGCGGCTGGATGGCTCGCCGGCGTCATGGGCCGACCCTTGCCGGCGATGGTCAGCAAGGCGCCCGCTTTCCCCTAAAAGGTCGCGAGTAGCGCCATCACGACGCCGCCGACGACGAGCAGCAGCCCGGCGATCTCGTGCCAGCGCACCGGCTCGCGCAGATAATAATGCGCAAAGCCGATCGTGAAGATCACCTCGACCTGCCCGACAACCCGCACCAGCGCCGCGGGAGCCGCCGCAAAGCCGATATACCAGCACCCTGAGCCCAGCGCCGACAGCAGCCCGACCTGACTCGACGTCCGCCATTGCCGGAACACCGCGCGCAGCGTGTCGCGGTCGCGCACCGTGACCCATGCAAGATGCAGCGCGGTCTGGATAGCCATCACCAGGACGAGCGTGACGAGCGCAGATCCGATGAGGTCGACACCTTCCAACTCGGCGGTCGCGAGCTTCACCGCGATCGCCGCGAGCGCGAACATCGACCCCGCGCCGAGCCCGCAGAGCGCCGCAGGCTGGCCCAGGGCGCGCAATATCTCACGACCCGAAACGCCGCGCCCGGCGAGTGCCAATGTGAGCACCCCCGCCACCCCCGAAACGATCCCGATCCACGCGAGCAGCGGCAGCCGCTCGCCAAGGAAAAGCGCAGTCACCAGCGCCGCCTGCACCGCTTCGGTCTTCGAAAAAGCGGTGCCGACGACGAAGCCGCGATGCCCGAACGCCATGATCAGCAGGATCGTGCCCGCCATCTGCGTCACCGCACCCGCGACCGCAAAACCGGCGAAGGCGGAGGTGAATGCCGGGATCGGCATATGCTGGATTGCGAGCCACCCGGCCGCGAAGGCCACAGCGAAGGGCAGGCCATAGAGATAACGAACCAGCCCGGCGCCGCTGACACTGAGCTCGGCGCGCAGCCGCTGCTGAAGCGCGGTGCGCCACGCCTGAAACAGTCCGCCGAGCAGCGACGCGGGAAGCCAGATCGGATTCAAGCTGTCGTCCCTCCCTGCGCCGCATTCTTGAAAGCCCTATGCGGCGCATCGCGTCAAGAAGCGATACTTTTATTACTAAGTATTGGCAGGAAGGGTACGGCAATCGGCTGCATGATTGCGTTTCATGCGGCCAACGGACAAGGTGCTGTGTGGGAAAGCCCGTTTAAGAGCAGCGGTTCCAGCCTGCGCCACGCACTGCACGCCCCGGCGTTGCGCCGCTATGCTCGCCGTTTCGCAGCACGCCGACGCCGTTGACGAAGACGTCGCGCATCCCGACCGAATATTGGTGTGGTTTCTCGAAGGTCGAACGGTCGCCGATCGTTGCCGGGTCGAACACCACGACATCGGCATAATAGCCGGGCTTCAGCGCGCCGCGATCCTTGATGCCCAGATTGGTCGCGGGCAGGGTGGTGAGCCTGTAGACGGCCTGTTCGAGCGAAATCAATTTCTCGTCGCGGACATAGCGGCCGAGCAGGCGCGAGAAATTGCCATAGGTGCGCGGGTGCGCGCCCGATTTCAGGAAGATGCCTTCGGTCGCCTGCGACGCCGCGTCCGACCCGAAGCTCATCCACGGCAGTTGCACCTGCTTGCGAACATTGTCTTCGGACATCAGGAAATAGACGGTGCCGACGCGCGAGCCGTCCTCGACGACGAGGTCCATCGCGACTTCCTCGGCCGGCTTTCCGCGCATCGCGGCGACCTCGGCGAGCGTTTTGCCGGTCAGCGGTTTCAGCGCGTCATTCTTGAACCCCGACAGGATCATCTTGTCGGCGCCCGCGCCGAAATAGAGATTTTCCCAGTCGCCGCCCGGCTGCTTCATCTCGGCGGCGACGCGCGCGCGGATCGCGGGATCCTTCAGCCGCTTGATCCACTCCTCGAGCCCGCCCGCCTGCACCCACGTCGGCATCGCGGCATCGAGCCCGGTCGCGCCCGCGGTATAGGTGTACATGTCGGTCGTGATTTTCAGTCCCTCGGCGCGCGCATCCTCGATCTTCTTCACGATCGTGTCGAGCTTGCCCCAGTTGCTGCGGCCCGCCATTTTGAGGTGATAAATTTCGGCGGGCGCGCCCGAGCGGCGCGAGATGTCGATCAGTTCGTCGACGGCTTCCTCGATCCGGTCGCCTTCGGATCGCATATGGCTGATGTACATCCCGCCGCATTTCGCCGCCTCGCTAGTCAGCGCGACGAGTTCGTCGGTCTCGGCGTAGGAGCCGGGGGCATAGATGATCGAGCTGCCGACCCCCATCGCGCCATCGTTCATCGCCTGCCGCACCAGCGCACGCATGCGGGCGAGCTGCTCGGGCGTCGGATCGACGTCGCCTTCGCCGAGTTCGTGGACGCGCACCGTCGCGGCGCCGACAAAGCTCGCGACATTGGTCGAAACGCCACGCTTTTCCAGCCAGCCCATATAGTCGCCGAGCGTGGTCCACTCGATCGGATATTTGATGTCGCCTTGCCGCTCGGTCTCCAGCGCCTTCATCGTGGCGTTCATCGGACCCATCGACCAGCCCTCACCCATCACCTCGAGCGTCACGCCTTGTCGGATGTCGCTCTGGCTTCTGGGATCGGCGATCAGCGACTCGGTCGCCCAGCTCAACATGTTGATGAACCCCGGCGCGACCGCCATGCCCTTCGCCGCAACCTCGGTCTTGGCAGTGCCATTGACCTTGCCGATGGCGACGATCCGGTCGTCCTTGATCGCGACATCGCCGACGACCGGCGCTTTGCCCGACCCGTCATAGATGGTGCCGCCACGAATGATCAGGTCGTAGGCGGGCGCCTGCGCGGCCGCCGACGCCGACAAGAGCATCGAACTGCACAGCAGCACGAAGGAAGGTGCGAAGCGCCGGTGCGATGCCATTTGTTTCTCCGAAGTTGGGGTTTAGCCGTGCAGGCTCATCAAGCTGTCCATCAGCCCGTCGTCGGCGCTTGAACAGACGCCGAGCACCAGCGCCTCCTCATATCCCTCGGCAACGACATAGGCGTGACCCATCGACGAATCGATGTAGATGCCCTGGCCGACCTCGAGTGTGACGGGATCGTAGAATTCGCTGTGCACCTCGATACGGCCTTCGAGGACGTAGATGAACTCTTCGCCCTGATGGTGGACGAGCTCGCCGAACTCGCGCGCGCTATGCGCGCGGATGCGGGTGATGATCGGGATCATTCGTTTCTGGCGCAAATCGGTGCAGAGATAATGATAGTCGTAATTGTCGGTCGTCACGCGCGCTGCGCGTTCGATCGTCCCGATGCTCCGGCGCCCTGTCACGCGCGGCGTCGTGTCTTCTTCGTCCTCGGCGAACAGGTCGGACATACGGAGGTTCAGCCGCTGGCTGAGCTGTTGCAATTTGTCATAGCTCAGCGTCAGCCGGTCATGTTCGACCTTCGACAGCGTCGATACCGGGATCCCCGATTTCGCGCTCATTTCTTTGAGCGTCCAACCGTTTCGGCCCCTTATGCCCTTCATCACCGCGCCTAGCGTCGGCGGGGTTGCCCCATCCGCCATCAATTTTTCCATTCCATATTTGACAATTTTCTAATCAGGATCATTATGTCCGTATCGGGCCAATAGATGTTGGTCCCTTGGTAAGGGGTCGCGCGGCTTGCTGCAAGGTGTGACAGGCCGCGACAACGAAAAGGGGAAAGCGATGCGTTTCATCCGAAAGGCGATGATCGGGCTGGCGGCTTTTGCTGCGCTGCCGCTGGCGGCGCAGGGGCCTGTGCCTGCACCGACCGTAAAGAAAGCCGAAGTCGCTGCCGTTCCGGTAGCAAAAACCGCCGCAGCGCCAGTCGCGCTCGATGCGAAGGATCTCGAATCTTGGCTCGACGGCTATCTGCCCTACGCGCTCGAACGCGCGCGTATTCCGGGCGCGGTCGTCGTCGTGGTGCGCGGCAATCAGGTCGTGCTCGAAAAGGGCTATGGTTTCTCCGACGTCGCCAAACGCGCGCCGGTGCTGCCCGAGACCACGCTGTTCCGTCCGGGCTCGGTGTCGAAGCTGTTCACCTGGACCGCGGTGATGCAGCAAGTCGAGGCAGGCAAGATCGACCTCGACAAGGACGTGAACGCCTACCTCGATTTCAAAATCCCGCCCTATCAGGGCAAACCGATCACGATGCGCAACATCATGACGCACACCGCGGGTTTCCAGGAATCGGTGCGTTACCTGATTAGCAGCGATCCCAAGGCGGTGATGACGCTGAAGCAGCAGATGCCGCTCGCGCTGCCCGACCGCGTTTTTGCGCCGGGCACCACCCCGGCTTACTCGAACTATGCCACCGCGCTTGCGGGCTATATCGTCGAGCGTGTCAGCGGCGAGCCGTTCGATAATTATATCGAAAATCACATCTTCAAGCCGCTGAACATGACGCATTCGTCATTCCGCCAGCCGCTTCCCGCCAATCTCGCAGCCCATATGTCGAAGGGTTATCCCGACATCACGCAAAAGGCGAAGCCGTTCGAACTGGTCATTCCCGCGCCTGCGGGCAGCCTGTCGGCGAGCGGCGCCGATATGGGCAAGTTCATGATCGCGCACCTCAATGACGGCGCAGGGCTGCTGAAGCCCGAGACGGCGAAGCAGATGCACGACTTCAAGGCGCCCGGCGTCGGCCCGCTGAACAGCATGGCGCTCGGCTTTTACGAACAATGGGTCAACGGCCATCGCGCGATCGCGCATGGTGGCGACACCGTCTGGTTCCATAGCTATCTGTGGCTGTTCCCCGATGCCGACATCGGCGTTTACATCTCGATGAACAGCGCAGGGAAAGCGGGCGATGCAGGCGCGGTGCGCAGCGCATTGTTCCACAAATTCGCCGACCGTTACCTGCCCGGCACGGAAAAGCCTGGCCAGGTCGACGCGAAGACCGCGGCGCAGCACGCGCAGATGATGGTCGGCAATTACATCAGCAGCCGCGGGTCGTTCACCAACTTCATGAGCCTGTTCGGCCTGCTCGGCCAGACGACGATCTCGCTGACGGAGGATGGCAAGATCACGCTGCCAGCGCTCGACGGCCTTGGTGCCGGCGCGCGCGACTGGGTCGAGGTCGAGCCCTTTGTGTGGCGCGACACCGGGACGGGCGAACGCGTCGCGGCCGAGGTCAAGGACGGCCGCGTCGTGCGCTGGAGCGTCGATGGCGGGTCGCCTTTCATGGTGTTCGAGCCGGCATCGTTCGGGGTGAATGCCGCGTGGCTTAACCCGGCGCTGATCTTCGCCTTCGGCATCATCCTGCTCGCGGCGCTGGCCTGGCCGGTACGTGCGCTGGTGCGCCGCAGCTTCAAGGCCGACTTCGCGCTCGAAGGCAAGGCGCGGCGCGCTTACCGCCTGTCGCGTGTGTTCGCGTGGCTCGCGATTGGCGCGCTCGCCGGCTGGTTCGGACTGATCGCGGCCTTCTCGGCCGATATCGGCAGCATCGGCGGTCCGCTCGACTGGCTGATCAATCTGCTGCGCATCGTGACGCCGCTCGCTGCCTTCGGCCTGCTTGCCACGGCCGGCTGGCACCTGTGGCTCAGCATCAAGGACAAGCGCCGCTGGACGATGAAGCTCGGCGCGGTGCTGCTGATCCTTGCTGCGCTGATCCTCGTGTGGGTGACGCTCGTCTTCCATCTCTATGGCTTCGGGATGGTCTATTGATGGCCACGCAGACCATGCGCGAACTGACGCTCGACCTTCGGGTCGAGCGTTTTCCCTACCACCAGCCGTTCCGTATTTCGGGGCATGTCTTCACCGAAACCGCGCTGCTCGTCGCAGAGCTTGCGGACGGGACGCATGTCGGGCGCGGCGAGGGCGCCGGCGTCTATTATCTCGGCGACGATATCGAGCATATGCTCGCCGAGGCGACACGGGTGCGCGGTGCGATCGAGGACGGTGCGACGCGGGACGATCTGCAAGAACTTCTCCCGCCGGGCGGCGCGCGCAACGCGCTCGACTGCGCCTTCTGGGATCTCGAGGCAAAGCAGGCGGGACGGCCCGTTTGGGAGCTTGCCGGGTTGAGCCCGCCCAAGGCGCTGCGCTCGACGCTGACGCTTGGCGCCGACCGCGCGGAGACGATGGCAAAAGCCGCGCTGGCGATCGACCCGGAAGCGCCGATCAAGGTCAAGCTGACCGGCGATCTCGCTGACGATATTGCGCGCGTTGTCGCCATCCGGACGGCGCGGCCGCATGCGTGGATCGGTGTCGATGCCAACCAGGGTTATGACATCGAAACGCTCGCCGAACTGCTGCCCGTGCTGGTGTCGACGCGCGTCGCGCAACTCGAACAGCCGTTGGAGCGCGGGCGCGAGGCCGATCTCGACGGACTCAAGCGCCCCTTGCCGTTCGTTGCCGACGAAAGCGCTTTGTCGCTTGCCGACACCGCATCGCTCGTCGGCCGCTTCGACGTCGTGAACATCAAGCTCGATAAATGCGGCGGGCTGACCGAGGGACTGGCAATCGCGCGACAGGCGAAGAAGCTCGGCCTAGACGTCATGGTCGGCAACATGATGGGAACCAGCCTGTCGATGGCGCCGTCGTATCTCGTTGGCCAGCTTTGCGACATCGTCGACCTCGATGGCCCGACCTTCCTCGCGCACGATCGCGTTCCCGGCGTCGAATATCGTGGCGGCATGATTCACTGCCCGGCCGCGATCTGGGGCGATTGATCGGTTTGTCCCAAATGGGTTGACATTTCTCTGATTAGGACAATAGTCATCGAAGTGAAATCTTCTTGGGGGTGAGGGGCGAATACGGGCGCGCACAACTGTGTACCTATGGCCGTCCGGCGTGTGGCGGGAACCCGATCGCCGGGAATATTCGAACGATAACATAATGATAATGAAGAGGCCGCGCTGCGGTCCAAGTCTGGGGATGAGACGATGAAACAGGGACTTTTAATCGCCGCAAGCATGGCCGCAGTCGTCACCGCGACGCCGGTTCAGGCACAGGAAGCTGCCGCTATCGAAACAGAGGGCGAAATCGTCGTGACCGCGCAAAAGCGCGTCGAGGCGCTGCAGGATGTTCCCATATCGATTACCGTCGTCAACGGCGACGCGTTGCGCGAGCAGGGAGCCGGTTCGCTGGTCGACTACGCCGGTTATGTTCCGGGGATGACGGTGCTCAGCTCGCAGCCTGGTACCTCGATCATTTCGCTTCGTGGTATTGCACCGGTCGGATCGGCGCAGGCGGTCGGCATCTATCTGGACGACGCGCCGGTGGGATCGAGCAGCCTCTATGCCCGCAGCGCGACCTACTCGCTCGACCTGATGCCCTATGACATCGCCGGGCTGGAAATCCTGCGTGGCCCGCAGGGGACGCTGTATGGCGCCAGCTCGATCGGCGGATTGCTGAAATATCGGACCGTCGCGCCCAGCACGACCGATTTTAGCGTCAAGGCCGGCGGCGAGCTGTTCACCATCGACGAAGCCGGCAATCCGGGCTGGGCTGCACAGGTCATGGTAAATGCGCCGATCGTTCGGGACAAGCTTGGCATCACTGGCAGCTTCTCCTGGCGCAAAACACCCGGCTATGTCAGTTCGGTCAATAATCCGGCGCTGAACGATGCGAATGATGTCGAGCAGCGCGGTGGCCGGGTGAGCCTGCTGTGGAATGCGACAGAGGATTTCACGGTGCGCCTCGGCGGCATCTGGCAGACGATCGACGCGAACGCGACCAACAATGTCGTCGCTACCGCAGCAGGCGTCCCGATCGGTGATGGCTGGTCGTATAATTCCTTCCTGCCCGAGCCCTTCCGCAAGAGCATCGACTATTATTCGGCCGTTCTCGACTATGATCTCGGCTTTGCGACGCTGACCTCGGTCTCGACCTATAGCGAAACGAGCACGACCAGCGTTCAGGATGCCTCGCTGGTTTTCGGGATCGCTTTCCCTGCACTGACCGGTGGGGCGGTGCCTGCGGGCCTCGCGCCTTTCAGCATCGCACTTGATCTGGAGAAGTTCACGCAGGAAATCCGGCTGGCCTCGCCGAGCAACGATCGGTTCGAATGGATGGTCGGCGCTTTCTATACGAAGGAAGAAAGCGAAAATCACCAGATCGTGCGGACGTTCGATTTCTCGGGCGCACCCAACGCGCTTGATCCGGGCGCCGTCGTATCGCTACCCTCGACTTTCAAGGAAATGGCGGTCTTCGCCAATGCGACCGCCTATTTCGGCGACATGTTCGCATTGTCCGGCGGCCTCCGCTACGCGAAAAACAAGCAGAACTTCCAGCAGATCAGCAGCGGCCCGTTCATCGGGGTCGCCAACTTCACCGGCTCCTCGGAAGAAGATGTCTTCATCTACAGCGTCAGTCCGCAACTCCACATCAACGACGACGCGATGATCTATGCCCGCGTCGCGAACGGCTATCGCCCAGGTGGTCCGAACGTGGTGTTCCCCGGCGTTCCGCCGCAGGTGAAGGCGGACACGCTGGTCAACTACGAAGTGGGGTTCAAGGGCAATCTGGGCAGCACGCTGACAGTCGATGTGGCGGGTTTCTATATGGACTGGACCGACATTCAGGTCGTCCAGCCCTTCGGCGGCGTAACGGGACAGGCGAACGGTCCGTCCGCGGTCAGCAAGGGCGTCGAAGGCACGCTGACGTGGCGCCCGGCTCCGGGGCTGTCGCTGGTTGCGAGTGCTGCCTATGCCGATGCAAAGCTTACGGCGGACGCACCGGAAATTTCCGGGGTCGATGGCGCTCGCCTGCCCAGCGTGCCGAAATTCACCGGATCGGTGCAGGCGGACTATAATTTTGCCATCGGTGGAAATGCGACGGCCAAGGTCGGCGTCGGCGTGCGGCATTCGTCGAAGCTGGCGTCACTGCCCTCCAGCAGCCCGGACAATCTGTGGTCGGATGCATATACCGCTCTGGACGCAAACGCTGCCGTCACCTTCGACGATCATTGGACGATCCGCGTTTATGCCCGCAACCTTGCGAACGAGCGGGCGGCGACGCAGCGGTCCTATACGCTCGACGCCTTCGGCACGCAGGCCTATCAATCGAGCATTCCGCTGCAGCCGCGGACGATCGGCGTCGCGCTCGACATGGCCTTTTGAGCGGATTGGAGTTGGACAAGATGAACGCGCCCATCGGCAGGCTGGCCGACAGCCTGACCCTGCCGCAGCCCTATCTGCTGTTCCTCGGCGACACGACCAATGCGGCCTATGCCAAGACCGCCTTCGGTCTCGCCGACTGGGCGGGCGATCGCTGTACGGGCGAATGGGCGATCGGCGGCTGCACCGTTTCGACGGGCCTGCCGCGTCTGTCGCCCGCCGACGCGCGGGCAGCGGGCGCGCGGTCGCTCGTGATCGGCGTCGCCAATCAGGGCGGCATCATCGGCGCGTCGTGGGTCGCTGTGCTCGTCGAGGCGATGGAGGCGGGGCTCGACATCGTCAGCGGGCTCCACACCAAGCTGACGAGCGTTCCCGCGCTCGTCGAGGCCGCGGCGCGCACCGGGCAGCGGCTCATCGACATCCGCACCCCGCCGCCCGCGATCCCGGTGGGAACCGGGAGCAAGCGCGCCGGCAAGCGGCTCCTCACCGTCGGTACCGACTGCGCGCTCGGCAAGAAATATACCGCGCTTGCATTGCACCGCGCCTTCGTCGCGCGCGGCCTCGACGCTGATTTTCGCGCGACCGGCCAGACGGGCATCATGATCGCGGGCGGCGGCATGCCGATGGACGCGGTGGTGTCGGATTTCGAGGCGGGCGCGGCGGAAATGTTGAGCCCCGATGCGCCCGATAGTCATTGGGATGTGATCGAAGGGCAGGGGTCGATCTTCAACCCCGCTTACGCCCCGGTGTCGCTGGGCCTGCTCCACGGCAGCCAGCCCGACGTGTTTGTCGTCTGTCACGACCCGACGCGTAGCGTGATCCTCGGCATGGAAAGCTTTGCCCTGCCTTCGGTCGAGGAGGTTATCGACATGACGATCCGTCTTGGCAGCCGGACCAATCCCGCGATCCGCTGCGGGGGCGTCAGCTTCAATACGTCGAGTTTTGACGCCGACGCGGCCGAGGCGCTGATGGCGACCGAACGGCAGCGACTGGGGCTTCCCGTCGCCGATCCGATCCGTGGCGGTGCCGCATTCGACGCGCTTGTCGAAAGCATTCTCGCGTGAGTGTGGGCGAGAAGGGCAGCGGGTCGAGCTGGTTCCAGCGCTACCTGCTGCCCGGATTTGCGCTCAAGGCCGTCATCATTGGCGGCGGCTATGCGACCGGGCGCGAACTGGCTGAATATTTCGTGCCGTCGGGGCCGTGGGGCGGCCTCGCGGCGATGCTGCTCGCGACGCTCATCTGGAGCGTCGTCGCGGCGCTGACCTTTGCGCTCGCGCTCAAGCTCGGCGCCTATGATTATCGCAGCTTTTTCAAGGGGCTTCTCGGCCCTGCATGGGTCGCGTTCGAAGTCGCCTACATCATCTTCGTCGTGCTGATCCTCGCGGTGTTCGGCGCCGCGGCGGGGGCGATCGGGGCCGCGACCTTCGGCTGGCCCGAACTTGCGGGCGTGGTGTTGCTCGCCGTGTCGATCGTCGCGGTCACCGCGTGGGGCACCGGCGCGGTCGAGCAGATGTTCAAATATGTCTCGATCCTGCTCTACGCCGTCTACGGGCTGTTCCTTGTCCTCGCGCTCGCCAGTTTCGGCGGCCTGATCGGGCAGGGCTTCGCGAACGCGCCGCCGCCGTCGGGCAACTGGATGGCGGGCGGGCTCACTTACGCGAGCTATAACATCGTCGGCGCGGTGGTGATCCTGCCGGTGCTTCGGCATCTCAGGCACCAGCGTGATGCCGTCGTAGCCGGGCTGATCGCGGGGCCTCTGTCGATGTTGCCCGCGATCCTCTTTTTCGTCGCGATGATGGCTTTCTATCCCGCGATCGGCGACGAGACCTTGCCGTCGGACTTCCTGCTCCGCCAGATGACGGTGCCGGGTTTCCACGTCCTGTTTCAGGTGATGATCTTTGCCGCGCTGCTCGAAAGCGGTGCGGGTTCGGTCCACGCGATCAACGAGCGAATCTCGGGCGCGATCGAGAGCCGCGGCCGTCCGCCGCTCTCGGCTGCCGCACGCGCCATCATCGGCGCAGTGATCCTTACCGGCTGCATGTTCGTCGCGGGCGAGATCGGCCTCGTCGACCTGATCGCGAGTGGATACCGCTTCCTCGCCTGGCTATTCCTCGGCGTTTTCGTCCTGCCGCTCATTACCATCGGGACCTGGCGCCTGCTGCGTCCGTCCACCGCTCCCCATATGGAGGCCTTGCCATGAAACGCCTGCTTGCCCTGTCGCTGATGCTGTCGGTCGCCGTGCCGGCATGGGCCGAACCGCCCGCCGATATCGGCGAGAGCGTCGAGGCGCTGCGCAAGAAGGTCGGCGCCGCGGGCGTGTCGATCGCGATCGTCGAGGATGGCAAGACGACGCTGTCGCGCGGCTGGGGCGTGCGCAAGATCGGCGAACGCGCGCCGGTCGACGAACAAACGATCTTCCAGACGGGCTCGACCGGCAAGGCGATGACCGCTGCGGCGCTCGCGATCCTCGTCGACGAGGGCAAGATCGCGTGGGACGATCCCGTCATCAAGCATATGCCGTGGTTCCGCATGCACGACGCATGGGTGACGCGCGAAATCACGATCCGCGACCTGCTCGTCCACCGCAGCGGGCTGGGGCTCGGGCAGGGCGATCTGATGTTTGTGCCGCGCACGCACCTCACGCGCAAGCAGACCGCCGAACGTGTCGCATTCCTGAAGCCGAAGACGAGTTTCCGCTCGGCCTATGCCTATGACAATATCCTCTACGCGGTCGCGGGCCAGTTGATCGAGGAAGTCACCGGACAGACATGGGAGGACTTCATCCGCGCCCGCGTGCTGCGCGCGGGCGGCATGAAGAATGCGACAAGCGACAGCGAAGACCGTTTCCGCATCCCGAACCGGTCGTGGCCGCACGCGCGCCTCTCGGGCGCATTGCGCGGTCTCGGTCCGCAGGCGGCGCTCAACGAGCGCGACGAACTCGGTCGTAACGGCGCCCCCGCCGGCGGGCTCGCGCTCAGCGCGGACGACATGGCGGCGTGGCTCAAGATCCAGCTCGCGCACGGCGCGCTGCCGAATGGCAAACGCCTGTTCAGCGAAAAGCAGGCGGCCGAGATGTGGGCGCCGGTGACGCCGATGCCGATCTCGCCGCTTCCCGACCAGCTCAAGCCCGCGCAGCCGACCCAGCAAGCCTATGCACTCGGCTGGCAGGTGCAGGATTATCGCGGCCACCGCATCATCCAGCACGGCGGCGGAGTCTTCGGCTCGATCACGCGCGTTATCATGATTCCCGACAAGAATGTCGGCTTCGCGATCATGATGAACAGTGAGGACAGCGGCATGCTGCTCGGCCTCACCTACGACCTGCTCGACCATTATCTCGATCAACCCGACTATGGCTGGATCGCGAAATGGGAGGATTGGTATCAGTCGCGGCTCGCGGGCGGCGTCGAATATCTGAAACAGGCAAAGGCCTCGCCGGCGCAGAGCGGTCCCTCGCTCGCGTTGGCGGGCTATGCGGGCCGCTACCGCGATCCCTGGTATGGCGATATCGTGATCGGGCAGGCATCGACCGGCCTGACGATCGATTTCACCTCGACACCGCGGATGGCGGGGCGGCTCAAACATTGGCAGTATGACAGCTTCGTCACCGATTTCGACGATCCGGCGATCGAGCCCGCCTATGTGACCTTCGCGCTCGATGCCGAGGGCAAGATCACCGGCGTGACGCTGAAGGCGGTGAGCAAGATCGCCGACTTCAGCTGGGATTATCACGACCTCGACCTGAAGCCCGTGGAGGACAAGAAGTGAAGCGTTTTGCCATTCTGCTGACCGCGACCGCGCTCACCGCCTGTTCGTCCGGCGGCGACAAGCCGAAAGCGCCCGAAGCGCCGCTGCACAGCCGGATGCTCGTCCTCGACACCCACCTCGACACGCCGCTCCATTTCGAGCGCACGGGTTGGAGCTTCGCCGACCGGCACGCGCTCGCCGACGACATGGCACAGCTCGATATCCCGCGGATGAAGGACGGCAATCTCGATGGCGGATTTTTCGCCATCTACACCGATCAGGGGCCGCTGACGCCGAAGGGCTATGCCGACGCGCTTGCCTTTGCGCGCAAGCGGTCGGACCTCATCGACCGCACCATTGCGAAATATCCCGATGCAATCGCGCCGGCGCTGACCGCCGCCGATGCGCTGCGGCTCAACAAGGAAGGCAAGCTGATCGCCTTCAAGTCGATGGAGAACAGCTACCCGCTGGGTGAAGATCTGTCGCTGCTGCAGGAGTTCTACAACAAGGGCCTGCGCCTAGCAGGGCCTGTCCATTCGAAGGACAATCAGTTCGCCGACAGCGCGACGGGCGACGGGCGTTGGAAGGGGCTGAGCCCACTCGGCAAACAGTGGGTGGCCGAGATGAACCGCCTCGGCATCGTGGTCGATGCGAGCCATTCGTCCGATGCCGCGTTCGACCAGCTTCTCGCGCTGTCGAAATATCCGATCCTGCTTTCGCACTCGAGCCTGCGCTCGACCTACGACCATCCGCGCAACCTCGACGAGGGGCGTTTGAAGGCGCTCGCGGCGAAGGGCGGGGCGATGTGCATCTCGACGATCTTCATGTCGGAAATGAACATGTCGCCCGCGCGCGCCGAACTGTTCGGAAAATATGAGCATATCGGCCAGATCACGCCCGCCGAGCAGGCCGATCTCAACCGCAAGTGGCGCGAACTCGACAAGACCGAGAAGCTCTGGGCGGCCGATTTCGACGGCTATATGAAGATGGTGCTGCGCGCGATCGAGGTCGGCGGCGTCGACCATATCTGCTTTGGCGCCGACTGGGATGGCGGCGGCGGTCTGCCGGGCATCGAAGATATTTCGGCGCTGCCCAAGGTCACCGAGCGGCTGAAGGCCGCGGGCTATTCGGACACCGACATCGAGAAGATGTGGAGCGGCAATATCCTGCGCGTCCTCGCGGCGCAGGGGAAGGCGCGCTAGGCGCGGAAGCTTTTGGGGTCGATCCCCAGCTTCTGCATCTTGTCGTAGAGCGTCTTTCGCGGAAGCCCCAACCGCGCCATCGTTTCGGCGATATTGCCGCGCGTCTGCGCCATCGTGTCGTGGATGATCGTCGCCTCGAACCGGCGCACCCGCTCGGTGAGCGGGGCGTCGGCGGGCATCGCCGACAAGCCGGGGTCGGAGGGCAGGTCGAGCACAACGCTATAGGCGAAATTTTTGAGTTCGCGGACATTGCCCGGCCAGTCATGCTCGACGAGGTGGCGACGGATGCTGTCGTCGATCTGGAAACCCGTCATCCCCATCTTCGCCGCCGCTTCGTCGAGGAAGAAAGCGAAGGTTTGCGGGATGTCCGAGCGGCGTTCGCGCAGCGGCGGGATACGCAGCTTCACGACGTGCAGGCGGTAATAAAGATCCTCGCGGAAATCGCCGCTGCGCACGGCATCCATAAGGTCGGTCTTGGTTGCCGCGACGACGCGCAGATCGACGGGCTCGGGGGCGCTGGCGCCGATCGGCTGGACCTCGCGCTCCTCGATCACGCGCAGCAGTTTCGCCTGCACCGACGGGTGCATCGTATCGATCTCGTCGAGGAACAATGTGCCGCGATGCGCGCTCCTGATCCGGCCTGCCTGACCGAGCTTGCCGCTGCTCCGGTCTATCAGGTCGCTGCCGAACAATTCGGTCTCGGCGAGCTCCTGCGGCAAGGCGGCGCAATTCACCGCAACCAGTGACGCGGCGCTCCGCCGGCTCTGGCGGTGCAGCATGTGCGCTACGAGTTCCTTGCCCGTTCCCGTTTCGCCTTCGATCAGCACGTCGATATCGGCCTGCGCGAGCTGTGTAATCGTCTCTCGCAGCCGCATCATCGCCGGGCTTTCGCCGATCAGCGGGCTGTCGATCGTAGCGGCCGCCGCGGTCAGTCGGCGGTTGTCGAGGATCAGCGCGCGGTGCGCGAGCGCACGCCGCGCTGCGCCAACGAGGTGATCGGCGGCGAAGGGCTTGGCGAGGAAATCGAACGCGCCGTCGTGGAGTGCGCGCACCGCCATTGCGACATCGGCATGGCCGGTGATCAGGATGACGGGGATATCGGGATCGATCGCGTGGATCGCCGCGCGCAGTTCGAGCCCGTCCATCCCGGGCATGCGGATGTCGGTGATGACGATGCCGGAGAAACCCGGTTCGATGCGCGGCAGCACGCTCTGCGCATCGGGAAAGGCCTTGACCGCCAGTCCCGCGAGGTCGAGCGTCTGGACATTCGCTTCGCGCAGCGCCGCATCGTCGTCGACGAAAAAGATCGTCTGCGCGCCGGTGAAAAAGCTCATGCCGGCCTCAACGTCAGACGAAATCCCGCGCCGCCGAGCGGCGAGGGGATGAGGGCCAGCGTGCCGCCGAACTCGGCCATGATATCGCTCGCGATGGCGAGGCCCAGGCCGAGCCCGTCTGGGCGCCCGGTGACGAAGGGTGTGAACAATTGCGGCAACAGCTCGGCCGGAACGCCGGGGCCGTTGTCGCAGATATCGATATGGACCGGGTCGGCGCCATGCGCGTGGAGTGCGATGCGCGCATTTTTCGCACCGTGTACCGCGTCGACTGCATTTTGCAGCAGGTTAACGAGCACCTGCTCGAGCCGGACACGGTCGGCGTGTACCATCGCCGCGGGATTTTCGATTTCGACGTCGAGCGTGATACCTTGCGCGCGCAGCCGGTCGCCGATCAGGAGGAGCGTTCCGTCGACCGCCGATTGCACTGCTACGGGTCCCAGCGGAGTGGGCTTGCGGCGTGCGAAATTGCGCAGTTCGTTGGTGATCGCCCCGACCCGCGCGGTGAGCTCAACAATGGTGTCAAGGTTGCCGCGCGCCTTGTCGGGCTGCGCGCGCTCCAGATAACGTAGGCTGTTTTCGGCAAAGGTACGGATTGCGGCGATCGGCTGGTTGATTTCGTGTGCGACGCCCGCGGTGATCTGCCCGATCGACCCGAGGCGGCTCGCCTGCGCCAGTTCCTCGCGTGCGGCGCGATAACGGCGGTCGGTTTCGGTCTGCCGTTCGGACGCGAGGCGCAGCTCGTCATTGGCATTCCGCAAGTCGCGCGTCCGCGCCGCGACTTCATGTTCGAGCGCTTCGTGCGCGGCCTGGCGCAGCGTCTGCCGCTCGACGACACGGAGCAGCGTGATGATTGCCGCGCCGACAAGGATCAGCAAGACGAGGAAAGCGACGCGCGCGGTCGCATTGGCGCCGGCGCGCGCGGGCTCGGCGGGCTGGAGCAGGCGGAGCGTGCCGCCCGGGAAAGACACAGGCTCGTCGGCTTCGCGGAACAGGTCGCTGCCGATACGAACGCCGTCATCGACGCGGTCGACCGGTAAGGGATCGAGCCCGGCTTCGCCATAGCTGCGCGTCGCACGAAGCCTTTGCTGCGTTTGGGCTGAAATCGGAGCGAAAGACCGGAAGCGCCAGCGCGGCTCGCTGCTCATCACGACAATGCCCGCGGCGTCGGTAACGAGCGTCGCTGCCGCGGAATCCGCCCAACGGGATTCGAGCTTGTCGAACTCGACCTTGAGCACGATCACGCCAAGCTGGCGCCCACCGACATCGACGCGGCGTGCGAGGTAGAGCCCGGGGCGTCCGCTTACCGTTCCCAGCGCGAACAGCTCGGCCTCGCCGGTGCGCATCGCGCCCTGAAAATAGGGACGGAAGCGATAATTCTCTCCGACAAAGCTCGTCGGCGCGCGCCAGTTGCTCGCCGCGATCGTCATGCCGTCGGCGTCGATCACATAAATCACCGTCGCATCGGTCCGCGCCGCAAGCTGTTCGAGTTCGCGATCGAGGCGGCGCGAGGCGGCATCGCTCTTGTCGGCGAGCGCGGCGCGAACATCAGGAAATTCGGTGAGCACGCGCGGCAACAGGCGGAATTTCTGCAGTTCGCTTTCGAGCAGGCTCGCGTGCGCGCGCGCATTCTGTCGCGCTTCGACGTCGGCCTGCGCTCCGGCGCGACCGGCGGCCCACTGCGCCAGGCCGAACCCCGCGACGAGCAGGATCGCCAGTCCGGCGGCCACCGCGACGAACAGCCGCCGCCGGTTGGCGTGGGGCCCGATCGGGGACGAATCGCTTTGCCAAGCCATGTGCGGATTATTGCACAAATATTTAGGATCGTATGCGGTATTTCGCACAAAATTGATCTCTGGCTGAGCCATAGGCCAAAGATATTTTATATAAATCAATATCTTGAATAGATTATTGGTGACGTTTGACGATGATTCCATCCTGCCCCTATTTTCAGCCGAAGGCCGGGAAACACCCCGGTTAGCGTCGAGCCGGACGCAAAATATGGGGAGAGGCTGGTGGCAGCCACGATCGACATGAATGCGGTACACGCGCCGGCCAAGCCCGGACCGTGGTGGTCGCATCTCTATGTGCAGGTGCTGGCGGCGATCGCCGGCGGCATCCTGCTCGGCCATTTCTGGCCCGAAGTCGGCATCCAGCTCCAGCCCCTCGGCAAGGGCTTCATCGATCTCGTCAAGATGATCATCGCGCCGGTGATCTTCCTCACCGTTTCAACCGGCATCGCATCGGTCGGCAGCGGCAAGACGCTCGGTCGCCTGACCGCCAAGACCTTCGCCTATTTCCTCTTCTTCTCGACCCTCGCTTTGATCATCGGGCTGATCGTTGCCAATGTGGTGCAACCGGGCGCGGGGATGAACATCGACCCGAGCACGCTCGATCCGAACGCCGTCGCCAAGATCGCCGAATATGACGCGAAGGCGCACGACACCTCGCTCGTCGGCTTCCTGCTCGCGATCATCCCGACGACCTTCGTCTCGGCGCTGACCTCGGGCTCGATCCTGCAGGCGCTGTTCGCCGCGATCCTCTTCGGCATCGCGCTCTCGCATACGGGTGCCGCCGGCGCGCAGGTGCTCGGCATGCTCGAAAAGCTTTCGAGCGTCTTCTTTTACCTCGTCGGCATGTTGATGCGCTTCGCACCGATCGGCGCGTTCGGCGCGATGGCCTTCACCATCGGCGAATATGGCGTTGAATCGCTCGTCAATCTCGGCGCGCTGATCGCGACCTTCTATCTGACCTCGATCCTCTTTGTCGTCGTCGTCCTCGGCGGGATGGCGCGATTGTGCGGCTTCTCGATCTTCAGGCTGATCGCCTACCTCAAGGCCGAATTGCTGCTCGTGCTCGGAACCTCGTCGTCCGAAGCCGCGCTGCCCAGCCTGATGGACAAGCTCGAAAAAGCGGGCTGCGCCAAATCGGTCGTCGGCATGGTCGTGCCGACGGGCTACAGCTTCAACCTCGACGGCACCAACATCTACATGACGCTCGCGGCGCTGTTCGTCGCGCAGGCGACGGGTATCGACCTCAGCCTCGGCGACCAAGTCGCGCTTTTGCTCGTCGCGATGGTGAGTTCGAAAGGCGCGGCGGGCGTCACCGGCGCGGGGTTCATCACGCTCGCCGCGACGCTGACTGCGGTCCCGACCGTGCCCGTCGCCGGGCTCGCGCTGATCCTCGGCATCGACCGCTTCATGAGCGAGTGCCGCGCGCTCACCAACTTCATCGGCAACGCGCTCGCCGCGATCGTTGTCGCGATGTGGGAAAATGCGCTCGACCGCGATGCGCTGAACCGCGCGCTCAGCGGCGAGCCCGCGCCGTTGGCAGCAGCCCCGGTGGAGACCGACAGCGATTGACGCCGGCAAGGCGCAGAAATTCAAACAAGAAAATTGGGGAGAGTGACAATGAAACGGACAATCGGAACGATGCTTCTGGCGAGCACGGCGATCTGCCTTCTCGCGAGTGCACCCGCACAGGCCCAGACGGCCGGAGCCGATCCGGCGGCCGATGCAGCAGGCACCGAGGAGCCGCAGCCCGACGGCGAGACGTCTGGCGATATCGTCGTCGTCGGCACCCGCATCGAGGGCGCGCGCGTTACCGAGGCGCTGCCGGTGGTCGTGGTCGGGCAGGACAAGCTCGACGCGATCGGTGCGGTCAGCGGCGACGAGCTGATCCGCAACATCCCGCAGATGGGCGACGTCAGCTTCAACCCGGGCAACAATGCCCAGACCAGCAACGCCGCGCGCGGCGACGTCGGTTCGGTCAACCTTCGTTCGCTCGGCGTCGGCAACACGCTGGTGCTGCTGAACGGTCGCCGCATCGTCACCCACCCTGCGAGTCAGGGCCTGTCGGACACCGGCACCGTGCCGGTGCTGAGCTATAACTCGAACGCGATCCCGACGACGGGGCTTCAGCGGCTCGAAGTGCTGCTCGACGGCGCCGCCGCGCTTTACGGCTCCGATGCCGTCGCGGGCGTCGTCAACACCGTGCTCAAGGACAATTACGACGGCCTGAGGATGCAGGCGCAATATGGCGGCGCCGAAGGCACGCACCTGCGCGAATTCCAGGGCAACATCCTTGCAGGCAAGAGCTTCGATCGCGGCAACATCACGGCCTCGTTCGAATATACCGACCGCTCGGCGCTGCGCGCCGAGGATCAGGATTTCACAGCTTCTGCAAACCTTCGGCCGCTGTTTGCCGACTATCCCGAGTTCGCCGACTCGCTGACCCCCGACGCGCGCGCGACGCGCGGCGCATGGCCGGCGCTTCAGGTTCCCGTCACCGGCGGCCGACCGCGACGCGGGGCGACGAATCTCACCACGGCGGCGGGTGCATTCACCGTGCGCCCGACCCGCCTCGGCGGATGCACGCAGGCGCTCACCGCCGACCTTTGCCTCGTGAATACCGCGCTCGCGACGAACAATGCGTTTCGCGACCTGCGCTACGACACGGCGGTCGGAACGACCGTGATGCCCAGCGTGAAGCGCTATAATGCCTTCGTGAATGGCCACTTTGACGTGACCGACGAACTGACTTTGTTCGGCGAGTTCGGCTATTACCGCTCGAACACCACGCGCATTCAGCCGCCCGTGATCAACCTCAACCAGATATGGATCCCGGCCTCGAACTATTACAACCCGTTCGGTGCTACGACGATCAACGGCCAGCCCAACCCCAACCGCATCCCGGGCCTCGTCAACGTGCCTGCCGCAGGCCTGCCGGTCCTCCTCACCACCTACCGCTTCGTCGATACCGGACCGCAGGCGGTGAAGGTCAGCGGCGAGCAACTGCGCGGTCTGATTGGCGTGCGCGGCGAGGTGGCCGGCTTCAAATGGGACAGCGCCTTCGTCTATTCCGAAGCCTCGGCGGTCGACAGCAGCCTCGCGGTGCGCAGCTCGGCGCTTCAGCAGAGCCTCGCGCTTGCAACGCCCGACGCCTATAATCCGTTCAACGGCGGCTGCATCGACAGCCTGAGCTCGGGCGACTGCACCCCCAGCTCGCAAACGGCGCTCGACGCGATCACCTTCCAGCTCCAGCGCCGCTCGAAAACCACGCTGACGATGGGCGATTTTCGCGCCTCGCGCGCCGATCTGCTCACGCTGCCCGGCGGCGACCTCGGCGTCGCTTTCGGCCTCGAAGTGCGGCGTGAGACGCAGCGCGACAATCGCGATTCGGCGGTCGACGGGTCGAGCCCCTTCATCGATGCGGTCTCCGGCGCGGTGACGATCAGCGACGCCGCCGCGGTCAGCGACAACCCCGATACCTATGGCAAGCGCACAGTTGCCGCCGCCTACGCCGAACTCGCCGTGCCGATCATATCGGAGGAGATGAACATTCCTCTCGTCCGCCGTTTCGACGTGCAGCTTGCAGGGCGCTATGAACATTACAGCGACTTCGGCAGCGTCGCGCGACCGAAGGTCGCGGCGGCGTGGGACGTCGTCGATGGAATTCGTTTCCGCGGTTCCTTCTCGCAGGGTTTCCGCGCCCCGAACCTCGAACAGGTCAATGCGGTCGAATATGCGCGCCTCGCCACCAGCCAGGATTTTCTGCGCTGCGAAGTTGACCTTCGCGCCGGGCGGATCGCCAATTTCAACGCGTGCGGCAATAATGTCGGATATTCGCGCCGCGTTTCGGGCAATCCCGACCTGAAGCCCGAAAAGAGCACCAACTATAACTTGGGTGCGGTGTTCGAGCCGACCTTCATCCCTGCCGACCTCGGCCGCATGACCTTCACCGTTGATTATTGGTCGATCAAGCAAAAGGGGATCGTCGGCATCCTCGGCAACGATACCGCGGTCGCGCTGGACTATCTGCTCCGTCTCCAGGGCTCGTCAAACCCGAACGTCATCCGCGACGCCGCCAATGCCGACGATATCGCGGCCTTTGCGGGAACGGGTATCGCGCCGGTCGGCCGGATCACCACGGTGCGCGACCAGTTCATCAACCTGCAGCCGCAAACTGTCCGCGGGCTCGATTTCGCCTTCTACTGGCAGTCGCCGAAAACCGACGCCGGGAAGTTTGATTTCTCGGTCAACGCGACGCGGCTGCTCAAATTCTCGCGCGCGCCGGGCGATGCCGTCGACCAGCTTGTCGCGGCCCGCGCGGATGGCGATATCAACGCCGCGACGCCGCTGCCGGAGACGCAGAATCTGATCGAGGCCAATGGCCGCCCGAAATGGCGCGGTACCGCGTCGCTGACCTGGTCGCTCGGGCAATTCCAGATCGGCGCCTTCGCGCGCTACACCGGAGCGGTCGACGAAACCGCGTTCGTCGACGCCGACGGCAACCCGTGGCGCGTCAAGTCGCAGGTCACCGGCAATCTCTATGCGCAGGTGCGCATCAAGGATGACGGCGGCCTCGGCGGCGACATGCGCTGGCGGGTCGGGGTGCGTAACATCACGAACGAAAAGCCACCGCTCTCGTCCGAAGGCTATCTGGGGTCGCTCTACAACCCCTATGGCCGCTATTGGTACACCTCGGTCACCACGGAGTTCTGATATGAAATACGGGCACGGCATCTGGTTTCTGATCGGCGCTGCCGCGCTCGCCGTCGCGCCGGCGGCACTGGCAAAGGAGAGCGCGCCCGCGCCGACCGCCGCCGGCGCGACTCCTTCCGCCACCCCAAAGGCGGCGCCGAAGACGATCCTGTTCATCGGCAACAGCTTTACCCAGGGCGCCCATTCGGCGGCCCGAAACTGGCGCGCCGGCACGGTCACCGACCTCAACAACGCCGGCTATGGCGGCGTGCCCGCGCTTTTCAAACTCTTCGCCGAGCAGGCGGGGCTCGATTATCAGGTCAGCCTCGAAACGCAGGGCGGCAAGTCCCTCGGTTTCCATTACGATGAACGACGCCAGCTTTTCGACGGCAAGTGGGACATCGTCGTGCTGCAGGAATTCAGCACGCTCGACCGCGCAAAGCCCGGCGATCCGGCGGACTATATGCGCAACGTCGACCGGCTCGCCGAGCTGTTCAAGGCGCACAATCCTGCAGTCGATATCCGTCTCGCCGCGACATGGACGCGCGCCGACCAGATCTACAAATCCGGGGGTCCTTGGTACGGAAAGCCGGTGACGGCGATGGCCGATGACCTCCGCGCCGCGGCCGACCGCGCACGATCCGCCACTCCGTCCGTGGCGGGTATCGTGCCGGTCGGCCAGGCCTGGAACCGCGCGATGACGACAGGCGTCGCCGACCCCAATCCTTATGACGGGATCGGCTACGGCCAGCTCGATCTCTGGGCCTACGATCATTATCACGCGAGCGTCGCGGGCTATTATCTCTCGGCGCTCGTGACCTTCGGCGCGATCACCGGCATCGACCCGACGACGCTCGGCGCGAAGGAGAAGGGCGCCGACGAACTCGGCCTTTCGGACGAACAAGCGACCGCGCTGCAACGCGTCGCGCGCGACACGCTCGCGAACGGATAATCAGCTTCGGGAAAAAGGGAGCCGGACAGGTAGGATGCTCGCCTGCCAATTCGTTGGCCGCAGGGAGAAAACGGAAAAATCCCTGCGTTCATCATCCCTGTCGCGTCCGATTAACACGGCTCCACGAAGTTCGCAGCATCAGCCGATGCGGTCGAGACGGACCACGCAGGGAGGGGGAGGGAGCGTGACCCGTCTCGATTAGGCCTTGTACGTGATGGGCTTGTTCGTTGGTAAGGTTCGAGATTTGACCGCCTGATTGTACCAACGCGCACCAAGAACCAGATGGTACACTGGCTTTCGCACCTCTCAGGTCTCCAGCCAGCAAGGCCGCCCGGCTAATCCCGATGCAACGGACGCAACCCGCGTCGTCGCAGGGAAAGGGCAAGTGCCATGAAGATCGTCGTGATCGGGGGAACCGGGCTTATCGGTTCGAAAGTCGTCAGCAAATTGAACGCGCAGGGGCATCAGGCGATCGCCGCTGCGCCGAACACCGGCGTCAACACGCTGACGGGCGAGGGGCTTGCCGAAGTTCTGTCGGGCGCTGAGGTCGTCGTCGATCTCGCCAACTCGCCGACCTTCGACGATGCCGCGATCGATTTCTTCAAGACCGCGGGGAAGAATGTCGCCGAGGCCGAAAAGGCTGCGGGCGTCGGCCATCACATCGCGCTATCGGTCGTGGGCACCGAAAAAATGGCGGTTAGTCCTTATTTCCTCGCCAAACAGGCGCAGGAAGATCTGGTCCGGGGCAGTGGAATTCCCTACACGATCATTCACGCGACGCAGTTCATGGAATTCCTTCGCGGCATTGGCCAATCTGCCGTCGTGGGTGACGAAATCCATCTCTCGCACGCCTATATCCAGCCGATGGCGGCCGAGGATGTCGCCGATGCGGTGACCGCAGTCGCGCTCGCCGCGCCCGCGAATGGCATGGTCGAGATCGGCGGACCCGAGAAATTCCATCTCGACGAGATCATCGGAAAGGTGATGGCGTTCGATGGCGACACGCGACCGATCGTCGTCGATGCCGAGGCGCGCTATTTCGGCCTGCGGCTCGAGGATGACTCGCTGATCCCCGGCCCCGGTGCCAAGCTCGGCTCGACGCGCTTCGACTGGTGGCTCGAAAACGTCCCGCCGCCGCCCAAGAAATAATCGTCACCAGCGATCACAGGGGAAATCACCATGTTGAAGACTATCTGTATCTGGACCGCCATCATCCTCGGCATCGGCGCCGAAGCGAACGGGCTTTTCATGCTCTGGTCGCCCGGCGACTGGTATCTCGCGGTTCCGGGTGTCACGACCACCGGCCCGTTCAACCAGCATTTCATCCGCGACATCGGGCTGATCTTCCTGTTCGTGGGAACGTCGCTTCTTGTTGGCGCCTTCCGTCCGCAATATCGCGTGCTGTTGTGGACGGCCGCGACGCTCTGGCTCTGGGGCCATGCGCTTTTCCACTTTTGGGAAGTCGCGGTGGGCATCTGCGGTCCCGACGCAATCGCGCGCGATTTTCCGGCGGTCACCTTGCCGGCAATTCTCACGGCTTTGTTGAGCATCTGGGCCATCGCCGATGCGCGCCAGACGAAGACGCTGCCCGCTTCAACCCTTTAAATCCTGCCGAACAAGGAGAACAACAATGACTCCCCGCATGAATATTTTCCAGGCCGCGCCCGATGCGATGAAGGCGATGCTCGCCCTCGAAGCGACGTTCGAAAATTCGGGCCTCGAACATAGCCTGATCGAACTGGTGAAGCTGCGCGCATCGCAGATCAACGGCTGCGCCTTTTGCATCCATATGCACGTCACCGATGCGGTGAAGCATGGCGAAACCAACATGCGCATCCATCTGCTCGACGCCTGGCGCGAATCGCCGCTCTACACCGACCGCGAACGCGCCGCGCTGAACTGGACGGAATCGCTGACCGGTATCGCGGAAACCGGTGCGCCCGACGAGGATTACGAGCTGCTGAAGGCGCATTTCGACGACAAGCAGATCGCCTATCTGACCGTCGCGGTTGCGGCGATCAATTTCTGGAATACCGTCCAGATCAGCCTGCGCGCGGTCCACCCGGTCGAACAGGCCGCCGCGGCATAAGCGCCCCCGCGTGCTGGGCCTGCCGACCCTGCCGTCCAGCACCGGCCCCGGCCGCTGGGGCACCGCGCTCTGGTGTCCCAGCGGCTCCCCGTCAGGAGATGATCGATGAAGCTCTATTATTGCCCGTGGGCCTGCAGCCTGGCCGCCCATATCGCGCTTTACGAAGCCGGCGCCCCGTTCGAGAATGAAAGCGTCGACATCCGGACGAAAATCACCGCGAGCGGTGCGGATTTCAACACGGTTACGCCCAAGGGTTATGTTCCGGCGCTCGAACTCGACAATGGCGAAATACTGACCGAAAATATCGCCGTCCTCGATTATCTCGCGGGTATCTATCCGCAATTCGGCGTCGAAGGCCCACTCGGCCGCACGCGGCTCGTCGAGGCGCTTGCCTATATCTCGACCGAGATCCACAAGAGCTACAAGCCCTATTGGCACAATGGCACCGACGAGCAGAAGGCGGTTGCTAGCGCCTATATCACCGCGCGAATGCGCTACCTCGGCGGCACGATCAAAGGCGATTATCTGTTCGGCGACCAGCCGACCGTCGCCGATTTCTACCTGTTCGTGAACACGCGCTGGGCCGAACGCTTCGGCGTCGAAATTCCGCCCGCGATCGCGGCGATCCATGAGCGGCTGAACGCGCGGCCCGCGGTGCAGGCGACGCTCAAGGCCGAAGGGCTCGCCTGACTGCGGCCGCCTTGGCGGCTCTTGCATCCGCGTGCTTTCTGTTATGCGTGGGTTGATCAGCCGCTGCGATACCGGAGAACATCATGCCGACGCGCCCCTTCGACTTTCACAACGCCGCCGGCCATCGCCTGTCGGGCCGCCTTGAGCTGCCGGTCGGTTCGACCAAGGCGTGGGCGCTGTTCGCGCACTGCTTTACGTGCGGGAAGGATAACAAGGCTGCGGTGCGGATATCGCGCCGCCTCGCAGGTGCAGGTATCGGCGTCCTGCGTTTCGACTTTACCGGGCTCGGCGCCAGTGAAGGCGAATTCGGCGCGTCGGGTTTCAGCCATAATGTGAAGGATATGGTCGACGCAGCCGGCGCGATGGCGGATGCGGGGATGCCGCCGATGCTGCTTGTCGGGCACAGCCTGGGCGGCGCGGCGGTCATCGCGGCCACGGAATCGCTGCCCGGCATCCATGCCGTCGCGACGATCGCGGCGCCCTTCGACGTCGAACATGCGCTCCACCAGTTCGATCCCGAAGGGTTGAAGACGATCGAGCGCGAAGGGAGTGGGGTCGTCGCAATCGGTAGCCGGCCTTTCACCGTCCGCAAAGAATTCATCGCCAGTCTGCGCGAACAGGATCAGGGCGCGCGCCTTGCAAAGCTGAAACGGCCCTTGCTCCTTCTTCATTCGCCGATCGACCAGGTCGTCGGGATCGAAAATGTCACCAGCATGTATCTCGCGGCCAAGCATCCCAAGAGCTTCGTCTCGCTCGACGGCGCCGACCATCTTTTGACCGACGCGCGCGATGCCGATTTCGCCGCCGACATGATCTCGGCCTGGGCCAGCCGCTACCTGCCTGCGACCCCGCCGACCGCGGCCAGCCAGTTCGATGCCGAGGCCGAGGAAACGCGGCTCGGCAAGTTCCAGCTCGCGATGCGTGCGGGCAAGGCCGCCTTCATCGCCGACGAACCCGAAAGCGCCGGCGGGCTCGGGTCGGGGCCGACGCCGTTCAATCTGCTGTCTGCGGCGCTTGCCGCCTGCACGACGATGACCTTGCGTCTTTATGCCGACCGCAAGGGCTGGCCGGTCGACCGGATCCGTACCGGCGTGACGCATCGCAAGGACAAGGGGTTCGACAAGCCCGACATCTTCAGCCGCCGCGTTGAGATCGAAGGCACGCTCGACGACGCGCAGCATGCCGAGTTGATCAGCGTCGCCGATCGCTGCCCGGTGCATCGCACGCTCGAGACGGGCTCGCGCTTTGAGGCGACCGAGGCGGGATGGGAAGAGCCCTTGGTGCCGGGGGACGAAACGCCCGCTTAGTGCAGGGCGATTGTCTGCTCTCGGTTCTGCCATGACCGCTCTCGCCGGGGTAAATTGCTGAAACGGCAATCGCATCGCGGAGTGAAACGTCATGAAAATCACAATCATCGGAGGCACCGGACTGATTGGCCGCCGCTTGGCGTCGCGGCTGCGCGATGCGGGCCATGATGTCGTTGCCGCAGCGCGATCGACCGGCGTCAACACCGTCAACGGCGAAGGGCTGGCCGAGGCGCTTCAGGGCGCTGATGTCGTCGTCGATGCCTCCAATTCGGGCTATGGTGACGCCGCCGACATGCGGCGCTTTTTCGCGGCATCGAGCGACAATGTCCTCGCCGCCGCTCGTGCGGCTTCGGTCGGACATTTCATCGCGCTGTCGGCGGTCGGCGCGGAAACGCTGAAGGGCGGTTACTTCCAGGCCAAGCGCGGTCAGGAGGAGCGGATATTGGACGCCGGCGTCCCCTTTACGATCGTGCGGTCGACGCCCTTTTTCGAATTCGTCTACAAGATCGTCGACGCGGGCGGCGAGGGCGACCGGATGCGTCTCGCCCCTGTGACCATGCAGCCGATCGCCGCCGATGACGTGGTCGAAGCTCTGGCCGGCATTGTGACCGAAGCACCGGCGAACGGCATCGTCGAGATTGCGGGGCCCGACGAATTCGGTCTTTCCGACCTTGCGCTCGAAATACTCACTGCCAACGAGGATCCGCGCTGGATTTCGGTCGATCCCGATGCGCTCTATTTCGGGGCGCAGTTCAATGGCGAGCCGCTGACGTGCAATCGTCCGCGCGTCGCACCGAAGCGGTTCGAGGACTGGCTGCGCGAATGGATCGCCTTCGCCTGAGGGTCAGGCGTCGCGGTTGATGCGGACGATCGTGTCCTCGTCGACCATATTGTCGAACCAGGTGATCAGCACCGAACGCAGCAACACCTCGTTCGACGCCTCGGCAAACAGGGTGAGCGAGGCGTGCAGCTTCGCCGCATCGACGTCGCCGAACACCTCGCGCGCGCTTGTCTGCACCAGGCGGAAAAGCGTTTCGACGGACTCGCGATACCGGCCTCCGAGCGGCGCGAAATCCAGATAGGCGCGCGCCTCGTCGAGCGACGACAGCGCATAGACGCTGTCATCGCCGCCCTCGCGGCCGAGCCGCGGGAAGATGAAGTCCATATAGGGCGTGCACATCGCGCCGCGGCGCAGGATGTCGATCGCGTCGTCATAGGCTTCGGCCTGCGCAGTCACGAAGCGTTCGAGATCATATTCGTCGGTCATGGCGGCCCCCGATCAACCCGCGACGACGTCGGAAAATTCGGGATGACGGCCAAAGAAATTGACCATGAACTGACAGCGCAGGATCGCCTTTCGGCCCGTCTGCCGTATCAGGTGGAATGCACCTTCGGCGAGCTGCGACGCGATGCCCATGCCCCAGAATTCGGACGGCACCTCGGTGTGGATCAGGACCAGCCGGCCTTCCTCGTCGACGCGGTAAAAGGCGGCCGCGGTCGAACCGTCGGGCAGATCGAGTTCGAAACAGCGCTTTTCGGCATTGTCGATGACTTCGGCGTCCATGGCAGTTTCCCTTTTGCGTGGAATGACCAGGACAGCCTACGCATGCCGCGTCGCGGCAACAGACCCAAGGGCTGCGGATATGATTGTACCGAGCGCGCTAACTCGCTTTCGAAAGCGCGTGGCGCGGCTCGATGGCGCGCCAAGCTTCGGCGAGCGCGGACAGTTCGGTTTTTGCTCGCCGCATCGCCGCTGCCCGCTCGACCTCGTTGGCGAACTGCATCGGCTGTGCATCGACGAAGGCAGGATCGGCGACGCCGATGAAGCCGAAGGCTGCGCGCAGCGCGGGGGTCAGCGCGTCCATCGCCGCGAAGGGCGAACCGGGGCGCAGGTCGACCCCGCGTGTTGTCAGGAACAGCGTCTTCTTTCCACCGAGCGTACCGACGAATTGCCCATCTTCGGTCGCGATATAGGTGATGCCTCCGCGGACGATCGTATCGACGAACGCTTTGAACGCGGCGGGCATCGTCCAATTGTGCATCGGCATCGCAAAGACCAGCGCGTCCGCGGCGAGCAGGCGCGCGCACAACGCGTCCGACACCATCAGCGCCTCGTGCATCGCGGCGGTGCGCTGATCGGCCGGCGTATAAGTCGCGCTGGCGAACAGCTCGGTGATCGGTGGCGGGGTCTCCTGCGCCAGATCGAGATAGTCGACCGACAATGTCGGGAGCTGCGCGCGAAGCTGGTCGACGAAAAAACGCGACAACGCGCGCGAGCCGGAATTCGCGCTCTTGGGGCTGGCGTCGACGTGCAGCAGTTTCATTGCGTCTCTCCGTTCACGCCGCCTGGGCGGCAATCGGCACCGCCACGCCCTCATCGATCAGCGTCGCGAGCGTGTCGCACGCCTTGTCGAGTATTTGTGGACGCAGGTTGGTGACGCACAGCACCAGTCCGGGCTGCGCCTCGGCAGGATGGGCGTACCAGACCGACAGCGGGCAGGGCGCGATACCATATTCGGGGGCGCGTTTGGCCAGCGCGACATCGTCGTAGCCGCGCGGCAGATGCACAACGAGGGCAAGGCCGGCAAAGGCGTCGACGACGATATTCGGATCGAGCCGCGCATGGAGCGCGTCGCGGCGTTCGCGATAGAGGCTCTTCATATGGCGCAGGTGACGCAGGAAATGCCCGTCGGCGAGGAAGTCGGTGAGTGCGAGCTGCGTCGTCACGTTGGGCGCGGGGTTGAGGTAGCCCGCAACCTCGCCGAACCGCCCCGCGAGCGCGAGCGGCGCGACGACAAAGCCGAGCCCCAGCGAGGGGCTGATCGTCTTGCCGAAGGTGCCGATATGGATCACGCGGCCCGCGGGGTCGGCCGCCGCCATCGCCGGCGCGGCGCGGCCGCCGAGCTGGAGTTCGCTCAGATAATCATCCTCGATGATCCACGCGCCTTCGCGCTCCGCCCAGGCGAGCAGTGCGGTGCGGCGTTCGGGCGACAAGGTGACACCCGTCGGCGCCTGCTGGCCCGGCGTGACGATGGCCAACGCGGCGTCGGGCGCGGCGCGGACCCCCATATCGACACGAATGCCCTTCGCATCGACGGGGATCGGAATGGGTTTCAATCCGGCGATTTCCAGCCCCATGCGGGCGACCGGATAACAGGGGTCCTCGACCCACGCGGTGCGGCCCTGCACGCCAAGCGCCATCAGGGTCAGGCAAAGCCCGTTCTTGTAGCCCGAGGTGAGGATGATCTGGTCAGGGTGGCAGCAGATGCCGCGCGTAATCGCGAGCTGCGCGGCGATCTGCGCGCGCAGTTCGGGCTCGCCTCGCGGATCGGGTGGGCCGACCGGCGCCATGGCATTGGCGCGGACGGCGCGGGTGCGCAGGCGTGCCCATAATTTTGCGGGAAAGGCATCCTGCGCCGGGACGCCCATTTGGAACGGCAGTGGGCGAAGCGAAAAGCCGCGCTCAAGGCCCTGCAACGGGCGCGGAATATTGACCTGCTTCGTCTCGACCGGGCGGGGCGCGGCGCGCTCGGCGACGCGCGTGCCCGCGGCGCCTGCCGAAAAGACCAGCAACTCGTCGGCCAGCGCTTCATAGGCGGCCTTCACCGTTCCGCGTGCGACGCCGAGCTGCGACGCCATGTCGAGCCACGACGGCAGCCGCGTCCCCGGCCGAAGCCGCCCTTCGATGATTGCCGTGCGCAGCGTCGCCGTGATCTGCGCGGTAATCGGTGTCGCATGCGAGCGGTCGATCTGGAAGGAGACCAGCCCTGGGGTCCATGGTGCATTCATCGCGTCACCTCATGGTACTGTTAAAACACTCTCGATGGATCAGAGGCTATGCCCCGCACGCCGGGTCTGTCGAGACGGGGGCGACCTATGCGAAAGGTCAGGGTGCGCTGCCTCGCTGGTTAGGTCGGGCCAAATTCCGCCTGCATTTCGGCAGGTAGGCGAGCGATTTGGTACAGACGCCTTGTCAGCTCTCGCGCCTAACCCTCGCCGCATGGCTGCCTATCCTGCTCCCATATCCGGCCGCTGCGCGACCGTGTCAGGAGGGCAATGAAAATGGATGGCAAGACCGCCGTGAGCCGCGAGAAGATCTTGCACGCGCTCTATGAAGCCGCGGAACTCGAGCAGAATCTGATGTGCACCTATCTCTACGCCGCCTTCAGTCTGAAGGATGGCGAGGGCGAGGGGCTTGCCGCATCGGAGGCCGAAGCCGTCGCCCGCTGGCGCCGCGCGATCCTCGACGTCGCGATCGACGAGATGAGCCACCTCGTCGCGGTGTGGAACATCACGGCCGCGCTCGGCGGTGCCCCGCGTTTCGGCCGCACCAACTTCCCGCTCGATCCGGGCTATCTGCCGGCGGGCATCACGGTGAAGCTCGCGCCGTTCGGTGAGGCGGTGATCCAGCATTTCGTCTTTCTCGAACGCCCCGAAACCTCGGATGAACCCGATGGCGACGGTTTCGCCATCGCCAATCCGCCGAGCCGCACACCCGTCGCGCCGCGGCTGACGCCGGCTGCTTATGATTATGCGACCATCGGCGCCTTCTACCAGACAATCGAGAGTGATCTGCGCGCGCTAACCGAAGCGATCGGTGAAGAGGCGGTCTTCTGCGGCGATCCCGCGTTGCAGTTGTCGCAGGTCGAGGTGACGCTTGCGGGCGCGCGGCCCGTTACGAACCTCGAAAGCGCGCTCGCCGCGCTGTGTGAAATTGTCGTCGAGGGCGAAGGCGCCCCCACGCACAACGACAATTCGCATTTCCAGCGTTTCGTCGGCGTGCGTGCGGAACTGCGCCAATTCACCGCCGCCAACCCCGGTTTCGCTCCAGCGCATCCCGCCGCGGTGAACCCGGTGCTGCGCAAGCCGCCGCGACCCGAAAGTCGCGTCTGGCTGGAGGATGCCGACGCGGTCGCGACCGTCGATCTCGCCAACGCCATTTACGCGCTCGCGCTGCGTCTGCTCGCGGGCGGCTATGCGATCCCCCGGCCGAACCTCGACAAGGCGCTCTATATCGGCTCGGCGATCGGGCTGATGCACGCGCTGACGGCGGTGGCCGAGCGCGCGGCGCGCCTTCCCGCCGGCCCGTCGAACCCGGGATGCAACGCCGGTGTGTCTTTCACCGCGCTGCGCGAGGCGGCGGCCCTGCCCGCGGGCGCGAGCGCGCGGCACGTCTATCTCGAACGCATGGAGGAACTCCGCGCGGTTGCCGAAGCGATGGATCCCGCCGATTCCCGCTGCGCCCGCGCGGCCCGGATTTTGCAGAAGCAGGCCGCGCGGTTGCGCGATGCGCCGACCGGCGAGATGGCCGCCACGGCGGTTCCCGTTGCGCCGTCGCCTGCGGTATCGGTCGCTCCGCCCACCACGGCGGTCGGCGGGGTCGACCGCGTCGAGGGCAAGGATATCGCCGTGATGTTCAACGGCAAGCGCTGCATTCACGCGCGCTTTTGCGTGACGCAAGGCCCCGCGACCTTCCTCGCCAACGTCGACGGCCCGTGGATCATCCCTGACGCGACCGAGATCGAATATCTGTGCGGCACGATCCGCCAATGCCCGTCGGGCGCGCTGACCTATGAACGCCGCGACGGCCACGCCGAGCCGGTTCCCCCGGTCAATCTGATCACGCTGCGCGAAAACGGCCCCTATGCGGTGCGCGCCGATCTTGCGCTCGATGGTGAGAAGGCCGGCTTTCGCGCAACTCTCTGCCGCTGCGGCGCGTCGAAGAACAAACCCTTCTGCGACAAGTCGCACAAATATATCGGCTTCGAGGCGACCGGTGAGCCGCCGACGAGAAAAGGCCCGGAGCTCGCGGTGCGCGACGGTCCGCTGGCTATCGAGCCCGAACTCGACGGGCCGCTGCAGGTGCGCGGCAATCTCGAGATTCTCAGCGGAACGGGCCGTACCGTCGCCACGGTCGAAACCGCGCGCCTGTGTCGCTGCGGCGCGTCGAAAACCAAACCTTTCTGCGACGAGAGCCATCGCAGGATCGGCTTTCGCAGCACATGACGGAACATCGCGCCCGTCCTGCGCCGACGGTGGCATGGCGCTGCTTTGACGATCTCTATCCCATGCAAAGGGTGGAGTATTGCTGACCCATGGCCACGCGGAGCAAAGGGCAAGCCTCTTGCTCCACAAAGGGGGCGCAATTAAACTGCGCGTGTCTGCCGATAGGGCCGGAGCGATCTCCGGAGGGTTCGGCGACCGAATTTCTGTCCGCATGCGCGAATTTGCGGCTAAGCCGCTGCCCGGAGGGGGTAATGATGACGACTGCCGACTATGAACCGCCGCTCGTTCTGATCGTCGACGATGACGAAGACGTCCGCACTGCGATCAGTGAATTGATGCTGTCGGTCGGTATCGAGGCGACCTGCTTCGGTTCGACGCGCGAATTGCTCGAGTCTCCGCTGCTCGAACGCGCGGGGTGCCTGATCCTCGATGTACGCATGCCGGGATCGAGCGGGCTCGATCTGCAACATCATCTGGCGTCGATCGGCATGACGAAGCCGATCGTCTTTCTGACCGGCCACGGTGATATTCCGATGTCGGTGCAGGCTATGAAGGCAGGCGCCGTCGATTTCCTGACCAAGCCCGTGCGCGACCAGACTTTGCTCGATGCAGTGGTGGCCGGCGTCGAGCGCGATGTCGCCGAGCGCGCGAACGCCCGGATCGTCCAGCAACAGGTCGAACGCTTCGCGACGCTCACGCCGCGCGAAAGCCAAGTCATGCGCGAAGTGGCGCGCGGCCGGCTCAACAAGCAGATCGCCTACGACCTTGGTATTTCAGAGATCACAGTAAAGCTGCACCGCAGCAATGTGATGAAGAAGATGCAGGCGGCGACGGTCGGCGAACTGATCCGCGCGTGGGAAAAATTGCCCGCACAATTGCGCGAAACTGAGGGGGCCTAGACTTTGGTATGGTTACAAAGCCTTACAAGCTGCGCAACTATAGCGTCATTGGCCGCTTCGGTCGTGAGAAAAAGGGCCAAATCGCTTGCCCAAGACGCCTCTTGTTGCAGTTGTGGACGATGACGAAGCCATCCGTGAGGCGCTGTGCGATCTGATGATGGTCACCGGACTTGGCTGCAGCACGTTCGACAGTGCCCCGGCGTTCCTGAATGACAACGCACCAAAAGATTTCGATTGCCTCATCACCGACGTGCGAATGCCCGGAATGAGCGGGCTCGATTTGCTCGAACGGATGCGAGCAAGAGGTTCGGATTTGCCTGTCATCGTGCTGACCTCGGTCCTCGATTCCAGCGCCCGCGCAAAGGCGTTCGAACTGGGTGCGCAAGCCTGGCTGACCAAACCGGTCGCCGACGATGCCCTTCTCGATCAGCTGAAAGCAGCAATCGGAGCGGAGGATTGGCCGGGCGAGCCGGGGCATTGAGCCCGGCTTTGCCCGACGAACCGGCGGTACCGGTGCAGAGCGCTCCGCTCTACGTTGCGGCGAGGGCTTCCGAGCCGGATGTAGCCGATTTTGCCTCCGAAAGTGTGATCATTTTCGATATCGAAGGCGCGGTCCACTATTGGAATCCGGCATCCGAAGCGCTGTACGGCTGGCCCGCGCTCACGATGATCGGCCGCGGCATCGGCCATTTGTCGACGCGCAGCGAAAACGAACGCGAGCATTGGCGGATGCTGCTCCAGGAGGGGACGTGGCAGGGCGTGGTCAGCCGGCGCACCCCGTCGGGCATCCATATCGCCGTCGATATTCGCCAATATGTCCGTTTCGCTCAGGACGGGACGCCGCGCGACGTCATCGAATATGGCCGCCAGTCGCTGAGCGAGGGCGCCATAGAGGGGGCCGACTGGCATATTCCCGACCGGCTGATGGCGGCCAGCTGGGAAATTGACGTCTCCGCCTCCGCGCCGCTTATCGCTGCGATCGCACGGCAACGGAACGAGGTCGGTGTCGACAATGAGGCGCAGTTGAATGCGCGCTACACCGAATTGGTGAAAGCGGCGCGCATCGTCAATGTCAACGAACGGACGGTGCGCCTCGTCGGAGGCAATCGCGGGCGCGACCTGATGATCGGCCAGCCGGTCGCCGGCTTCTGGCCGCTCGAAAGCCGGGCGACGCTGGGCGAGCTGATCGTCGACGCGATGACCGGCGAGATCGAGGATGCGACCTATCGGCAACAAATGCCGTCGGACGGAATTTTGCGCGACCCGCTGGTGACGGTGTGGCGCACCGAAACGCCGGGGCGGATTTACGCCGCGGTCAACGGGACGGTCGACGACGACCGCTCCTATATTTATCTGCGTGCGAGCGAGGCGCGATACCGCAAGCTCGTCAACCATATGCCGATCGCGCTGTGGCAGGTCGATGCCAGCCATATGGGCCGAATATATAATGATATAAGGGCGATGGGGGTGACCGATTTTGCCGCCTATCTCGACGAACATCCCGACCTTGTCGAACTCGCCGCGACCACGGTGCGGGTGACCGACATCAACCGCGCCGCGATCCAAATGTTCGGCGGCAACAGCCCGCTCGATCTGATGCGGCCGGTCGGATATCTGTTCACCGTCAACCGCGCCGCACTCCGCAACGTGATGATCGGGCGCTTCAACGGGCAGGAAGGCCACGCGGAGGTGACGAAGGTTCAGACCTTCGACGGCCGGTTGCTCGACGTGCGCATGTCGGTCACCTACCCCAAGATACTCGCCGAACTCGATGTGACCATCTTCAGCTTCGAGGACGTCACCGAACGGCTGAGCATGGAGGCCGAGCTTCGCCAACTGCAGGCCGATTTTACCCACGCCGCGCGCATTTCGACGCTGGGCGAATTGACGACGTCGATCGCACACGAGATCAACCAGCCGCTCGCCGCGATCGTCACCAATGCCGAGACGAGCCTGCGCTGGCTGTCGCGCGACGACCCCAATGTCGAAAAGGTCAAGGCGCTGACCGCGCGCATCGCGGCAAGCGGGCGGCGCGCCAGCGACATCGTGCAGCATATCCGCGGCATGGCATCGAAACGGCAGCCCGAGCGCTCGGCGATCGATCTGAACGAGATTGTGCAGGAATCGCTGATTTTTATCCGCCACGAGATTGAGTCGCAGTCGATTGCGATCACCACGAATCTCGCCCGGGCGCTTCCTCACACCATGGGCGACCGCATCCAGTTGCAGCAGGTGGTCGTGAACCTGCTCATCAACAGCGTGCAGGCGGTCGAAGCGCAGGCCAAGGGCAAGCGCGAGATTTGCATCGGTACGCAATTGACCGAGGACGGCGCGCTTGCGTTCACCCTTCGCGATACCGGGCCGGGGATTCGGCCCGACGATATCGACCGTATTTTCGAAGGCTTCTTCACGACGAAAGAGGCGGGCATGGGGATCGGTCTCGCGATCTGTCAATCGATCATCGCCGAACATGGCGGATCGATCACCGCGTCCAACCATCCCGATGGCGGCGCGCAGTTCCGGTTCGTCATTCCTGTCGAATCGCCCGACGGATCGGCATAACTATCCGGCGCGGATAGCCGATAGTCGCGGTAACGGCCTATGCTTTGGTGTGGGGTTCGAGGCATGCTTTTGGAAAGCGATCATACTTTCATCTGATAGGCAGCGCGTCGACGTCCGGGCATGACTGGCTCAGCCAACTGCAAAAGGATGATGACATGTATCGTTCCATTCGTTCGGCGGCACTTGCCGCACTCCTCTTCTCGGGCACCGTCAGCGCGTACGCCGAGGAGGGCACTGCCAAGCCGACCGTGGTCTTGGTCCACGGCGCCTTCGCCGATTCCTCGGGCTGGAACGACGTGATCGCCCGTCTCGAAAGGGACGGCTATCCGGTGATCGCCGCCGCCAACCCGCTGCGCAGCGTCGCGGGCGATGCCGAAAGCGTCGCGTCTGTCGTCCGCTCGATTTCGGGCCGCGTCGTCCTTGTCGGCCACAGCTATGGCGGCGTCGTCATCACCGAAGCGGCGAAGGGCAACGCCAATGTGAAGGCGCTTGTCTACGTCGCCGGTTTCCTGCCCGACACGGGGGAATCGGCTCTCGCGCTGTCGGCGAAATTCCCCGGCAGCACGCTCGGCGACGCGCTGGCGCCGGTCAGCCTGCCAGGAGGCGGGACTGATCTCTATATCCAGCCCGCCAAGTTCCACTCGCAATTCGCGGCCGACGTGCCCGCAGCAAAAGCGACGCTCATGGCCGCGACGCAGCGCCCGGTAACACAGGGCGCGCTGACCGACGCATCGCAGGCCGCAACGTGGAAGAGCCTGCCGAGCTATGTCATCTACGGCGCCGAGGATCGCAACATCCCCTCCGCCACGATGAAGTTCATGGCCGACCGCGCGCACGCCCGCAAAACCGTTGCCGTCGCGAACGGTTCGCACGCGCTGATGGTTTCGCATCCCGCCGAGGTCGCCGAACTGATCGAGAGTGCCGCTTCGAACCGCTAAGCCGCGGAACGAACCGGCGCGCCGCGCGTCGATGAAGAGCCGCTCATCGTTGGACGACGATGGGCGGCCGATCGGAGAATGGCATGCAGGCGCTCGAAGGACTCGAACCCAAGCCGTCGCGTCAACGCCTCTGGGACCGGCACGCCAGCCCGATCTCGATCCTAATCCTCGGCGGACTATTGCTCGCGGCAGGCCTTGGCCTGACCGGCGGACAGCCGAGCCCGCCAATCATGGCCGACTTGGGCGATGCCCGCCTCGTCGTGAAAACACCGACGACGATCCGCAACGGCGAGTTTTTCGAAACCGACCTGACCCTTACCGCAGAGGCTCCGATGGCGGACGCGGTAATCGCGGTGAGCCCCGCGCTCTGGCATGACATGACCGTCAACACGATGATACCGGCGCCTGCGAAGGAGAGCTTCGAGGACGGCCATTTCCATTTCTCCTACGGCCCGCTCGCTGCCGGCGAGAGCGTCCACGTCAAGATCGACGGCCAGATCAATCCGCCGTTGTTCGCCGGCACCAAGGGCGAAATCGCGGTCTTTGACGGAAGCCGGCGCATCGGCACGATGCCGCTTCGCATCAAGGTTTTGCCCTGATGGATATCGTCCTTCGCGCCACGGTGATGTTCTTCATCCTGTTCCTGCTGATCCGCCTACTCGGCAAGCGCGAACTCGGCCAGATGACGCCGTTCGAATTCGTCGTGCTCGTCGTGCTCGGCGACCTGATCCAGCAGGGGGTGACGCACAACGACTTCAGCCTGACCGGCGCCACGCTCGCGATCTGTACTTTCGCCTTTTGGGCGCTGGTGCTGAGCTGGACCGCCTATCTGTTTCCGCGCGCCAAGGACCTGCTCGAAGGCGCGCCGCGCGTGATCGTCCGCGATGGCGAAGTCGTGACCGAAAATCTCCACCGCGACCGCCTGACGCGTGACGAGATTTTGTCCGAAATGCGGCTCGCCGGGATCGGCAGGATGTCCGATGTCGCGTGGGCGATCCTCGAGCCGCAGGGCAAGATGAGCTTCATCAAGAAGGATGGCCAAGCCTCACCGCAGCAGGACCAGGACGGTCCCGCCAGCTAATAGATTGGCGTAATCTGCATCTGTGGAAGCGGTCGCGGCGTTCCATCGCTGAGATCGGGGCCGAGATCGGCCCATTCCTCGCCGCGCGAAACCAGATCGGCATATAGTTTCTGCGACGCGCCCTGGGCTTCGGCCGAGCGGAACTTGTACGAAACCGCCGGCGGCGCTCCTGTGCGGACCATTGCAAGGGCATCCTCGTAAGCCGGGATCGGCGGCACCACCTTCGCGCTCGCCGCGATCCGGATCGTATAGCGCTGAAGGCCTGACGCAACGTTCCGCCACCGCACCCAATAATGATTGTCGAACGAGAATTGGTACAGGCGCTCGCCGGCGATCGTGCCTTTCAGCGAAATATTGTCCAAAATCTCCTGCGACATGTCGAGGTTCATGCCGCCCTCGACCTTGTCGAGCGCGACATGGACGATCCGGTCGCGCTGTCCCGGCGCGCGCGACTGCAACAGGTCGCGCCAATTCTGCATCGTGCTGATGATGCCGAAGACAAAGCCCGACACCTCGGCGAGCGCGAGCGGCCGCGCAATCGAGCTATAGCTGCGTTGCCATCCGCGATTATTATGGAGCGGCAGCCACACTGAGGCCTCGGCCTTGTCCTGCGCACTCGGGGGCTCGGGGCTCTCAACCGCCGGGCCGTCGTCGCTTTGCGGATAGACGAGGTTGATCGCAAAGGTCGGCCAGCGCGGTAAAGGCGCGTCGAACAGGTGGAGCGGAAAATTGCTCGAAACGCCGCCATCGGAAAACCAGCAGATGCGAAAGCCCTCGATCAGCGACAGCGGCGCCTCGCCGCCAGTGGCGAGGCTGTCGGTGCTCTGGCTCAGGGTGGTTTCCTTGGCATCCTCACCGTCGTCGAGTGCCTCGCCCTCGGTCTCGCCGCGCAGCGTTCGCCGCCCGATAGGTTCATGTAGCGGCACCGCGCTGATCAGCAGCGGAAAGCTCAGGCTCATCCGCATCGCTACCAGCACGGGCATTCGGCCCTTGGCCGGCAGGCGGTAGTAATCTTTGTCTCCGACGCGATCGGGCGAACCCGCCATCGCGACCATCGCATCGACGACCACTTTGGGAAACAGCAGATCGAATTCTTCGCGCAGGAACCAGAAGGAAGCGTCGGTAAAGGGCAGCGTTCGCGGCTCGTGATGCGACACGCCCGTCGTGATCATCTGGAGGGAGATCGCCGTTTCAGTTTTCGGTTCGCCCGGATAGCGTGCTGCAGCCCAGAGATCGTCGAACAGCAGTGGCTCTGAAAGCGCCTTGCCCGACAGCGATTGCAGGACCTCATGCAGCCATTCGGTGAGCCCCGGCTCGGCAGCGTCCTTTCGCACACTTAGCCCCGAACAAAGCCCGAGCAAATTGCGCCGCGTGACGCGCGCAACGCGCAATATCGCGGCAATCGCGGCGCCGAGATAGGCACAGATTGCCGCGGGCAACAGCACCGCGGCTACCCCGGACGCCCCCGCGAGCCAGTAACCGAGCGCGAGGAACAGGCCGAGCAGAAGCAGCGCCTCAAGCGGTGCGATCGCCACCACCGCCACCGCCGCCACCATGGCTTTGCGGAACACTCCCGCATTTCCCGCAAGCGTCACGATCAAACGATAGGCGTTTCGCCCGCCGCGCGCGGGCTGGAACAGGCCGAAGATGAACCCTTGCGACGACAGCTGCGCGGCGACGCGTTCGAGCCCCGCAAAGCCCAGCGTCGGGGGGCAGGGCGCGGTCGATCCCGATGCGACATGCTTCCGGTCGCCCAATGCCGCCGCTGCGGTCGCGGCCGCGGCGATCGCACCCGCCGAGGTTCCGCCGATATTCTTGAAGCGGAAGTCGCGCGCAAGCGCCAGGACGGCATTTGGATACACGATGCCGCTCGTGATGCCGCCCTTCATCACCAGGTCGCAATAGCGCGTTGCTGTTTGGCTCATATCATCGCTCTCCGATGTGAAGGCTTTTTCTTTTCTTATCCCGCCGCGCCGATCAAGTCGCTGCTCTTCTTCAGGAATAGGCCGATCCAGAGCACCGTATAACGCAATTGCTTATGCTGTGTTGGGGCTGTAATACGGGCATTGCGCATGAAATGGTTCCGTAAACCCGAAGGCCCCGATCCCACCCTCGCCGCGACGCCGGGTGGTCCGTTCGCCGATATTGCAACGCCTCCGACGCCGCCGGTTCCCGAAACGCGCCGCCGCAAATGGACGCGCCGCATTTCGCGCGGCTTTGCGATCTTCAGCGTGATCTTCATCCTGCTCGTCGGCTGGCTCGCGCTGACCGCTCCACTCTCGAAATCGCTCGAACCGATCGCGCCGCCGCAGATCACCTTGCTTGCGTCGGACGGCACCCCGATCGCACGCATCGGCGCGATCGTCGACACGCCGGTGAAGGCGGCGGATTTGCCAAAGCACGTAACCGGCGCCTTCCTCGCGATCGAGGATCGGCGCTTCTACACCCATTGGGGCGTCGACCCGCGCAGCATCGCGCGCGCCGTGTGGAGCAACGTCACCGGCGGACGCACGCAGGGCGGCAGCACGATCACCCAGCAGCTTGCGAAATTCACTTTCCTGACGCCCAAACGCACGCTCGGGCGAAAGGCGCGTGAGGCGCTGATCGCCTTCTGGCTCGAAGCGTGGCTCAGCAAGGACGAGATCCTCGAACGTTATCTCTCCAACGCGTATTTCGGCGACAATACCTATGGCCTCCGCGCGGCGTCGCTTCATTATTTCTATCGTCAGCCCGAGAAGCTGACCCCTGCGCAGGCGGCGATGCTCGCGGGGCTGGTGCAGGCGCCGTCGCGCCTCGCGCCGACCAAAAACCCCGACCTCGCCGAAAAGCGCATGAAGCTCGTGCTCGATGCGATGGTCGTGACGGGCTATCTCACCGAGCAGGAGCGAAAGGCGCTTCGAACCCCGCGCATCGACGTGCGCACGCGCAACACGCTGCCGACCGGGACCTATTTCGCCGATTGGGCGCTGCCCGAGGCGCGCAAATTGAGCGATGTAGGCTATTCGCGGCAGACGATCGCGACGACGCTCGACGCGCGGCTGCAGGGGATCGCGCGCCGCGTGACCGGACGCGCGGGACTGGGCAAGGCGCAGGTTGCGCTCGTCGCGATGCGCCCGAACGGCGAGGTTGTCGCGATGATCGGCGGCAAGGATTATGCGGCATCCCCCTTCAACCGCGCGACGCAGGCGCGGCGCCAGCCGGGCTCGACCTTCAAGCTCTTCGTCTATCTCGCCGCGCTGCGCGACGGCTGGGATCCCGACGACGTCATCGACAACAGCGCGATCGAGACGGGGGCGTATCGACCCAAAAATTCGGGCGGCGCCTATTCGAAATCGATTACGCTCGAAGACGCCTTCGCCTCGTCGAGCAATGTCGCCGCGGTCCGTCTGCTGCGCCAGGTCGGCGACGACAAGGTCATCGATGTCGCGCGCGACCTTGGCGTCACCGCGCCGATGGCCAAGGGCGACCCCAGCCTTGCGCTCGGCACGTCGAGCATGACCCTGCTCGAACTCACCGCCGCCTATGCCGCCGTTGCCGCGAACAGTTACCCGGTCGAGCCGCATGCGTTCGAGAGTGAGGAAAAGGGTTGGTTCGAAAATCTGATCTCGGGGCCGAGCAGCTTCGGGTCCGAGGAGCATGAGGAAATCGAGCAGATGCTGCGCGCTGCGGTCAATCGCGGCACCGGCCGCGCCGCGCGGCTGCCGCAGGCGAATTTTGGCAAGACCGGCACCAGCCAGGACAATCGCGATGCGTTGTTCGTCGGCTATGCCAACGGCCTCGTCGTCGGGGTGTGGATCGGCAATGACGACAATACGCCGCTGCAGGGGATTTCGGGCGGCGGGCTGCCGGCGCGTATCTGGCGCGACTTCATGACCGAGGCATCGGGCCGGAAGGCCGCGCCGCAGCCCAAGAAGGTGGTCGATCCGACGGGACCCGTCGAACCGCTCGATATTCCCGACATCGGCGACATCCCGATCGGCGACCGCACGCGCGTCGGGATCGAGGGCGGCGATGCGGTGATCACGACCGAAATCAACGGCAGCCGGATCGATCTGCGCCTGCCGATCCAGGATCGGGCGCCCGCGCCCGCCGTGCCCGAACCGCAACCGCCGCCGGGCAATTAGGCCTCGCGTCAACCGGCTAGTATCTCGAAAGCGCCCTCGGCCACCGTCTGCCCATTGATGATCAGCTCGACCCGATGCCGCCCCGGATGATGCCGGCGCGTGCTGAAATCGCGGATCGTCTGCGATATGCCAAGCGTGATGACGGCGCCGGCGGCCAGCTCAAAGGTCTTCAGCTTGAACACCTTCGGCGCGGTTTTGCCTCCAGCGCGCACGTAATGGATGCGATAATCGATGACCAACCGCTGCTCGTCGGGCGAATCCGATTCAAGGTCCGTCGCCATCGCGATCCGGTCGCCAAGGCGCACTACATCGGGCTCGATCGTGAAACGGCGAACTATAACCGCCGCGCCATGGCCGACGCCGATCAGCGCCAGCGCGGCGGGATCGCCCTTTTTGATCAGCGTGCGCAATGCGTGGCGGATAATCCAGACCGTATGCGCGTCGTCCTGCGACCATGTCGCGAGGCGGTTGAGCAACCAGTCGGGGCGATCCTTGGCGATATCGTTCAAATGGTTCGCGACCGATTTGCGGACATAAAGGCTGGGATCGGCCTTCAAAATCTCGAGGATCGGCGCTGCCAAGGTGGGATCGGCTTTCAGCGCGGGAACGCGCGCCGCCCAAGGCAATCGGGGGCGGCCCCCTTCGCTCGCGAGTCGACGGACATGCTCGTCATCGCTGCCCGCCCACCGGGTCATGATCGCCAGCGCGCGCGGCGTATCGGCGGCGAGGAACGGGCGGATCGCAAATTCGGCCGAACCAAAGCGCGTCAGATCGGCGAGCGCTTCCATCGACCGGTCGAAATCATCGAGCCCGTAGCGCGCGACATATTCGGTCACCGCCATCGCCTGGAACCCGTGCGTCAGCCGCGGCGCCATCGCCCGGATGATCGTCAGCGCCTCAGGATAGCCGCCGGGAAGCGCGCCATGGAGCGCGCCCGCGATATGGCGCACGCGCTCCATGATCGACAGCGCATCGAGCCCGTCCGAAGCGGCCGACACGAAGGCGGCGCGATCGAAACGCGGTGACGCCGCCGCGCCCGCATCGCCGATCGTTTCGAGCGCCCGCGGGCCCAATATGTCCTTGAGCAGGGGAGAAGTGTCGTCGGTCATCGCAGCGTCTTACCGCCGCTCGACCAGCCCGCCACCCAGCGCGACATAGAGCGTCACCAGATTGTCGACCTGCGCGCGGCGCGTCTCGATGAGCGTCTGTTCGGCGGCGAACAGATTGCGTTCGGCATCGAGCACTTCGAGATAGGTCGACACGCCTTCGCGATAGCGCTTGCGCGCAAGGTCGGCGATCCGGCGCTGCGCCAACGTGCCGCGTTCCTGCGCCTCGACCTGATCGGCGAGGTAGCGGCGCCCGGCGAGCGCGTCGGCGACTTCGCGAAACGCGCCCTGCACGGTGCGTTCATAGGTCGCGACGGCAATATTCTCGCGCGCCTCGGCGACGGTCAGATTGCCCTTGTTGCGCCCGAAATCGAAGATCGGCAGCGTGATCGACGGGCCAAAGCTCCACCCGAACCCATCGTTGCTGAACAGATTGTCGAGCGACCCCGACGCGAAGCCCAGATTGCCGGTCAGCGAGATCGTGGGGAAGAAAGCGGCACGCGCGGCGCCGACATTGGCGCGCGCGGCACGCAGTCGTTCCTCCGCCGCGAGCACGTCGGGACGCGCGACGAGCAGGTCCGACGGCAGTCCGGCGGTGAGCGTCGGCGACTGCCCTTGCGCGACGAGCGGCAATGGCGCGGGCAGGGGGCCCGCGACCGGGCCGCCGGTCAAGACGCTGAGGAAATTATCCGCCTGCGCCTTGCCGAGCTTCAGGCTCGCGAGCTGCGTCTCGGCCTGCGTCAGCAAGGTTTCCGACTGGCGATAGTCGAGCGCCGAGGTCACACCGGCGTCAAGGCGGCGCTTCGCGATGCGCAGCCCTTCCTTGCGGCTGGTTACCGTCGCTTCGGCCAGCTCGATCTGTTCCTCGGCGCCGCGCGACGCGAAATAGGTCGAGGCGACGTCGCGGACCAGCGCAAGGCGGAAGGCGCGTTCGGCCTGCTCGGTCGCGAGATATTGGCTGCGCGCGGCTTCGGACAGATTCTTGACCCGGCCCCAGAAATCGAGCTCGAACGAGGTCACGCCGACACCGACCGAATAGCGGTTGGTCGTGTCGGTGCCCGCGCCCGTCAACGACGGGCCGCGCGTGCGCGTCGCATCGGCGCTGGCGCCCACCGTCGGCAGGCGATCGGCGTCCTGGATCCGGTAGAGCCCGCGCGCCTCCTCGATCTGCGCAATCGCGACGGCGAGGTCGCGGTTGCGCGCGATCGCCTGCGTGATCAGCACCTCGAGCTGCGGGTCGGCAAAAAAGTCCTGCCAGCTGACCTCGGTCGCCCGCTGCCCGAGCGTGACATCGCCCGCGAACTCCGCCGGATAGGCGGGCGCCGTGGGCAGCGCCGGACGCTCGTGTTTCGGCGCCATATTGACGCATCCGGCAAGCGTCGTCGCGGCAAGCAGCGCGATCAGATTACGCATGATCGGGCTCCTCATGATGTCCTTTTTCGGCGGGTGCAGGCGGTCGTTTGCGGCTGATCCACTTGCGCACCGACAGGTAGAAGAGCGGGATAAAGAAGATGCCGAGCAATGTTGCGGCGATCATCCCACCCATCACGCCCGACCCGACCGCGATGCGGCTCGCGGCGCCGGCTCCGCTCGCGATGACGAGCGGCACCATGCCGAGGATGAAGGCAAGGCTGGTCATGATGATCGGCCGCAGGCGCAGCTTCACGGCTTCCATCACCGCGTCGAGCGTCGACTTGCCCTCGGCCTCCTGCTCGATCGCGAACTCGACGATCAGGATCGCGTTTTTCGCGGACAGGCCGATGATCGTGATCAGCCCGACGTTGAAATAAATGTCGGCGGAGAGGCCGCGGAACATCGAGAAGAGCACCGCGCCAAGCACGCCGAGCGGCACGACGAGCAACACCGCGACGGGGACCGCCCAGCTTTCGTACAACGCCGACAGCAGCAGGAAGACGACAACGAGCGACAGGCCGAGCAGGAGGCCGATTTGGCCCGCCGATTGCTTCTCCTCATACGAGATGCCCGTCCATTCGTACGAGAAGCCCGCGGGAAGCGCCTCTGCAAGCCGCTCCATTTCCGCCATTGCTTCGCCGGTCGACTGGCCGGGTGCGGGTTCGCCCGAAATCGTCATCGCGGGATAGCCGTTATAGCGCTGGAGCTGCGGTGCTTCGGCGGACCATTCGGCCGAGCTGAACGATCCGAAGGGCACCATGTCGCCGTTCGCGCTGCGGACGCGCAGTTCGAGCACGTCCTGCGGCGTCATGCGGCTCGCGGCGTCGGCCTGGAGCAGCACGCGCAGCACGCGGCCTTCGCGGGTGAAGTCGTTCGCGTACGCGCTGCCGAAGCTGATCGCGAGCGTCGCATTGACGTCACCGATCGACAGGCCGAGCGCGCGCGCTTGAATCCGGTCGATATCGACCTTCAGCACCGGCGCGTCCTCCTGTCCTTCGGGACGGACATTGGCGAGCAGCTTGCTCTGCATCGCGCCGCCCAGCATCTGGTTGCGCGCCGCGATCAGCGCTTCGCGATCATTGCCGCCGCGATCCTGCAGCTTGAAGGTAAAGCCGCTCGACGTCCCGAGTTCGGGGATCGACGGCGGGCTGAGTGAGAAGGCGAACGCCTCCTTGATGCCCATGAGTGTGCCCATCGCCTTGCCCGCGATCGCGTCGGCGCTGTCGCCTTCGCCCGTACGTTCGTCCCACGGCTTCAGCGGCGTGAACATGATCGCATTCGCCTGGCCCTGGCCAAAGAAGCTGAAGCCGTTGACCGAGACGACGTTGGCGACCTGCGGCTGTTCGGCGAAGAAGGCTTTGACCTGTTTCGTCGCTTCGTTGGTGCGCTGCGTCGTCGCGCCCGGGGGCGCCTGGATCACGGTGATCAGATAGCCCTGATCTTCCTGCGGCAAGAAGGATCCGGGCAGGCGGGTGAAGAGCAACGCAGTGATCGCAACCATCGCCACGAACACGCCGAGCCAGCGCAACGGCGCCGCGAGCATCTTGCCGACCCCACCCTGATAGCGGTCGGTCGTGCGGCCGAACCATGTGTTGAAGCGGCCGAACATGCGGTCGAAGAACGCCCCGATCCGGCCCTTGCGTTCGCTATTGTCATGCGGCTTCAGCAACGTCGCACAGAGGGCCGGCGTCAGCGTCAGCGCCAGCAGAGCCGAGAAGGCGATCGAGATGGCGAGCGTCATCGAGAACTGGCGATAGATGCCGCCGGTCGAACCGGGGAAGAAGGCCATCGGGATGAACACCGCGATCAGCACCAGCGTGATGCCGATGATCGCCGAAGTGATCTGGCTCATCGCCTTCACCGTCGCGTCATAGGGCGACAGATGTTCCTCGTTCATGATGCGCTCGACATTCTCGATCACGACGATCGCGTCATCGACGAGGATGCCGATCGCCAGCACCATGCCGAACAAGGTCAGCACGTTGATCGAGAAACCCGCCATCCACAGGCCGAGGCAAGCACCCGCTAGCGCGATCGGCACGACCACCGTCGGGATCACCGTTGCGCGCCAGTTCTGGAGGAACAGGAACATCACGAGGAAGACAAGCACCATCGCCTCGCCAAGCGTGATCACCACTTCCTCGATCGACAGGCTGATGAACGGCGTCGTGTCGTAAGGGATCGACCAGGTAATGTCGGGTGGGAAGCCCTTTGAAAGCTGGTCCATCTGGTCGCGAATGCCCTGCGCCGTCGACAGCGCATTGGCGCCGGGGGTCAGCTGGACCGCGAGGCCGGCCATCGGCTTGCCGTTGAGCTCGGACGAAAAGAGATAGCTTGCCGCGCCCAGTTCGACGCGCCCGACATCGCCCAGCGTCACCGCCGAACCGTCGGGGTTGGCGCGCAGGATGATGCTTTCGAATTGCTCGGGCTTGGTAAAGCGGCCCTGCGTCGTGATGACGGCGTTGAGCTGCGCCCCCTTGGCGATCGGCTGGTCGCCAAGCTGGCCGCCCGGCGTCTGGCTATTCTGTTCCTGCACTGCGCCCAGCGCTTCGGCCGCCGACAGGTTATAGGAGGCGAGCTTTTGCGGATCGAGCCAGATGCGCATCGCATATTCGGGCGCAAAGGCCTGGACGTTGCCGACACCGCCGACGCGGCGCAGCTCGTCGAGCACGCGCGTGTTCGCGAAATTATTGACCTCCATCGGATCGGTATCGCCGCTTTTCGAGGTGATCGCGACGATCAGCAGGAAGCCTGAGTTCGCCTCGGTCACCGAAATGCCTTGGCGGCGCACTTCTTCGGGCAGTCGCTGTTCGACGCGGCGCAGGCGGTTCTGCACCTCCAGCTGCGCATTATCGATGTCGGTCCCGGCCTCGAAGGTCAGCGTGATCGACGCGGTGCCGTTCGATTCGCTGGTCGAGGCCATGTAGAGGAAGCCCTCGACCCCGTTCAGCTCCTGCTCGATCACCTGTGTGACATTCTGCTCGAGCGTGCTCGCGTCGGCGCCCGGATAGGTGACGCCGATCGTCAGCGACGGCGGCGCGACCGACGGATATTGCTCCACGGGAAGCCCGCGCAGCGCGATGATCCCGGAAAGCAGGATGCCGATGGCGATGACCCAAGAAAAAATGGGCCGGTCGATGAAAAAGCGGGGGGTCATGTCAGATCAACGCTTGGCCGGGGGTGTCGAGGCCGTGCCCTTGGGCGCAGCGACCCGCACCGGCTGGCCGGGCTGCACCTTTTGCAGCCCGTCGACGATCACCCGGTCGCCGGGTTTCAGTCCGTCGAGGACCGCCCATTGGCCGGCGACCATCGTGCCGAGCTTCACCGGGCGCGGCGTCGCGATATTCTTGGCATCGAGCACCATCACGCTCGCATTGTCGGCGGCGAGCTTGACTGCGCGCTGCGGGATCAGGACGCCGTCCGACCGATTGCCCGCGAAGATGCGGGCGCGGACGAACTGGCCGGGCAACAGCGCCGAGTTCGGGTTCGGGAATTCGGCGCGTAGCGCGGCCGTTCCCGTCGCCTCGTCGATCGACAAGTCGAGGAAGTCGAGATGGCCGACGACGGGGAAGGCGGTGCCGTCCTCAAGGATCAGCTGCACCTCGACGCGGTCGAATTGGGGCACATTCACCTTGCCCGACCCCATTTCGCGGCGGTTCGCGAGCAGGTCCGAACTCGACTGGCCGAAATTGACATAGACGCGGTCGATCTGTTCGATCGTCGTCAGCAGCGTGCCTTGCCCCGCGCTGACCAGCGCGCCTTCGGTGACTTCGGCGCGGCGCGCGCGGCCCGAGATCGGCGCGGTGACCGACGCATAGCCGAGGTTCAAGCGCGCCGATTCCAGATTGGCCTGCGCCTGCTGCACATCGGCTTCGGCAGTGCGCTGTGCGGCGACCGCGGCGTCATATTCCTGTTTGCCGATCGCCTGGTCGGCGAGCAGCGGCTGATAGCGTCCGACGACCTGCCGCGCGTTCGCAGCGGTCGCCTGCGCGCGGGCCAGCTGCGCGCGAGCAGCGTTGGCGGTCGCGGTCAACTCGCGCGGATCGATCCGGAACAGCGGCGTCCCGGCACGGACATAGCTGCCCTCGTTGAACAGGCGGCGCTCGACGATGCCGTTGACCCGCGCACGGACTTCAGAGGTGCGAAACGCCTGCACGCGGCCAGGCAATTCGATCACATTCGGTACTGCCTGCGTGCGGATCGTGACGATATTGACCTCGGGCGGCGGCGGCGCGGGGGGCGCTTCCGACGAGCATGAAGCCAGCACCAGAGCCAGCGCGGCGCCGGCGGCGCAGCCTAGAGGACGAAAGCGACTCATATGGACCCCTGAAAAATCGCAGTTGTGCGGGAGTTGTATATACGCAAAAGCTTGCGCTCAGGCGCCGTGTAATTTAAATTACAGAAAAGGGCAAGGGAAGAGGGCTGCAAAATGACGACGTCGGAATCGGATTTATGTCAGATAGATAGGCTGTCGCCGCGCGAGCGGCGGCAAAGCGCCATTCTCGACGCGGCGGAGTCGTTGTTTCTCGAGCAAGGGTATGAGCGCACCAGCTTGGCCGAAATCGTCAAGCGCTCGGGCGGCTCGCTTGCGACGCTTTATGAGCTGTTCGGCAACAAGCAGGGGCTGCTCCACGCGATCGCGACACGCTGGTGCGACGAAGCCATGCTGCGCTCGCTCGACGGCGATGCCACGGGCGAATTGTCGAGCGTCGAAACGCTGAAAGCCTATGCGCATCGCCAGAGCGAGCTCATGGAATCGCCGCGTGCCGTCGCGTTGATGCGCATGCTGATCTCCGAAAGCCTCCGTGATCGCGAATTTGCGTTGCAGATATATCGCGATCTTCATGTGCCCGCGCTCGATGAATTGGTCGAATTATTTGCCGAATGGGCGGCGACGGGACGGGCCGAGATCGACGATCCGAAAGCCGCCGCGCGGCTGTTCTTCGACATCGTTGTCGGCGATTCGATGCTGAACACGCTGATGGGGGTCGAGGAGGAATGGCTGGACCGCGACCAGATCGACTGGCGGCTTCAGCCCTTCCTGTCGCATTTCAAGATCCGGTAGGTGGACGCGCTGACTGGCCGCGATTGTTGACATGACTGTCAATAACTGAAAACGTGACGCTTCCTGTTTCGGGAGCGTCGCATCTTGGCCAGTACCGCCCTGCCATCGGCCGCCCCGGCCGACGAAGCTCCCGAGCTGCGCCCGCGTACGGTCGCCGCCTATGCCGCGACCGCGGGGCCGACCGCGATGCTGGCGCTGCCGTTCAGCGTTTATCTGCCGCCCTATATCGCCGAGGGCGGGGCGATTTCGGTCGCGCTCGTTGGGCTGCTCTTTTCGCTGACCACCGTGTGGGATGGTATCGTCGACCCGCTGATCGGGACGATGATCGACCGCTTTCGCCCGGGAATGGGGGCGCACCGCCGCTGGATGCTAGGGGCGCTGGTGCCGCTG
>Ga0209676_1000235_pt1 | contig 119060 bp, 104 predicted proteins | sample AraplaCvi_mLB_r2_FD_184282 | JGI IMG/M metagenome (GOLD analysis project Ga0209676, IMG submission 184282) | Arabidopsis root microbial communities from North Carolina, USA - plate scrape MF_Cvi_mLB_r2 (SPAdes) (version 2) | ecosystem: Host-associated > Plants > Roots > Endosphere | place...
GACTTCCGCCACCTTGGATTTCTTGACCAGGCCCGCCTTGAGCAGTTGTTCCTGGAGCGGGTTCGCCTTCGCCATGTCGCTGTTTTCTGCAGGGGATCGGGCCCATGATACCCGCCGGACCCGAGACTTTCCCTGTTGATGGACCCGCTCAGATACCTCGTCGGCTATCCCGACCACCTGTTGGCCCGGGTGCGCGACCTGATCGAACAGGGGCGGCTGGGCACGATGCTGTCGGAGAAGTACGACCAGCCCAACACCGTCCGCAACGACGGCCAGCTGTACGACTACGTGCAGTCGCTCAAGGAGCGCCACATGCGCAAGTCCGTGCCGCTGGGGAAGGTGCTGTACGACAGCAAGCTGCAGGTGATGAAGCATGCGCTGGGTACGCATACGGCTATTTCGCGCGTGCATGGCGGGAAGCTGAAGGCCAGCCGCGAAATCCGCATCGCCACCGTGTTCCGCGACGCCCCGGCGGATTTCCTGAAGATGATCGTGGTGCACGAGCTGGCCCACATGCGGGAAGCCGAGCACAACAAGGCGTTCTACCAGCTGTGCACGCACATGGAACAGAACTACCACCAACTGGAATTCGACCTGCGGCTGTACCTGACGCATCTGGAACTTTCGCAGCGTTGAGCGGCCGGCCAAGTCACAGGAGCAGCAACCCGATGGCCAAGTACCTGATTTCGTTTCCCAGCCAGGCGATGGTCGTGCCCGAGGGCGAATGGGACGCGGTGGTCCACGACTCGCACGCGGTAATCGAGGAAGCGAAAGTCGCCGGCGTCTACGTTTTCGGCGGCGGCATCGACGAAAGCGTGCCGCCCGCGCTGGTGTCGGCGGACGGCACGGCCGCTGCCGGAGGCTATCCGTGGGCGCCTTCGCTCAACGGCGGTTTCACCGTGCTTGAACTGCCTTCGCGCGAGGACGCCATCGCATGGGCCGCGCGCATCGCCAGGGCGTGCCGCTGCGACCAGGAGCTGCGCGTGTTCGGGTTCGATCCCCAGTCCTGAGTCCGGGCGCGGCAGCCGCGCGTCACTGCGGATGGGCCGCCTCGCAGATGCGCTGGATGACATTGCTGCCTATGCGTGCTTCGTCTTCGTCGGCCGGGGCGAATTCGGTAATGGTCAGGCCGACCAGATCGGCCTGCCGTGCGATGCGGCTCACCAGCGCCAACGCATCATCGAGGCGCACATCGCCTTCGGGATAGGCGACGTACGGGAACTCGCGCGGATCGAGCGCGTCCAGGTCGAAATGGATGTGCACCGGCCCCGTGACGACGGCCTGCGGATCCAGGCGTTGCAGGTCCAGGTCGCGTTGCAGTTGCCAATCGCCTTCGTCGCCGACCCGGATCCCGAAGTAGTGGAAGCGGGCGGGTTCGATCGGCTCATGAAGGAACGGACGCATCGGTTCGGGTGCGCGGCCGAGGATCGAGGCCACCGGCATGCCGTGGAAGTTGCCGCTGGGCGAGGTCTCCGGCGTGTTGGCGTCCAGGTGGGCATCGATCCAGATCACCTGCAACTGCGGATGGGCGCGCTTGAGATGGTCGATCACCGCCACGTCCACGGCGCAGTCGCCGCCGGCGGTCAGCACGCGCCGGGCACGCGAGTTCGCGAGGACATCCTGCGCACTGCGGAACTGCTGGAAGATCGCGTCCCACCGGTGGACGCCATGGAGCGGTTCGTCGCCACCCACGGCGAGCGGCACGCGCAGTTGCGGCGCGTAACCACCGCATACCGCCGCCGTCGCCGCGGCCCCGCGGGGCAGGTTCACGTGCCGGCCCGATCCCTGCCATTGTGGATAGGAGAGGCTGAGGTCGAACGGCATGGGGCTGCACTCCTTTTCCGGTGCACCACCGAGGGTGGCCTCCGGCTTCATCCCGGGATGCGGAAGGTGCAGGGTATACCCCCGCGACCGGGTGCGTGTACGCAGCAATTCCGGTGATGCCGGCCGCTACAGCTCGACGTCGTCGATGCTAACGATGCGGTCCAGTCGGATGACGGCACCGTCGTCCAGTCGCATGTATTCCACGCCGCTGGTTGCGTAAAGATCGAGGATCCGCGCGTGGACGAGGCTCGTTTGCCCGTCCTGCGCGCGATACCGGATAGCGGCGACCCGCCGGCGGACCGCCGTGGCTTCCAGAACGTCATGGAACTCGCAATCGATCGGGGCATAGGCCTTCGGCATCGCAATCTCCTTTCCAGGCGCTGGCCGGGCGCATTCCCGGCCAGCGATGGGCGCGTTGCATCAGCGCAGTTTGACGCCCGGGAAGTCGACCGGAACCGCAAACGCCACGTTGACGTAGTTGGTGAACAGGTTCAGCGCCACGTGCGCGAGGATCTCGACGATCTCTTCATCATTGAAGCCGGCTTCACGCAGCTGCGCGAGGTCGGAATCGTCGATCTGGCCGCGACCTTCGACCACGCGCAGGACGAAGCGCAACGCGGCGGCCGTCTTCGGGTCCTGCGACTGACCGCCCTGCGCGGCGCTCATCTCCTCGCTGCTGGCGCCGGCCTTCCGGCCCAGCGCGGTATGCGCGGCGAGGCAGTACTCGCACGCGTTGCGGTTGGCGATCGCCACGGCGATCTGTTCGCCGAGCTTCGCGGGAATGACACCGCCGCCCAGCGCACCGAAGGAGCCCCACATGCTCTTGAGGGCGGCGGTGGAATTGGCGACGGCGCGGAACATGTTCGGCGTGGCGCCGAACGCGGAGTGGATCTGGCCAAGCAGCGCCTGGCGTTCGCCGGAGGTGTCGTTGGCATTGACGAGGGGGATGCGGGACATGAGCGGGGTTCCTGGTTGATGACCGTCCGGGATGGCCGGTTGAGGGGCATACTAGGGGCCCGTTTGAGACGATTGGTGTCGATATGTCGCCAATAGATGGCGATTCGTCCAACGCACTTCCAGCGCCCGCGGAGCCCGGGAGCGCCCCGATCGACCGGCTCACGCCGGTGCTCGAACGCTTCCGCGTGCAGGCATCGCTGTTCCATTCCGGCCCGCTGTGCGGCCACCAGGTCTTCGATGCGAAGCCGGGGCGAGGCTTCCTGCATGTGCTGCGCAGAGGCGAGATGGACATGCTGCACGGGCAGGGGCCGCACATGGCGCGCACGCATCTGGCCGAGCCGACGCTGCTGTTGTTCCCGCGAGCGGTGCACCACGAATTCATCAACCCGCCGGTGGACGGTTCCGACTTCACCTGCGCGACGCTGGATTTCGACGGCGGCGCGCGCAACCCGATCGTGCAGTCGCTCCCGGACCTGATCGCATTGCCGCTGGAGAGAATCGAAGGACTAGGCGCAACGCTGGACCTGCTGTTCGCCGAATCCGGTCAGGTGCGGTGCGGTTCCCGGTTGCTGGCCAACCGGTTGTTCGAAGTGGTGCTGATCCAGCTGCTGCGGTGGATCATCGACCATCCCGAACAAGCGCACGTATCGCAGGGAATGATGATGGGGTTGTCGGATCCGAAGCTTGCGAAGGCGCTCATCGCCGTCCACGAAGCGCCGGATGCGGACTGGACGCTCGAACGCATGGCCTCGCGTGCCGGTATGTCGCGAAGCGCATTCGCCGCCGCCTTCAAGACCGCCACCGGAACGACGCCCGCCGCGTACTCGCTGGACTGGAAGCTCAATGTCGCCACCTCGCTGCTGCGCACGGGGCGGTCGGTGAAGCAGGTCGCGCTGGACCTGGGGTTCGCCGATGCGCCCTCGCTGTCGCGCGCGTTCCGCCGGAGGACGGGGTCATCGCCACGCGAGTGGCTGAGCCTGCACCAGGGGGCGGCGGGGTAGGGGCTATTCCAGCTTCTTCCACACCGACACCGGAATCGCGCCGTCCGGACGCGGCGGCACGCGGTAGGTCAGCACGCCGTCGGCCAGGGTGTAGTCGCGCTGCTGGCTCGCCCCCTCCCAGTTCGGGAACGAGGCGCCTTCGATCCGGAAAGTGAGGGTGTGGCGCTGCGCGTCGACGACGACCGTTCCGTAATGCGTGCTGGAACCCAGCACCGCCGATTCGTACTCATCGGCGCTGCCGTGCGCCTTGTCGTTCGACGAAAAACGCACGCGCTCGGACTTGAATATCTGCAGGCTGTAGCGGCCCTGCGAATCGACGATCAGGCGCCCCGAGGGCGATGCGCCGTAGTCGGCGACACGTTCGCCGCCGGGCAGGAGTTTGTCCGCCGCCACGAGCGTCCAGGTGCCTCGCAGGGGCGAATCGTTGGTGGCTGAAGTCGCATCGCGCGCGGCCAGGCCGGCGAGCATCGCGAAGGTGATGCCGAGGATCGTTTTCATGTCGGGCGTTCCGGTTGGAATGCCACGACGGTACGCTTCACCGGTCATTACTGGAATGCATCTATGATGATATCTGTCATTGCCGAAACGAATCATCGAAGATGAAGCTCCTCGACATAAGCGCCGTCCAGGCATTCGTCATCGCCGCGGAACTGCGCAGCTTCACCCGTGCGGCGGACGTGCTGGGGACCACGCAGTCCGCCGTCAGCATCAAGCTGGGCAAGCTGGAGAAACAGCTGGGCCGAAGGCTCATGGAGCGCTCGCCCCGGCACGTCCGGCTTTCCACCGAAGGGCTGGCGTTCCTGGAGGCGGCGCGCGATCTGGTGTCGGCGCACGACCGCGCCGCCGCGTCGTTCGAGATCGAAGAACGCCGGCTGGCGGTAGGCGTGAACCACGCACTGATCGGCAGCGAACTGCCCTCGCTGCTGCGCCGGATCAACGCGCACGACCCCGGCCTGCGCGTGGAAATGCGCGTGGGCTCGACGCGTGAGCTGATGACGCTGTACGAGCAGGACGAACTCGATGCGGCCTGGGTGCTGCGGCCCGACGATGGCCGCAAGCGCGGCAAGGCGGTGTACGCCGAACCGTTCTCCTGGGTGGCGGCGCCCGGGTGGCAGCCCGCGCAAGGTCAGCCGCTGCCGCTGGCGACGCAGGGCGTGACCTGTCGCATCCGCGGCGCGGCGACGGCGGCCCTGGACAAGGCCGGGATCGCGTGGACGGAGGTCTTCGTCGGCAAAGGCGCCGCGACCCTCGGGGCCGCGGCCGCCGCGGGCATGGCCATTGCCGTGATGGCGAGCCGCACCGCGCCGTCGGGCACGGTCGATGTCGGCGATGCGTTGCGCCTGCCGCCGATCCCCGCGCAGGACGTGATGCTCTACAGCAGCCTCAACGACCGGCGTTCGCGCGAGGCCCTGCGCCTGATGTCGCTGGCGTTCCAGCAGGCGCGTTGAGCCGGCGCGCTACGGCCCGTCGCCGAGCGGGCGATCGCTCGAGAAACTGCGTTCGACACCGCTGAGCGGATCGATGAACGCAAGCCGCCTGGCCAGCAGCTGCAGCGGTGCGGAGTAATCGCCCGTTGCGCGCTGGATCAGCGCCGGATAGACGCCGTCGTTGACGATCGGCGCGCCAAGCGCCGCCATGTGCACGCGCAGCTGATGCTTGCGACCGGTGATCGGGCTCAGTGCGTAGCGCCAGTGCCGGTCGCCGCGCGCGAGGACATCGATGCGGGTCTGGCTGTTCGCCGCGCCATCTGTTTCCTGCATGCGGAAGAATGGCTCGCCCGGGACGATGCGGCTGGAACGCACGCATGGGAACTCGATGCCGGGCAACGCGGGTGCGATGGCCTCGTAGGACTTGTCGATGCATCGTTGCGGAAACAGCGCCTGGTAGCGCGCGCGACTGGCGGGGTTTGTCGAGAACAACACCAGTCCGGCGGTTTCGCGATCGATCCGGTGCAGCGGCACCAGCGCGGGGTTTCCGGTGCGGCGGATCAGTCGCCCCAGCAGGGTTTCATGGACATGCGCGCCGGCCGGCGTGACCGGCAGGAAGTGCGGCTTGTCCGCGACCAGCAGGTCGTCGTCGACATGCAGGATGAATTCCTCGAACGGGATCGGCGCCTCGTGCGGAACTTCGCGGTAGTAGTGCACTTCCAGCCCGACGCGGTATGGCGTGTCGGGCGAAACCGGCGTCCCGGCGCCATCCACGACGCGCCCGCATGCCATGCGCTCAAGCCATTGCGCGTGGGGGACCGACGGGAACCGTTCGCACAGGCAGTCCAGCACCGTCGACCACGCCCCGGGCGGCAATTGCAGCGTGCTGGCGGGCAGGCCGTCGATGTGGGGAGGGCGTTTGCGCATGCGGGCAGTGTGTCATCGGGTGGGGCCGACGTCTGCCGATTCGATGCTAAGGTCCGCTTCCACGCCTCGTTGCGCTTTCGGGGACGTCGCAAACCAGAACGCTTCCGTCATGGCGCTTCGCACGGCGCGGCGCGTACGGTACCTGTTTCACCCAACGGATGGCGATGGAGGCTACGTGGCAGTCGAGGTAGGCATATACCGGGCGCAGGCCGGCGACGAACACGCCTTGTCGCTGGTCGGCCAGGCGACGTTCCTGGAGACGTTCTCGGGCGTGCTCGACGGCGCCGCCATCACCGAACACTGCCGCAGGGCGCATTCGCCGTCGCAGTACCTGCACTGGCTGGGCGATGCACGCTCTGCGGTGTGGCTCGCCGGCGCGGTACCGGGGGATGCGCCGGTGGGCTATCTGGTCGTCACCACGCCCGATCTGCCCGGTGCCGACGCGGCACGCGACCTGGAGTTGAAGCGCATCTACCTGCTGGGGCGCTACCAGGGCGGTGGCCTGGGCAAGCGGCTGCTGGGGCAGGCGATCGAGCACGCCCGGTCCGTCGGAGCGCCCCGCCTGCTGCTGGGCGTCTATGCCGGGAACCCGTCGGCCATCGCCTTCTATACGAAGCAGGGGTTCACCCATCTCGCGGATCGCCAGTTCGTGGTGGGTGGAACCGCCTACGACGATCACGTGATGAGCCTGGGTCTTGGCTGAGCCACATCGGCGCATTCCGTCTCACCTTCCGAGAACACCCGGTGCTCTAGTTGCCGTCTCGCCACCCGGCCTCGCTCGCACCACGACCGGTTCACCATGATTGCTTCCAACGTCGATCCCGCCCTCATCCTCGCCTGGCAGGTGGCACATTCCATTGCGCGAGGCGCACCGGCGCCCGTCCACGACCGGGAGGGCTACCGGGTCGATACGGCTACGGAAAAGGAAGTGAAGCGATGGGTGTTCCCCCGGCTCTGCGATGGCGTGCGGGCCATCGGACGCGAGATCGCCTCTCCACGCCATTACGTAAAGGTGTGCGTTTCCGATGAAGCGCTGCGAAGCGCGTTGCCGGCTCGCTGGCAGATCCAGCCTCCGGGCTTCTTCATGGCCACCGCCGTGGCTAGCCGCGATGTGACGCCACTGCCGGACGGTTACCGCATGGAACTCGACCACGCAGGGCCGGTGACGCGGGCCCGCGTCATCGCGCCGGACGGTGAGGTCGCCGCCAGCGGGTGCGCCGCGGAAACGGCCGAGGTCTTCATCTACGATCGCATCGAAACTGCGCCGGACCACAGGCGAAAGGGACTGGGCATTGCCGTGATGAGCGCCCTTGGAACCGCAAGGAGATCCACTGCGGCCCGGCAGCTTCTGTCCGCGACCGAAGACGGCCGCATGCTGTACGAGAAGCTGGGCTGGACCGTGCTCGCCCCGTTGGCCACGGCGGTCATTGCGCAGGTTTGACGCCGTACACTTGTTCGAGAGGACGAGGCAGTCGTCACTGCCCATGCCCGTACAGATGACAGGTCGCACGATGCGCCGCTTCCCATACTTCCGTGCGATCCACGAACGTTCTTCCGCCGTCGCGGGTGATGAGCGGCGCGCATGAGTCCGTCGACGAAGACCATCGTCCTGCTGCCCGGCTTCATGCTGGACGACGCGCTGTGGGACGACTTCGTTCCGCATCTTCCACACGATTGGCGCGTCCAGCGCATCGCGCTTCCCCGTGGCCGCACCGTGGATGAAGTCGCCCGGGCCGTGGCGGATCGACTCACCGGCCCGGCCGTGGTTCTGGGGTTCTCGATGGGCGGCTATGTCGCCCGCGCGCTCGCGGTGGCGTATCCGCAATTGGTCGACGCACTGATGCTGGTCGCAACCTCGGCGCGGGGCGAGCGTCCGGCCGCACCGTTTCCGGCCGCAGCGGGGGCATTCGCCGGCCTCAGCCGGCGGGCGATTCAAAGCTCTCTGGGGCGCGAGCATGCAAACGACCCGGCGCTGATCGATCGCGTGCGCGCGATGAGCGTGCGCCTGGGTGCTGACGCGTTCGCCTGGCAATCCGCGCTGGATCGAACCGACGTTCCCCTGAAGGAAATCGCGTGCCCCGCGCTGGTCGTGGCTGCCAGCGAAGACCAGCTGCGTTCGATGGAGGAAGCGCGCGAGCTTGCCGACGCCATACCCGGAGCGCAACTGGAGATCATCGAAGGGACAGGGCACCTGATACCGCTGGAAGCGCCCGGATCGCTGGCCGACGTGATCGTCGGCTGGCTGCGTGCGCAGGAGCAATAGCCGTCACGGCACCTGGCGTCCCCGCACACCGACGCCATGCTCGTACACCAGCTTTCCGCCCATCCTTCCTGCAACACACAGGACGACGAAGCCGGCCACGCTCAGTGCCGTGCCCCATGCGCCGGGCCGGGTCGCGCCCGGACGCGGATGTGCCGTCGTGCATCGCGCCGCAATCGAAGGTGATGCTGCGTTGCAGAAGAACGTGGCTTGGAGGCCTGGTGGGCCCGGGGCGATTCCAGCGCGCACTTCAACAGCACGATCCACGCGCAAGTGGATCTCTTCGTCGAGGGCTCGCGGCGATCAATCAGGCTGTGTCAGCGGAGTCCGCGCCCTGTCATCGTCCACCTGTTCGGCGCGAATCAGGCTGGCGAATGCTTCCAGGTGCGCCACCAGCCCGGTGACGGGCGGCGGCTGGGCGGGCTGTCCGATGTGTGCCAGGAGCGTTGCAGGGGCGACAGGCCCGTGCTGCCCCAGGAACGTCGCGCAGACATACGCCGTTGCCTGCGTGCGTCCGGCACGTTCGAACACCTGCCGGATATAGAAGGTCTTGTCGTCCCACCACAGGACTTTCGTGCGCAGGCGATATCGCTGGAACAGGCGAAGCGGATGACGGAAGCGTATGGCGGCGACGGTGGCCATCGGCGCCAGGCGGTGTCGCAGCAGTATCGAACCGAATCCGTTCCTCAGCGCAAGATCCATCCGGCCAAGATCCGCGATCGCTACGTAGCGGTCATCTGTGAGTTTGGATACGTCGACGTCGTTAGGCAGTACCGTGAACGGCACGACCGATTCGTCCAGTACGCGAAGGCGCGCGCACCAGAGCGACCTGAGCAATACCCAGAGCAGGCGGAGCCGGAGCCTCATGCTGACCTCCGCGGTGGGGCATTGTGTTTGAACGCATACGCGCGGCGCCTCCGGCCGGCGCTACGTCACCTTCCGCACTTCGGTGGAGGCAGGCAGTAGCGTGGCACCGTCCTTGCCTTGGGGTGCCATGCGCGGAACCGGCTTCCGCGTGCGCTTGTCGATCAGCACCGAATGGCGTTCGCCGCGCTCGAACAGGTGCAGTTCACCCCACTGCCGCAGCGCGACCACGACGGGAAAGAGGCTTTCCCCTTGGGCCGTCAGCACGTACTCCTGATACGCCGTCCCATCCGAGGCATCGCGCATCTCCAGGATGCCCGCATCCACCAGCTTGCGTAACCGGTCGGTGAGGATGTTCCGCGCGACGCCCAGACTCCGCTGGATGTCACCGAAGCGGCGTATGCCATCAAAGGCGTCGCGAACGATGAGAAGCGACCAGCGGTCGCCGATCAGGTCGACGGAGCGGGCAACAGGACAAGGTTCGTCATTCATGTTCTTGCGGGGCATCACGGAACCTCCTGGTCGTTCGACTGCGACAAGCGTGGTTGCATTTTAAAACCACATCGTGCAGCATTCAATCGGTTGCATTTTACAACTACGAAGAGACCGGGCGGCGTCATGAGTGTTTCGCTTGAACCGCTTCCCCCGAACCGGGGCGAAGCGCTGGATCGACCCGTGAACACGCCCCGCGGCCTGGCATGGCTCTTCGCCATCGCCAGCGGCTCAAGCGTGGCGAATGTCTATTACGCGCAACCATTGCTGGATGCGCTGGCTCGCGACTTCGGGATCAGCCACGCGGCAGTCGGCGGTGTGATCACGGCCACGCAGGTCGGCTGTGCGGTGTCGTTGTTGTTTCTGGTGCCGTTGGGCGATCTGGTAGGGCGCCGCCGTCTGATGACGGTGCAGATGCTCGCCCTGGTGGTTGCGCTGGCCTCGGTGGGTCTGGTGCGGTCGACGTCGATGCTGCTGGCGGGGATGCTCGCCGTGGGCCTGCTGGGCACGGCCATGACGCAGGGGTTGATCGCCTACGCAGCCAGTGTGGCCGCGCCTCACGAACGAGGTCGGGTCGTCGGCATGGCGCAAAGCGGCGTGTTCATCGGGCTGCTGCTGGCCAGGGTGTTCGCCGGTGGCGTCAGTGACCTCGCCGGCTGGCGCGCCGTCTACCTGTGCGCTGCGGCGCTGATGCTGGCAATCGCGCTGGTGCTGTGGCGGCGCTTGCCCACGGAGTCCCACACGGCGAGTACGACGAGCTACCCGCGTTTGATCGCATCGATGTTCACGCTGCTGCGCGCGGAGCGCACATTGCAGGTGCGCGGTGTGCTGGCAATGCTGATGTTCGCCGGACTCAACATCTTCTGGAGCGCGCTCGTGCTCCCATTGAGCGTGCAGCCCTATGGTTTCTCGCACACCGCCATCGGCGCCTTCGGCCTGGTCGGCGTAGTCGGTGCGCTGGGCGCCGCGCGCGCCGGCCAGTGGGCCGACCGGGGCCATGGCCAGCGGACCAGTGCACTGGCACTGGTGATGCTGTTGCTGGCATGGGGGCCGCTGTCGCTGATGCAGTGGTCACTCGGCGCGCTGGTCGTCGGCATCGTGCTGCTCGACCTTGGTGCCCAGGCGCTGCACGTCACCAGCCAGAGCATGATCCTTCGCGGCCGGCCCGATGCGCACAGCCGGTTGCTCGGGCTGTACATGCTGTTCTATGCGATCGGCAGCGGACTGGGCGCGATCGGTGCAACGCAAACGTATGCCCATGCCGGCTGGAAGGGTGTATGCCTGCTGGGCGCAATGGTGAGCATGTTGGCGCTGATCTTCTGGTGGACGACTTGTGGGGCAGCGGTCCGGACCGCGAGCAGGGAGTGCGGTCAGCAGTGCTAGTGTCCGCTTTCTGTGATTCGTGGGACCCGCAGCAGCGTCTGCTCATCGGGGTTCGAGTATGAGGGACGGATTGCCGTGATCGACACTACCTTCACAAGTGCGCTGACACCGCTTGAGCTTGATCTGCTCGATCGCTTCCATTTTCGATACAAATAAATGGGATTCCCTTCGCCCGGGTGAAGTTTCGACAAAGTTCGAACCATGCGTTCCTCTCGGAACGATGGTCAGGACTTCGTGGCGCCGCTGCCTTGCCCTCAGCGTCATCCGACAACCACACGCAGATACGAGCTCATGGCCTGTCTCGTACGGCTGCCCTTGGCAGTTTCCGGGCCAGGTTGCAGAGCAGGGCGACCGCTTCCGAGCCGATATCGCCGGCGTTGCAATGGCCGGGCGGTGCCATTGTTCGCTTTCTGTTCACCTGTGGTGTGGACAGTAGCCGCGGGCAAGTTGTGATGGTCGAGCGAATGCGATGGGTTTTCGCGGCGACGGACGGCTCAAACCTCAACTCCTACGAGCCGTCACATCTTCACAATCCATCCACGTGTTACAACGTCATCATGTTGCGGCAAAAACGGCCGCTTTATGTCCGAGATACCAGACAAAGGAGGATTTGGAATGTTCCTGACCAATAAGAATCTGGCGACGGCGCGCAAGCTCTGCGTGGCAACCATCGTCATCCTGGGCCTCGGTGGCTGCGCCACCTATAAAGAGGAGTTCGCGACGATCAACTCGCGTCTGGATTCACTCGACCAGAAGGTCCAGAGCGCAGCCCAGAGCGCCGAATCCGCCAATCAGTCCGCGCAGCAGGCCAACCAGCGCCTGGATTCGCTGGAAGGCCGCGTCCAGCAGCTGGAAGCCGCACCGAGCCGCAAGCCGCGCGGTTAATGCTGTTGCGTGATGGGTGACGAACGGACCCGGTGGCCTTTGCAGGCCACCGGTCTGTTTTCGTTACCCCGTACTTGTTTCGAGGAACGACTTATCAATACCTGCATGCACCCTGCCATCCGGGCCGCCTGTGGCGTGCTGGCGCTCGCGCTGGCGTTCGCCAGCTTTGACGCGGCCAGCGCCGAAGAACCCGCCGCCCAACCGTCGTCCGAAGTCGACCAGCTTCCCCCAGGGCAGGCAGTGTCCGATACGGTGATCGAGCTTGCGGGCTGGGTGGTCGCCAGCAAGGACAGCCAGGGCTATCCGTTCGCGATCATGGACAAGGCCGCGGCGCAGGTCCTGGTGTTCGGCGGCGACGGCAAGCTTCGCGGCGCCGCGCCCGGGCTCTTCGGCTCGGCGGTCGGCGATCATTCCGCCCCGGGCATCGCCGGCCTCGCGCTTCGCGAGATTCCAGGCCGCGATCGCACCACGCCCGCCGGCCGTTTCGTGGGCGGTTACGGCCCATCGACCGACGCCGGACGCGTCCTGTGGGTGGACTACGATTCCGCGGTCTCGATGCACCCCACCGCGACTGGCGTGCCGGCGGAGAAGCGCCTTGAACGCCTTGCATCGCCTTCGCCGGACGACAACCGCATCACGCACGGTTGCATCAATGTCCCGTCGGATTTCTACGAGCAGGTCGTGCGTCCGACGTTCGAGAAGGGCGGGGTGTTCTACATCCTGCCTGACAAGGCATCGTTGGCGGAGACCTTTCCGGAGTTCGTGCAAAGTCGCGCGACTGCGCAGCACCACGATGGAGCAAGCGTACAGCCTGCTCCGCATTGAGGGGCGCCCGGAGCCCGGTCGGGCGTTACGTCTCAGGCGTCGCGTTTGACCTTGGCTGCTTGTCGAGGCCAAGCATGCGTCCTTGATCCAGACGCCCGTCTCCTCGGCATTGCTTCGTCGAGTGTCCCCAGCAAACAGACCTGACAAGACATTCAAGCCGACGCGGCTTCGCCGCTCGGTTTGATTCGGCGTTGGCCTGTTTCCGCTGGCCTATGGCGCACGTTCGACAGGAAAAAGGCTGGCCCGCCCACTGTCCGCTTTCGGCTCAGGACGGACCTTGAACGGGCCGGCCAGGATCGTTGGATGGGGATTCCAGACACGCGGGACATCGCGACCAGTTACGACCAGGCGCCCGAGAGCGCGAGTGCCTGATACGCGCATGAGCTCTGGGTTTCGCATCCACGGTCCTACGTCATCACTGCGCTGGTGAGTGTTTACCCCCTCATGCGCAAGGCCTCAAGCCGGACCAGGGTGTTGTCCAGCCTGCTCCCGTTCGCGCGCATTGATCATGACGTTGCAGGCCTCGCCATGCTCGCGCTTGAAGACAAGTCTTGCGCGGTGCGACAGGAGGCGTGCGGGACACTTGCGTATGCACTCGACTCAAGTGCGCTTGCGTGTCTGTCCAAGGCGTTGAGTCACCCTGACCCGAAGACGCAGGCGGATGCCAGCGCCGCTATCGAGGCCATCAACAGCCAAGACCATAACCGGTATGTCGACCGGACGCGCGATGGGAGCGCAACGTGGCAAGTACCTCACGTAGAGCGCATCTGACACTGGAAAGACCGTCCGTCCCTGGCCGATAGCGGACGTCCGCGCGCAAGCGACGCGGCCGCATCGATCATGCGTGCTTCAGCCTGCGTTCCATCACTGTCGCGCCAGGTGCATCTGCGTCGCGGCGGTCGAGCCGGTCGTACGCGTCGCGTATCGCTATCGGCTTATGGCCTCAAACCTCATGGCGTCGCCCCGGTCTGGCGTCTTCCAGGCTTTCCCGATACTCCTGCAGGTCCTTGTCGAGGAAGTAGTTGAGGAACGTGCGGATCACCGCGATTGCGCCCAGTCGGATGAGGTCTTCGTAACTGGGCGCAATGGTGGTTTCGATGATGTCAGCCGCCAGCAGGAAGGTCAGCGCAGCCACGAGCCATCGCGCGTACCAGACCCACACGGCGCGAATGGGTACGCGCGCAGCGTAGGCGGGTGAGAACAACCATCGCGCGCCCGCGACGAAGGTCGCGATCGAGCCGAACACTGCGACCGCAACCGCCATCACATCCACAAGCAACACCGCCCACTCCGCGACTCCATGCAGAATTTCACGAGTACTTTCCATTGCGCGATCCCGGCAGCGGTGAGTGGGCACTATTTAGTGGGTCGTCCTCAAGATTCCTGTCACGTGATTTTCACGTGTGTCGTTTCACCGGAGTTTTACCTTCCTGCATGGACCATCAACGCCTGTTCGCTTTGGGGCGGCGAAGCAAGCTCATGGTTTTTCCGTGGCCTGGAGGCCCGACATGGCAGCTGCATCGAAGAAGTCAGAAGGCAAGGGCGACTCATCCCGCCCGAACATTCTCGTGATCTGGGGTGACGACATCGGCACCTGGAATGTCGGCGCGTATACCCACGGCATGATGGGCCGAACACCGAACATCGACAGCATCGCGCGCGACGGCATGCTGTTCACTGATCACTATGGCCAACCCAGCTGCACCGCCGGACGCGCGGCCTTCATCATGGGGCAGCTGCCGATCCGCACCGGCATGACGACCATCGGTATACCCGGGTCTACCCGCGGCATCCAGGCGAGCGATCCGACACTGGCAGAAGTGCTGAAATCAGCCGGCTACGCGACGGCCCAGTTCGGCAAGAACCACTTGGGCGATCGCAACGAGTTCCTGCCGACCATGCACGGCTTCGACGAGTGGTTCGGCAACCTCTACCACCTCAATGCGGAGGAGGAGCCGGAAGAGCTGGACTATCCCGGGCAGAAAAATCCCGAATACAAGAAGAAGTTCGGTCCGCGCGGTGTGCTCCACGCGTGGACCGCCGACAAGGACGATGCGACCACCGACGAGAAGTTCGGCCGCGTCGGCAAGCAGAAGATCGAGGACACCGGCCCATTGACGCGCAAGCGCATGCTGACCTTCGACAAGGAAGTGCTCGACAAGACGCTGGACTGGCTCGATCGCGCGGGCAAGGGCGACAAGCCGTTCTTCTGCTGGTTCAACACGACGGCCATCCACATCCATTCGCACTGCACCCAGAAGTACATCCAGATGGCCGTGGACGAAGGACGCGCGGAAGAGGACGTCGTGCGCGCAAAGATGCTGGAACACGACGAACACGTCGGGGCGCTGCTCGACAAGCTGCGCGAGCTGGGCGTCGATGAGAACACGATCGTCGTGTACAGCACCGACAACGGCAACGAACTGATGCTGTGGCCCGATGGCGGCTACGCGCCTTTCCGTGGAGAGAAGGGCACGACCTGGGAAGGCGGCGTACGCGTGCCGCACCTGGTGAAGTGGCCGGCGAAGATAAAGGCCGGCAGCGTCTCCAATCAGATCCAGAACCACGAGGACGTGTTCGTCACGCTTGCCGCGGCTGCTGGGCTGCCCGACATCAAGGAGAAGCTGCTCAAGGGTTACGAGATGAACGGCACCAAGTACAAGGTGCACCTGGATGGCTACAACCAGCTCGACTACTGGACCGGAAAGAGCGAGAAGGGCGCGCGCCGCGAGATCTTCTATTACGACGAAACCGACCTGATGGCCATCCGCGTGGATGGCTGGAAGATGCACATCGGCGTGAAGCGCGAAGGAAGCTGGTGGGATTCGAAGTATTACCCGAGCGTTCCATACGTGATGAACCTGCTGATGGATCCGATGGAGAAGATGGATCCGCAGTCGCACGAATGGGGTTACATCGGCCGCAAGTTCTTCGCGAGCAAGCTGTGGGCGCCGACTGCAGCGGGCCCGATCATCGCGGCGCACCTGAAGAGCCTGATGGACTTCCCGCCATCGCAGGGCGCCGACACGCTCAGCATGAAGAAGGCGCTGGAAGAAGCGCAGCGCAAGATGGAGTCGCCGGCTGGGAGCAGCAACTGAGCGGTGCATCAGGCGCGGGCTTCCCGCGCCTGCTGTCGAATGCGTGACGTCCGCTCCTGGCCGTTAGCGGACATCGGGGCGGGGCGGAGGCTGGATCGGATGCCAATGTCCGCTTCCCACTCAAGAAGGCCGCAGACGGCCGTGGTTAGTGATCAACGGAGCGCCATGACATCATCCCGATGGAGGCCGCGCGTAGCTTGATCCGGTTCAGTGTAGGCGCCGTGAACGACCGCTATTGGCCGATAGCAGCCTCGAGGCAGTGCGGAGCGCGATCCAACGATGATTTAGGGCTTTCGACAAGGAGCAAACGTGAGGGATACGGTGGACAAGCGGTTGTGGGGAACCTGCTTGGTGTGCCTGGGCGGCGTTTTCCTGTACAGCGGCTACGACGCGATCCATCAGTACTTCGCGACCGGGCTGATCGTCTGGGGTTCGTCGTCCCGCCGGGTCACCGGCGAGCCGGCGCTCATGATGCACGGCCTGGCTGTTCTTGGCGGTGCGTACATGGCGGCTGAAGGGGTTCGGCAGTTCCTGCACGGGGCAGAGCGTTGACCAGGACGATGAAAGATCAGGGTGACGGCAGTTCACCAGGCCGTTATTGCTCCGCCACCCGCACCACCAGCTTGCCGAAGTTGCGTCCCTGCAGCAGGCCGATGAATGCAGAAGGTGCCTGTTCCAGTCCGTCGACAATGTCTTCCTGGAACTTGATGCGTCCTTGGGCGATCCACTGCGACATATCGCGACGGAAGGCGGCGAAGCGGTCCGCGTAGTGGTCCAGGATGATGAAGCCCTGCATGCGCACGCGCCTGGCGAGGATCGTCGCAAGCAACTGCGTGCGCTTGTCCGCGCCGCGTTCGCCGCGTTCCTCGTTGTAGTGCGCGATGAAACCGCACACCGGCACGCGCGCGTGTAGGTTCAGCAGCGGCAGCACGGCGTCGAGCACGTCGTCGCCGACGTTCTCGAAGTACACGTCGATGCCATCGGGGCACGCGTCGGCCAGGCGCTTGTTCAAGTCCGCTTCGCGATGGTCCAGGCACGCATCGAAACCGAGCACCTCCACGGCATGCCGGCATTTTTCCGCGCCACCGGCGATGCCGACGACGCGCGCGCCCTTGAGTTTGGCGAGTTGTCCGACCACCGAACCGACCGCGCCGGTCGCGGCAGCGACGACGACGGTTTCCCCGGCCTTCGGTTCGCCGATGTCCAGTAGTCCGACGTAGGCGGTGAACCCCGGCATGCCCAGCACGCCCAGTGCGAGCGAGGGCTGCGGCAGATCGCCCAGCGGCATGAGGTCGGCGCCGTCGGACACCGCGTAGTCCTGCCAGCCCACGTTCGACAACACCGTGTCGCCGACTTTGTAGCGCGGGTTGCGCGACTCGACGACTTCGCTGACGGTGCCGCCGACCATCGTCTGGCCCAGGCGAACGCCCGGCGCGTAGCCGGGACCGGCTTCGTCCATCATCCCGCGCATGTAGGGGTCCAGCGAAAGGAATCGCGTGCGCAGCAACACCTCGCCTTCGGCGGGTTCCGGTGCCGGTTGCGTCTCAAGCTGGAAGTCGCTGGTCTTCGGCACGCCCTGAGGACGCGAGGCGAGGGTGAAGCGGCGGTTGATGCGTGACTGGCTCATGGTTCCGATCTCGATGGGCAAGTTTCAATGAGTAGGCGACACGACCACCGAAGTGGAACCCCGCGGACCGTAACGCAGTGTCAGCACCGCGCCCAGCGTCATCGCGACCACGGCGAACAGCGGGCCGCCGAGTGCGCCGACGTGATCGACCAGCACGCCGCCGCCGATGGCACCGGTGGCGATGGCGGTCTGGAACGCGGCGACGAGAAGTCCACTCGCACCCTCGGCCTGGTCCGGCGCGGCGCGCACGATCCAGATCTGGAACCCGACCGGGAACGCGCCGAACGCGAAGCCCCACAGCACGATGGCGACGGACGCGACGCTGGCCGATTGTCCCGCCAGCAGCAGTGCGCCAGCCAGTGTGGCGATGATGACGCTGCCCAGCACGATCGCGTTGCGCTCGCTGCGACCGGCGACATAGCCACCGGCAAGATTGCCGAAGAATCCGCCGATGCCGTAGCCCAGCAGCACGGCGGAAATCGCGCCGATGGAAAGGTGCGTCACGTTCTCCATCAACGGGCGGATGTAGGTGAAGCCGGCGAAGTGGCCCGAGATCACCAGCAACACGACGACCAGTGCCGCGCGCACCGGCCCGCGCGCGAACAGCTGGCCGAGCACGCGCAGGTCCGGCATCGTCTTGGGCGGCATCGCGGGCAGGGTGGCCAGCTGCGCGAGCAGCGTGATCACGCCCACCGCGCCGGCCGCGACGAACGCGCTGCGCCATCCCCAGGTGTCGCCCATCCATGCGCCTATGGGGGCCGCGCACACGGTGGCGACGGAGACGCCGGTGAGGATCAGCGACATGGCGCGCGGGAACAGCTCATCCGGCACCAGGCGCAACGCCAGTGGCGCGGCCATCGACCAGAACCCACCGAGCGCGACGCCCAGCAGCACGCGAGCAACAAGCAGCGTCGCCAGGTTCGACGCGAACACGGCGATCGCGTTGGACGCCAGCAATGCGAGGGTGAGCGCGATCATCACGTTGCGGCGATCCATGCGCCGCGTGAGCACGGGGATCGATGGCGCGGCGATCGCGCCCACCAGCGCCGTCGCGGTCACGGTCTGGCCCGCCGCGCCTTCGCTGATGCGAAGGTCCGCGGCCATCGCGGTGAGCAGGCTCGCCGGCAGGAATTCAGCGGTGACCAGGCCAAACACGCCGAGCGTGAGGGAGACGATGGCCGACCAATGCGCGGGTGTGGCCGCCACCGGTGGGGCGGCATCGTAGTCGCAAACAGAACACTCGGTTGAGGACACGAAGGGCTGCCAGTGGGGTGGGGCAGCGCAGGTTAGGCGTACGATGCAGGCGTTTCCATGCCGGAACAGCCGCAATGCATGACGATTCCTCCCGCTTCCTCGCGGCCGTGCAACCGCCCGAGGCGAGCGACCTGCTGACCCGCGTGCTGCTGGGCCTGCGCCTGGATGGCGTGGAGTACGGCCGCTGCGTGATGCGCGAACCTTGGGCCATCGCATTCCCTGCACAGCGCGATGCGCGCTTCCACTTCGTCGCGCGCGGCGGCGCCTGGTTGTGGACGCCGGCAACGGAATGGAAGCAGCTGCATCCCGGCGACGCCGTGCTGCTGCCGCGCGGCAGCTTCCACATCATGGCCAGTTCGCCCGACGTGCCGGCGGTCGACATCGACCAGCTTTCGCGCGAGGCCGTATCGGAGAACCTGTACCTCGTGCGGTCCGCTTCGCCTGCGGGAACGGACACGACGCAACCCGAGGCGAGCGTGATGTTCTGCGGCGCGATGCGCTTCAACCTTGACCCACTGCATCCGCTGCTGGCGATGATGCCCGACCTCATGCACGCCGGCGATCTGGTCAAGCGCGATCCGGCCGTGCTCGCGCTACTCGACGCGATGGAACGCGAGGTGTCGCTCGATCGCATCGGCGCGTGCGGCATCCTCGCGCGACTGGCCGACGTGCTGGCCGCCAGCATCATCCGCGCGTGGGTCGAATGCGGTTGCAGCGATTCCACCGGCTGGATCGCGGCGGTGCAGTGTCCGAAGGTCGGCAAGGTCATCGCGGCCATCCACGCCGCGCCCGAGCGCGACTGGGACGTGCCCGCACTGGCGAAGCTGATGGGCGCCTCGCGTTCGCGCTTCGCGGAGGCCTTCACGCGCATCGTCGGCGAGAGCCCGGCACGTTACGTCGCCAAGGTGAAGATGTTCCAGGCGCGCCGCTGGATCCAGCAGGAAGGCATGCGCGTGACCGTCGCGGCCGAGCGCCTGGGGTACGACTCCGAAGCCTCCTTCAGCCGGGCCTTCAAACGCATCATGGGCATGCCGCCGAGCGCGGTGCGCGGGCCGGAAGCGAGGGAAGGGCGGGTCGGGGCATGAGGGCCGGGACGCGCCGACGGATTTCATCGCTTCGCACGGCCCGAACCCACCGGCTGACGAACCGCTTGCCCACCTGACGCGAAGGAGCGTCCCGTCATGCAATGCCTTCGCAACCTGTTGCTCAACACCGACAGCTACAAGGCCAGCCACTGGCTGCAATACCCGCCGGGGACCGATGCCACGTTCTTTTACGTGGAGTCGCGTGGCGGCATCTACGACCGCACCTTGTTCTTCGGCCTGCAGGCGATCCTCAAGGAAACGCTGGCCAGGCCCGTCACCCATGCCGACGTGGACGAAGCGCGCGACCTGTTCGCCGCGCATGGCGAACCGTTCAACGAAGCGGGCTGGCGTTACATCGTCGATCACCACGGCGGCCTGCTGCCGATCCGCATCCGCGCCGTGCCCGAAGGCACGGTGGTGCCGACGCACAACGCGCTGATGACCATCGAGTCCACCGACCCGATGGCGTACTGGGTGCCCTCGTACCTGGAGACGATGCTGCTGCGCATCTGGTATCCGGTGACGGTGGCGACCATCAGCTGGCACGCCAAGCAGACCATCCGCCAGTTCCTGGAACGCACCAGCGACGATCCCGAAGGCCAGTTGCCGTTCAAGCTGCACGACTTCGGTTCGCGTGGCGTGTCCAGCGTCGAATCGGCTGCGATCGGCGGCGCGGCGCACCTGGTGAACTTCAAGGGCACCGACACGGTCTCGGCCCTGTGCCTGGCGCGCGCGCATTACCACGAGCCGATGGCGGGCTTCTCCATTCCTGCGGCCGAACACAGCACCATCACCAGTTGGGGACGCGAGAACGAAGTCGACGCCTATCGCAACATGCTGCGGCAGTTCGCCCGCCCCGGCGCCATCGTTGCCGTGGTGTCCGACAGCTACGACATCTTCCACGCCATCGGCGAGCACTGGGGAAGGACGCTGAAGGAGGAGGTGATCGCTTCGGGTGCGACGGTGGTGATCCGCCCCGATTCGGGCGACCCGGTCGCGGTGGTACACCAGTGCCTGGAACTGCTGGAGGAGGCGTTCGGCCACACCGTCAACGGCAAGGGTTTCAAGGTGCTCAACCACGTCCGTGTGATCCAGGGCGATGGCATCAACCCCACCAGCATCCGCGCGATTCTCGAACGCGTGACCAGCGCCGGCTACGCCACCGACAACGTCGCCTTCGGCATGGGCGGCGCACTGTTGCAGCAGCTCAACCGCGACACGCAGAAGTTCGCCTTGAAGTGCTCGGCGGCGCGCGTGAACGGCCAATGGATCGACGTGTACAAGGATCCGGTCACCGACAAGGGAAAGCAGAGCAAGCGTGGCCGCATGACTTTGCTGCAACACCGGGAGTACGGCCAGTTCCGCACCGAACCCGTTCGCGCCGATGCCGCATCGCTGGCCGACGTGCACAAGCCGATGGGCTTCGACGATGCGATGGTGACGATCTGGGAAGACGGAATGCTCGTCAACGACTGGACCTTCGCGCAGGTCCGCACGCGCGCCAATGCCGCCCGGCTCTGACGAAGCGATACCGTGACCGGCGGAAACCGCGCGGTCGTTCAGGAAACCGCGTGGCCGGACATCTGGCGCTCGACCGCCGCACGCAGCTCCTTCAGGCCGTAGGGCTTGCGCAGGATCGAGATTCCCAAGGCTTCGGCTTCCCCGCGCATGGCTTCGGAGAACCCGCTCGTCAACAGCACCGGCAACGACGGCCGGCGCGTGTGGATCTGCTTCGCCAGCGCGATGCCGTTCGTGCCGCCGGGCATCATGATGTCGGAGAACACCAGGTCGATGCGCCGGCCGTTCGCCAGCGCGCCCAGCGCCGCCGTCGCGTTGGTCGCGTGCACGACGTCGTAACCGATGCCGCGCAGCATCTCCTCGACCAGCGCCGCCACTTCCACATCGTCCTCGACCAGCAGCACGCAGCGTTCCGGGTCGGACCGCAGGTCGGCGAGCGGGCGCGGTTCGCTGCCTTCATGCGCGGCGGGTTCGTGCGATCGCGGCAGCGAAAGGGCGATCACGGTGCCCTGGCCCACGACGGAATCGATCGTCACCGAGCCGCCGGACTGCTTCGCGAAGCCGTACACCTGAGCCAGTCCCAGGCCCGACCCCTTGCCGACATCCTTGGTCGTGAAGAACGGCTCGAAGACACGCGCCTTGATTTCGTCGGACATGCCCGATCCGGTGTCGCGCACCGACAGGCTGACGAAGTCGCCTTCCTTGTCGTCGATGGTGTCGCGCACGTTCCGGCCGGTGATGGTGATGACGCCGCTGCCCTTGATGGCATCGCGCGCATTCACCGCCAGGTTGAGGATCACCAGTTCCAGTTCCCCGGGGTCGGCGAAGACGGGCCACAGGTCGTCCGCGAGTTCGACCTTCACCTTGATGTCGCCGCGCAGGCTTCGATCGAGCAGTTCGGACATGTTGCCGATGAGTCTGGGCAACTCGACTGTTTCGGGGTGCAACGCGCGGGTGCGGGAGAACGCCAGCAGTTGCCGGGTCAGGCCCGCCCCGCGCTGCGCGGCCTGCTGCATGGCGCGCATCAGCTTCTCGCGCCGCTCCGTGTCGTCAAGCACTTCCAGCATGTCCAGGCCGGCGGTGATGACCATCAGCAGGTTGTTGAAATCGTGCGCGACGCCGCCGGTCAGCTGGCCCAGCGCTTCCAGCTTCTGCGCATGGCGCAGCGTTTCCTCGACGCGCGCGCGTTCGGTCATCTCGTCGCGCAGCTGCGTGTTGACCGTCTGCAACTGCTGCGTACGCATCTGCACAAGCGATTCCAGCTGCGCCGCGGCGGCTTCGCGCGCCAGCAGCAGGGCGCGTATCTCGAACTGCCGCCGGCGCGCGCGCAGCGCCGCCTGCATCACGCTGACCAGGGTGATGGGCTGCACGGGCCGCTCGATCAGCGAGACGTTGCCCAGCCGCTCGATCTGCGTCTTCCGCCACGCCGCGACGCTGGGGTGATCGTGCCGGCTGGTCAGCATGACGAAGGGGATGTCGGACCATGCCGGCTGGCGCTGGATCCTGTCGGCCAGCGTGTCCAGCGCCTGGCCGAACAGGCCCTCCTCGGCGACGAACGCGACGCCGGCGTCCTGGTCGATGGCCGCCAGCAACGCGTCGAAATCCCCGCAGACGCGCGTTGCAATGCCCGCGCGTCGCAGCAGCCCGGACGTGGTTGCCGCATCGCGCCCGGTGGGCGCGAAGATCAGCACCACTTCCTGCGGCGGGTCATTCGCCGTCACGGGCGGCGCCATGCAACAGCGGCTCGCCGCTGCCGGTGTAGGAGGGCGTTCCGGAGAACACGCCATGGAAATCGTTCAACGGCGGGCCGACCACCAGGCCCTGACTGCTCAGCTGGAACTCGCGGATGGTGTGTTCGTGACGGCCGCTTCGTTTCTTCACCACTGAAAGCGCACGACGCACCGTTCCGCCGAACTCGAAGTACCGCAGCATCAGGACCGCGTCGCTCAGGTAGCTGATGTCCAGCGGCGTCTCGGCGGGGCCGACAAGGCCGTGCTGGGCGAGGATCAGGATCGTCAGGATGCCCTGCTGCCCGAGGAAGGTCAGCAGCTCGTGCATCTGCAGGATCAGGAAACGACCATCGGGCATCGCGTTCAGATAGCCGTTGAGGCTGTCGATCACGACGACGCGGACACCGTCCTCCTCCACGCGCCCGCGCACGATGGACGCGAACTCGCCCGGCGACATTTCGGCAGGATCGATCTGCTGGAAGATGATGAGGCCCGCCTGCGTGGCCGATTCCAGTTCCAGTCCCAGCGTGCGCGCACGTGCCTCCAGCGTCCCGCGGCCTTCGTCGAAGGCGAAGAACGCGGAACGTTCGCCGCGCTTGGCAGCCGCTATGGCGTAGGTCAGCGCGAGCGAGGATTTTCCGACGCCCGCCGAACCGATCAACAGCGCGTTGGTGCCGCGTTCCAGGCCGCCGCCCAGCAGCTTGTCGAGTTCGGCATTGCCGCTGGGCGTGACTTCACCGACGAAGGGCGTGTGGTGTTCGGCTGCGATCAGTCGCGGATAGACGTCCAGTCCGCCCTTGCGGATCTTGATGTCGTGGAAGCCGCCGCGGAAGGCGATGCCGCGCATCTTCACCACGCGCAACCGCCGACGTTCGGCGCCGTACTCTATGGCCAGCTGTTCCAGCAACACCACGCCGTGCGAGATGGAATGCAGCTGCAGGTCGTTCTGTTGCGAGGTCATGTCGTCCAGCAGCACGACGGTGCAGGACCGACTGGCGAAGAAGTGCTTCAACGCCAGCACCTGGCGCCGGTAGCGCAGCGAACTCTGCGCGAGCAGGCGCAGTTCGGAGAGGCTGTCTATGACGACGCGGCTGGGGTTGAGTTCCTCGACGCGGTCCAGTATCAGCTTCGTCGTCTCCCCCAGTTCCACTTCCACCGGATGCAGGACGGTAAGTTCCTGCGAGGGGTCCAGCGTGGTTTCCGGCGGCACGAGTTCGAACACGTCGACGCCGCTCAGGTTCCAGCCGTGGCGCTCGGCGACCAGTTCGAGTTCGGCCTCGGTTTCGGACAACGAGATGTAGAGCACCTTCTCGCCCCGGCGCGCGCCATCCAGCAGGAATTCCAGCGCAAGCGTCGTCTTGCCGGTGCCGGGGCGTCCTTCGTACAGGTACATGCGATCGGCATCGAGACCGCCGCCCAGGATGTCGTCGAGGCCTTCGTTGCCCGTCGAAACGCGGGCGCTTTTGCTGGGCGAATCAGAAGCGGTCTGCATGGGCCATCATCTCCATGTCGTAGCGGGATGACGCTCGCTGGCGACTCGATCAGGCGTCGAGTTGCCGTCCGGTAACCGCCTGCGTGAAGACGAGGAAACATCGCATCGGACCGGGGCGCCTACTCCTATCGTGAAACACGGGCCGTGAAGGCTCATTCAGCCTCGTGGAAGGTGCGTGGACGGCCGTCAGCGGAAGGCTTGGCGCACTTCGCGAACGGTGCGCTGCGGGTCCTGCAGATGGGGGAAGTGGCCGATGTCCGGCAGCACGTCGAGTTCGAGCCCGGCCTTGCGGGCGAACTCCTCGCCCATGTCCGGGCGGATGTAGAGATCGCGCTCGCCCCAGATCACGCGCACCGGCGTGTGCAGGCGCGCGAGGTTGTGCTCGAAGAACTGCTGGTCGCGCGTGAAGTGGCTGTAGTAGTGGAAGAACGCGTCCGCGCTGGTCATGCCGTCGCGGTTCCAGTTCCGTGCCATGTCGGACGCGAGTTCGGGCGGCAGGTCGTACTGAAGTTCCGGCGGAAGATCGCGGCGATGGACGTTGGCCAGGATCTCCGCGCTGGTCGCATTCATCCCCGCACGTGTGGGCTCGGCCGCGGCCGGCGTCTTGAGGTTGCGCAGGCTTTCGTACATGTACTGGGGCCGGTCGAACGGCGCGAAGTCGCCCACGATGATGCCTCGCGCGATGCCCGGTTCGTCCAGCGCGAGCAACAGCGCCGGCAGCGCGCCGATGTCGGTGGCGTAGATGGTCAGATTCGACGTGTCGATACCCTCGTGCGCGATGTACGCCTTCAGCACGCGTGCGTAATCGGACGGTGCGTAGGCGAAGCGATCCGGCGCAGGGCGCGAGGACTGCCCGTAACCCGGCCAGTCGAAGCTGTGCACCTCGAAGTCCTCGCCAAGCGAGAGGGCGATGTCCTTGAAGGACAGGATGGTTTCCGGGAATCCGTGCAGGAGGAGCACTGCACCCCTGGCATGTTCGTTCCGCACGACGACGCGCCGCAGGAGGATGTCGTCGTCGATGCGGATGAACCCGGGTTCGAACGGTTGCGCAGCGGTGGATCCGGCGGATGCGCCGGCGATGGCGGTCGCGAGGAGGAGGGCAGGGAGTTTCATGGCGGTCATTCCGATATCGGCAGCGTGTATTCAACGTCCCGCGTGTACCACGGACATGTCCGTTTCACGCGGTTTTTGTACCCCGATGTAGCGCGGCCTAATGGCCCATCGGAGAGTGTGCGTGCTTGCCGGGCGATGCGGCGGGCACGGGAGGCACGACGAAGTTCACCGATTCGGCAGCGATGACCGTATGGTCCGGCAGCGCCAGTTCGATGAGGAGCTTGTGCGGGCCTGCGGGCAGGCCGTTCACCACGACCGATCCGTTCCCGCCCGCATCGGCCCAGCGCCAGGGCAGGTCGTCGAGGCTGACGTGCAGGTGCCCTGCGCGCGGCGATACATCCAGCGCGCCGGCGCCGAACACCGGCAGGATGCGGAAGTTGTGCGTGCGATACGGAACCACCACCGCGCCGCGCGCGAGCGGCCCCGCCAATGGCGGATCCAGGAACAGTTGCGCCGGCGGTTCGTTCGCGACGGGAACGAACTGCGAAGCCTCGTGTGCGTCCTGCGCCATCGCGGTTCCGGCGACGGCCAGTCCGAGCGCGACGGTGGCGGCGAAAAGTCCATGCATTGCCGCCGGGAGCGTGCGCCTATTCACCCGACACCGCCTGCGGCGTGCGCCGGAAGCTGATGGCCAGGCGGTTGTAGGTGTTCATCAGGCCGATGGCGATGGTCAGATCGACCAGGTCCTTCTCGCCAAAGACAGCAAGCGCGGCCTGGTAGGCATCGTCCGGCACGCCGGTCCGCGCGACGCGCGTGACCGTTTCGGCCCACGCGAGCGCGGCGCGTTCGCGGTCGCTGAACAGCGTACCGGCCTCGTTCCAGGCCTGCACCAGGGCGAGCTTCTCGATCGCCACGCCGCGACCGATGAGGTCGCGCGTGTGGAGGTCGAGGCAGTACGCGCAGTTGTTGATCTGCGAGATGCGCAGGTAGACCAGGCCGGCGGGCAGGTCGGTCTGGGTGATGTAGCCGTAGACGCCGCCTAGCGCCTTGATGCCCTTGGGCGAGATTTCGGTGTACTGGAGACGTTCTGACATGGGGGGTTCCTCGGGTGGGGATCTGCGGACGCGCGATCCGCTCAGTGAACGCGCACCGTCGCCGACATGCCGGGACGCAGGCTGGGAAGCTGCGCTTCCGGGTCGAGCAGCGCGATGCGCACGGGCACGCGCTGTGCGATGCGGGTGAAGTTGCCAGTGGCATTGTCCGGCGGAAGCAGCGCGAACTGCGCACCGCTCGCCGGCGAAACGCTCTCGAGGCGGCCGTGGAAGCGGGTGCCGGGCACGGCATCGACGAGGACGTCCACGCGCGCCCCGGGCTGCATGCCCGGAAGCTGCGTTTCCTTGAAGTTCGCCACGACCCACACCTCGCTCGCGACCAGTGCGATCAACGGTGTTCCGGAACGCACGTACTGCCCGACCCGCGCGATGCGTTCGCTGACGCGGCCATCGACCGGCGCACGCACCGACGTGCTTTCCACGTCGAGTTCGGCGAGGGCAACGGCGGCCTGCGCGGCGCGGATGTCGGCTTCCAGTTGCGGCCGCTGGCTTTCGAGCACGCCGACGCGCTCGCGTGCGGCGCCCAGCCCCGCACGCGTCTGCACCACGCGCGTTGCGGCGATCTGCGCCGAAGACACCAGCTGGTCCAGCTGCGATGCGGCGATGAGCTGGTCGGCCGCCAGTGCGCGTGCGCGGTTGGAATCGCGGGCGCTTCGTGCCGCCTCGGCCGAGGCTTCGGTCACCGACGCCTGGGCCTGTTCGATCGACGCGCGTTGCAGGCGCAGCTGCGCGTCGAGGTTGGCGATGGCCGCCTGCCGCGCCGCGAGCGCGGCGCGTGCCTGCAGCAATCGCGCGCGATAGTCGCGGTCGTCGATCTGGAACAGCAGCTCGCCGGTTTCCACGGTCTGGTTGTCTTTCACCGCGACGCGCACGACATGACCGGACACTTTCGGGCTGATCTGCGTGATGTCGCCGCGCACGAAAGCGTTGTCGGTGTAGTGGCGATCCCACGACTGCACGACGCTGCCCGGGCGGATGACGGTGGACGCGCCGGCCGTGGCGATGACGGCCGCGAGCAGGCCGATGAACGTGATGGTGCGGGATTTCATGGCGATTCTCCCGCCAGCGAAGGACGGATGTGGCTTGGACGCATGAAGGGGATCAGGCACAGGGAAACCAGCAGGCCGGCTGCCACCACCAGGAAGGCGTCGTTGATGGACAGCACCCACGCCTCGCGCCGCACGAGCGATGCGACCTGCGCGAGGGCGCGTGCGAGGTTGTCCTCACGTTCGCCAAGGCGTGCGTCGAGCAGGCTGCCGAGCGATGACAGGCGATCGGACGTGGACGCATGCAGCGAACTCACATGTTCGACGAGCGCGCTGGAATGGAACTTCTCGCGCTGCGTGGCGAAGTGCGAGACAAGGCCCGTGCCGAGCGTCGTGCCGCCCAGCGTCGTCGCGTTGAACGCAACGGTGGCGGTGGGGCCATCGGCGGGGCCGAGCGCGCTGGCACCGGACAACAGCGCCGGCACGAGGAAGAACATCTGCCCGACGCCCAGCAGCAACAGGCTCGCATGCAGCTGCTCCCCGGCGACCTGGCTCGTGGAGGATGCGGCAAGCAGCGTGCCGACGGCACACAGCAGCAGTCCGGCGAACATCACCTTGCGCCCGTCGACGCGCGCGAGCAGATGCCACGCCAGCGGGAACGCGACGAGCTGCGGCGCCAGGCACCACCACAGCAGCTGTGCGGTCTCCAGCGGCCGGTAGCCCTGCGTCAGCGTCAGCAGCAGCGGTATCAGGTACACGGTGACGGCGAAGCTGGCGCGGAAGATCAGGTTCAGCAGAATCGGAAGGCCGAAGTCGCGGCGAAGCAGGAGTCCGACATCGAGGATGCGGGTCGGTGAAAGGTGATGCAGCAGCGCGAAGCCGAGCCACGCGCCGATGCTCACGCTTGCGGCGATGGCGATGAGGTCGTCTTCGAACCAGAACCGGCGCGTGCCCTGGCTGAGCACCAGGACCAGCGAGGCCAGCCCCAGCGCGAGCAGCAACACGGCGGGCCAATGCGTCTTCAACGCATCGCGGTTGACGGGCGCCACCGGCATCCACGCGAGGCCCGTGCAGAGCAGGGCGACGGCGAGGATCGACTGGACCAGGAACAACGCGCGCCATCCGAACGCCGCCTCGATGGGCGCGGCGAGGATCGGGCCTGCGTTGGCGGGGATGAGCAGCACGGCAGCCAGCAGGGCGAGTCCGCCCGTCACGCGCGGCTCTTTCCACAGCGCGAAGATCGCCACGAAGGCGATCGGGCCGAACGATCCGCCGGCGACGCCCTGTATCGCGCGCGCGATCAGCATCGTCGGCAACGTCGTGGACGCGAACGCCGCCCATGCGGTCACGGCGAACACCAGCGCGGCACCGGCGAAGTAGCGGCGCAAGCCGAACGCGCGGACCAGCATCGGCGACAGGACGATGCCGACGAAGCTGGTCATGGTGTAGATCGTGGTGATCCACGAGGCTTCATCGGCCGACACGCCAAGACCGCCCTGGATGTCGGCCAGGTGGGCGGTGGTGAACTGGTTGGCGAGACTGGCGAAGAACGCACCGACGAGCGCAGTCGAAACGATGCGTCCGGACTTCGGCGTCGAGCGGGTGTGGATCGCGGTGGCGACGGTGGCGTTCATGTCGGGGTGCTGCCTTTCGAACGCCGGCGCATCGGGATGCGTCGGCGTTCCGGCGTCGGTCATGCGGCGCGCGCGATGCGGTAGCGCGCGGCGGGGGAAGTGCGCGACAGGCCAGGACGCAGCGCGTTGCGTGCGGTTTCCAGGGCGTTCCAGTCGGCGATGTCGGGCAGGGCGGGGATGGTCACGGTCTCGCCCATCGCAAGGCCCGCGAGCGCGGCATCGACCATGTCTTCGGCCGACATGACCATCTCCTGCGGCAGGTTCTCGATCGGCAGGCCGGCGACGTCCCAGAAGGCGGTCGCGGTAGCGCCCGGCAGCACCGCCTGCACGCGCACGCCCTTGTCGGCCAGTTCGTGCTGCAGCGACTGCGAGAGCGCCAGCACGAACGCCTTGCTGCCGCCGTACACGCCGTTCAGCAGTTCCGGCTGCAGCGCGACGATGGAGGCGATGTTGACGATGGTGCCCGTGCCGCGCGCGACGAAGGCAGGCGCGGCGGCGTAGGCCAGGCGCATCGGGACGCCGACGTTGAGCGCGATCATGCGATCCATGTCGGCGACATCGGACTGCAGTAGCGGCGCGGTCGCGCCGACGCCTGCGTTGTTCACCAGCACCGTGATGCTGGCATCGGTGCGCAGGACGGATTCGACGCGGGCCAGGTCCTCGGCGCGGGTCAGGTCCGCCGTCAGCGTTTCGACCGAACGGCCGGTGCGGGTGGTCAGGTCCTGCGCGAGCGAGCGGAGCATGTCGGCACGGCGTGCGACCAGGATCAGGTCGTATCCGGTGCGGGCGAGGCGATCGGCGTAGATCGCGCCAATGCCGGAGGATGCACCCGTGATGAGGGCGGTGCCTTGATGAATGGGGGTCTTCATGGCGGTTCCAGTTGAGCGGCGGTGTGCCGGGCGACTGGAAATGTAGGCGTCCTTGCCGATGACTTAAATGTCGTATATACCTCGTTTCAGGACACGACATGTCCGGCCATCGGAGCGCCCCCTGCTCACCATCGGATTCGTCACGCCCCCCGGTTTCCAGATCATGGGACTGGCCGCGATATCCGCCTTCGAACTCGCCAACACCACGGCAGGCGAGCCCCTGTACGAGATCCGCGTGCTGTCCGAACACGGCGGACCGGTCGCGAGTTCGCTCGGCATTCCGCTGGAAACGCGCGTGCTGTCGCGCGCGAAGGTCGACACGCTGATCGTGACGGGCCTGTTGCATCCGCAGGCCTCCAGCGCCGGGCTGGTGAAGCAGATCCGCAAGGCGGCGCAGTCGGTGCGGCGCATCGCCTCCGTCTGCACGGGGGCCTTCATCCTGGGCGAGGCTGGACTGCTGGACGCCAGGCGCGTGACGACGCACTGGTTCCATTCGCGCAACCTGCAGGCGCAGTTCCCGCAGGCCGTCGTCGAGGACGACCGCATCTTCATCATCGACGGCGCGCTGTGGACATCGGCGGGCATGAGCGCCGGTATCGACCTGGCGCTGGGCATGATCGAGAAGGACTTCGGTGTCGAGCTCGCGCGCGCGGTGGCGCAGAAGCTGGTGGTGTATCACCGGCGTGGCGGCGGGCAATCGCAGCATTCGGCCTTGCTGGAACTGGATGCCAAGACCGATCGGATCCAGAGCGCCCTGAGTTATGCGCGCAGCCATCTCAACGCCGCGCTGACCGTCGAGGAGCTGGCCGATGCGGCGCACCTGAGCCCGCGCCAGTTCAGCCGTGCGTTCCGCGCCGAAACGGGCCAGTCGCCCGCGAAGGCCGTCGAGCATATGCGCGTGGAGGCGGCGCGCGTGATGATCGAGCAAGGGCGGCACTCGATGGGGGAAGTCGCAGTGGAAACCGGATTCGCCGATATCGAGCGGATGCGGCGTGCGTTCCTGCGTGCATTCGGCCAGCCGCCGCAGGTGCTGCGGCGAAACGCGAGGCGTGCGGTGGCCTAGTCGCGTCGTCGGCCGAACGCGAGCCACGCCAGCACGACGGTCAGCGCCACCAGCAGGCCGACGACGATGGCGAAACCCTTCGCGTTCGCGGCCAGCGGAACGCCGCCGACGTTCATGCCGAACAGGCCCGCCACCAGGTTCACCGGCAGCGCCAGCACCGTGACCACGGTGAGCACGAACAGCGTGCGACCGGTCTGCTCGTTCACCAGTGCCGACAGTTCTTCCTGGATCAGCTTCACGCGCTCGACCAGCGCCGCGGAGTCGCCGATCGACGTCGCGAATTCCTCGGCGGACTGGCGCAGGTCGGCCACGTCGTCGCGACTGATCCACGCCGGCGGACGGTTCAACAGGCGGAACAACGCCGTCGGTTCGGGCGCCAGCAGCCGCTGCAGGCGCACCAGCGTGCGCCGCAATGCGCCCAGCTCCTTGCGGTCGGACGAGATGCGGTTGGCGAGCAGGCGGTCCTCGATCTCGTCCACGCGCGCGGTGGAGTTGCGCACGATGTCGGCAAGCACGTTGGCCTGGTCGCGCAACAGGTGCGCGAGTAGTTCGACGGGCGAGCGGAAGGCCTGTCCCGCGCGCACGGCGGTGCGCAACTGCTCGACCGACCGCAAGGGACGCAGGCGCGCGCTCACCACCAGGCGCGGCGCGATGCACAGGCTCGTGGTGCCCACGTCGGAGGCATCGAAGGTCGAATCGAACAGCACGTCGTGGACCACGGCGACAAGCCGGCCGTCGTCCAGTTCCAGCCGCGTCGAGCCGACTTCGCTGCGCAACGAATCGAGGAAGGCGTCGGGAAGTTCGAGCGAGCGGCGCAGGAAACGTTCGGATGCCTGGTTCGACAGCGAGAAGTGCAGCCAGAGGAAGTCGCCCGCATCCGCATCCTCGACGTTGTCGCCGGAGGCGAGGAAGGCGGCGACGGCATCGGTCGTCACCGGTTCGGCGGCCCGGCCTTGCGGGAACCGATAGCCCCAGATCAGCCCGTCCTTGTCGGAGCCGTAGGTGGTATCGATGCTCCGCATTCGCGTCTCCGGACAGGACTCGGCGGAGAGTAGCCGAAGTCCGCGCAGAACTCGTGACCGTCGCTACCGGTGATTCGCGTCCAGCCACCGACGGTCGCCGAGCGCTCCGCGACGACCATCGCAGGATCCAGGGAACGGGTTGGTCAGCTTTCCGCTGCCGCCGTGGAAAGCAGCCTTCGGATCTGAGCTTCCGTCTCCTCGTACGCGCCTTCGCCGAAGTGGCGGTAGACGATCTTCCCGCTCTGGTCGATCAGATAAAGCCCAGGCCAATACCGATTGCCGAACGCGTTCCATGTGGCGTAATCGTTGTCCTGCGCCACCGGGTAGGTGATGCCGAAGCGCTTCACCGCGGCCTCGAGATTGCCGAGGATGCGTTCGTGGCCGTATTCAGGGGTATGCACGCCCACCACGACCAGGCCCTGGTCTTTGTAACGCTCGTGCCACTGCTTCACGTGCGGCATCACATGGATGCAGTTGATGCAGTCGTACGTCCAGAACTGGACCAGGACGACCTTTCCCCGCAGATGCTCCAGCGAAAGCGGGGAGCTGTTGATCCAGTGGTTGATGCCGGTGAAATCGGGCGCTTTCGGGGATTCCAGGGCCGGACCGCGCGTGGGCTCCAACGGATCTTCCTGGGCGCCACTGGTGCAGGCGACGCCGAGCAGACACGCGGCGAGGAGGGTGATGGTGGGCTTGATCATGTTCATAGTCCGGTTGAAACAGAAGGAAGCCACTGCGTCGCCCAGGCGATGAGGGCGATGTCGTAGTGGAAGAGCTGGAGGATCGCGACGAGTACCGCAATCGCGCCGAACCCCTTTCGCAGGAGGTCCGCTCTGGGCGCGAGCAGGGCAAGTCGTGCGGAAAGACGGTTGCCGCCGTACGCAATCGCGAGCATTGGCACGCCAGCGCCAAGGGCATATGCGGCGAGCAGCGCCACCGCTTTGCCGGGAGCCTGCGAGCTCGCCGCCAGCGCGAGCACCGAGGCCAGCACCGGTCCCGCGCACGGCGTCCATGCAAGTCCGAGCGAGGCGCCTACGAGGAGCGGGCCAGCCCGTCGAGGCCGTGCATTGCCTTGCATCCGATGCACTGCGAACCAGTTCCGGACGGTCGCGGCCGCACGTTCGAAAGGTGCGCTCCACAGGCACGCGAGGCCTGCCAGCAACAGCAACAAGACCGCGCCCGTTCGGAACATGTGCTGCAGTTCGCCGGACGAACCCAATAGCGATGCGAGGGCGATGCCTCCGAGCGCGAACGAACCCACGAACCCGGCGATGATCAGGACAGGTTCGTGCTTGCCGGCGCCGGCCGTCGTGGCGAGCACGATGGGTAGCGCAGGCAGGATGCACGGAGACAGGATGGTGGCGATTCCCGCTGCGCCAGCCAGGGCGAGTTCAATCATGTGTGCCTGCCTCGCCGGTCAGAACCGGCAGGAGTCGGTTGACCCGAAGTCCGCCAGGCGTGCGCCATCGACCTCTAACAGGCGGTCCAGGCGCACGTGCGTATCGGCGTCGAGTACGAGGAACTCCTCACCGCCTCGTGCGAACACGTCTGTGATCACGGCATCGCGATATGCATGGGCATCGCTTCCGTCGCGATATCCAATGCGGACCGTCTTGCGCAATGTCGCCAGATCCTCGAGGCGGTCGTGGAACTCGCAGCTGATCGGGTGGTACGCATGTGGTTGTGTATTCATGGCCATTTCCCAGGGCGATGTATGTCGTCGATGCGCGGTCCGGTCGCCCTCGCCAGAGGGCGACCGCGGCCGCGAGGGCTTTACGAAGTGATGACGTTCACGGCGACGTCGATGTTTCCGTGCGTGGCCTTGGAGTAGGGGCAGATCTCGTGGGCCGTGTGGGCGAGCTGTTCGGCGACGTCCTGCGGCAGGCCCGGGAGGCGGACTTCGAAGCGGGCCTGCAGCAGCCATGCGGCGCCGCTCTGGCCCAGGTCGACGTCGATGTCGACCGAGATGTCCGGCGGAAGGGTGATGCGCTTCTGCGCTGCCACCAGGCCGATCGCGGTGATGTAGCAGGACGACCAGGCGCCGGCGAACAGTTCCTCGGCGGTCGGATGCGCGACGACATCCCGGAACGAGAGCTCGTGGCCCGCATGCGACGGTGAAGAGAGCGCCAGGTTGACGGTACCGTGGTCGGCGCCTGACGGGGCGCGGGCGAAGGTGGTGTGGGTCTTGCCGGTGAAGAGCAGCTTCTGGATCTTGTTCATGACGGTGGCTCGCGTGGGTAGGGGAGGGCGACTCATTAACATCGCATGTGATTAGATCGCATGCGATGGAGCGCACTGTAGGGGGGTGCCCCCTGCCGGTCAACGAGTCGGCTTGGCCTGGTTCAGCCGTCAGTCATCGTTTGCGATTAAATCGCGTGCGATGTACGCCCCATGCGCGAATTCAGGATGCAACAGGCGCTGCCCGCCCCATTCAGGAAGCCGACGCTTGCGATTACATCGGATGCGATAAGATCAGCGGACACGGAGATTACCCCATGAAAACCAACCGCCGCGCCCAGAACGCCAAGCTCGCCGACTTCCTCTGCTTCGCCGTCTACTCGACTAACCTGGCATTCGGGAAGGTCTACCGCCCGCTGCTGGACGAGCTTGGGCTCACCTATACCCAGTACGTGACCATCGTCGCCCTGTGGGAGGAAGACGACCAGACAGTCGGCAGCCTCGGAGAAAAGCTGTTCCTGGAGTCCAACACCCTGACGCCGATTCTCAAGAAGCTGGAGGGAATGGGGCACGTGGAACGCACGCGCGATCCTTCCGACGAACGCCAGGTGCGCGTGCGGTTGACCGACAGCGGCAGGCGTCTGCGCGAGAAGGCATTCGGCACGGATTTGGTCGAGGCATGCGGCATTCCAGCCGCCGACTTCAAGCGGCTACAGAAGGAAATCGTCGCGCTGCGCACGAACCTGCTGAAGTTCGCTGGCAAGGAACGCTAGGCGTCGATTCTCAGCGCAATGGCCGGAAACCGGCGCGCACTTCTTCGACGAAGAGTTCGGGTTCTTCCCAGGCCGGGAAATGTCCACCGCGCGGCAGCTGGTTGTAGTGAACGAGGTTGGCGTACGCCTTCTCCGCCCAGGTGCGTGGCGTGACGAAGAGCTCGTCCGGAAACGCACTGACCGCGACCGGAAGCGAAACGCCTTTGACCGAGAAGTAGGGCGTGGAGTTCTCCCAGTACAGGCGTGCCGCCGATACGGCGGTATTGGTGAGCCAGAACAGCGTGATGTTGTCGAGCAGATCGTCGAGGGTGAGCGCGCCGGGCGCGCCGTCGATCACGCGGCCCATCAGCTCGTAGCTGCCGGGCACGTTGTCGATGAGGAAAGCTGCAAGCCCGACGGGCGAATCCGACAGGTACATCATCGTCTGCGGACGACCGCCGAGAAGCTGCGCATACCCGATATGGCGATATGCCGACGCCAACTGTTCGCACGCGCGGCATTCCTCATCGGTTTGGCCGTGCGGAACCGGCTCTGCCCGCCATAGCGCCGCATCCACCTGCGCAGGAACCGCGCCGGGCATGTTCGTGTGGATGCCGACAAGGCCAGCCGGACGCGAAAGCGCCATCTGCTCGACCACGATCGCGCCCCAATCGCCTCCCTGCGCGCCCCAGCGCGTGTACCCCAGCCGGCCCATCATCTCGTTGTAGGCCGCGGCAATGCGCACCGGATTCCAGCCGGGCGTAGTCGGTTTCTCCGAGAAGCCGTAACCCGGCATCGAGGGGATCACAAGGTCGAATGCGTCGGATGCTTCGCCGCCGTATTTCGTCGGGTCGGTCAACGGCCCGATGATCTTCATCAATGCAATGAACGTCCCCGGCCAACCGTGCGCAACGAGAAGGGGCAGGGCGCGTTCGTGGCCGGACCGCACGTGCAGGAAATGGAACGCGACGCCGTCGATGTTGACCAGGAAGTTGGGGCGGGCGTTGATCCGGCTCTCGGCGGTGCGCCATTCGTACTGCGTGGCCCAGTGTTCGGCGAGTCTTCGCGTCTTCGACAGCTCGGCCCCCTGCTGCGAACCGTCAACCGTTTCCCGGTCCGGCCATCGCGTCGCCTGGATACGTCGTCTCAGATCGATCAGCGCTTCTTCCGGGGCGTGATACGCGAATGGCTGCGGCACGCTGGAATCGCGCAGTCCGGTTACCGTGCCTGCGACGCTGGCCATGTGAGCCCTCCCGGCGGACTGTCGCCACGAAACGATGCCGCGCAAGCGAATGCGGAGCGGTCGGACACCCGGGCGCCCGACCGCTGGTGGTTGACCTCAGCCGCGTAGGGTCCGGAAGCCTTCCCGGACATCCCTGGAAAGCAACTCGGGCTGCTCCCAGGCCGCGAAGTGGCCGCCCTTCGCAGGCCGGTTGTAGTACACCAGCCCCGGGTATGCCTTCTCGGCCCAGCTTCTAGGCGGCGTATACAGCTCGTCGGGAAACGCGCTGACGGCCACCGGGATCGTCACGCCCTTCGTCGAGAAATACGGCGTCTTGTTCTCCCAGTAGAGCCGGGCCGCCGAAATCGGCGTGTTGGTCAGCCAGAACAACGTGATGTTGTCGAGGACGTCGTCGGGCGTCAGTCCCTCGGGCGTGCCGTTGATCGATCGCGCGATCATGTCGTAGCTCTTGGGATCGTGATCGAGCAGGTAGGCCGCCAATCCCACGGGCGAGTCGGACAGACCGGTCAGCGTCTGCGGCCGATCGCCCATCTGGATCGCGTAACCGATGTGCTTGTACGTGAAGGCAAGCTGCTCGCAACACTTCCGCTCCTCTTCCGACAGGCCTTCGGGGATGGGGTCGCCGCGGAAGAGCGCCTGGTCGAGTTCCGGCGGTACCACCCCGGCCATGTTGGTGTGGATGCCCACCAGGCCCGCGGGCTTCTTCAAAGCCATCAGGTCCACGACGATCGCGCCCCAATCGCCGCCCTGCGCGCCCCACTTCGTGTAGCCGAGCCGCTTCATCAGTTCGTTGTAGGCATCGGCAATACGGGGTGGATTCCATCCGGTCGTGGTGGGCCTGCTTGAGAACCCGTATCCCGGCATCGAGGGAATGATCAGATGGAACGCGTCGGCCTCCGTCCCGCCGTGCGCCGTCGGATCCGTGAGCGGGCCGATCAACTTCATCTGTTCGATGAATGATCCTGGCCAACCGTGCGCCACGAGCAACGGCAAGGCGTTCTCGTGCTTGGACTTGGCGTGCATGAAATGGATGTCGGCACCATCGATGGTGGTAAGGAAGTTGGGGACGGCGTTGACGCGCGCTTCCGTCTTGCGCCAGTCATAGTTGTTCGCCCAGTGGTTGGCGAGCTTCTGGATGACGGCCAGTTGCACGCCCTGGGTTGAATCCTTCACGACTTCGGCGTCCGGCCAGCGGGTGGCCTGTATGCGACGCTTCATGTCTGCCAGGTCCGCCTCGCTGGCCTTGTACTCGAATGGCCTGACATCGGCGGATGCGGCGGCCTTGGGCTTCTTCTCTGCGACTTCGTTCATGGCTGCATTCCTGTCTGAGCAACTGAGCAGTCCCAGTGGAGCCGCGGCGATGGTGACTGCCGCGGCTCCGCAGAACCTGCGTCTCATCAAAAGATCAGGGTGGGGCATCCTCGGCATACGGCCTCCTTTGGCACGCACTTACCGGTCGCGCGGACGTGATCCACGCGGGATTCCTGTTGGAAGCTGTCGCTTCACTTGATTGGCCGGAAGGCAACACGCCCCGCTGCCGCGAACCGCAGTTCGTGGCATTTCGCTTCGATCCATGAGGGCGGGCGTACTCCGTACGCGACACAGACGCAATGCCTGTACAACTCGACGTTCCTGTCCGATCAGTCGTTGCGACTGCCGGAACGCCATGGATGTGTCTGCCTGGTTGAATTTTTACGCTCGCGATGAATGGTGCGCAACTGCCGTTCGTCGTGCGCATGTGCGCGAGCGAGGTTGGCGCGATGTTTGCCGACGACTGGGCATGACGCTCATGCATGAGCACCGTCGATACGCTGCGAACCGCAATCCACGCGTTGCCATGAAGAATGCTAATGTCCGCGTGGAAAATCTGATCGGAGGGGGGCGATGATCGAGGGGGGCGAAACTGCGATCCTGTCCGGTGGCTGCTTCTGGAACATGCAGCACACGCTGCGCCGCGTGCCTTCGGTGTTGTCCACGCGAGTCGGCTACATCGGTGGCAGCCTGCCGCATCCCACCTACGACGACCATGGCACGCATGCCGAGGCAATCAGGATCGTTTTCGATCCAGCTCTGCTTTCCTATCGGCACATCCTCGAGTTCTTCTTCCAGATTCACGATCCGACCATCGAGCGCGCCAACGACGGCGGCACGGACGCGCGGTACCGCTCCGCGATCTTCTACCTGAGCCAAGCGCAAAGGCGCATCGCCCAGGCCGCCATACTTTCGCTCGATGCATCGGGCGTGCTTCCTGGTCGCGTCGTCACGTCGCTGGAACCGGCGGGCGTGTTCTGGGAAGCCGAGCCCGTGCACCAGGACTACTTCGAACGACATCCGGAACAACTCGCGTGCGGCCACATTCGTCCCGGTCGAAAAGTGCTCTCCGACGTGCGCGCCTGAGGCGGCGGCACGCAAACGCACCGCAGCCAGCGAACGCAAGCCGACACGCGTACCTCCGCACAGGCCGGCAGTGCACGGAAGCCGTCGGCATGCTGGACCAGGGCTGAGCCAATGAACGTCGCAACCGTCGTCGCAGGCATGGCCGCAATCGGACTGATGGGCTTCGCGAATCAACGCGGCCCGATATGCACGGTCGGCGCGATACGCGAGATCGTCACCGAGCATCGGTACGTTCGATTCGCGGCGCTCCTGGAAGCTTCGCTCTGGGTTGGCGGCGGGCTGGTGATCCTGGATGCGCTGGAACTGGCCCCGCGTGTACCCCACGGTTATGGTGCCGGCGCGGCCACGATCTTCGGCGGCGCGTTGTTCGGGCTGGGGTCCTACATCAACGGCACGTGCGCGGTCGGCACCATCGCGCGCATTGGCGCACGGCAGTGGGCTTACGTCGCCACCCTGATCGGCTTCCTTCTTGGCAGTCTGGTGATGGTCTGGCAGGACGTTCCCATGCAACTGGATGACAGGTCGGTCGTCCTCATGGCCTCGGCCTGGCTGGTGGCCATGTGCGTCATCCTGCTCGTCGCCCGCCTCGTGATGCATGGCAAGAGCATCTGGCGCGCGAGCGTGGTGCCAATGGGCTACGTCTGGTCGCCGCATGTCGCAACCACGATCATGGGGCTGGCGTTCCTGGTGGTGCTCCTGACGGTGGGGAGCTGGTCCTACACCGACACGCTGGCTGCGTTGGCCCGCGGTGCAACGTTCGATCTGACAATCAGCCTGCTCCTGTTCAACGCGCTGTTCCTGGGCGCGCTGGTCGGCGGCTGGACCACGGACGCATCCGCAGTGAGTCTGCCCAAAGGCGCGCCTCCCACGCGTTGCCTGCTCGGCGGCGGCTTGATGGGCATCGGTGCAGCGCTGGTGCCCGGGGGAAACGACAGCCTGATCCTGGTCGGCATGCCGTTGTTGTTGCCGTACGCATGGCTCGCGTTCGCCAGCATGTGCATCACGATCTACATCGCGACCTTCATTGCGTGGAGAGCGCGAAGCAGCGGACACACGTAGCTGAAGCCCCCTGCAGGCGCCTGCGGCCAGCAGCGAAGGCGCGGGGATGGTCAGGAGGCGACACTTGGCGGAGTATTCGCGTGGCGTTCGCACGGATCGCGCAAGGGCAGGGCCGGACCATGGCTGCACGATTGCAGGTAGGTGCCAGTGGCTATTCCTACAAGGAATGGAAGGGCAGCTTCTACCCCGACCTCATGAAGCCGGAGGAAATGCTGGGCTGGTATTCGCAGCGCCTGCCGACGGTGGAGATCAACAACACCTTCTACCAGATGCCCAAGGTGGTGACGCTGGAACACTGGGCGCAGGCCACGCCGGAGCATTTCAGTTTCGCGATCAAGGCCTCGCGTCGAATCACGCACGACGCGCGCCTGAAAGCGGAAGCCGCGGCCGATTCGGTCGCCTATCTGTACCGCAACCTCGAAACGCTGGGCGACAAGCGCGGCCCGGTGTTGTTCCAGCTGCCGCCGTTCTTGAAGAAGGACGTGCCGCGACTGGTCGATTTCCTGCAGGTGCTTCCCGCCGGCCACCGCGCTGCCTTCGAATTCCGCAACGACAGCTGGTTCGACGATGCCGTCTACGATGCGCTACGGAACGCCGGCGCGGCGTTGTGCCTGTCCGAGCGCGACGACGATGAGCCGCCGCCGTTGGTCGAGACCGCGCCGTGGGGCTATCTGCGGCTGCGCTTGGAGGACTATTCCGAACGCGATCTTGAGCAGTGGGCGCAGAGGCTGCTGGACACCGCATGGCAGGACATCCATGTCTATTTCATGCACGAGCCGACCGCGCCGCGCTATGCCCAGAGCCTGATGCGCCTGGGCGCGCAGTAGAGGAGGATGCATGTCGGTGCATGAGGTCGGGATCGAAGTCGAAGCAGGCATGCGTGTTTCGGGCCTGCTCCAGGCGCCTGCGTCGGCGCGCGCCTGCTACGTGCTTGCACACGGTGCAGGCGCGGGCATGACGCATCCGTTCATGGCCGCTGTGGCGCAGGGTCTGTTCGAGCGTGGCATCGCGAGCCTGCGGTACCAGTTTCCCTACATGGAGCGCGGTTCGCGCCGACCGGACGCACCGCGACTTGCGCACGCGGCGGTGCGGGCCGCGGTGGCGGAGGCTGCGCGCCAGTTGCCGGGGCTGGCCCTGTTCGCGGGTGGCAAGTCCTTCGGTGGTCGCATGACATCGCAGGCGCAGGCGCAGTCGCCGCTGCCGGACGTGCGCGGCCTGGTGTTCATCGGGTTTCCGCTGCATCCGGCCGGAAAGCCTTCCGATGAACGCGCCGCCCATCTGTCGAACGTCGAGGTTCCCATGCTGTTCCTGCAGGGGACGCGCGATGAACTGGCGCGGCTGGATCTGTTGCAGGCGGCGGTGACTGAACTGGGTTCACGCGCCACGCTGGCGTTGTTCGAACACGCCGATCATTCGTTCCACGTACCGGCGCGCAGTGGACGCAGCGATGCGCAGGTGATGGATGAAGTGCTGGACTGGATCGCGAAGTGGATTGATGAGGCCCTGGGCGGCCGTTAATCCACGGCGTCTCCGCTCAGTTTCAGATCACGCAGGATCGCGCCCAGTTCGCTGTTGACCGATTCCACCAGATCCGGTGGGGCGCGCTGCACGATGTCGCCGGCCATTCCGGCGAACCTGCCATACACCTGTGCGGTGTCGGAGGTCTCGCGAAGCATCTGTTCCACGTTTCCGCGCAACGCATCGAGCTGGGCCTGCAGCTCGGGCCATCCGGGCTGGGGCGATTTGCGCTGGTACGGTTCTTGATCGTTCGACATGGCGGAGCTCACAGGGTGGTTGCATGCCGGCACGCGGGATCCCGCGCTCCCACGTCCACGAGCGTAGCGCCGACCGGGCATGGCGGGTAGTCGCCAACGCGTCAACCGCTTGATGCGCTGCACGCACGGGTCTTCACATCGTCGTGATCGCACCGGCGGCGCGGACTGGACGCGATGGGCGCGGATTGTTTCAGCCCGGTCAACGGCAGGATGTCTGCCGTCCATCTACCGGCGTGCGTGCAACGAGTCTAGAAAGGCGTGGGTGAATCTCTCTGCAGCGCGGACTGGAGGCAAATGAAATGAGCGTGGATAAAGATGTGAAGGGCATGGGCATGCCGTGGGAGGATGCATACGGCTACGCGCAGGCGGTGAAGGTCGGCGACACGATCTACATCTCCGGTCAGCTCAGTCACGATGCGCAGGGAAACATGGTCGGCCCGGCGCCGCTGGACGAAAACAACCGGATCCTGGATCACTCCAACATGGAGATCCAGATGCGGCAGTCCTACGAGAACGCGAAGACGCTGCTCGGCCGCTACGGCGCCACGCTGGACAACGTCGTCGAGGAAGTGTTGTACGTGACGGACATGGATGCCGCGTTCGCGGCGGCCGGGCCCGTTCGCAAGGCGATGTACGCATCCGACAGGCCCGCGGTCGCCAGCACGGTCCTGGTGACGCCACGCCTGGCACTTCCCGCGCAGCTGATCGAGATCAAATTCGTCGCCAGGGTGTAGGCCCGACGGTGGCGGCACGCGGCCATGGCCCCGATGAATGAGGGGAGCACGCCCGCCGCGGAACGCGATGCGCCGACGCGATGGCGTGCGCACCATCGGCATACGTCGCGGACCGGGGGAGGGAGCGGGCGTCCGTCGACGGGCGTGCTCGATAGGCCTTGCGCGTGCATGCGTGCATGCCGCCACGCGTCATTCGCCCGGAAGTACGGCCGGCTTGCCGGCATCCTTCACGAAGAACGCAACGAACTTCGCCGGCTTGGTCGCGCTGGCGTTGCGTCCGACGGTGTGCACGTCGTGCGGGCCCTCGTACCAGCTCTGGCCGGGCGAGAGGTTCACCACCGGGCTGCCCTTGACGCCCATCACTAGCGAACCTTCCAGCACGTAGACGAAGACGTGCGCATCGTGACGGTGCAACTGCGCGACGGCACCGGGGGGATATTCGATGATCGCCATCTGCGCCTCCTTGCCCGGAAACTCCGGCAATGGCTTGGACATCACCGGCGTGGCGATGGGCGTGGGCGCCTTGTGCTGGCTCGCGCCGGCCGGTGCACCGGCATCCTGCGCGAGCAGGCTGCCGGACCACATGGCGGCGGCGAACGCGAACGCATGGGAAATACGCATCTGGATGTCCTCCTCAGGAACGGCTGGCAATCGCCCAGAGCGCGGATCGTAGAGCCGTGCAATCAGTGCGAGTAGCCACCCGCGGGGCAACAGCTTGTTGACCGTCGGGCCGTGTTTCATCGGTGCGTGAGCGGTCATGGCGATGTGCGCACGCAGGCCTCCTATCGCCGATTGCGCGGCATGCGCCGGGCGCGATGACGCAACCTCTTCAGTACACCAGGAGCATCCGGATACGGCACGGGCGGATGTACCATCACGCATGGCCGACACCCTGAACCTCGAACTGGACCGAAGGGCGTCTACGACGCTCTCCGAGCAGATCCGTCTCGGGATCGTGTCCGCCATCGAAAGCGGCGTGCTTTCGCCGGGCGCCAAACTGCCGTCCTGGCGCGACCTTGCCGCACAGCTCGGCGTGGCGCGCGGTACGGTCATGGCTGCGTACGAACGGCTGGCCGACGAGCAGTGGATCGTCTCGCGACGGCCAAGCGGAACACGCGTCGCCGATCACGCAGCCAGGCGGCCGGCACGTCCGGGGCCCCTCGACGAGGCGCCCCCGTCCAGCCTTTACCGGGAAGTCCTTTCCGGACCGGCCGTCTTCCAGATGGGCATTCCCGCGACGGATTGTTTCCCGACCACGCTGTTCGCACGCCTGCGGGCCCATGCAGCGCGCGCGGAGGCCGAAGCGCCCGCCGTCTACCCCGACCCGCGAGGCGAGCCCGAACTGCGGCGCGAGATCGCCGCGCACCTGGCGGTAGCGCGCGGAATGGCATGCACGCCTTCGCAGGTGTTCATGACCTCGGGCTTCTCTGGCGCGCTGGGCCTGGTGTTGAGCGTGCTGCATGCGGAAGGCCGGTCGGCGTGGATGGAGAATCCCGGCTTCTTCCTCACCCGACATGCGCTCGATCTCGCGCGGCTCAACCATGTTCCGATTCCCGTCGATCACGACGGAATCGATGTGTCGTACGGCATCGAACACGCATCGGATGCCGCCCTCGCGCTGGTGACACCAGGACAGCAGGCGCCGCTCGGTGCGACGCTCGCACTTGCGCGACGCATCCAGTTGCTGGAGTGGGCGCAACGCAGCGGTGCCTGGGTCATCGAGGACGACTATCTGGGCGAGTTGCAGCTGGGACGACGCGCGGCACCTGCGCTCGCGTCGCTCGACACGGCCGGGCGGGTGATCCATATCGGGTCCTTCAGCAAGACCGTCAGCCCGGCGCTTCGCCTGGGTTTCGTCGTTGTCCCGTGTGAGCTGGTGCAACGGTTCGCCGATACCGTGATGTGCCTGGCGCCGGCACCGGGTCCCGCCGTGCAGCACGCGATCGCCGAGTTCATGCGTGAAGGGCATTACATGCGGCATCTGCGGCGCATGAAGCGGGTATACACCGCGCGCAGCGAAGCACTGCGCGCAGCGCTGTTGGCCCGGGGATACACCGCAGAGGCAGGCGGGCTCGCCGTGCTGCTGCGGTTGCCCGATGGCGTGTCCGACATCACCATCGCGCAGCAGGCGCGCGCCGAAGGCCTGGCGCCCGCGCCGCTTTCCACCTGGTTCAGTCCTTCCGGCCCGACAGAATCCGGACTGCTCCTTGGCGTAGCCACGGCAAGCGAGGAATGGATCGAAGTGGCGTGCGATCGTCTGCATCGACTGATCACGCAGTCCTCCTGATCCCGCCTGCGGTCTGGCCTGCGCTATGCGATGGCCACCTGCGGCGTGGACGGTTCGTCGATGGCCTCGCCACGTCGGGGATAGTCGATGTATCCCTTCGGCCCGGCGGTATAGAACGTGGCGGGATCGGCTGCGTTGAGCGGCCAACGATTGCGCAGCCGTTCCACGAGGTCGGGATTGGCGAGGAACGGCTTGCCCATGACGATCAGGTCGGCGTGCCCCATGTCCAGGGCTGCCTGCCCGTTGTCCCCGAGGTAACCGCCGGCAAGCATCAACGTGCCGTCGTACGCCTGGCGCAGTTCTTCCTGGAAGCCTTTCGGGATCGTGACGTCGTCGACCCACCGGGTCTGGTCGCTGAAATGCAGATAGGCGAGCCGGCGACGCGACATTTCGCGCACGAGGGTGAGGTAGGTTTGCGCCTCGTCCTGGAAGGGTGGGATATCGCCGTAACGACCGTACGGCGACAGCCGCATGCCGGTCCGTTCGCTTCCGATGGCGGCCGTCACCGCGTCGAGCGTCTCGAGCGTGAAGCGCAGGCGATTGGCGATGGACGCGCCGCCGTAACGATCCTCGCGCGTGTTGAGCGCCCCGTTGATGAACTGGTCGAACAGGTAGCCGTTGGCTGCGTGCAGTTCGACGCCGTCGAAACCGGCTGCGATGGCGTTGCGTGCGGCCTGCTCGAACTCGAGCGTGATGCGCGCGATTTCGTCGGTTCGCAACGCACGCGGCTTGCTCTGCGGCAGGTAAGCGGGATTGCCAGCTTCGTCGAGCGCGAAGGTGACCGTGTTGCGCGCCTGCAGCGGCACCGAACTCACGGGAGGTCGACCGCCGATGATGCTGGTGTGCGTCGAGCGGCCGGCATGCCGCAACTGGGCGAAGATCACGCCGCCCTTTGCATGCACCGCATCGGTGACCTGTCGCCAGGAATCCACCTGCGCCTGATTGAACAGGCCCGGCGCGAAGCCCCAGCCGTGGCCCTCGATGCTGATGCTGAGGCTTCCGGTGACGATGAATCCGGCACTGGCGCGCTGCGCGAAGTAGAGCGCCGTGTTCTCGTCCGCGGTCATGCCCGGGTTCCGTGCCCGCGAGCGTTCCATGGGCGCCATGACGATGCGATTGGCCAGGAGAATGCGGCCGAGCGGGTAGGGATCGAAGAGCGAGGGCATCGCAGTAGTCTCAAGTGCTTGGGTAGATTGCATGTTCGATTGCAACCAATGGGATGACTAGCCGGGCCTTCGTCGATTCAAAGTTGCGTGTGACGCTACAATCGGGCCATGGACAGTCGATTCGACGGCATCGCCGAGTTCGTCGCGGTTGCCAATCTGGGCAGCTTCACCGCTGCGGCTTCCGAACTGGGAATCACCAAATCGGCGGTCGGGCGCGCGGTGTCGCGGCTTGAAGCACGGCTCGGCGCCAAGTTGCTCCATCGGACGACCCGGCGGCTGACGCTCACCGCCGATGGCCAGGCATGGCTCGAGCGCTGCGTGAGCGCGCTGGCCGAACTGGAGGTGGGCGAGAACGCGCTCAAACTTGCGCGCGACGCGCCGGCGGGCCGCGTCCGCATCGACGCCCCCAGCGCTTTCGGCCGTCTTTTCGTCATGCCGCGATTGTTGGCCCTGGCCGCGCGTTTCCCTGCGTTGAACCTCACGGTCAGCTTTTCGGACCGGCGCGCGGACCTGATTGGGGAGGGGATCGATCTAGCGGTACGCATCGGCAACCTGGACGACACGTCCGATCTGATTGCGCGTCCGCTCGGCGTGCATCATCTGGTGATCTGCGGCGCTCCGGACTATCTCGCGGCGCGCGGCACGCCGGCCAGCCAGGCAGACCTGGCCAGGCATGACTGCATCGTTGGCTGGCGGCATACGCACCACGTTCCGTGGTTGTTGAAGCAGCCCGACGGAAGCTTCGCCCCGCAGGTCGTGCCGGTGAAACACGAGATCCGCGATTTCGAGATGCTGCTCCACGCGGTGCGGGCGGGGCTCGGGCTCGCACAACTTCCGTTGTGGATGGTCGCGGAGGATCTGCGGCGCGGGGAACTGGTTACCGTCCTCGACGGCCTGTCGGGAGGCGAACAGCCGGTCCATCTGTTGGCCGCGCACACCGATGCTGCCCGCCCGCATCCGCGTGGTCGTGGACGAACTCCTTCGCGACCCGCCCTAGCTCGGCTGAGGGGCAGGGAAGGACTTGATGGTCCACTGAAAAGATACGTTTCTGGTTCTTTGAAGTGGACTTTTCGGGGCGCACGATGGCGTCGTTCCGATTGGAGTCCCCCATGTCCATCAAGCGCCTTCTTGCCACCGGGCTGTCCATCGCCATCGCTGCCGGTGCTGCCGCTGCGCATCCGCCGGAAGACTCGGTGCGCCCGAACTTCTCGCACGTGCTTCCCAATGTTCCGGGCAAATCCCTCGTCGCCGTCGAGGTGAACTACCCGCCCGGCGGCGCTTCGGCGCCGCACCGCCATGCCGATTCCGCCTTCATCTACGCCTATGTGCTTTCGGGCCGGATCGAAAGCCAGGTCGATGACGGCCCGGCACGGACCTACCAGGCCGGCGAAGCCTTCCATGAAGAACCCGGCGCACACCACCGGGTCAGTCGCAACGCAAGCGCGACCGTGCCGGCGCGATTGCTCGCGGTGTTCGTCGTCGATACCGGCGACCACCCGCTCACCACCCCCGACGAATGACGAACAGGCAAGCACATGTCTCAACGAATCGACTACTCAAAGGTATCCCCGGACGCCACCAAGGCGCTCGGCCACGTCTACGGCTACATCGCGAAGTCCGGCCTCGATCCCGTCATGGTGGACCTGGTCTACCTGCGCGTCAGCCAGCTCAACGGATGCGCCTACTGCCTCGACATGCACACGCGCGATCTGGTGAACAAGGGCGTGGCGATCGACAAGCTGGCGCTCGTCCAGGCGTGGCGCGAGGCCGGCAGGCTTTTCAATGCGCGGGAGCAGGCAGCGCTGGCGTGGGCCGAAACGGTGACGCAGGTAGCGCAGACCGGCGTGCCCGACGCGGATTTCCAGGCGGCGAGTTCCGTGCTCAGCGAGAAGGAGCTGGTGGACCTGACGTTCGCGATCGGCGTGATGAATGCGTACAACCGCCTCGCCATCAGTTTCCGCAACCAGCCCGAAGCGGCGCGGCGCGCCGAAACCTGAGCGGAGAAGAAAGATGCGATTCAGGGAAATCGCGGGCGTTCGCATCCCCGACAGCGTCATCGCACGCGAGGCGACGCAACTGGTTCGCGATACCGAAAGCGAACTGCTGTTCCTGCATTCCATGCGCGTCCATGCGTGGGGCGTACTGTCGGGCCAGAGGAAGCGCCTGGACTTCGATCCGGAGCTTCTGTACGTCGGCGCGATGTTCCACGACCTCGGGCTGACCGACCGCTTCCGCCACAGCACGGTGCGTTTCGAGGTGGACGGGGCCAATGCGGCACGCGACTTCCTGCGAAGCCATGGGATCGCGCAGCAGGACGTCGAGAAGGTGTGGGGCGCGATCGCGCTGCACACCACGCCGGGCATCCCCCAATTCATGCACGCGGAGGCCGCGCTGCTGCACATCGGCGCCGGCGTGGATGTGGCGGGTCGCGCGTACGAGGAGTTCACCCACGCCGAACGCGAGGCCGTGATCGCCGCGTGGCCGCGTAACGCGGACTTCAAGCACGCCATCATCGATGCGTTCTACGAAGGCGTGAAGCATCGACCGGACAGTACCTTCGGCACCTTCAACGACGACTTCCTGGCGTACAAGAATCCCGCGTTCCGGCGCGTGGACATCTGCAGCGTCATCCTGCATTCGCCCTGGCCGCATTGACCGTGGCATCGCGCAGATGACGCATCGGCATTCAATCACGGATCGCAACATTCCATGACCGCTCGAACCTTCCTCATCACCGGTGCAAGCAAGGGCATCGGTCGCGCGCTTTCGAACCGGCTTGCCGCGGCCGGCCACCATGTCGTCGGCGTGGCACGCATGCCGGATGCCGATTTTCCGGGAACGCTGGTATCGATCGACCTTGACGACACCGCAGCACTTGCGCCGGCGTTGGCCGATCTTGCACGGCGATACTCCTTCGATGGCGTAGTGAACAACGTCGGACTCGCCCGCCTCCATGCGCTCGGCGAAATCGACCTGGCCGATGTAGACGACATGCTGCGCGTCAACGTCCATTCCACGATCCAGACGGTGCAGGCCATCCTGCCTACGCTGAAGGCGAAGGGGTGGGGCAGGATCGTGAACGTCACCAGCCTGGTAACGACCGGTTTCGCGATGCGCAGCGGTTACGCGGCGGCGAAGGCGGCCGTGAACAGCCTCACGCGTACCTGAGCCATCGAGCTGGCGCAGACGGGCATCACCGTCAACGCGGTTGCGCCGGGCCCGATCGAAACGGAGATGTTTCGTCGCAATACGCCGGCCGGAAGCGACGCCGAGGAACGGTTCCTGTCGATGATCCCGATGCGGCGCCTTGGAAAGCCGGACGAAATCGCGGCTGCGATCGCGTTCCTCCTGTCCGAGGACGCCGCTTTCATCACGGGCCAGACCCTGTTCGTCGACGGTGGTGGATCGATCGGCAGGAGTTCTGTGTGAGTCGTGGAGCGGTCCGGAACGCGAGTGCGTTCCGATAGCGGCGTGCCCAGAGCCTTCAAGGAGCCGACGTCCCTCCGCGCGCACGAAGCGACTCGACCAGGTCGTTGAACGCGGCCCGGACCGCGAGCGGATTCTCGATCCACGGGAAGTGGCCCGCGTCGGCGATCTTCCGCTCGATCACGTTCCCGGTGCGCCAGGCCGGGGCGTCCCAGCCGCGCTGGCTGACGATGCGATCGTTCTCGCCCCACAGACGCAGTACCGGTATGTCAGTCGGCCACCATTGCGCGCGATACGTGTGATCGAAGTGCGCGTCCGACCATTCCACCGCCGCCGGGTTATAGGGCATGCGCCCGAGCAGCGCACGGCCGGCTTCGAGCCCGCGCGGCGTGAAGTTCCATTCGGCCGAAGCCACGGCGAGCGCGGCGAGGTTTGCGATGCTCTTGTCGCGCACGTACGCCTGCGCTGCGCGATCGACGGCCGGCAGCGGATGGCTTTGCGTCATCGCGACGTACTGCGCATGCCAGCCGCAATCGGGTGCGGTATCGACGAGCACGAGCCCGCTGATGCGTCCCTGCAGCGCGGGCGTGGCGAGCAGGTACATGCCGCCGGTGGAGTGGCCGACGAAGATGCTCTGGGGCAAATCGTCGACCGCTTCGATCAGTACGCCCGGCCATCGCGAGAAGGGATCGACACCTGCAGGCTCGACATTGGAGCCGTCGCCCGGAAGGTCGACCAGCCAGATGCGCCCCGGAACGTCCATCGCATCGGCGAGTTCGTGGAGGCTCTCCGAGCCGATGCCGGGGCCGCCTGGAAGCAGCAGCCAGTCGAACTCGTGGGAAGTGGTTGAATGCAGGCGCATGCGCACGCCGGAAGGGGTGTATCGCGTTTCCATGAGGCTCGGGTTCCCGATTGGAAGGGGTGATTGCGCCACGTGCGCGGACGTCGCGAGGAATCGTTCGAACCGCATCGATGTCGCCTCGGGTCAGTGGTACGGTGGGATCAGGACGCCGGCTTGTCCGGGAACGTCGCGAACATCCTGTCCACGCCTGCCTGGGTCGCGGCATCCTGCTTCTGCGGAGAATCCGGAACGTCGCCCGATGCCGTGCCGCGCCAGATCGCCTGCTTCGTCTTTGCATCGAACATGTCCAGCACCAGCGTGCCGACGGTGTACGTGTTGACGGTGGTCGTCGCATCACCGGGACCCCAGCCTGGACCGCCCCAGCCCGGGCCATAGGCCATCGGCCCCATGCGCCACGGATTGCGCCAGCCCCATCCGGCGAAAGTCGGGCCGCTGTAGAAGGTGTCCAGCGTCTGCTTCTCGCGCGTGGCGACATTGGCCACCAGCGCGACCTGTCCATTCGCGCTCTGCGTCCACCCCTGTTGCTGCAGTTTCGCGTCGATGGCGGCGACGAGGCGCTGCTGTTGCAATGGCGCCATGTCGTTCGGCTTCTGCACCCAGGTGTAGGTGTGGTACGCCGCGAAGTCGGCCGACGGATCTGCATCGGTCTTCACGATGGGCGAACTGGCGCAGCCGGCAAGCAGCAGGCCGAGCAGGGGAACAAGCTTCAGTGCGGACTTCATTTCGGCGCTCCTCGCGCTTGGGGGTGGCGAGGACGTTAGGGGCGCGTGCGCTCGACGGGATGACATCCGTCAAGCCGACGCACGATGCCGATGAAGAGCGTTCAGCTGCTGCGCGCACCGCGCATGAAGCGATGCACAGCGACGATGCGCATGCTTGATGTCCGTCAATCCACGTACGCGAACGTCAGCGCACGCTGCGGCGCCTTCTGGCTATGTGCGTTGACGAACATGAACCGGGAAAACCTCGACGAGGACATCTGCGTCCACATCTTCACGACCTCCGCCGCGATGCTCGGTGTGTGCATGACGGTCGTCGGCGTGATCCGGGTGGTGACGGCCGTGCGGCGCGTGAACACCGTCGCCGACGAGATGCTCAGCATCAACGCCATCGTCTATCTGTTCGCCGGGTTGTGCGCGTATTGCGCGCTGCGCAGCAAGCGCGGGAGGCGCAATCGGGTGCTCGAACGGGTCGCCGACGGCATCTTCCTTGTCGGCCTGGTGATGAGCGCGGTGGCGACGGCCTACATCGCCTGGGTCGTCAGCGAGTTCTAGCCCGCCCGAACGCGCCGGGATGACGTCCGTCAAGAGGTCGGGGCTGCGTTGTATCCACGATGTCGGAAAGACGTTAAGCCGCATCCCCGCCGCGCGTGAGATCGACCTCATGGACCCCAACGAAAACCTCGACGAACGCCGCGTCGTCGCCCCTCCCGCCATGATCCGCCGTCCGGGCCGGATGGCCCCGTCTGCCGCCATGGCGCTTGCCCTGCTGCTGGGCGCCTGCACGCAGGGGCCGCGTCCCACCGCGGATCACGAACCGCTGCGTGCGCCGCCCGAGTTCAGCTACGGCGCCGACGGCGTCACGCACGTCGAACTGCGCGCGTCGCAGGAGCACGTGAACATCGGCAACGAGCGCTACGTATCGCTGGTCTTCAATTCCGACTACGACGCGCCCTTGATCCGCACGCGGCCCGGCGGAGTGGTGTCGATCCGCCTGGACAACCAGATGGACGAGAAGACCAACCTGCATTTCCACGGCATGACGATCTCGCCGCTTGAAGCAGGCGACAACATCTTCCGCGAAACGCCGCCGCACCAGGTCGGCATCTACAACCTCAAGATCCCGCCCGACCACAGCCCGGGTGCGTACTGGTACCACAGCCATTTCCCGGGCGGTTCCGAACGCCAGGTGGCCGCGGGCATCGCCGGGCCCATCCTGGTCGACGGCATTCTCGATCCGTTCCCCGAACTGCACGGCATCAAGGAGCGCGTGCTCGCGCTGCGCAACTTCCAGAAGACGGCCACCGGCAAGGTGGCCAGCGAGATCATCACCAGTGCGGCTTCCATCCGCACGGTCAACGGGCAGGAACAGCCGGTCATCGAGATCCAGCCCGGCGAGACCCAGTTGTGGCACTTCATGAACATCGCCGCGAACCAGTACTTCCGCATCCGCGTGAAGGGCCAGCCGCTGCAGATCCTCTCGCGCGACGGCAACGCGGTGAACCAGAAGGTGATGACCGACGAGCTGCTCATCGGCCCGTCGGCCCGCTTCAGCGTGCTCGTGGTGGGGCCGGAGGCGGGCGATCACCAGATCGAACTCGGCTCGGGAAATACCGGCCCGGCGGGCGACCAGTACAAAGGCGCAACCCTTGCGATCCTCCGCTCCAGCGGCCCGCGCATCGCCACGAAATCGATCACCAGTGCCTATCCGGTATCGGAGGACTTCAGCAGGGAACCCATCGCGCGGCATCGCGAGTTCTCGTTCGAGGATTCGCCCACCGACGGCAACGCCTTCATGATCAATGGACGTCGCTTCGATCGCGGGCGCGTGGACACGACGGTGAAACTCGGCGACCTCGAGGAATGGCGCCTCACCAATCCGTCGCAGGAGCTGCACCAGTTCCACATCCACCAGACCGATTTCCAGGTCGTGGCGATCAACGACAAACCGGTGCCGTTCGACGGCTACCGCGACAATGTGTTCATCCCGGCAACCGGTTCGATCACGCTGCGCATTCCGTTCCGCGATCCGACGATGCTCGGCAAGTTCGTCTACCACTGCCACATCCTCGAACACGAGGACGGCGGGATGATGCAGGTAGTGCAGGTCGTCAAGCCGCAGGACTACGAACAGGCCGTCACGCTCGAGCCGCTTGGCGGCATCTACGGCGACAACCAGCTGTGCAGCTACCTGGACAACACCGGGCAGAAGCTGTCGGTGCCGAACGCGAGCAACTTCCCGACGACGGGAGGTGCGCCGTGAGCGGGCTGCGGCGCAGGGGAGCGCTCGCGCTCGCGACCCTGTGCGGGTCGCTCGTCGTCGCCCAGCAGGCGCGTGCCGACAATGGCATGTACCCGAACTTCGGCATGGATTACAGCGCCGTGCTGCAGAACGACTTCAGCCGAATCGACGGTTCCAACCCCGGCGGTCCACGCGACACCAACGATTTCTATCCGGACGTCACGACGTCCTTCTACCTGCGTTTCACCCAGAACGACCAGCTGCGCCTGACCACGGAGTTCAATCCCATCAACCCGCCGAATCAGGGCGACAAACGCGTCTTCGACGACGTCGGCATGGTGGTGAACGAGTTGAACTACTACGGGCTGCGCTCGCGCACGTCGTGGATGATCGGCAAGTTCGAGGTGCCGTTCGGACGCGCGAAGGACCAGGCGCCCGGGCTGTACACCAACGATTTCGTGGCCGCGTACGACATGCAGGGCATGCTCGGCGCGACGCTCGGGTATCGCATGTTCAGCCAGACGTTGGGCCTGATCGAGCCCGACATCAGTCTCTACACCGCCGACACGACCGACCTGGGCAAGCCGTTCTTCCAGGGCGGCAGCCGGCTCAAACGCTCCGACGGAGGACCTGCCAACAGCGGCAACCTCGACTCCTACGCACTGGCACTGAACTGGACCGGCATCCCGAAACTGCCATTCCTCGAACTGCAGGGCGGCTACATGCGCAACCGGAAAGGCGTGGCGCAGGGCGACGGCACGACGCCGGACGACGAAGTGGTGAAGGTCGTTTCGGCGCGCTACATGTACGCGCGCGCGCCGGCGATCAACCTCGACAGCACGCTTGCGGGGCGCTACTGGGACATCGTGCCCTTCATCGAATACGCCGACATCGACAACGAGGACGCGATCGCCGGCAACGACACGCGCTACCTCACGACCTCGCTCACGTTCGACTACGGCCCGTGGGCCATTGGCGCCACGCGCACCGACAAGCGCCGGCCGCTCATCGCCGACGCCGGACGCAACGATTACCTCAACGAACTCAGCGTGACCTACAACGTGACGGGTCGCCTCAGCGTCGGGTTCTCCGCCGGCACGCAGAAGCAGGCGGGGCAGAAGGCCAACCTGATCGGCCTGCAGATGACGTACACGGGAGCCTACTGATGCGCGCCTCCGGACTGCTTCTTTCCCTGATGCTCGTGCCGGCGGTGCTTCCGGCCGGACCGCGCGACGACATCGGCGGCCCGTACAAGCTCCTCGACCAGGACGGCCGCCATGTCACGCAGGCCACGTATGCGGGCAAGCCGGTGCTGATGTACTTCGGCTTCTCGTCATGCCCCGACGTGTGCCCGACCGACCTGGCGCGCATCGAGCGCATCGCGCGCCGAGTCCAGCAGTCCAGCGGCGTGGCGGTGACGCCGATCTTCGTCACGGTGGACCCGGAACGCGATACGCCGGCGAAGATGAAGCTCTACGTGTCGATGTTCGGCAAGGACTTCGTCGGGCTCACCGGTTCACCTGCGCAGATCAAGGACATCGCCGCGAAGTACCACGTCTATTACAAGAAGGTCCCTTTCGGCGACAGCGGCCAGTACACGATGGACCATTCGACATTCCTGTTCCTGCTCGATCGACAGGGCCGCTATCTCGACCATTTCGGCCGCGCGGTCGACGAGAAGGTCGTCGCGCAGCGGATCGATGCGGATCTGACAGGAAAACCGGTCGCCGCGAAGTGACGCTGCACGAGCCCGGTTTCGTAGCCCGGGTAAGCGCAGCACCCGCAATGCGGTGAGTCTTCGGGGACGGTGACCCGGGCGCGTGCGCTTACCCGGGCCACAGCGGCAGATACCGGTCAGGCTGCGTCCAGCACGATCCCGTTCTTCGCCGCGTCCATCTGTTCGTCCGGAATCGGGCCGACGCGGGTGAGGTCCACCAGTGACTGGTTCGCATCGACGAACGGGCGCATGCGCGTCTCGTACTGTGCGAAGGCGGTGCCGAACTCGCCGCCGGACGATGCAAGCGAATCGGCGAGCACGAATGCGCCCACCAGCGCCAGGCTCGTGCCCTGGCCCGAAAACGGCGACGCGCAATATGCGGCATCGCCGACCAGCACGACGCGCCCGCGACTGAAGCGCTGCAGGTGGACCTGCGCGATCTCGCCGAACCAGAACTGCGGGGTCGTCTCCAGCGCGTCGAGCATCGGGCGCCAATCGCCGCCCAGGTCCGCGCAGCGCTGCGCCACCAGCGCCCTCTGCGCCGCCTCGTCGCCGCGCAACCCGCGCGCGTCGGCGCCAAAACCCGCGCCCACGCGCAGTTCGCGGTTGTCGATGGTCGGATACGCCACCACGCCGCGTTCGGCATCGCGATACAACAGCTCCCAGTCGGTCAGCGCACCGGCATTGGGGGCGGTGAACAGGGCGAGCACCGCCCCGAGTTCGGCCACGCATTCATCGGTGGCGTCGAACACCAGGCGTCGCGTGCGCGAGCGCAGGCCGTCGGCGCCGATCACCAGGTCGAAGCGACGCGTGGTGCCGCTGGCGAAGTGCACGTCCACGCCGTCGCCGTCGTCGTGCAGCGCGGTGGCATAGTCGCCGGGGATCAACTCAGCCTCGCTGCAGCGCCGCATCAGCAGCCGGCAAAGATCGTCGCGGAAGATCTCCACGTCCCCGCTGTCGAAGCGTCCGCCGGTCATCGTGCGTTCGACGCTCCGGCTCAGTTCGCGGCCGCCGGCATCGAGCATGGACATGCCCTTCAGATGCGTGCGGTAGTCGCGCACGGCTTCGAGCAGGCCCATGCGCTCGACCACGTCGAGCGCCACGCCGCGCACATCGACGGCCTGGCCGCCGCCACGGAAGGTCGGCGAGCGCTCGACGATGGTGACCGCGTGCCCGGCGCGCAGCAGGAAATGGGCGGTGGACAGGCCCGCGACACCGGCGCCGCAGATCAGGATCGAGAATTTCATCGAGGAGTCCTTGTGGGGGAAGCGTCACTGTCGCGCTGCGTGCATCGCTGCCTCTTGACGGATGTCACCCGGGCCCGCCGCCGGGCCCGGCGCATTCAGGGTCGCGAAACGAAACGGGCGACCCGAAGGCCGCCCGTTTCGTTTCCGGTGTTTCCGATGCGCCTCCAGGACGCCTGCACCGGAATGTTCTGGAGTGGTGAGCCCGCCGTGGGGGAGGGAGGCTTACCAGCGCCGTTCGTTGCTGTTGGCCGTATCGGCCGCCTGGCGCAGCTCTTCGCTGGCCTGCGTCAGCAGTTCCTTCGCGCGCCCCGCATGGCCGCCCAGGCGCGAGTCGTTTGCGGCCTGCGCGTCGCTGATGGCCTGGAACGCGGCGTCGATGTGCTCCTGCGCATTGCGCAGGTTGCCGTGTCGATCGCCGATATCCACCGGCGGCGGCGCGGCCTGCGCGGCGACGGTGAAGAGAAGGGAGCCGAACAGGACGAGGCCCGGCAGCAGGTTCTTGCGATTCATGGAAGATCTCCGGTGTGGGGGTGTCTTGGACGCGGTGTGGATCACCGCGGCAGGGCACACGCTACGCCGGCCACCCGGGCGTCTCTTGATGGATGTCATGTCGATGGCACCCGCGTGCCGGCGACGGTCAGCTGCCGTTGTCCATCGCCTGCACGGGCGTGCGTGCCATGCGTGTCGCGACGAACCAGGTCAGCGCCGCGATGAGCAGCAACGCCGTCGCGAACGCGGCCAACGCCGGATGCGCGGCGCCGTGGTGTGCGAACAACCCCAGCATCACCACGCCCGAGCCGGCAAGCGCGATGGCCGCCACCTTCGCCGAGCCGCTTTCGATGGCGCCTTCATCATCCGGCGGAGTGGGTCGATAGTCGGCGAGGCGCTGCTGGACATCGCGCCACCGTGGCGAAACCTCCCGCGAAAACGCCTGCGCCGTGGCGAGCAGCAACACGGGGAGCACCGCGCCCACCAGCACGTCGGCGATGCGGGGGTTGGCTTGCGTCCAATGCGCCATCGGCCAGCGCGCGAACGCGCCGCCTTCGCCCATCGCGAACCGCACGAATGCACCGGCGGCGAAGCTTCCCAGCACCGTGACGAACACCGTCCGGATTCCGATGCGTCCGTTCCACAGGCCCCATACCGTGGGGGCCATCAGCGGGCCGAGCAGCAGGCCGGTCACGGTGAGCACGATCTGCTCGGCACCGCCGATGCGCGGCACGATCGTCGCCATGCCGATCAGCGCAAGTCCGATCGCCACCGCGAACGTGCGCCCCGCGCGGATGCGTTCGCGCTCGTCCGCCAGAGGACGCACGAAACGCCCGTAGAACTGCTCGGTCAGCACACCCGAGAAGACGTTGATGTGCGCGCTGAGGGAGCTGGCGGTGGCCGAGAACATCGCCGCGACCATGAGCCCCAGCATGCCCGCCGGCAGCACGCGCTGGCTGGCGAGGATGAAGGCTTGTTCCGGATCGACGCTGTCGTCGAGCCAGCGGAACAGCAGCGTCGGCAGCAGCCACAGCGTCGGGCTGACCAGGTACAGCGCGCCGAACAGCCAGGCGCTCCAGCGTGCATCGCGCTCGCTCGGTACGCAGATGTAGCGCTGCGCGAAGGCCCATTCGGCGCCGACCAGGAAGAAATGCACCGCCACCCAGCCGGCGAGGAACCACGAGGTGTACTGCGCGGAGGTGGGCGAGAGGAACGTCGCCGGCACCGTCGCCAGCGGCACGCCGCTGCGCACCTGCATCCACAGCAGGACGATGAGGAACAGTACCGACAGCTGCAGCACGATGAACTGCAGCACGTCGGTCATCAGCACGGCCCACAGGCCGCCGGCGGCGGTGTAGGTGAGCACGATCGCGCCGAAGAGCAACGCGATGAACGCGATCGAAAGATGCCCCGTCTGCGGATCGCGCAGGACGTGCCCGGGTTCCAGCGGCACGAGGGCGGCGAAGATCACCGACACCGAATACAGCGCCACGCCGCCCCAGACCAGGCGGATGCCGAGCATCGCCCACGTGTACAGCTGCACTGCCGACGGGCCGAAGCGCAGTTCGACGAACTCCGCCGGCGTGGTCACGCCCGTGCGCCGCCAGCGGCCGGCGATGAAGGTGCCTACGAGCAATCCCGAGACGCCGATGCACGTGTTGATCGCCATCGCCACGACGCCTTCGCGATACGCCAGCCCGCCCCAGACCACGAAGGTCCCGGCCGATTTCAACGTCATGAAACTGCTCAGCCCCGACACCCACCATGGCGATCTGCGACCCGCGGCGAACATGTCGCGCGGCCGGCGGTTGCGGCCGGCATACACGAAGCCGAGCGCGAGGGTCCCGGCGAGGTACGCGGCGAGCACCCAGAAATCGACCGGCGCCATCGGGTCTCCTCAGAACTGCATGCGCAGCGAAAGGCCAGCATAGCGATGGAAATCGCGCGGCAGCTGCTGCGCGTAGGCGTTCGCGCCGCCCGCCGTTCCCACCGCCATCATGCCGGCCGCGTAGGTGCGGTCGAACAGGTTCTTCACGAACACGCTCAGATCGAAGCGGCCCGCACCGAACACCACGCCGGCCGACAGATCCGCGATGCCGTAACTGCCCTGGCGCAGGTTCGGATTCTGGCTGATGTCGAACACGACCTCGTCCTGCCACCGCCAGTCGCCCTGCACGTAGGCGTCGGCCGTCGGGCGCAGCGGCCAGCGGTAGCGGCCCGACACAGTGGTGCGCAACTTCGGCGCGTTCATGAAGGGCTTTCCGTCGAGGTCCTGCACGCCGCCGATGCAGCCCTGCTGCGGCGTCTGCCCGGTGTAGCACGGGCCGTTGCGCACGTCGTCGAACGCTGCATCCAGGTACGTGATGCCGCCGGAAAGCAACAGCCGGTCGTTCGGACGCGCGACGAACTCGACCTCCAGCCCCTCGATCGCCACGCCGCCCGCGCTGGTGAGCAGGAACAAACCACTCGCGGCGTTGAACGTCTGCGCCTGGTAATCGTGGATGCGCATGCGGAACAGCGTCGTGTTCAGCGTCAGCGCGTGGTCGAGCAGGGTGGTCTTGAGGCCGGCTTCCAGCAGCGAGGTCGTCTCCGCCGGCGCCGGTAGTTGCTCGAACTGCGCCCGCGTGAGCCCGAGCGTCGCCGCGATGCCTTCGCCATTGTAGCCCGTGCTCCAGCCGACGTACCCCATGACGTGGACGTTGAAGTCGTACGTCGCGGCGAGTTTCCCCACCAAGGCGTCGTCGTCGTAACGCGCGGTCACGGGACCGAAGGCGGGGTTGGTGGGGGGCTGGTCGGCGCCGTTGAAACGCCCGTCGCGCGGACGGTGGAAATACAGGGACTGTCGTTCGTCGATGTAGCGCGCGCCGGCGGTGAGCGTGAGCTTGTGCGTGGGATGCCAGTTCGTCTGGCCGAACACCGCCGCGTTTCGGCTGTCCACGCGCGAACGGCCGGCGAGCACGGCCTCGTCGCCAGCGACCCGCGGCAGCAGCTGGCCGCCCTCGAGCACGCGCGCGATCGCGGCGAGGTTCAGGCCGTGGCGATCGAGTTCGTTCTCGACCGAACCATCGAACCAGTACGCCCCGACGAGGTAGTCGAACGCATCGCCCAGCGGCGAGGCCAGGCGCAGTTCCTGCGTCGTCGTGCGGCTTGATTCGACGTTGTGGTTGCTGGTGATGAAGCGACCGGGCGTGTCGTCCAGGTCCACGTCGCTGTCGTTCTCGAACCGGCGCCACGCGGTGATGCTGGTCAGCGTGTGTTCGCCCAGCGCGAGGTTCGCCATGAGCGAGGCGCCGTAGTTGCGCTGGCGCACGAACGGCGCGACGTCGTTGTTCACCTGGTCGTTGTCGCGGCCGACGTCGGTGCGGGTGAGCACCGCGCGCGGGTTGTCGCTGGCGACGACCAGCGGCAGCGCGCAGCAGTCGGAATCGAAATCCGCGTAGTCGGCGGAAAGAGTGACGTCGGATCGCTCGTCGCGCGATCGCCACGCCAGCTTGGCGCGCGCGCCCCAGGTTTCGACATCGCCCAGCGTGCGGCCGTCCTCGAGGTTGACGACATTGCCGTCCAGCGAACGGTGGAAGCCGGCCACGCGGTAGGCGAGGCCGTCGCCGATGGGGCCGGACACCGCGCCGTCGACCCGGACCTCGTCGTCCTCCGCCAGCAATGCCGAGACCGACACATCGTTGCCGTCGAAATCCGGCGCCCGCGTGATCACGTTCACCACGCCGGCGGAGGCGTTCTTGCCGAACAGCGTGCCCTGCGGGCCGCGCAGCACTTCGATGCGTTCGATGTCGAGCAGGTCGGCGAACGCCGCGCCGGGGCGTTGCATCACCACGCCGTCGATCACCGTCGAAACACTGGGCTCCACGCCCGTGGAGAACACGTCCGTGCCCACGCCGCGGATGCGGATGGAGTTGTTGCGAAGCTCGTTGCCGGCAGAGAACGTCAAGCTGGGCACGAGCGTGGCGAGGTCGCGGACGTCGGTGGCGTGGATCGAACGCAGCGCCTCCCCATCGACCACGGACACGGCCAGCGGAATGCGCTGCACGTTCTCGACGCGGTGTTGGGCGGTGACGGTGACGGTGTCGAGCGATGTCGCCGTGGCGTCGCCGGGAGAGGGGGCGTCGTCGTCGGCGGACTCTCCGGGCACGACCGCATCTCCCTCGCCCGCGTGCGCCGGGGCGTGGATCAGCAATGCGAGTACGGCAGCCAGCAGGCACTGCACCCGTACGGTCCCTCCCCACCGGAGTGCGGCGGGGGCCGCGGCGATCCGGCGATCGTTCCTCATAACCGACGAACGGAAGTGCCACAACCGCCTGCCGCGTCCCTCCTCATGGATGAGCCCCTTCACACCGATCTGACCAATTTGCGGAACAGCGTTCTATGGACTAGGCTCGGGCCGCCCATCATCCGCGGAGCCGCCATGCCGAGGCCGAAGCAACCGAGAGTGGAACCGGTCGAACTCGACGAAGAGGAGGGTGGACGCCGGTTCGCGATCCCCGGTGCGCAGGCGCTGTCGAAGGGGCTGAGTCTGCTCACGCTGATCGCCGAGGCGCCGCATCCGCTCCCGTTCAGCGAACTCGGCCGTTACTCCGGCCTGCCCAAGAGCACGCTGCACCGCATCCTGCAGACGCTGATCGACTTCCGCCTCGTCCGTTACGACGAGTTGAGCCAGACCTACCGGCTGGGCGTGCGCCTGTTCGAGATGGCGCACAAGGTTTGGAGCGAGTTCGACCTGCGCAGCGCCGCCGAGCCGGAACTGCTGCGCCTGCGCGAACTCGCGCACGAAACCACGCGCCTGGGCGTGCTCGAAGGCCAGGACGTGCTGATCATCGACCAGCGCGATCACGTGGCCGCCATGCGCATGGCCAACGGCGTCGGCAGCCGGCTGTCGGTGGGCGCCACCGCGATCGGCAAGGCGCTGATGGCGTACCGGCCGCCGGAAGAACTCCAGCGCTACCTCGACGGCACGGCGCTCAAGCCCCTCACGCCCAACTCGATCCTCAATCCACAGGAAATGCAGCACGAGTTCGACCTGATCAAGGCGCGCGGCTATGCGGTGTCGGTGGAGGAGTCGTCGATGGGCGTCAGCGGCGTCGCCGCGCCGATCCTCGACCATCGCGGCGAGTCCATCGGCGCGGTGAGCATTGCCGGCCCGTCGTTCCGGCTTCCGCCGGACCGCCTGCATTCGCTGGGGCGCGACGTGATCGAAGCGGCGCGACGCGTGTCGGGCAATGTCGGCGAAACGTTCATGTCGATCTCCACTTCCGTCACGCCGAGCCATGCCGCCGACCGCGACGTGCGCTGCGCCGTGCCGGCCAGCGCGTTCCTCGGCGAAGCGCCGCACTGGCTCAAGGCCGGGCAATCGCTGCTGTGGGTGGACATCCTCGGCCCGTCGGTCAACGTGTCGAACCTGTCCACGGGCGACACGCGCACCACGCCGCTGGGCGAACTGGTGGGCGTGGTGGTGCCGCGCCGTCGCGGCGGTTTTGTTGCCGCGACGCAGAGCGGTTTCCGCGCGCTCGACCTGCAAACCGGCGAGATGGTGCCTCTCGCCAGTCCCGCCGAAACCCACGGCCGCCGCTTCAACGACGGCAAATGCGATGCCGCCGGCCGCATGTGGGCCGGCACGCTCGCGTTGACGGCGAGCCCGGGGCAGGGCGCGCTGTACCGGCTGGACACGAACGGCGAACTGCACGAGATCGAGACGGGCTTCCACATCTGCAACGGGATGGCGTGGAGCCCGGATTCCACGCGCTTCTACCTTGCCGATTCCGGTGCGCGCCGCATCTACGCGTACGACTACGACCTGGCGTCCGGACGCGTTTCCAACAAGTCCGTGCTGATCGAGTTCCCGCAGGACGAGGGCATCCCTGACGGCCTGGCGATGGATACCGAAGGCCACCTGTGGTGCGCGATGTGGGACGGCTGGGCGATCAAGCGCATCGCCCCCGACGGGCGCGTGGTCCGCACGATCGACCTGCCGGTGCCGCGCCCGACCAACTGCGCCTTCGGCGGCGATAACGGCCGCACGCTGTACATCACCACGGCACGCATCCGCCTGTCGGCCATGCAGCTGGCGGCGGCGCCGTTGTCAGGCAGTATCCTCGCCTTCGAGGTGGACGTGGCCGGCGCGCCGGTCGGCGAATACGGAGGCTGACATGGCGGACTTTCCTTCCCTGCACGGCCAGCTGGTTGTCATCACCGGTGGAGCAGGGGGGATAGGCGCGGCGATGGTGGAGGCCTTCGCCGCGCAAGGCGCCGACGTGCGTTTCCTCGATATCGACGCATCGGCCGCCAAGCGCACCGTGCAGCGCGTGGTCGAGCGGGGCCTTGCGAAACCCGCGCACGAAATCTGCGACCTGCGCGATATCGACGCATCGCTCACCGCGCTGGATCGCCTGCTCGACGGCCGTGGCGCGCACGCACTCATCAACAACGCCGCCAGCGACCGCGCGCAGCCGCTGGGCGAGATCACGCCGTCCGCCTGGGACGACGCCGTCGCGGTGAACCTGCGGCATCAGTTCTTCCTCGCGCAGGCCGTCGTACCCGGCATGCGGCGCAACGGGCGCGGGGCGATCGTCAACCTGGGTTCGATCAGCTGGATGATGGGCGCGACCAGCGTGCCGGTGTACGCGACGCTGAAGTCGGCGGTGTCCGGGCTGACGAAAACGCTCGCACGCGAACTCGGCCCGCACGGCATCCGCGTCAACGCCATCGCGCCCGGCTGGGTGCTGACGGAGCGCCAGCTCGCCAAGGGCGCGGCGAATCCGGCGAAGTTCGACGAGTACCTGCAGCGCCAGTGCCTGAAACGGCACCTCGCGCCCGACGACATCGCGCAATGGGCGCTGTGGCTCTGCGCCGATGAAAGCGCCATGTGCACCGGGCAGACCCTGATCGTCGACGGCGGCGTGATCTGACAACCGCTGCCGGGCAGGCGCGCCCGGTTCGTCCGTTGCTGAAGGTTTCCAAAACTGAACCGGCAAACGGTCCGACCGTTCGTCGGCAGGACCGTCTTTCCATATTGCGGAACCAAGTTCCGAAAAATATAGTGGAACCGTGGTCCACATGGTGGATCGCAGTCCAGAAGACGCCCGTGACATGTCGGGCCGCCGGTCGCAGGGATCGGCATGAAATCCAGCAGTGGCAATCCAGCAGTGCCGTCCTCCGCGCCCCGCGCGGATCCCGAGGAAGCGGTGGGCCCGGCCCACCACGCACCGGCCCGAACCCCCGGGCCCGAACGGCGGAACCATGGCCAGCAGGTACTACAACCCGGAACAACGCAGCAGCGCCGCGTCCTGCGCGAGCTGCCCCTACCTTTCCGTGTGCGTCAGCGAAGGCGTGCTCGACAGCGACCCGGACGAACTCGACGTCCTCGTCGAACACGTCGGCCCGATCCACGCCGGCCAGCACATCGTCCGCCAGGGCGACGCGTTCGACAGCATCGCGCTGGTGCGCGTGGGCACGCTCAAGAGCGTATGCGTGGACCGCGAAGGCCGCGAACAGACGCAGTCGTTCCACATGCCCGGCGACGTGCTCGGCCTGGCGGCGATCAGCGAGGGCGTGCACCCGTGCAGCGTCATCGCGCTGGACACCGTCATGCTGTGCCGATTCTCGTTTCCGCGCGTTTCCGAAGCCGCGCTGCGCATGCCGGCGCTGCAGAACAAGCTCTTCCGGCTGATGAGCCGCGATATCGGCCGCACTACCGGCCTCACCGGCAATCGCACCGCCGACGAACGCCTCGCGGCGTTCCTGCTCGGCATGGCCGATCGTTTCGAACGCCTCGGCTATTCGCGCGACCACTGGCAGCTGACGATGTCGCGCATGGATATCGCCAGCTATCTGCGCCTGGCTCCGGAAACGGTGAGCCGCCTGTTCCGTCGTTTCCAGGAAGAAGGTCTGCTGGCGGTGGAAGGGCGCGAGGTCGAACTGGTCGAGCGCGATCGCCTCGAAGCGATGGCTTCCAGCGCCATGGCGGCGTAAGACCGTCGCGCTTTCTACAAAGCGATCACGAGCCCGCCGATTCAACCCAGCATCGCGCGCCCCGACATGCGCCGCCGGCGGGAATACCACTGCGTGAATTTCGCCGCTGCGATCAGCGCGGCGGCAATCAGGCCTACGCCGAAGCGACGGTCCGCCGTCGTCATCGCCATCCAGCCATCAGCGATCACCACGACCAGCAGTGCCAGCGCCCACACTTCGCTGATGACGCGATTGGTGGCCGCGAACGAAGGCGCGTCCCACAGCGACGCATCCACGTGCTCGCGCGCATAGGGCAATGTGAAAGGCCGGCCGATCGCAATCGACCACACCACCAGCACGAGCAGGCCAAGATCGGCGAACAGGCGCACGTTCCACACCGTCCACGCCGGATGTTCGACCAGCCAGAACGTCGCCATCGCGACGAAGAGGAACGCGGAGCCGGCGTCGAGCAGCCGCGGCACGCGGCGCAGCACCAGACCGTCGTAGAGGACGCGAACCAGTGCGACCAGCGCGGCGGCGCCGATGGCGGTGACCGGACCGACCAGACGGTCGACCAGCGCGAAGGCAATGAAGGGAGCGAAGCCGGCGAGCAGGTTCATCGGACTGTCCTGTCTGTGGGATCAATGGAAGGAGGCAAGCTGGCGGAAACTGCGAAGCGACAGCGCGAGGCGACGTGCACGCGACCCCAACCGTTCGCACGCGAATTCGATGGCGCGCAAGCGACAGGCCGTGCGCACCAGTTCGCCGGCCAGCTGCGGTTGCGTGGCAAGCAGGCGCGCGAGAAGCAACGCGAACGCGTCCGCATCTGGCGCGTGGTGCGCGAAGCCGGCGGCGAAGAGTAGCCAGTCGCGCGCTTGCGCCTGCAGCAGCGGCATCACCTCGCCGGGGTCTTCCTCCAGGTCGATGAAGCCGATGCCGTCGGGGCGGACGGTCATGTTCCGCGCCAGCGGCTGGCCGACATAGCCACCGCACTCGTGCACGCGCACCAGCTCGCGTGCAGCGGCTTCGATCAGCTGCTCGCGCAGCGCCGCGGGCGCGCACGCAAGTTCGGCCGCCATCGAACACCCCATGTCGCTCAGTACGAGGAAGCCGTTTCCCTGCGCAACGATCTGGGGGACCGCGACGCCGCGCGTCGCCAGTTCGCGAAGTCGACGATGTTCGATGCGGCATGCGTCGTCGCCGACGCGTCGCCGCGGCGGGCGCAGCGCGGGAAGGCGCAATCCGCGTGCCACGAGTCCGAGCGCCGCGAGCCGCACGCGGCGACGATCTCCGTCATGGCGCTTGAGCCATACCGTGCGGCCGTCGAGTTCGATGCGAAGGATCATCGCGGGTGCTTCGTCTGTGTGGTGCGTGCAGGCTAGAAGCGTCCGGAACGCGGCCTCATGACGCACGTCAAGCCACCGACACGCCCGTGCGCAAGCGTTGGTCACGTGTGCACGCATGGCGCCGGTGATTGACGGACGTCAAGCGTCGCAACGGTGCATGCGCACTCTCTGAATTTCAGGCAACCGAACCATCGCGCCGCAAGCGCTTTCAACGCTCACGCTTGACGAATGTCAACCGGCGCTTGCGTGCGGTGACTAATTTCGCCGCTCCTTTCCCCCAGGCGAACTGCCGCACATGAACATGTCCCACACGAAGCGCTCCGGCGCGAATGCGTCGCTCCTCAAACGCCGTCCGCTTGCGACGCCGCTCGCGTCGGCGATCGCCGCCGCGCTCCTGCTCACCGGTACCGTCGGCACGGCATCCGCACAGGACAGCGGTGCCAGCTGCAACATGATCGGCCCGGCCTGCGACCTGTCCACGCCAGTCGTCGACGGCAAGGACGGTCCCGGCGCCGACTACCACGACAACGGGCATCCGGGAACCACCGGCAATCCGGGCGGCGACGTCACCGCCGACCTCGAGGATGCGCGAACGCTGCAGAACACCGGCGTCGTCTCGCCGCTCAACGTGGTGAGCGTCGGTGGCAAGGGCGGCAACGGAAGCAATGCCGATCCGGCCGGCGACATCATCATCAACCTGGGCGGCGGCTGGGGCGCGGCGGGGCAGAACGGCGGCAACCTCGATATCACGGTCGGTTCCGCGCTGTCAGGCGAGGCAGCCTACGTGCCGAGCCAGGGCACGCAACAGACCAGCGGCCTGACCTTGATCTCGGGCGGGGGCGCGGGCGGTGACGGCGGCATCGCCAGCTTCAATTCCGGCGAGAACTACAACGGACGGGCCGGCAGCGGCGGCGACGGCGGCACGGTGAAGGCCACCATCGGCGGCAAGTGGACATCCGACGCGGGTACCGGACTCTACGTGACGTCCCAAGGCGGCAACGGCGGTGGCGGCAGTTCCAGCGACGACGCCAAGGAATCGGACAAGTCGCCGCAGGGCGTGGATGCCTGCGGCGGCAATCCCAACGACCCAACGTGCACCGCCGGTAACGGCAACACGGTCAACGTCACCGTCAACGGCACGGTGTCGGGTGCGAACTACGGCGCGTTCATCGCCTCGATCGGCGGCGATGGCGGCGCCGGAGGCGCCTCGGACGACTGCTGCGACCGCACTGGCGGTGCCGGCGGGAATGCCGGCGCGGCCGGCAACGTGAGCGCCACGCTCGGCAGCACCGGCATCGCGGTGGCCTCGAACAACGGCGCGGCCTTCTACGTCGCCTCGCTGGGCGGCGTGGGCGGTACCGGCGGCGTGAGCAACAGCGCCGGCAAGGGCGGCAACGGCGGCGCGGCGGGCACGGTCAACGTCGAGGTCGACGGCAACGTCAACACGTCGGGCACGGCCAACACCTACGGCGTGCTCGCGCAATCGCTCGGCGGGGTGGGCGGCAACGGCGGCCATTCCGGCGCCTGGTTCAACCCCATCAGCGGCTCCGGCAATAACGGCGGCGCGGCCAATACCGTCTCGGTCACCGGCACCGGTGCACACATCACCACGCAGAGTCTGCAGAACGCCGGCGACAACTCGTCGGGTGTGCTCGCCCAGTCGATCGGCGGCGGTGGCGGCGTCGGCCCCGACTCCAATGGGTGGTTCGCAGTCGGCGGCGACGGCGGCAATGCGTCCAACGGCAATACGGCCAGTGTCAGCATGACCGATACCACCGTCACCACGGCCGGTTTCAACTCGGCCGCGGTGATTGCGCAGTCGATTGGCGGCGGTGGCGGCAAGGGCGGCGACGCGTGCAATGCCAGCAACGAGATGTGCGAAGGCGCCATCGTCAACATGACCGTGGGCGGCACCGGCGGCGCGGGCGGCAACGCCTCCGATGCCAACGTCGCGATGCTGGGCAAGAGTTCCGTGTCGACCTCCGACAAGCATTCGGCGGGCGTGCAGATCCAGAGCATCGGCGGCGGCGGCGGCGACGGCGGCAGTGCCTACGGCAAGGTCAGCTCGCTGTTCTACGGTGCGGCGATCAGCGTGGGCGGCAGCGGTGGAACCGGCGGCGACGGCGGCACCGTCAACGCCGCGCGTACCGAGAACAACGGCCCGGCCAGCCAGATCAGCACCTCCGGAAGCGACAGCTTCGGCATGCTCGGCCAATCCATCGGCGGTGGCGGCGGCAATGGCGGTGCGGCGACGGCCAAGGCGGTGGTCAAGGGCGGCGACGACTATCCCAGCCAGTCGCTGGCGATGGCCACCGGCGGGTCCGGCGGTGTCGCCGGCAACGGCTACGGGGTGTACCTGCAGAGCTCGGGCCTGATCGCGACCACGGGCGGCGGCTCGGCGGGCATCGTGGCCCAGTCGATCGGCGGCGGCGGTGGCAACGCCGGCGATGCGTCCGCCAGTTCGAGCGCAACGTCCAGCGACATGAGCCTGGCCGCGTCGCTGGCCTTCGGCGGCACGGGCGGCGCGGCGGGCAACGGCGGCAACGCCGAAGGCATGAACCACGGCATGGTGGTGACCACCGGCGAGTCGGCGTCCGGAATGCTGGTCCAGTCGATTGGCGGAGGCGGCGGCAACGGCGGTGCCGGCGATGCCAAGTCCGAGAGCAGCGCCAGCGTGAACCAGGGCGACGACAAGGCGGAGAACACGCCGGAAGGCAAGAGCGTGGCCTTCTCGCTGGGCAGTTCGGGTTCCGGTGGCGCCGGCGGCTCGGGCGCCAACGCCACCGCCACCAACACCGGCGCGATCATCACCGTCGGCGATGCGGCGCACGGCATCATGGCCCAGACCATCGGCGGCGGCGGCGGCAATGCCGGCGGCGCGGCGGCCTCGACCAAGGGCGAAATCGCCATCGCGCCGCAGATCGGTGGCTCCGGAGGCGCGGGCGGGGACACCTGGTACACCGGGCAGGTCAACGTCACCAACCAGGGCACGATCGCCACCTTCGGCGCGGACGCCAACGCGATCATCGCCCAGTCGATCGGCGGCGGCGGCGGCAGTGGCGGCAAGGCGGCGACCACGCTGGCCGACGCCAAGTCGAACAAGGACGGTTCCAACGGCTCGAGCAGCTCGGTCAAGTCCACGCTCGACTGGCTCTCGCTGGACTACACCAGCAAGGGGGGCAATGCGCTCGACGATTACAACTCCATGGGCGGCGCGACCACGGTCATGAACAGCCTGCTGGACAACACGATCTCGCTCAGCGCGCTGGCCGATGACGATTCGACCGGCGACGCTCTGGACAACGTGGCTGCAAGCGGCGGGCAGAGCGACGACGACAACCAGGCCAAGTCGATCAGCCTCAACGTGGCCGTCGGCGGCAAGGGCGGCAACGGCGGCTCGGGTGGCTACATCACCGTCAACAACACCGGCGATGTCGGCACCGTTGGCAAGATGTCCGACGCCATCGTTGCGCAGTCGGTCGGCGGCGGCGGCGGCAAGGGCGGCGCCGCGTCCACCGCGACCAGCGCCGACTACTCCGGTTCGCTGGCCATCGGCGGCAGCGGCGGTGGCGGCGGCAACGGCGGCGAACCGACCGTCACCAACTCCGGTGCGGTCTACACGATGGGCCCGCTGGCGGCCGGCATCGTGGCGCAGTCGATCGGCGGTGGCGGCGGCATCGGCGGCGCTTCGACCACTACGGTCGGCTCGTCCAGCGGCGTGAGCGACGAACCGGGCGGCAGCGACGACAGCATCCCGCTGAGCGTGTCGCTGGGCGGCAATGGCGGCAGCGGTGGCATCGCCGAAGCGGCGATCGTCGACAACTCCGGCGCGATCGAGACGCGCGGGCACGACTCCATCGGCATCATCGCCCAGTCCATCGCGGGCGGCGGCGGCATCGTCAAGACGCTGGCCACCAACCTGGACAACGCCGGCGGTTCGGCCACCGCCAGCAGCAGCAAGGACTACGCGATGCAGTTCAAGTTTGGCGGCGCCAACGGGGCGGCCGGCAACAGCGGCGCGGCGCATGTATCCACCACGGCTGCGATCACCACCAGCGGCGACAACAGCTACGGCATCCTGGCCCAGTCGATCGGCGGTGGCGGCGGCGTAGCACTGGGCGGCAAGCCCAATGGCAGCACCGCGGCGGATTTCTTCGGCAGCGGCAGCAAGTCCGGGTCGGTGACCGGCAGCGGCAATCCCAATGACGACGGCATCGTCAACGTCACCGTCGGCGATGCGATCACCACCAGCGGACAAGGCGCGATGGGCGTGGTCGCCCAATCCATCGGCGGCGGCGGCGGCATCGCCGGCGACACCGGCTGGACCCAGCAGTTCTTCGGCATGAGCGGCGCAACGCAGTTGCACGGCAGCGGCGGCGCAGTGGACGTGACCGTGGCCAGTGGCGGCTCGGTCAGCACGACCGCGAACAACACGCCGGCCATCTGGGCACAGTCGATCGGCGGTGGCGGCGGCAGGATCACGAACAAGAACGGCGCCTTCATCGGCACGGCCGGCGGCTCCGGGCAGGGCGGGGCGGTCGACATCCAGATCGACGGCAGCGTCCTGGCGATCGGCAATTCCTCCATCGGCGTGTTCGCACAAAGCAATGGCGACGCGAGTTCGAATGCACCGATCAACGTCACGGTAGGCAGCACCGGCAAGGTCCAGGTCGGCACGTCGTCCGCACCCGTCAACAACAGTGCCGGTGCTTCAGCCTCGGCCGAGATCTACATCGACCACGGCGGTACCGGCGCCAACGACTCCAATGGCAATCCTGTCGTCAACACAGTGACCAACAACGGCTGGGTCTACGGCTATTCCGAGCCGAACAACGCGATTGCGGTCTACAGCACCGGCGGCGTCACCCATGTGTTCAACAACGCCGGCGCCACCATGGGCGGCGACATCCTGCTGACCAACGGCGGCGGCAGCGGCTGCTTCAGCAACAGCGGCACCTTCAACTCGGGCAACTCGGTCACCGTTGGCCAGTGCGGCGTGAGCAACTCCGGCACGATCGACATCCAGGGAGCGCAGACGGGCACGACCACGATCAGCGGCAACTACAGCGGCGACGGGAAACTGGTGTTCGACGCCGACTATTCGCACGGCACGGGCGACCGCCTCGTCGTGGATGGCACGGCGGACGTCTCCGGTGCGGTGGAAGTGCGTCCGTCCACGCTGCGCAAGCAGACCGTGCCGCTGATGACTGCTACCGGTGGCCTCACCGTCCAGCCGCAACTGGCTGCCACGCACGACAGGCTGCTGTTCACCACGCGCCTGGACCACGACGCCAATACGCTCTACGCGACGCCGGAAGCGCACTTCAGCGACCAGGCGGCGAGTCTCGGCGCCACCAGCCGTGCTGTCGCCGATCACCTGCAGCGTCGGTTCGATCGCGGCGACGCGATGGATGCCGGCTACAACGCGCTTGCGAAGGTGGACTCCGCCAGCGCGTACCAGACTGCGTTGGAAAGCCTCAGCGGTCGCGCGTTGGGCAGCGTCGGTGCATTCCGCTCCCAGGGCAGCCGCGATTTCGTCAGCAACCTCGAACAGGGCTGCGATGCCGATTCCGACCAGGCCGACTGTGCGTGGGGCCGCGTGCAGGCCGGCAGCGCCAGCCAGAAGGAAACGACGGACGCGCTGGGCTACAACGCCGATACGCAGACCATCGAGGCCGGCGTGCAGCACGAACTGCGCGACGGCCTGACGCTGGGCGGCGCGGTGGGCTACGAGCACAGCCAGTTCCATGACGCCGGCGACATGGGCAGCGTGAAGGGCGACGGCATCGTGGGTGGCATCGGCCTGCGTTACGACCGCGGTCCGCTGGAGGTGTCGGGCGTGGTCGACGGCGGCTACGGCAGCTACGACAGCCAGCGCACGGTCGTCGTCGGCGACCACGTCGACCAGGCCACGGCCAAGCCCGACGTATGGAACGCCGGCGTGCACCTGCAGGCCAGCTACACGCATGGTTTCGGCAACAGCTACATCAAGCCGTTCGCCGAACTGCGCGGCATCGAAGTGCATGGCGACGGTTACACGGAGCAGGGCGCTTCGCCGTTCAACCTGGCCGTGCAGTCGCAGAGCCAGTTCTCGGCCGGTGGCGGCCTGGGCGCCGAATGGGGCACCACGCACGCGCTGGCCAACGGCGCGAAGCTGGGCTTCTACGTCAATGGCGCAGTGGAAGCGGGCGATGGCAACGACTGGACCACGCGCGCGCACTTCGCCGACGAAACCGCCGCCGACAGCTTCACCGTGCACACGAACGTCCCGGGCACCTACGGCCGCGTTGGAGTGGGCATGAACCTGATGAGCTGGAAGAACGTGGACCTCAGCGCGACCTATTCGACCGAGTTCGGCGGCGGCTACCACGCCAACGCAGGCGTCGCCCGCCTGGCGTGGCACTTCTAGACATTGCGCGAGCGGTTGCAGGTTGCCGCCGGGAGGTCAGCTCCCGGCGGCGGATGCAAGATTTACCTGTGATCCCCGCGGCGAACAGCGCGCACGGCGCACGGCGCATGTCGTGCTCGCCCTCGTCGTGGCCGACTTCACGACGGCAACGCGTTGAAAATCCAGCCGCACCTGAGGAGTGGATCGATGAAAACGCTACCGACCGATGACAGTGGGATCGATGCAGGCCGACGCGACCTTCTGCGAAGCACCGGGGCCGTGCTGGCGGGCGTGACGGCTGCGGCCCTTCCGGGCTCGCTTGGTGCGGTGGGGCAGGGCGCGGCCGCAGGCGCGAAGGATGCGCGCGGCGCGATCGGCGCACGACTGCAGGGCGTCCAGCATTTCGGGCTCACGGTCCAGAACATGGAGCGCGCGTTCGAGTTCTACACCGACGTGCTCGGCGGCACGGAAGTCATGCGTGACGGCGATTTCCAGGGCGAGCGCATCCACAACACGCTGCTCACCGACGAGGACATCATCGCGCGCGAACGCGGCGTCAATCCGCGGACGCGGGGCATACCGGACCTTCGTGGCGGCGCGCAGCGTCTGGACGTGCGCTTCATCCAGTTCGACAACGTCGTGATCGAGTTGCTGCAGTACCGCGATTCGGACCAGCCGATGGGGCGTGGCAACAGCTTCGCCGATCCGCGGGAGCTGATGAGCCCGGCATTTCCGCGCTCGATGCACATCTGCTTCTACCTGCGCGACGACGTCGACTTCAATGTCTTCATCCGCGACCTGGAAGCAGAGTCCGCAAGGCGTGGCATGACCCAGGTAAAGGCCAATCGCGTCATCACGGTCGGCACCGAACAGGAGCGACGTTCCGCGCCCCTCGACGCGAACTCGAACCGCATTACCCAGGGTCAGTCCGACGGTTGGGCACTCATCTACTGCAAGGGGCCCGAGGGCGAACAGCTCGAGTTCGTGCAGGCGCTCGGCCCGGTCAAACGCACCTTCCAGCAGGCTTACCAGGCGCGTCAGCGGGCCATTGCGTCTGGCTGACGCGCGAGATCGATCGTCAGACGCCGAACGGCAGCGGCGCCGCCGGATCCACGAGCCGCGCCTCGCGCAGTTCGCGCCAGAATGCCTTCGGTACGGTTTCCTGCAGCGCGGCGCGATCTTCTTCCAGACGCCCGGGTTTGCTCGCGCCGGGAATCACCGCGGCGACGGCCGGATTGGCCAGCGCGAACTGCAATCCTGCCGCTTTCATGCTGACGCCGTGATGGTCGGCGATCGACTTGATCCGGGCCACGCGTTCCAGGATCGCGGGCGTCGCGGGGGCGTATTCGAAGTTCGGACCGCCCACCAGGGCGCCCGAACTGTACGGCCCGCCGACGACGATGCCGAGCCCACGCTCGGCTACGCGCGGCATCACGCGCTGCAAGGCGCGCGAATGATCCAGCAACGTGTAACGGCCCGCGAGCAGGAAACCGTCGGGCCGTGGCGTGTCCAGCTCGAGCAGCAACTCGATCGGTTCCACCCGGTTGACGCCAAGGCCCCACGCCTGGATGACGCCTTCGTCGCGAAGTCGGTCCAGCGCACGGAACGCGCCCCTGCGTGCGCTCTCGAACACGCCCAGCCATTGGTCGCCGTAGAAATCCTGCGCGACGTCGTGGACCCACACGATTTCGATGTGATCGGTCTGCAGGCGTTGCAGGCTGTCCTCGATCGAGCGCAGCGTCGCGTCTTCGGAGTAGTCGTTGACGATCCTGTTGGGGCGGCCGTACCTGAACACGTCGCCTTTCTCGCCCAGGTCGCGGGCATTGACGTCTTCCACCTCGTCCAGCACCAGGCGTCCAACCTTCGTGCTGATGACGTACTCCTCGCGCGGCCGTTCGCGAAGCGACTCGCCGAGGCGGATCTCGGCCAGCCCCGCGCCATAGAAGGGCGCGGTGTCGAAATAGCGGATGCCGTCGACCCAGGCCGCTTCGACGGTGGCCCGCGCTTCGGCTTCCGGGATGTCGCGGAACATGTTGCCCAGCGGTGCGGTGCCGAATCCGAGCTTGCCGGGAAGGATGTCCTTCAGTGCCATGGCGCGCTCCTGGGGCGGTGTCGACGCGACCAGCGTAGCGCACCAGCGAGGCGCCCGCCGGGCCGGGTGTTCACGCCGGCGCCGGGCCTCCGCGCGGCAGGCGCCCCGATCTGGCGACCGGCCCGGCGGATTCCGCGGGGCAAGCGACACGCCTCATGCTCACGGCGGGAAACATGGCGTCCACGCCGCGGAATCAATGGAAGCCCGTCAACGATTGCATGTCCGTCGAGGCATCCGCTCCAATAGGCCCGTTCCGCCCGGTAACCACTCCAAGGCCGGTTTGACGAAGCGAACAGACCCATGAGCCCACGCCTTCGTTCTCGATTAGTTGGTCTTGCCATCGCGATACTTGCGCTCGCACCCGTGGCGTGCCAATCGCTGGCGACGTCAACGAGCGAAGGCACTTGTTGTTCGTCGTCGCAGCATCCGCCGACCTCGTCCCAGGAACACGCCAAATCCGCGCGGCAATGGGCATTGTCAGCCCGCGACGCGTCTGCACCTGGCACTGCGGGACGGGCGTGGTTGCATTGCGCCGCCCACGCATATGAAGCCATCAACGGCGCGACGGCTCCCTCCGATGACATGGCCGCGCTGGCAACGCACTGCACCGGGAACTTCATGGCCTACGCGCTCACGCAGAAAAGTGCGTGGAGCGCGGGCCGATTGCACATCGCGGGCACCGACCTGACCGTCGAGTTCCGCCAGTTGTCGCCATATCTGACGCAGCCGTTCGAGGTGACGCTGGCGCGCGATGTATCGATGCAGGTTTACCACGGCAAACGCTTCAGCTCGGACGGCTTCGGGGTGCCGCTGGCGCTGCTGGGCAAGCGCTGCGAGGGTGCGCCTCTATGCGAGCTGCTGCCGCCGGAAGGTGTGTTCCGCGATGCAACCGCCTGGATCGAAACGGATGCGCAGGGCAATCCGGTCCTGATCTTCGCCGACCCGCTCAGTATGCCGCACGTGACGATCGGCGGGGCGCAATATCCCCTGGCCAGTGACACCTCGGCTGCGTGGGCCCGCGGCGTGCAGACCTCCAGGCTGAATCGCCTTGGAGTCTGGGGCCTGTTCGGCGGTCGTGAAGTAGGAAGGCGTGCAGGCATCTTCCTGCTCGAGGATTACGACCCGAACAAGAAGCCCCTTGTCATGATCCATGGACTGGGCAGCAGTCCATTGATGTGGGCCGACCTATCGAATGCGATCTGGGGCGACGCGGTGCTGCGTTCCCGCTATCAGGTGTGGCATGTGGTCTATCAGACGAACGCACCGTTGCTGGTAACCAGACTGCGCGTGCAGGAATACCTGGACGCGGCGTGGGAAACGCTGGATCCGGAACACGACGATTTTGCCCGGTCGAACATGGTCCTGGTGGGCCATAGCCTGGGCGGGGTGATCGCGCGCATGTTGTGCGCGGACAGCGGCGACGTGCTGTGGAATGCCGCCTTCGTGACCGATGCAAGCCAGATGCACGCCGACGCGTCCGATCTGGCGATCGTGGACCAGACGTTCCACTTCACGGCATACCCCGGCGTCGGCAGGGCCATCTTCCTGGCGGCGCCCCATCGCGGAAGTCCCGCGGCAGCGAGCTGGTACGGGCGCCTGGCGCGTGTTCTGGTCGGTCGGCGCAGTCCCGAAATCCAGTCCCTGCGACGAGTCGCGCAAGCCAACCCAGAGTCGGTAAAGGCCGAACTGCGCGATCCCTATCTGCACGGATGGGTCAACAGCATCTCGACACTGCAAAGCGCGCAGCCGGTACGAGCGGCCGGTGAACGACTGATGCCGAGGGAAGGAATCGCGTACCACACCATCGCTGGCGCGCTGCCTTATTACGGTTTCGAATCCGACGGTGTCGTGCCGGTCACGAGCGCGTTGCTCGATGGCGCGCAGTCGACGCTTGTGGTGCGCCACGGCCATGATCTCGCGGAGAGCTCTGAGGCACTGGCCGAAGTTGCCCGCATCCTGCAGGAAGATGTTGCGCATGGGCAGCCCGGGCCAATCGACTGCGGCTCAAATCCGGCCAAGTGCGACGTGGGCACGGCAGGTGGTCTGCTCAGGGACCAGTCGGAATGAACAGGTCGTCCTTTTGAAGCCCATGTTTTGACGAACACGACAAATGTGCCCTGACCGTCCCCGCTGCAGCACCTGTTCCAGCGTTTCCTTGCGCGTCCAGCCCTGGGTTCGGTCGTAGTAGGCGAATGCCTTCTTCCTGTCGAGCCTGTCGACGAGTTCCTCGCGCATGTGTTCGTGCTCGAATCCCAGCGTGTGCCCGGCCTCCTGCCGGACCACGCGCGTGAACTCGTCGTCCCGCGTGCGCATCGTGAACCCTTCCAGGTTCATCGTCGGCGCGTCCTCCTCGATGCCGAGGATCTCCGTCCCGACATACGATCAGTAGCCGGCCACGTATTCGGGCGCGTCGCGTCGTGCGATGCGCACCTGCCCGGTGCCGCTGGTTTCAAGGAAGCGCACGTTGGCCGTCTTCGACCAGGCGTTCAGGTGCAGAACGACGCGTTTGCGCAGGGCGACCGAGGGGCTGTCGAGGAATTGCACGCTCAGGTCCACGCCGCTCGCGACCACTTCTTGCCGATGTCGACGACCAGGCGCCTGCCTCCGCCTCGCCTGCCGACCGGCGTGCGCATATGCACTCGCTCCTCGTCGGCGTTAAGGGGGTTGACTTCGATGCTGCGCCTGCTCGCCAGCTCCGGCTGCTGCGGCGTGAGGACGCGGGAGGTGCATACGAGCTTGGCCATGGTCGTCATTCCCTTGGCGGCTGAGCGTTTCGAAAATGTAGTAACCGCACCCTTGTTGCTGAGGCTCGACACCGCCACGGCGCAGCGTCCCAGCGCAGCCCCTGCAAAGCATCAGTTGGCTGAACGCCGGTGCCCGCGCACGTCGGCCACTTCACGCAGTGCCTTCACATGGCGTTGCTTCGGCGCAACATGACGTGCGAAACCGTTTGCCGAAAACGCACCTGACCGCGTGCGTCGACGGGGTCGACACACCCTGGCGATTGCGGCGTAGGACGCGCCCGCGTTGGCCGGGCGCTCGTGTTCTCGTCGTTGGGTCGGTCGACACGACTGCGGTGGGCGGTACGATGAAACTCTATCAAGGAAACCGCTTTGTCTTCGATCGCCCGGCACGGCGACCGCTTCGCATCTATGCGTCCGACCCCATGGCCACGCGGGTCCATGGAAACCGGGCGCGCATCGACGTGGAGAACGAATGGCTGCAGGAGGGGCCGGTAGGCGATCGCATCGAAGTCATTGATTTCGATGGCGCCACTGGTCATTTCTATCCGCCCGTCAAGCTCGACGACCCTTACGTACTGATGCAAGGGGGACTGGAACCCTCCGAGTCGGACCCGCGCTTTCACCAGCAGATGGTCTACGCGGTGGCCATGCGGACGCTGGAACAGTTCGACCGCGCACTCGGACGCGTGATCAACATGGGCAGGTCGGGCCGGCAACCCAGGCTTCGCGTGTTTCCACACGCGTTCTACGGTGCGAATGCCTTCTACGACCGCAGGCTGAACGCGATTTTGTTCGGATACTTCAGAGCGAGCGATACCGAGCCCGGGCTCCTCAACCTACCAGGGCAAACGGTGTTCACCTGCCTGTCCCACGACATCATCAGCCACGAGATGACGCATGCCATCGTCGACAAGCTGCGCCGCTATTTCATGGAGCCGACAAACGAGGATGTTCTGGCGTTCCACGAGGGTTTCGCCGACATCGTCGCGCTGTTCCAGCACTTCGAGCACACCGAGATCGTACGGGACCAGATTCGCGAATTCGGCTACGACCTGGGCAACAGGGAGTTGCTGATGGGCCTGGGTCGGCAGTTCGGTTACGCCACCGGGTCCGGCGCGTCGTTGCGTTCGGCGATCGGCAAGGAGGATGCCACGCTGGCCAGCGCCTCCATGGAACCGCATGCGCGTGGTGCGATCCTCGTGGCTGCCGTGTTCGATGCATTCCGTGCGATCTACACGCAGCGTGTACGCGACATGTTGCGCATCGCCGGCCAGGAAAGCGTGCTTCACGATCAGGCCCTTCCGCTGGAACTGGCTGGCCGCTTCGCAACCGAAGCCTGGCGCGTAGCCCAGGGAATGCTGCGCATGTGCATCCGTGCCTTCGACTACCTGCCGCCGGTCGACATCACCTTCGGCGACTACCTTCGCGCAGCGGTCACCGCGGACCTTGAACTTTCGCCCGACGACGAAACCGGCCAGCGTGGCGCCCTCATCGAGGCATTCCGCCGGCGCGGTATCTACCCGGCCAATGTCCGCTCACTGGCGGAGGAATCCCTGGTCTGGGATGTGGCGGCGCCCTCCACGCTTGGGCGAATCGACATTCCCGCCGACCTGCTGCTGCGCGCCTTCACGCGGGCGGCATCGCAGTTGACACGCGCCCGCGACTACACCGGTCCCGACGAAGACGACGACCGCATGCCGTCCAGTCAGTCCGGTCCGGTTTTCTCACAAAGCACGGCGCCGGAACTGGAGGAAGACGAGGTCGACATGGAGGCGGAGATGGCGGCTGCGCTGCACGCCTTCGCGGTGAAGAACTCGCGGGCGCTGAATCTCGCCCCGGGCGTGGACATTGCCGTGCGTGGATTCCATCCGGTGTTTCGCGTGTCGGCACAGGGCCGCTTGCTGATCGAGCTAGTCGTGCAGTTCGTGCAGACCGATCGCGCCGGCCACGAAGGTTTCGGCGGAATCCTGCTGCGAGGCGGTACGACGCTGATCGCGCGAGCCGATGGAAGCGTGCGTTACATCATCGCCAAGCCATTGCCATCGGCATCGTTGCCACCGTCGGAGCTGGAGCGTGCCAATGCTCGCGTGGCAAGACTGCGACGTTACGTCGACTGGTGCGACCTGACCGACCCGATGACACCGTACTACGAGGATCGCGAGTACTCGCAGCGGATGCGCCTTCGCATGAACCTGCGCAGGCTTCATTCTGGAGAGCACAAATGAAGACGCAAAGCGGGCGCATAGAGGTGGCGGGCGGCCGGGACGTGCGAATCCGCATGTATGCCGTAGGCTTCGGCGATGCGTTCCTGCTGTTGCTGCCGAGCGAGAGCAGGCCCCTTCGCGTACTCGTGGATTGCGGCTCCATCGCCAAGGACACGATGGCGATGGACGACGTCGTCAAGGCCATCATTGAGGACTGCACCGATGCCGACGGCGTCGCGAGGATCGACGTCGTCGTGGCGACGCACCGGCATCGCGACCATGTTTCAGGGTTTGCGTCCAAGCGATGGGCCGAGGTGGAAGTCGGGGAGGTGTGGATGCCGTGGACCGAGAAACCGGGAGATCCGGCGGCTCGACGCATCCGCGAGGAGCAGTCCAGGCTGGCGTTCGATCTGGGGCGGAAGTTCAATCTGGCAGAACCGGAAGGCCTCGATGTCGACCAGCTCGACCGCTTCGCGGTCATGGCGTTGAACGCGGAAGCGAACGAAAGTGCCATGCGAACGCTGCATGAAGGCTTTGGCGGACGCCCAGCACATCGTCGATTCCTGCCGGAATCCGAGGTATACCCGGAAGTGCTGGAGAGCGTGTCTCTCCCGGGTGTCCGGGCGTTCGTGCTCGGCCCCAGCAAGGACGAATCAACGATTCGTTCCCTCGATCCACCGCGCACGGAGAGCTTCCTGTGCTTGGCCCGAAATGGCGCGGAGCAGGGCGAGTCGCACGAGATATTCGGGCCGGAATGGGGAGTAGCCCAGCAGGACTACGTCGCCCGCTGGGGCCACCTGCAACTCTCGCCTGAGGACATGGCGCGTATCGTCAACCTCAACGACGACAGTGCAGGCGCACTTGCCGTGGCGTTGGACAAGGCCGTGAACGGCACCAGCCTCGTGCTCGTGCTGTCGGTCGGAAATGCCCACATTCTCCTTCCTGGCGACGCGCAATGGGGCACCTGGGAGCGGATGCTCGGCAATCCGGATGTATGCAACCTGCTCAGGCGGACTACGATGTTGAAGGTGGGGCACCACGGCAGCCACAACGCCACGCCGCGCAGCTTCGTGGAGGACTTTCTGCCGAGGGATATCTGCGCGATGGTGTCCACCCGCCGCGTCAAGAAGTGGCCGGAGATCCCACGCCAGCCGTTGCTGGATGCGTTGGCAGGCAAGGGGCTGCAGGTTGCGCGCAGCGATAGCCGGAAGGATGTCCCGGCAGGCAGGTTCACGGTCGACGCGAAGGATCGTTACGTGGAAGCCGTACTGGACACCTGCATTACCGACGGAGGCACCAGTCCGGCAGCGGCCGCAGGAGACGACGCCGGACCTCGCGGATCAAAGCCCAAGGCGGTACGCAAGGCAGTGGCGGCGAAACGCAAGCGCAGCACGTCGCGATGAACATGACTTCGTATGATCCACTCGGGTAGGGCAGGTGATGCTGATGACCGCTTCCGACCCGTAACGAACATTCTTACGGCGTTGAGTTGGATAACGCGAGGTTGGAGCGTGCTACCACGCGCACAGCATTAGCTGGTTTCGTCGTGGGTTTGTTCAGTCGTTCAGTGACAGCGAGGAGTTCCGCGACCTGTACCTGCGCGGACTCAAGCGTCCTGGCCAGCCCAAGCTGGCCGAGAGAGTGAGACTAGCCTCATCGCTAGGCCTGCATTTCAAGAACTCGAAGAGATGTTCATGTCCGGCGGTTTTGCGGATGAGCGCTTGTGCGTGCACCTTTCCTTTCAATCTTCCTCACAACGCGACGCCGGACGTCCGGGAGGAGGCCGCTCGTGTGGCCTTGCCGACGAACGGTCACGACAGTCTGGCCGATAGGTTGGCGTACCGGCGTTGAGCCATGTGAACAGACCCGTCCGCCTCTGTGCGAACGGTCAGCTTCGTGCGTCCACTGTTAGGGAAGACGGGTCATGAAGAGGCGATTGGCGCTATTCCTCGACGGCACATGGAACGATCCGAAGGACGCGACAAACGTTAGCCAGCTGGCCGCGGCTGTCGCAGACGCGTCACATGGATCTGCCAATCAACTCGTGCTCTATCTGCCGGGCGTCGGCACCCCCTGGTATCAACACATCACGGGCGGAGTCATGGGTAGGGGGTTGTCGGAGAACGTGCTGAAGGCCTACGCATGGCTCGTCAAGAACTACAACGAAGGCGACGACATCTTCCTGTTTGGTTTCAGCCGTGGGGCGTATACGGCGCGCAGTGTGGCCGGCGTCATCATCCTGTGCGGACTTCTCAGGCATGGCCACACGATGACATGCGAGGAGATATATGGGCGTTACCAGGCAGGCAAGGGCAAGCTGCCCTTGCACCAGATCGACTACCTGCTACGGCATCCCGACCATCCTCAGCACGGCAGCATCACCGAGGAGGATCGCGTACTCCATCAGGCCGCACGCCGGGTTCCCATCCGATTCCTTGGCGTCTGGGATACCGTAGGCGCCCTCGGGATTCCCTGGAACGAGGCGCCGCTGATTGGGCGGGGCAACTTTTACTTCCACAATACGAATCTCAGCGTGCTGATCGAATCAGCATCGCACGCGCTCGCAATCGACGAGAACCGCGCCCCCTACAAGCCGACGCTCTGGAATTGGTACGCCGCCGACGGGGCAACGCCGAAACAGAAGCCGGGCGCGGATCAGGTGGAGCAGCGCTGGTTCGTTGGCGCCCATGCGAATGTGGGCGGCGGCTATGGGCCCACTGACGCTCTCGCAACCGTTCCCCTTGCATGGCTTCAGATGAGAGCGGCCACGGCGGGCCTGAAGTTCCATCAAGTGCTGGAGCCGTCATCCGAGGCGGCCGCTTGCCCCGTGCGCGACTCGTACGGGGAGTTCATGAAGGGCTTCTACAAGGTGCTGCGTTTGGGCATGCGTTTTTACCGGGACATCGGTCGCGGGCCCTACAAGGTCAGAGGCGGGACCGCGACGCCGGTCAACGAGGTCATCGATGCGACGGTCTTCAAACGGTATCAGGACGATAGAAAGTACCGGCCGCGCAATCTCAAGGCCGCGTGCAAACGGGCGCGGATCGATCCGGCAACGCACCAGGGCGAGCTGCGCTTCTAGTGCATCACGCCGCTGACACGAGCTTGCCGAAGCGCGAGGCGAACCGAAGAGGAGTGTGGCGTGAAGACTGCGAGGAGCAAGCCCAGGGAAGGCGAGGTCCGCGTGAAGATTCTCCCGAAGGATCCGCTGGTTGCCCGTCAAAAGGGGTTGTGGCCTGAGGAATTGGACATCGTCTGCCCAACCCCCAGCCACGGGCCCACCGGTCCGCATGCGGTCGTGGTCGACTACAACTCGGACCTCGACGTTCGATTCGCCCAGGTCAGGCTCCAGGCCAACGGCACGTTCACCGGGATGGCGGGGCTGACGAACAAGACGATCCTCAGCAACTTCAACTTCCACCAGGTAAACGTCTGGGCCATCGTCGAACGGACTCTCGAAATGCTGGAGAACAAGTATCTTCTGGGGCGCGCCGTGCCATGGGCACATGGAGCTGGCCGTCTCGTTCTCATTCCGCACGCAGGGTATGCAGAGAACGCCTTCTATGATCGCGGCACCGGCGCCTTGCACTTCTTCTATTTCGAAGGACACCAGGGCGAAACCGTCTTCACCTGCTTGTCGCACGACATCGTTGCACACGAACTTGGCCACGCCGTCCTCGATGGGCTGAAGCCAGGCTACAACGAAGTTTGTTCGCCGGAGACTGCGGGCTTTCATGAGTACTTCGGCGATGCGGTCGCCATGGTCGCAAGCCTTGGCACGCGAGAAACGGCTCTTGTCGTCGCGAAGGAAGCCCGAGAAACGCTTTCCGCGCGGAACGTCGTGTCAGCCATCGCCAGTGAGTTCGGGGCCGCACTCCGCGGCATCCAAGATGAGGAGTACCTCAGAGGGGCATGGAGCCAACGCAAGGTCACCGACTTGCGCAAGAGCGGAAATCAGGAAGAGCATGACTGGTCCGAGGTCCTGACTGGCATCTACTACGAACTGCTCTCCTATCTGTATGCGCTCAACCGAAGGGATATTGTCGAAGACGACAGAAGGACCGTCGCGCAGAAATCCGGGAAGAACGTCGAAGCGCAGCACTCGATGCGTGCGCTGATGAGATCGGCTACTCAGACCGCTGGCGTCATGTTCCGGGCCATTGATTACTGTCCACCCGTCGACGTGCGTTATGACGAGTACGCCAGGGCCGTTCTGCGGGCGCAAGAGGTGGCCTATCCGCTCGACGAGCAGGGCATTCGCAGGTTCCTGATCGGAGCATTCAGGAAGCGGGGCATCAAGATTCGCAAGGACGAGGAGGAGCGGCGTGGCAGGGTGCAACGGGCGCTGCGCGAGCTGAATGTGTCCGAGACAGCCGGAACCCAGGCGGACGCCTATCGCTTCCTGGACCAGCACCGGAACCTTTTCGATATCCCATACGACGTCAATCTCACGGTATGCGCGGTCTATAGGACGAACAAGCATACGAAGAACGGATACCGCCCCCCGCGCGAACACGTGATCGAGTTCACATGGAACGAAGACGTTGAACTCGAGGGAGAGCGATTTGGCCCACTCGACGCAACATCCGTACCGCTCTGGTGCGGAGGAACCGTCGTGTTCGACTCGAACGGAAACTTTCTTCATCTGGCGTTGGTGCCATCGACGCCGACACGGAAGAAGCAACTAAAAGTGTACGTATCTTACCTGGTGCGCACCGGCGCACTGGCGATGGCTTCGGCCGGGAACGAACTGGGCGCTCCGTGCTCCGACAATGCGGCGGTGGTAGCGAGGGTAACCCAGGGAAGGGCAGGTCTGGCTCGCATTGCTGCCATGCGCCACATGCGGCGGAGGACATAGCATGGCTGCGAGAGTACGAGTGCGCGCATACATCGTTGGCTTTGGCGACTGTTTGCTTGTCAGCCTCCCGGATGGCACCCGCAAGCGTCATATGCTGTTCGACTTCGGCCGCGCTCCCAACGACGGGGGAAGTCTGCAGCGATTCCCCGCCATCGCGCGCGATATCCAACAGGAGTGCGCGGGCCACCTGGACTTGCTGGTGGTTACGCACGAACACCTCGATCACATGGAAGGGTTCTACCGCGAGCGTGCCGTATTCAGCCAGATGCAAGTCGACCAGGTCTGGATGGGGTTGCCAAGCGAACCTGACTACTACGAGAAGTTTCCCAAAGCGCGGCTACAGAAACGCCTGCAGACGGCGTTGGCCGGTTTCGCGGACGACATGCGCCGGCAGGGCATTTCGTTGCATCCAGCGTTCGCGTCGCTGCTCGCCAACAATCTGTCCAATCGGGATCGCATTGCCTATCTGAGGAACCTTGGCAGGCAGACACGTTACCTGGCACGCGGCGCGGGAAGCACGACGTTGGACGGATGGGGCGCGGGGATCAAGATTCATGTTCTCGCGCCAGAACAGGACACCAGTGCCTACTACGGACGGTCACCCAACGCCCATGCGCTCCGCGCCGCCGTGTCGAAGTTCGCCGGCCACAGGGACGCACAGGTTCAGGGAGGACAGGACTGGGAGTTCAGAAGCGTCAAACGCGCCGCGAACGGTGACCCGTCAGGGATCTCGGAGAGTGACTTCGCAAAGCTGCGGCGGGAAATACAAGAGGGCGGAGTACGTGCAGCCAGGTTCATCGATCGCGCCCAGAACAACACATCGCTGTGCTTGATGATCGAAGCCGGCGGCAAGAAGCTGCTGTTCCCGGGCGACGCCGAGCTGGAGAGCTGGGAAAAGATCAGCGAGCACTTCGGCGCGAACCTTGGGCCCGTCGATTTCCTGAAGGCATCCCATCACGGCAGCCGAAACGGAACGGACATCGCGCTCCTCGACGCCCTGCTTCCGAAGTCGCGAGCATCGAAGGCGACCGTGCTGGTGTCGACGAAATGCAATGTGTACGGAACCAGGAATCCGGTACCGGACAGGGCGTTGCTGGACGAACTCGGTACGCGTGCCAGGGTAGTGTCGACTGACGGCCTGGATGCAACGTACGTCGACATAGAGGTTTGATGGGACGAGGCAGGTCAGAGGGAGATGGGAAATGTTGAGGATCCAGCGTTCAAAGGCGCCCCCCGGCTTTGCTTCGCACGCGAACAGGGCCAGCAAACTCGCACGCGCGTTCCATGAGGGGCCAGCCAGAGAGAGGCAGCAGAAACGTTTCACGTTCACCATGTCGCCGGCGTGGGCGAAACTGGTCCTGCCTGCGTTGTCGGCACAGTTCAGCAACAAATGCGCCTACTGCGAAACGCGCCTGGACACGATCGACCGCTCCAACATCGACTGGCTGCGGCCATACAGTGGCGTCGCTGAGGTGACCGGCAAGTTCCTCCCTGACCACTATTGGGCGCAGGCGTACTGCTGGGAGAACATGTACCTGTCCTGCCATCGCTGTAACCGGGCCAAGGGGAACCGATTCCCCGTCAAGAAGGGAACGCGTGCCGAAGCTGCCGCAGATCGCGCGGGCCTGGCGATGGAAGCGCCACTGCTGCTGGACCCTTGCGAGGACGATCCAGCGAACCACCTCCTGTTTACGCCGGACGGATTCGTGGCAGGTCTAGACGACCGCGGGCGCACTACGATCGAAGTGCTGGACCTGAACCGCATCGACCTGACGGAGCAACGCGCCAGCCAGGCGACGCGCTATTCAGATGCTGTTTCGCGTGAGGGCGAGGACGGACCGACGCCGGTGCATATGCGCTCGCGCGAGCAGCCATTCCTTGGGGCCCTGCTGTCACTGACGAAGGGCGCGCAGGCCAGGGCCAAACGCGCGCGGGCGGATCAGAGAAGTTACGACGAGACGCGGGAACAGGTATCGGTGGAAGACAAGTCCCCGCTATTGCTCGACAGAGCGCGTTTCATAAGGCGAGTTGAGATCCAGAACATTGCATCGATCACGAAGCTTGGTCTGGACCTTGACGCTTCTGCGTCCGTCAGCGCACCCGCCTTTGCATTGCTCGGCGTCAATGGTGTCGGAAAATCCACCATCCTCAAGGCGATCGCATTGGCCCTGGCAGGGCCTGCCCACCGTGCGAGTACCGGCGTGAAGGCAAAGGATTTTCTCCGTAGCGGAGCGGCCAAAGGGCGCGTAACGATCTGGCTAAGTGGTTTCAAGGAGCCCATTGTCATGGACATCGTCCGAGACACCGGAAGGTTCACCTTCCGGCAGACCAAGTCTCGAAGTCTGGTACTGGCATACGGATCCAGTCGGCTGTTGCCGACGCCCGACAACCGTCCGCCCCCCTGGCGAAGGGACAAGGCGTCGGCAAAGATCCGCAACCTTTTCAATCCGTATCTTCCGTTGACCGATATATCGAGTTGGCTTGCGTCGGTGCCGGCGCAGTATTTTGACGATGCGGCCATGACGCTCAAGTCGTTGCTGCCTATCGATAACGACGCCATCCTGGTGCGCGATCAGGGGGGGGCTGTGAGAGTTCGTTTTGGTGAAGGACCGGCGCAGCGGTTCGATCTCCTCAGCGACGGCTATCAGTCCATGCTGGGACTCGCTGCGGACATCATGCAGACGATGTACCGTCACAACTTTGATTCAATGCGAATTGCCCAAGGCATCGTGCTGATCGACGAGCTTGGGAACCACCTGCACCCCCGCTGGCGCATGGAAATCCTGCGGTCGTTCAGAAAAGCGTTCCCGCAAGTGCAGTTCATCTTCAGTACGCACGACCCGTTGTGCCTGCGAGGACTCAGCGAGGGCGAGGTGGCTGTCATCAAGCGCGGTCCGAAGGGAAATGTGTACGCGCTGGAGAACCTTCCATCGATCGAACACATGCGCGTGGACCAGTTGCTTGCCTCCGAGCACTTCGGTCTGGGGAGCATGGTGGAGCCATGGGCCGACAACATGGCCGACGAGTTTCAGGTGCTTGCGGCAAAAGATCCCAAGGAGCGTACAGCAGCCGAGAAGGAGGATTACGAAAGCGCAAGGCGGGCCATCCTTGACCCTCGTCTCCTTGGGCAAACGCGTCCCCAGAGGATCTACTACGAGGCCATTGCTCGAGAGACGGAGGAGGCGCTCGACGACAAGGCGGGGTCCATCGATGCCTCGGCGTTGGACGAGAGAGTCATCTCGCAGATCCGCAAGCTCATGCAGAAGGCCAGAGGCGCCGGTACACGTCTGCGCGCGTCCAGGAAGAAGAAGGCTGCGGGACGGACGTCATGATCTTCGTCGACCGCAACAGGGTCGCCGTGCCTGCAGCACTGGACGGCCCTAACAGCAAAGGCGGCGTAGAGACGACGCAGAACATCGAGCACTTTCGACGCAAGGAGTGCGCCCGGCAGAAATTCAGCGCTTACCGGGATCCGACCGTGGTCACTGCGCTCAGCGAACTCTTCCATCGGAAGTGCGCCTACTGCGAAACGCTCATGTTGGGACAACAGCCCGGGGATGTTGATCACTACCGGCCCAAGGCGACGGTCGTGCATCTCGTCAGGGGAGGAGAGCGGGTTTATGAGCCCGGCTACTTCTGGCTGGCCGCGAGCTGGGACAACCTCTTGCCGAGTTGCCTGGTGTGCAACCGTCCCAGCCGACAGGAGGTGCCGCATGAGGGCAGGGTCGTCGTGGGAAAGGCGACCCAGTTTCCGATCGCCGAAGGCAGCAGGCGCGCAAAGTACCCCGAGCCGCTTGTCGCTGTAGAGCGGCGACTGCTCCTTAACCCGTGCGAGGACGATCCGCAGAAGCATCTGACATTTCTGCCCGACGGTTCAGCCGTAGCTGTTCGAACCAGGGCCGGGCCCAGCGCGATGGGGCAGGAGACGATTCGCGTCTGTGCGCTGAACCGGATTGAGCTCATCCAGGCGCGCCACGCTGCTGCGCTGCGCGTTGATGACCACCTCATGATGCTGATGGCGGCTCTGCGTCGAAAACAGGCCCCGGATCCGATCACGCTGGCTGCGCTCGATCGGGCGATGGAACCAACAGAACCATTCAGCGCCTTCATTCGCAAGTACGTTGAGTACCGTCTGGCACAGGGCATCTCCGGATTGAAGGTATCCGCCTTCTCGCGCGAAAGAACGAAGGGCCGCCGTTCCGGGGCTCGTCGAGGCGCGAAGTGACTTCGGAAATCGTTCCTTCGTTCTTCATCAGGGAGAAAGTCATGGCACGCTGCCCATTCGCGACCTGGCATCCAATATCGGGATCTTCAGGCAGGCACTTGGCGGGACCGTATCGGATCGTCCACCACACAACCGAAGGGTCCACTGCGGAAAGCGCGCTGGAAACGTTCCAGAAGAAGCGCTCGGATCCCCACTTCACGGTGGATGGACATACCATCTACCAGCACATTGACACCGCTGAGTCGGCCCGTGCAATGGTGAACGCGAAGGGCGGTGTGGAAACCAACCGGCTGTCTGTGGTGCAGATTGAGGTTGTCGGTTTTGCCCATCTTCCAAAGTCGCCAGAGGTACTGCGCAACGTCGCTCGCTTGTGCCGGTGGATCGAGGATATTCACGGCATCTCCCGTGATTGGCCGGCCGGGCCGCCCAAGCGAGCGGTCAATGGCAAGGACCCGGGAGGGCATAACCGTGATGCCGCCATCTGGGTGGCAAGAGGGGGGCACTACGGTCACTGCCACGTACCGGAGAACATTCACTGGGATCCGGCATACACCTCCGACGAGGTCGCGTATCTGAAAAGCGCGGAGTTCGACGAGAGCGGAAGTCAGACGTCCGGTCCCACGCTCAAGGCCACCGCAACGCGTGCGAAGCGCGTCGCTCGTGCGGCTGCCCCCGCACATTCCACAATGCCGGATCACGGCGACGTGCCTACTGGCCCCCAAGCCTACGTGAATGAACTGGCGCTGCTGGCCAGCCCGGGCCCGATGGCCGGCACTGCCTTGCGAAAATCCGTCTCGGGGCCTGCGAAACGTGCATTGAAGCGGGCGGTGGCTCCACCTGCAGCCGCTGAAGGCATGGTCAACGTCGGTAGCGTGATCTCCTTCGTCGCTGGCATCACGGACGATGAGAAGGACGATGTTCTCGATTCGGTGCAGATCGCGCAACGAGGTGCCAGCGGTGTTTATGATCGGCTGACCCAGACCGTGTTCTGGTACCGCAAGTACGTGGAGATCCTGGAGAACCTCGGCTGGACTTCTGAACAGTTGGCCTTCGCGCAGTACGAACAAACGAAGGGAAGGCTCGAGATGGACAAGGCGGCACTTGGCGTTATCGCAGCGATCGCAACGCAAGGCCAGCTTGCCGTGATCAATGCGTCGATCACCGCTCTGTCGAAGCTTTCAAGCAAGGACGATCCCATCAGAATCTTCGATTATCACGCGTCCGCCGACGGCAGCGGCAATTTCCAGATCGGAGCCATCCAGCGTGCCCCGAACGGTACGCTGTCGATGGCGCTCGGAGCGTTCTACTTCCGTGGACTTGTCAACACGAAGTCCTTCTTGTTCTTCAAGTGGGGCAAGGATGACGTGAACCTATGGAGTTCGGCACAGAGGATGACGCTCAACCGGAACTTGTACGCCACTGTCCGCTCGGAGGTCCGTGCACGCTTGGCGGCCGATGCCTCACGCTATCTGTCCGGGCTGAAGATCGCCGTACCAGCATGATGCGAGCACGCGTACGCCCGAATGGAGCAACCAAGGTGGTGTGTCAGTTCTGCTTCAGAACGGCGGAGCACCGTCCGCCATGACAAGGTGGCAGCTGAGGCACCGATGGGGCGTGTTGCCAACTGATCACCGCAGAATGCAGATGATCGCTGCCGGGAGCGTTGCGAGCCGTCGCCAGGATGTGGCCTCCCGCGGTTTGTCCGGCATCAAGTGTGGTGGTCCAGGCCCCGTGATTCCATCCGCTGCCCAAGTGCGTAACCAGACATTCCCGACGTGGGTGCTCGAAGGAATTGTCCGGGCCAAAGGAATAGACGAGCCGCGCGTATGGCACAGCGGGGTGGGGTGGGCGGGAGCGCTTGGACGGCGCTGCGCCGTGATGGGGCACCGCCACGCCTACGTATCTACGCGCGAGATGGGGGACGAGGAACTCATAGTCGACATCCCCTGTCATCAGCCAACGCCGGCGGGAGAGCCTACCGTCTCGTACTTCCAGGGCGATCCCCGAACCGTTTCGATCTGATCCTTTCCCTCGGATGAGCACGATCCTGCGGCCATCAAGCAGCGATATGGGCGTCGATTTCCACGGCCCTGGTGGAGTGATCACCATGGTCCCGCCCGAGGCCAGTATGGAGACCGCAAAGGCGATGTGTCGCGGGCCGATGATCAGGTCGAATGGCGCTATCCAAGTGCGCTTGAGAAACGCGTCCGGGTTGTCAGTCGGCGCGAAATATCGCGCTCCCGCCCAATGGTCGGTGTCCCAATGCGATAGCACGATTGTGGCCGGCAGGGTGTCGCACAGTACCAAGGCTGCAGGGCGCGTATTGGCGTTGCGATACACGCCGCAGCCGATGTCGTGCATGAGGGTCAGTTGCCCGTTTGGCCCGAGCAGGCCATTGGCCGAGCCTTGTCCGACATCGTAGGCCGCCCAGCGATACGCCCGCGCAGTTTGGAAGTACGGGGCGAGACGGTCCTGTGACCGTATCGGCCACGACCGCATAGAGAATGCGCGGCGCGAGAATTCAACCGCGAACGCCTCAGTGCGGCGGCTGGATCGCAGGCGCCTGCTGCGCCATGAGTTCGACGATCCAGTCGATGAAGACACGCAGCTTCTGGCTGACGTGGCGGCTGGGCGGGAAGGCCACATACAAGGGCATCGGATCGAGCTGCCAGCCTTCGAACAATGGAACCAGCTCTCCGTGTTCCAGCGGCGTTCGCGCCATGTACTGCGGAAGCCACAGCACGCCCAGGCCGGCGATACCCGCAGCCAGATAGGCATTGCCATCGTCCACCGACAGGTCGTGGCGGCCGCGCACCTGCAGCGCTTCGTCCCCGCGCCGGATCATGTGCGCGAGCGGTGCGCCCGTGCGCGAGCTGCGGTATCCAATGACGCGATGGTGTCCGTCTTCGAGCACTCGTGGATGCTTCGGCGTGCCTGCGCGCTCAAGGTAGCCAGGGGCTGCATAGATGCCCAGCAGCAGGTTCGCCACATGGCGCCCGCGGAGCGACGGCTCGGTGAACTCACCGCCGCGCACGACGCAGTCGACGTTCTCTTCGATGAGGTCGACCTTGCGATCGCTCGCCCCCATGTCGAGCTGGAGGTCCGGATAGCGCGCATGGAAGGCGGGGAGGGCGGGCACCACGATCAGGCTGGCCAGCGGCGCCGGCACGTCCACGCGCAGCCGACCGCGCGGTGCGTGCGAGGCGGCCGACAGACTGGTCTCCGCATCATCCAGGTCTGCCAGCAGGCGCACGACACGCTCGTAGTACGCCGCGCCGTCGGCCGTGACGTTTACCTTGCGCGTGGTGCGATGGAGAAGCTTCACACGCAGGTGCTCTTCCAACTGCTGCACGAGCTGCGTCACGCGCGTCTTGCTCGCTTGCAGCGTTTCGGCGGCCTTGGTGAAGCTGCCTGTCTCCACCACGCGCACGAAGGCCTGCATTGCGTCGATACGATCCATGCCGTCTCCGGGTGCGGGGATTGTTTGGATTCTACAAACAGTGATTGCAGGTTCGGTGTGTTTATCCGCCAGGAGCAGCCGCCTAGAGTGACTGTCACGTCGGACGACACCGATTCGTCCGCATTCCAACGACACTGGACAGGAGAACCCCATGACACAGCGCGACGCTGTTTTCCCGGCAGGTCGGCATGACCTGTACGCCTCACATGCCTATTCCGCGGCGATCAGGTCGGGCGACCTGTTGTTCGTCTCTGGCCAGGTCGGAAGTCGCGATGACGGCTCGCCCGAGCCCGACTTCGAAGCGCAGGTCCGTCTGGCGTTCGCCAATCTGGAGGCGACCTTGAAGGCAGGCGGATGCGGGCTCGACGACATCGTCGACGTGACGAGCTTCCACACGGATCCCGAGAACCAGTTCGAGACGGTCCTGGCCGTGAAGAGCAAAGTCTTTCCCCAGGCGCCTTATCCCAACTGGACGGCTGTCGGCGTGAGCTGGCTCGCCGGTTTCGACTTCGAGATCAAGGTCATTGCGCGCATTCCTGGTTGAAACGAGAGGTTGCGCGCAGCGGCAGATGAGCAACTCCAGTCGCGCTTCCGCCATGTGCGCCTACCGCGTGATGCATTTGGAGTGCAGGCCCCACTCCAACGCTACTGCCGCTCCGGACACCTTTGGCGTGCAAGGCTGTTCTTGACAGGAATTGGGGGGACAGCAGAACAGGGATCAGGCCAGGTTATCGCGGGCAGGGCGGCCCAACTCGCGCTCACAACCGCCCTCACTTCTCTGCCAGATCCCTTGCGTCGAGGGCTGCGGCATTGGGAATCGGCGCGCAAGGAATCGAAAAGGCGAAGGTTGCGCCCGGGCCGTCGTTGGCGCTCGCCCAGAGCTTGCCGCCGTGGCGGTCCACGATCGTCTTGCTTACCGACAGGCCCATGCCCATGCCGTGCGGCTTGGTCGTGAAGAATGCTTCGAAGATCCTGTCGAGGTCTTCAGCTGCCACGCCGGAGCCCGTGTCGCGTACTGTGAATTGCACGATGCCGGGCTCTGCTCCAGACGATCCGACGGTGATCGTGCGTGCGCCCTTGCTGGTGCTCGAAAGGGCGTCCGCAGCGTTCAGCAAGAGGTTGAGGATGACCTGCTGCAACTGGATGCGATCGCCCATGAGCGGCGGCACGCGCCCGTCAAAGCTGGACTTCAAGGTGATGCCGCGCCGCTGCATGTCGTGTGCGCAGATCGACAGGACTTCCTGCGCGGCTTCGTTGAAGTTGAAGAGCTCAGAAGCGAAGTCCTGTTTCCGGTAAAGCCCGCGAAGACGCTTGATGACCTCGGAAGCCCGGTTCGCGTCGCGGATGCTGCGCTGGGCCGTTCGGGTAGCACCTTCGATATCCGGTTCATCCGCCGCGAGCATGCGTAGGCACGTGCTGGCATTGGCCAGGATCCCGGAAAGCGGTTGGTTGACTTCATGCGCGATCGAGGCAGTCAGTTCGCCAAGGGTCATTACGCGAGTCGCATGGGTCAGCTCCGAACGGAGTTTCTCGACCGCGTCCTCTGCTCGCCGGCGGCGCGTGATGTCTTGCGAAACGCCGATGCACTCCCGGCGTCCGTCGTCGTAGTTGAACAGCACCGTGGATTGGCTCAAATACTTGATCCGGCCGTCCGGCATGATGATCCGCTCGATGTTCTCGACGTTCTCCTCACCCCTGAAGATGCGCGCGATCTTTTCCTCGACGATGGCGCGATCGTCGGGGTGGACGATAGGCAGGAGCGCCGGCGGTCCGAGATCCGTAGTGGGTTCCACTTCCCAGATCCGGAACATCTGCTCGGACCAGACGAGCTTGTTGTTGACCAGGTCCCACGAAAAGGAGCCCGTTTCGCTGATTCGTTCGGCGGTGCGCAGGAGATACTCGCGTCGCCTGAGTTCGTCCTCGGCCCGGGATCGCTCGATGGCGATGCTCGCGATGTGGACAGCGCGCTGGATGATGTCCTGCTCATGCGCTTGCAACGCAGTAGAGCGGCGATGGTAGATGCACAGCGTTCCCAGGATGCCGCCCGCCCTTGAACGGATCGGCGTGCTCCACACGGCTCGCAGGCCGTGTTCAAGCAGCTGCGTGCGATGCGGTGACTTCAACCAGCGTGGGTCGGTTTCCAGGTCGTCCACGATCACCTGGGCGCTGTCGGCCACGGCCAACGCGCAGGGTGCCAATCCGACTTCCACCGCCTGCCCGGTAATCAGGTCCTCAAGCGAGGAGGGGCGCGATGGAAATACGCTGAACTCGAAAACCGTGCCTGTCCCTTCCAGCAGGTGCGCCTCGCATACACAGCCGGGCAGGACGCTTTCGGTCACGCTGCACAGCGTTTCGAGTATGTCGTGCAGGAGCCTGCCCGAAGCGATCAGCTCAAGCAGTTGTCTTTCGCCCGCCAGCATCATGGTGGCGCGCTTCTGTTCGTCGATATCGACGTTCGCGCCGTACCACTTGATGACCTCGCCCTTATCATTGCGCAACGGATGCGCGCGGAAGCTGAACCAGCGATACGCACCATCGTGTCGTCGCACACGTGCCTGCGCCTCGCCCCCTGTCCCGCTTGCGCCCAGTTGCTGCCAGGTCGCGATGATCGCAGCCAGATCGTCGGGGTGGATCACGCGCGTCCATTGCCAGTCGCGTAACTCCTCCTCCGGAAGCCCGACGTAGTCCAGGTAATGCCTGTTGAAGAAGTCCGCGCCGCCGTCCGCTCGCGCCGACCAGGCCAGCGTGGGGATCGTGTCGATGGTCAACCGCAGGTTGCGTTCGCTTGCAAGAAGCGCATCTTCGGCCAGCTTGCGGTCGTGGATGTCGTTGACCACGCCATGCCAGGCGATGATCGCTCCCTGTGCGTCGCGGAGTGGGTGGGCCTGGTTGTCGCACCAGCGGTACTCGCCGCTGTTGTGCAGGAAGCGGACCTTGCGGCGATAAGGCGTTTGGGCGGCCACCGCGCCCAGCCACGCTTCAACGGTCCCGTCGCGGTCTTCGGGATGGGTTAGATGAATCCATTCGGACGCCATGATCTTCTCGTCCGCACGCCCGAACCACTCGCGCATTCGGGCGTTGAGGTAATTGACGGAGCCGTCCGTGCCGGCCGAGAACACATTCGCGGGTATGGTGTCGATCGTCTGGGCGAGGCGACGTTCGCTCGCCCGGAGTGCTTCTTCGGCGAGCTTGCGATCGTGGATGTCGACGCACGAGCCGTACCATTTGATGACCCGGCCCTCCCCATCGCGTAGAGGGAGCGCCAGCGTCAGGATCCAGCGGTACGTCTGGTCAGCGACGTGGAAGTGGCGCACTTCGACCGAGTAAGGTGCGCCCGTCGTGATGCAGCCGCGCCAGATTTCGGCGGTGGGTGCGCGATCGTCCGGATGGAGCAGATTCACCCACTTGTCGTTCATCACCGTTTCGGCGGTGAGCCCGCTGTAGGCCAGCAGGCGTTCGTTGCAGTAGTCGATGTCGCCTTCGGCCGTGGCGCTCCACAGCATCTGTGGAAACGTTTCGGCCTGATGGTGCAGATTCCGTTCGTTCGCGCGCACGGCCTGCTCGGCGCGCTTGCGGTCATCGATGTCGAACAGCAGTACGTACCATGCCTGTATCACGCCGCTTTCATCACGCAGCGGTTGGCCGCGATTGTCGAACCAGCGGTATTCTCCGTCGTGGCGGCGCAACCGCTGCTCGATCACATAGGGCATGCCGGAGGCGATCGATCCTCCGAATGCCTGGGCGACATGGGGCATGTCTTCGGGGTGGACCGTGCCATTGGTGCCCCAGTCCCGCAGCTCCTCGATGGTCTGCCCGCAGTATTCCCTGATCTTGTCGTTCACCGTTTCCACCCGTCCGTCCGGGCCTAGGATCGCGACGAGACCAGGGAGACCTTCGATTAGCGATGCGGCGGCGAGCCGCGTGACCTGCTCGCGCTCCTGGATTTGCATATTGGGTTGCTTCAGTGCGAGCAAGGCCTGATCACGGGCAACCGCAAGAACGAGCAGTTCGGCATCTGTTGGAAAGGTGTCCCGCGTGGCCGCTGCTATGAGCATCCCGGAGACATGGGGAACCTCGACGTGCAGGGTGGCGATCGACAATGTGCGACCCAAGAATGCAATGCGCGCGGTAGGAGGCCATCGGCGAGGGTCGGGCCCAAGCAATCGCTGAAGCTCTTCGTGCAGCGCATTCGAATCCAAAGTGGCACCACCTTGGTTTCCGGCGCCATGGAGTCCATCACCTAACCCGACGAGTACATAATCGAGCCGGAGCAACGGCATAAGCACTTCGGCAAGCCATCTGTCGACCTCAGACGCGTGGCGAACCGCCCACGGAGCAGAACGTGCAAGCAGGCCTTGCAGGCCATCCAGGCAGTTGCTTAGCCGCGCGATCTCGTGGTCGCGGTCATCGCGCTCGACACTACCGTTCACGGCGCACCATAGGTTTGGCGTTGTCGATCAGGGCTGCGAACCGCTCGTTCCCGCTGTGCGTTCATGGATACACCTCCGTACCGCGCACCGATGGGGACCCGCCCGATCCCTGCAGAACTCAACTGACGCATGCAGTCCCTCCAGCGCTCGTCACAGACAGCGGCCATGGACCCCGGCGTCGCGGGGGGGGGCAGGGAATCAATATCACAGGACAGTTCGTGGCGACACGTCGGCCATTTCCGGCCACGGCTGGCCTGACCGAATCAACAGACGTTGGCCAGGCCGCAGGGCCTCCTGACTGATGTGTCTGCGTTGCACCGCCGATGTCGTGCGGGCTCTGGCGGCGCTCGTTCCACCCGCGGGACGGCCTTGGCGATGCTAGTGTTGGAAGCGCACCGCTCCGTGGAAGTTGCAAGGTCCATCCTAGCGAGGTCGTCGTGTTGCGCTTGCGCATACCAATGCTCTTCGTCGTGACGGTTGCCGGTTTGATTGCCGGCGCGCCTGCACGGGCCCTCGATCCGACGCTCGCAATCTCGGGTTATGGGCACCGATCGTGGCGCGGCTACGAAGGAATCGGGTCAGGTCCGGCAGGGGCAATGGCGCAGACCTCCGACGGCTACATGTGGTTGGCTACTCCGGACGGGATACAACGCTTCGACGGCATCAACAGCACACCTTCGCCCCCAAAGTCGCGTGCTGTTCTCGCCGAAGCTGGCGTCCGAGCACTGCTGGGCTCGCGCGACGGAACTCTGTGGATCGGTACGACGAAAGGTCTCTTCAGTCTTGTTGGGAGCCGCCTCATCGACCATCCCGCTTTCAAAGGCCGAACCATCAACGATTTGGAAGAGGGAGGGGATGGAACCATCTGGGTTGGTGGCTCGGCGAACAAACAGGGGCTGTTGTGCTCCATCCGGGGCCACGTTGTCGCCTGTTACGGTCATGAAGGCCAATTTTCCGATGAGATCACGGCGCTCCACCGTGACACCGCGAACGCGTTATGGGTATCCGATGGTAGTCACGTGTGGAACTGGACGGCAGATCCTTCGATGCCGTACCCGATAGCGTCCTTGCCACTTTCCAAGCCGCGACGCGCAATGGCCGAGATCGAGCCTGGAACTGTCGTGGTGGGGAAGGGCTACCTGCACGGGGTCGCGAAAGTGGGGCAAGGCAAGGTGGAGTCCTTGGACCTGCCGGTCCCGACGAAGGACTTCGTGTACATAAAGGCGATGCGGGATCGAGATGGTGCCGTCTGGCTGGGCACGGCGGACGCGGGTCTGGTTCGACTGCACAAAGGCCGCGTGGACACCTTCACCGCCGCGGACGGGTTATCTGGTGATCACGTCATCGACCTTTTCGAGGACAAGGAAGGCGATGTGTGGGTCGCCACTTCACGGGGTCTCGACCAGTTCAGATCGATAGCGGTTGCGCGCCAAGCCAACGCCAATGGCCTGACCGGACGCGGCCGCTCATTGCTCGCGACGCGTGACGGCTCGCTCTGGGCAGGCACCAGTACAGGTGTGTTCCAGATGAATCCGGCAACGCAGCAATGGGTGCGTCGACTTCCGCGTATGGGAGGAGTGTTCGAGGATAGTCGCGGGACCGTGTGGTCGCCTTCGTCCAACGCCGTTGGATTGCTGACATTTGCCAACGGCCGCGTCGGGACGGTACCGGGTGTTCCAGCGGGCCCCGTCGAGGCCGTAACGGAAGACGCGCAGCACAATGTGTGGATCGCACATCGAACGGCAGGCCTCATGCGCATGGAGCCGGGTGGGCGCGCGCAGGTCATTTCCGATCGCTACACGTTCTCGTCCAAGCGCATCGCAACCATGGTTGCCGACCCTTCGGATGGCTCGTTGTGGCTTGGCCTGTGGACGGGTGAGGTCGAGAACGTGGTGGACGGACAGCCAAGGGCGCGTTTCGATCTTCTGGGGCGGCACCCCAGAACGCGCGTCAATCACATCCGAATCCAGGAGGACGGCAGCGTCTGGGCGTCCACACGGCGTGGCATCAGCCGCATCAAGGACGGACGCGTCCTCGAACTCACCACCGGGCTTGCGTCGACATGCGAGGACGCCTTGTGGTCGCTCCGCGCCGACCGCCGCGTCTGGATCCTGACTCGCTGCGGCGTGGCATGGAGCGATAGCGCCGATCTCGATGCGCGAGTAGCGTCCGCGGCAGCAGGTGGCAAGCCCGAAGCGCGTTTTCGATTGCTCGAGCCATGGGATGGCGTGTACCGGGAGCTTGGCCTCGCCATCATTGGTCATACCACCACGCCCTATGTGTTCGCGCCGAAGATGGCGCGCACGGCGGACGGCCAAATCTGGGCTACGAGCGGCGACGAAATCGTCACGATTGATCCGAGGCGCATACCGTTCAACAACTTGCCTCCGCCCGTCCACATCCAGGCTTTGGTCAGCGACGGCCGCCAGTTCGAGCCAAAAGCCGACATGCGGATTCCGCCACAACCGCGCAATCTTCGGATCGATTACACCGGACTCAGCCTGAAGGCACTCGATCGGATGCAGTTTCGCTACCGGCTCGATGGTTGGGATAAAACCTGGCAGGAGGCGGGAAACCGACGCCAAGCGTTCTACACAGACCTTTCCCCAGGAAACTACCGTTTCCATGTGATCGCAGCAAACGATAGCGGGGTATGGAATCGCGTTGGCGACACCCTCGCGTTCACGATCGAACCGGCCTGGTGGCAGCGCACCGACCTGCGTATCGGCACGGCTTTGGTCGTGTGCCTCATGCTGTTCGCGTTCTACCGCCTGCGTGTAAATCGGCTCGCAAGGATGCTTGAAGCCGAAATGGCATCGCGCCGCGAGATCGGCCGCCTGTACAGTGACCTGCAGGATCGCGAATCCAGAGTGCGACGCCTGTTCAACGCGAACATCATCGGCATTCTTACTTGGCACCTTGACGGGCGCATCCTGGACACCAATGAGGCCTTCGCCAGGATCGTGGGCTACGACACCACTGAGCTCGTATCCGGACGGCGCGAATGGAGGGACCTCATGCCGCCCGAATGGGATCCGACGGACGACCGGATCATGAGCGAGATGTTGGCCACCGGTGTCGCGACCCCATTCGAAGCGGAGTACATCCGGAAGGACGGGGCGCGAGTTCCCGTACTGGTCGGTGCCGCACTCTTCGATGCCAAGCCCGGCGAGGGCGTGGCCTTCGTACTCGATCTGTCCGAAAGAAGGATGGCGGAACGGGCCGCGCGCGAGAGCGATCGCCGCTCCCATGAGATGGAGCGGCGCCTGGCAGACGCCAATCGAGTCGCAAGTGTCGGCTACCTGTCGGCGATGATCGCCCACGAGGTCAATCAACCGTTGTCAGGTGTCATGACCAATGCGTCCACCGTACTTCGCATGCTCGATGCCAAACCGCCGGCGGGTGAGGGAATTCGCGACGTTGTGCAGCGAATCATCCGGGACGGCAATCGCGCCGCGGAGGTGATCAGACGTCTGAGGGCGATGTTCAGCGGAAAAGTGCCCACGCTGGCAGCCGTGGATCTCAATGACGCTGCACGGGAAGTCGTTGACATGGCACGCAAGGATCTGGAGAAAGCCAGGATCGATGTTCGCCAGGAGCTGGACGAAAGGCTTCCCGCCGTCAACGGCGATCGCATCCAACTTCAGCAAGTGATCCTCAACCTGCTGCGCAATGCGTCCGAAGCCATGGGAGGGGTGCACGACCGGCCTCGCCATTTGCTGATTCGTACCTGGCGGGAGACACCGGACAGCATCTGCCTGGCGGTGCGGGATGCCGGGGTTGGCTTACCTGCAGGAGACCCGGAAAAGCTCTTCGATGCCTTCTACTCCGGAACAGGTGGCGGCATGGGCATCGGTCTGTTCGTCAGCCGCGCCATCATCGAGAGACATCAAGGCCGCCTCTGGGCGGAGTCCAACGAAGATCATGGCCTAACGCTCGTGTTCTGCCTCCCTGTGGAGCGGGCCAGAAACCAGGACGAGAACCCCGCCCGATTTGACGTTGTAGACCCGTCGCACTGAGCAAATCAGGCCGCTCAGACGCCCGGCGGCAGTTCGACATGCTTGCCCAGATGGAACTCGACCTCCGAGCGGGTCTGGAGCCCGGCTGCCAGCAGTCTCGACATTCGCGCTTTCGTCCCCGGCCGCGCCACGGAACGGAAGAACTCCTCGAGGGCGGGCGGAAACACGGCGTCGTCGGGAAGCGAGGCTTCATCGATGAGACGCTTCGCGCCCACCAGCGCTTCCTTATCGAATCCCGCGATGCGCCGCGCGAGTGCGTCAACGAACCCGTCGAGCTCATCGTCTGGCAACGCACGATTGACGTAGCCGTAGCGTTCGGCGAGATCGCCACGGAAATCATCTGCGCCAAGGATTACTTCCAAAGCGCGCCCGCGTCCGGCCAGAGCGGCGAGGCGGGCCATCGGATTGCCGCCGGGCACCGCGCCGACGCCTACCTCGAACTGTCCAAGAAATGCCTTCTCCGCGCTGGCGAACCGCATGTCGCACGCAAGCACGAACTCGCTGCCTGCGCCACGAGCGCGGCCACGTATTGAGGCGATCGTCACCACTGGCACGCGGCTGATGCGCACCAGCACGTCAAGCCATGGATGCATGCCGGTCGAGCCCTTTGGCATCGCCGCCGTGCGCGCCTTGTCGATGAGCACGTCGTAGTGAGCCAGGAAGAAGTCGGGATCGGCGCTCGCGAATACGACCGCCTTTACCGAAGGATCGCGTTCCAGCGACGTGATCAGTTCGGACAGCTCCGCGATGGTGTCCAGATCGACCAGGTTGATCGGCGGATTGGAGAACTCCGCGCGCCAATAACCGGGCGCCGGCTGCGTGACACGGATCTGCTCGCGCATGGGAAGCCTCGTTTCGCCGACCAGGAACGGCGGATGCATGCAGCGTACGGAGAAAGACGCGCTTGACGGAAGAGCACGAAGGTATCGGTCCGCGCACATGAATGCGGCGCATTGCACGAAGGTATCGTTCGACACCTTGGTGCAATCGACGATGGCGCGCCTCACTGTTCAGATGGCTCGTACCTTCCGTACACGACGGGACACCAGGCCATGAACAATCCAGCAAGAGCGCACGCCGTCGCCGTGGTTGCTTTGATGTTCGCCATGGATGCGCTCGCGCAGCCCGCGCGATCGCTGGTCGTGCCTTACGACAACGAACCGCCACCGAAGCTCACCATCGATCCGCCGCTACCCGGTCCGCTGGCGAAGGGCGTTGCGTTCATTCCTTACCGTGTGGAGAACCTTCGCATCCTTCCCGTGGGCGGCGCACCCGCACGCGAGCTGTCGCCGCGCGTCGGGCATCTCCACATCACGCTGGACGACCTTCCGTGGCAGTGGGCCGATTACGGCGGCAGCAGCACGATCATCCTGGTCAACCTGCCCAAAGGCCGGCACAAGGTCCTGATCGAAGCGGTGGACCCGGAAGGCGGACTGCTCACGTCGCAAAGCATCAGCTTCGACGCTCCCGGCAAGTAGCCAATCTCATCTGAGGATCAGCCATGAAACGCACGACGAGGATTTCCATCGCAGTGGCCACGGCCGTGCTCGCGATCGTGGGCGGCGCAGCGTTCTCCGCACAGGACAAGTACACGCTGAAGTCGCCTGGCGGCATCGCGTTCGCCGATTTCAAGGGATACGAGGATTGGGCCGTCGTCTCTTCGGCCCGTACTGACGAAGTGCTGAAGGTGATCGTCGCCAACCCGACCATGATCAAGGCCTACAAGGCCGGCGTGCCGAAGAACGGTCAGCATTTTCCGGAAGGCTCGAAGATCGTGAAGCTCCAGTGGAAGCCGAAGAAGAGCACCGACGCTCCGTTCGTCGTGGACGTGCCGGATGTGTTCACGCAGGCGTTCGTGATGGAGAAGGACAGCAAGCGGTTCCCGAAGACCGGCGGTTGGGGCTACGCGCTGTTCAACTACGACGCGCCGTCGGACACGTTCGTCGCCGATCCGGCGCCGGCCGATTGCGGCCAGGCGTGCCACGTGAAGGTGAAGACGAAGGACTACATCTTCCACCCCTACCAGAAGCGTTGAGGAGCATCGCCATGTCCACCGTTCGCGTGTTGCCGCTGATGCTGGTTTCGATGCTCGCCGCGTGCGGGCGCCAAGAATCCGTCCCGCCTGCCGTCCAATCCGTTTCGGCCTCGCAGCCACCGGCGGCGAAGGCGTCCGAGCCCGGTACGCCTGCCGTCGTTCCTTACGCGAACATGCCGAAGATCGCCCCCATCGGAGTGCGCATCGACAAGCATCTGGACGTGCCCGAATCCGCACGCGGCCCAGCGATCGATCCGGCAAAGGGTTATCGGTTGCAGGACCTCGGCGATGGCCTCTACATGGTCACTGAAGGCGCCTACCAGTCGATGTTCCTGGTCTACGACAAGGGCGTGGTCGTCGTCGACGCACCGCCGACCTACGCTGCGAAGCTGCCGGCGGCGATCGCAGAGGTCACGAAAAATCCGATCACCCATGTGGTTTACAGCCATTCTCACAAGGACCACATCGGCGGAATGCCGGCCCTTGGTGGCAAACCGGTCATCATCGCGCAGGAGGAAACCCTGCGGCTGCTCAAGCGTGACAACGATCCGGATCGACCATTGCCTACCGTGACGTTCAAGGATTCCTACACGGTGGACGTGGGCGGGAAGAAGCTGGAGTTGTCCTATCACGGCAACGGACACGAGCCGGGCAATATCTTCATCAGTGCGCCGAAGCAGAAGGTGCTGATGGTGGTGGACGTGGTGTTCCCCGGCTGGATGCCATGGCGCAGGTTCGCCGTCGCGCAGGACGTGTTCGGATCGATCGCGCAGGTCGACAAGATCGGCTCACTGGAATGGGACACCTTCGTCGGCGGCCATGTCACGCGCACCGGCACGCACGCTGACGTGGCCGTGCAGGCCGAGTTCTACCGGGACCTGAAGGCGGCCGCCGGCAAGGCGTTGTCCACGACGAAGCCGGGCGAGGGCGTCAATCCGCAGGATCTGAACAATCCCTGGGCCGTGTTCGACGACTATATCGACCGCGTCGTCGTGCAGTGTGTCGACACGCTGACACCGAAATGGCAGTCGCGCCTCGGCGGTTACGACGTCTATATCTGGGACCAGTGCTACTCGATGGAGCAGGCGCTCCGCATCGATTGAGGCCTCACACGTCCGCGCGTAGCGATGGCTGCCGGCAGACCCGTGCAGACCGGCAGCGCGCCACGCCGGACGTTCCACCTGGTGATGCGGTCGCGCTCAACGGCCGGATTGTTCGCCGCTTGGCTCCAGTACCGCCGCCATCTTCACCAGGTCCGGCACCGATCGCGCGTGCATCTTCTGCATCACCCGGCCGCGATGCGCCTTCACCGTGATCTCGCTGATGCCCAGGTGCCCGCCGATCTGCTTGTTGAGCAGACCTGTCACCACCAGCGCCATGACCTCCCGTTCGCGTCGCGTAAGCGATGCATGAGCCTGCTGAAGCGAATGGACGCGCTTCACATCGTCCAGTGACGCAGCGCTTCGCTCGAGCGCCCCGCGGATGCAGTCGAGGAGCTTGCCGTCGTCGATGGGCTTGGTCAGGAATTCGATGGCACCGGCGCGCATCGCGCGCACGGTCATCGGGATGTCGCCATAGCCGGAGATGAAGATGATCGGCATGTCGGCACGGTCGGCGGCGATGAGCGCCTGCAGATCGAGGCCGTTGATGTCGGGCAGCGTCACGTCCAGCACGAGGCAGGACGGGACAAGCTCCCTCGGGTGCGCGAGGAATTCCCCGGCGCTGGCGAATGTCCTGGGGGTCCAGCCGGCGAACCGCACCAGCGATTCGAGCGCCTCCCGGACCGAGATGTCGTCGTCCACGATGAACACGATGGGGGGAGCATCGTTCACGAAAGCCACCTCGTCAGAGTCATGCGCCTCGTACCGGTTGAATAATCCTTCCTGCGAGCCGATGCAACCGCTTTGCAGTTCATCGCCCCTGTATCGCCAACCCCACCGCCTCCAGAAGCGCTTCCCCGCCGAACGGCTTGAACAGGCAGTCGACGGCGCCGCGCGCGATGAGCTCGCGGCGGATGTCGGCGTCGATCTGCGCGCTCATGAATACGATGGGGATGGGGATCTGGCGGCGGGACAGCTCTTCCTGCAGCGCCGGCCCCGACATGCCGGGCATGTAGACGTCCAGCACGAGGCAGTCCACGCGGCTGGAAGCGGCGATCGCGAGGAAGGCCTCGGCGCTTTCGAACACGTGGGTGTCGTATCCGCCGGTTCGCAGCAGATCGGGGAGGGATTCGCGGACGGACTGGTCATCGTCCACGACCGACACAAGTGGCCGAACGGTCATCAAAGTCCATCCGCGTCGTGCACAAGGCCCCCGCGGGTCTGACCGATCTTCATGCCGGATCCTCCGGAATGAGCTCCTGCGGGCAAGGATGCACCACTCCGGAGGCGGATTCACATGGTACTTAGGTGTCGGTTTTGCCGGCGGGGCGCTCTACGGCGGGTTCCGGAGGCGGTCGATACCTAGGTGCTATCGCCCGGATCGCCCCGCCTGTTGTTACATCAACGCTCCCCACGACCCCTGGTGAGCGACGTGAACGATCAGGACAGGAAGCTTCTCTACACCGGCCGAACCCACACCGTTGGCGGCCGCGACGGCGGGCACGCGAAGAGTTCCGATGGCGTGCTCGAGGTCGGTTTCTCCACGCCGGGCAGCCACGGCACGGGCACCAATCCCGAACAACTGCTCGCGGCAGGCTGGTCCGCATGCTTCATCGGTGCGATGGGCATCGCGGCTCGAAAGATGCGGGTCACCTTGCCCTCCGACACGGCGATCGATGCCGAAGTGGACCTGCGACTGGGCGACGACGGTTATTCGCTCGCGGCGCGGCTCAACATCACGCTGCCCGGGCTGGAGCGCGACGTCGCGCAGGCGCTTGCCGACGCGGGACACGAGACGTGCCCGTACTCCAAGGCGCTCAAGGGCAGCATCGACGTCACGATCCGCGTCGTGTGATCGCCGACGAGCGCGGCCGCGCACAAGGGTCGACAAGGTGACATGACTGCGTGCCGGCGCGACTGTCACCGAGCGCGAATGAATGCGCCGGGCGGATTGCCATCGTCGCGATGCGGCGGGTAAGGTCCAAGGTACGTCGCCCCTTCCCGTGGAGCTGGCGGTGGCCGGAGGTCCTCGATGACCCAGACGACCCTGCTCGACGCCGACCGCGAGGGCGCCGATGGCGACCTGCTGTGGGACGACGGCGAGCGGAGTTTCCGTCGCCGGCGTCACGAGGCCGAAGACGGCAGCGTGAGGGACTGCATCGCAGTAACCCCGCTCAATGAGCGCCCGTCTGCCTCGATCATCGAACGACTCCACCACGAGCATGCATTGAAGTCGCAGCTCGATGACGAGTGGGCGCTGCGCCCGTTCGACCTGGTGCGGGAAGGCGGGCGCATGCTGCTCCTGCTGGAGCATCAGGAAGGCGTTCCGCTGGACCGGCTGCTGGACGATCGGCCGATGCCGACGGCGCGCTTGCTCGCGATCGCGGTATGGCTGGCCGACGCCATTGCCCGCCTGCACGCAACCGGCCTCGTTCATCGCGACATCAAACCTTCCAATGTCCTGGTGTCGGAGCGGGAAGGGCGCGTCCGGCTGATCGGGTTCGGCATTGCCTCGCTCCTTCCGCGCGAGCGCCAGTCGCCTGATCCTCCAGAACTCATCGCCGGAACGCTTGCCTACATGGCGCCCGAACAGACCGGCCGCATGAACCGGTCGGTCGATTCGCGCAGTGACCTGTATTCGCTGGGCGTGGTGCTGTACCGCATGGCGACGGGCATGTTGCCGTTCACGGCGTCCGATGCGATGGAATGGGTGCACAGCCACATCGCACGCGTCCCCGTTCCGCCCTGCGATCGCGTGGCGGGAATACCGCCAGCGATCTCCGACATCGTGATGCGCCTGCTGGCCAAGACGCCGGAAAGCCGCTATCGCACGGCCAAGGGCGTGGCTCACGACCTGCGTCATTGCCTTGCCATGATCGAGCGCGGCCAGGCGCCGGACGCGCTCTCCCTGGGCGAGCAAGATCATCCCGACCGGCTGCTCGTCCCCGAAAAGCTTTACGGCCGCGAGAGCGAGATCGACCGGCTTATCCGCGCATTCAACGATGTCGTGAGCACTGGCGCGCCGGCGCTGGTGCTGGTCGCGGGCTACTCCGGCATCGGCAAGTCGTCGGTGGTGAACGAACTGCACAAGGTACTGGTACCGCCGCGCGGGCTGTTCGCCTCGGGGAAGTTCGACCAGTACAAGGCGGACATTCCGTATGCGACGTTCGCGCAGGCGTTTCAGCAGCTGGTGAGGCCACTGCTCGGCAAGCCGGAGCAGGAACTGGCCCACTGGCGCGAGGCATTCGCCGAGGCGCTGGGCGACAACGGCGCGCTCGTGCTCGAGCTGGTGCCGGAACTGGCGCCGATCATCGGGGAGCAGCCGCCCGTCGTCGAGCTGCCGGCACAGGAAGCGCAACGCCGGTTTCAGACCGTCGTGCGGCGATTCATCTCGGTGTTCGCGCGCCCCGAACATCCGCTGGCGCTGTTCCTCGACGACCTGCAGTGGCTCGACTCGGCGACGCTCGACCTGCTCGGCGACCTGCTCACCGCGGACGACCTTCGCCACGTGCTGCTCATCGGCGCCTACCGCGACAACGAAGTGAACGCGTTGCATCCGCTGGCGCGCAAGCTCGAAGCGCTCGTGCAGGAGGGCGCGAACGTCACCACGTTGACCCTGCCGCCGCTGGCACTGCGCCATCTGCAGCAGCTGGTCGCTGAATCGCTGCACGAGGACCCCGTGCACACCGGGCCGCTGGCCGGACTCATCCATGCCAAGACCGCGGGCAACCCGTTCTTCGCGATCCAGTTCCTGCATGCGCTGGCAGAGGAAGACCTGCTCGCGTTCGACCACGCGACCAGTCACTGGTCATGGAACCGGGAACGAACGCTCGCCAAGGGGTACTCGGACAACATCGTCGACCTGATGGTGCGCAAGCTGTCGCGACTGCCGGCGCGAACGCGCAAGGCGTTGCAGGACTTCGCCTGCCTGGGCAATACCAGCAGCCTTGAAATGCTCTGTGTGATCACCGAGGCCTCTCCAGAGGAGGTCGAAGCGGATCTCTGGGAAGCGCTGCGTCAGGAACTCGTCTTCCGTCACGACGGAACGTACCGCTTCGCCCACGACCGGGTACAGGAAGCCGCGTACTCGCAGGTTCCGCCAGACGAACGTGCGTCGGCCCACCTGCGCATCGGCCGGCTGCTGGCGAAGCACACGCCGCAGGAGCGTCTGGAGGACGCGATCTTCGAGATCGTGAACCAGCTAAATCGCGCGACGCACCTGCTGGACTCACATGAGGAACGCGTGCAACTGGCCCACTTCAACCTCATCGCGGCGCAGCGTGCGCGCGCTTCGACCGCGTACGTTTCCGCACTCAACCACCTGCGCGCTGGCCGTGAGTTGCTGGAGGAGGAAGACTGGCAGCGCGAGTACTCGCTGGTCTTCTCGCTGGAATCGCTGATGGCCGAGTGCGAGCTGATGACGGCCGAGCTCGCCGCGGCAGAGGGTCGCCTGGAGATGCTCGCAGGCCATGCACGGACGCGCCACGATTTCGCGGTCGTGACCCGGCTGCGACTGACGCTGTTCACGACGCGCTCCCGCGGCGACCTGTGCGTGGAGGTGTTCCTCGATTACCTGCGTCGCAACGGTATGGACTGGCCCGCACGCCCCTCGCGCGAGGACGTGATGCGCGAGTACGACCGCATCTGGACGTTGCTCGGCGAACGGTCCATCGAGGACCTCGTCGACTTGCCACTGGCGACGGACCCGGACGTGCTCGACATGCTGGATGTGTTCACCGAGATCGTGACGCCGGCGTTCTTCTTCGACGAGAACCTGTCCTCGCTGGTGCTGTGCCGCATGGTCAACCTCAGCCTGGAGCATGGGCCGTGCGATGGCTCGTGCTTCGGGTTCGTGTTCTTCGCGACATTCGCCGGGCCAAGGTTTGGCAACTATCGCGATGGCTACCGTTTCGGCCGCCTCGGCTACGACCTGGTGGAGAAGCGCGGGCTGAAGCGATACCAGGCGCGCACATACATCGTGTTCGGCAACATGGTCGTGCCGTGGTTCAAGCCGTTCGCCAGCGGCCGCGACCTCATCCGCCGCGCGTTCGACACTGCGTTCAACATGGGCGACCTGACGTTCGCTGCCTACAGCTGGGACGCGCTGATCACCAACTGCCTCTCGGCGGGTGATGAGCTCGCAGGCATCCAGGCGGATGCCGAGAACGGCCTGGCCTTCGCACAGAAGGCCGGCTTCGGGATGGTGGTGGACCTGTGCGCGGCGCAGGTGGGGTTGATTCGCATGCTCCGCGGGCTCACGCCGAGGTTCGGCAGTTTCGACGATGCGGACTACGACGAGGCACAGGCCGAAGCGCACCTCACCGGCAGCCCCGTGCTGGCGCTCGCAACATTCTTCTACTGGACGCGCAAGCTGCAGGGCCGCTGGTTCGGCGGCGATATCGATGAAGCGGTTCGTGCGGCCGAGAACGCCGACCGCCTGCTATGGACATCGCCCTCGCAGCTGGAAACCGCGGATTTCTTCTTCTACGGGGCGCTCGCGCATGCCGCGCAATGGCATCGCGTTCCGATCGAACAGCGGCAGCGCCATCTGGACATTGCGGTCGGCTATCACCGGCAACTGGAAATCTGGCGCGACGATTGCTCGGTGGAGAACTTCGAGAACCGCGCCGCGTTGATCGCGGCGGAGATCGCACGGATCGAAGGAAGATGGTCGCAGGCGCAGGAGCTGTACGAGCTCGCCGTTCGCTCGGCGAACGTGCACGGTTACGTACACAACGAGGCGGTAGCCTGCGAATGCGCCGGCCATGCGTTCCTGTCGCGGGGGCAGGAGCGGGCCGCACGCGGCTGGCTGCGCGATGCGCAGGAGTGCTACCGGCGCTGGGGTGCGGGCGGCAAGGTGCGGCAACTGGGGCGATTACATCCCTGGCTGGAAGTGGCTGGCAGCAGTACAGATGCGACCAACACGCTGCTGGCTCCGGTGGATCAGCTGGAGCTGGCAACGGTCATGCGCATCTCGCAGGCCGTGTCATCGGAGATCGAACTCGATCGGCTCATCGACATGGTCATGCGCGTGGCCATTGAGCATGCGGGCGCCGAGCGTGGCGTGCTGATCCTTCCTGCGGGCACGGGCTTCCGCATCGAGGCCGAAGCGCTCACCCGCAGCGACGCGCTCGATGTTTCGTTGCAGCGGGTCGAGCTGTCGCCAGAACGCCTTCCCATGTCGGTGTTCCAGTACGTTGTGCGTACGAAGGAAGCGTTGCTGCTGAACGATGCCGGCAACCAGGGCGGACCCGATGTCGAGCCATATTTCGCCGAAAACGCCAGTCGATCGGTTCTTTGCCTTCCGCTGCTGAAGCAGGCACGCATGACCGGCGTGCTGTACCTGGAGAACCACCTTGCCGCCGATGTCTTCACGCCATCGCGCCTGGCCGTTTTGAAGCTGCTCGCGTCGGAGGCCGCCATCTCGCTGGAGAACGCGCGCCTCTATGAAGAGGTCCAGGAGCGCGAGGCAAGGGTGCGACGGCTGTTCAACTCGAACATCATCGGCATCTTCACCTGGAACCTCGACGGTCGGATCCTGGACGGCAACGAAGCGTTCCTGCGGATCGTCGGTTACGACGCGGCGGATCTGGCAGAGGGGCGCATGGGCTGGAAGCAGCTGCTTCCGCCGGAATGGGATCCTGACGACGACAGCATCATGGAGGCCATGCTGGCCACCGGCGTCGCGCCGCCGTTCGAAGGCGCATACATGCGCAAGGACGGCAATCGCGTACCGGTGCTGATCGGCGCCGCGCTGTTCGAAGGCGCGCCGACGGAGGGCGTTTCCTTCGTGCTGGACCTGTCCGACCGCGTCGCCGCCGAAGCTGCCGCCAAGGACAGCCTGCGTCGCTACCACGACGCGCAGCTGCGACTGGCCGACGCCAATCGCGTCGCGAGCATCGGCCAGCTGTCGGCGTCCATCGCGCACGAACTGAACCAGCCGCTGTCCGGAATCATGACCAACGCCTCGACATGCCTGCGCATGCTGGCCGTCAATCCCCCGGCAGTGGACGGTGCAGTGGAGACGGCGCGCCGCACCATACGCGATGCCAACCGTGCATCGGAAGTCATCAAGCGCTTGCGTTCGTTGTTCAGTCGCAAGGAGACCAGCAACGAACGCGTCGACCTGAACGAAGCGGCGGGCGAGGTCGTGGCGCTGGCCACCAATGCGCTCGTGCGTAACCGCGTGACGCTGAAGTCCGACTTCGCGGCCGACCTGCCGCAGGTGACCGGCGACCGCGTGCAGTTGCAGCAGGTCATCCTCAACCTGCTGACCAATGCATCCGACGCTATGGGCGGACTCGAACCAGGGCGACCGAGGCAGCTCTTGATCCGCACATGGCACGAAGACAGCAGTGTCTGCCTGAGCGTGCGCGACACGGGCATCGGCCTGGACCCGGAACTGCTCGAGCGCTACTTCGAGGCGTTCTACACCACGAAGGCCGAGGGGATGGGAGTCGGGTTGTCCGTCAGCCGCTCCATCATCGAACGTCACCACGGCCACCTTCGTGCGCATGCAAACGAAGACGGCGGCGCCACGTTCGCCTTCGTGATCCCGCTCGACATCCCGGAAGCGACCTGACCGTCAGCGGGGCAGGGCGTCGAGCAGCGCCGCCGTATCGAGGATCGCATGCGCGTAGGTCGGCCCGTTGAGCTCATGGGCCGCGTGCATCAACTCGTGCGAATACGCAGCCGTCGCGTCCCGCACGAGCGTCACATGATAGCCCAGCTCCATCGCGAAGCGCCCGGTGGATTCAATGCAGGAGTTGGCCAGCAGGCCGACGATGACCACGTGGCTGATCCCGTGCTGCTTGAGGCGCATGTCGAGGTCGGTGTTCGCGAAACCGCTCTGTCCCCAGTGCTGCTGGACGACGATATCGCCCTGGCGCGGCACGAAGTCCGGATGGAACTCGCCGCCCCATGTTCCCTTGGCGAAGCTGTGGCGTTTCATGATCGCCTGCTGCGTCGGGTTGATGTGGCGCCAGCCCTCGTAGTCGCTCGGCTCCCACTGGTGGTGCGGCACGATGAAGATGCGGATCCCCGCCGCGCGTGAGGCGGCGTGGATCGCACGCAGGTTGTCCAGCAATCCCACTTCCTCGGCGACGTCCTTCAATCGCGGCCAGGCGATGCCGCCATCGGACAGGAAGTCGTTGTAGGGATCCACAAGCAGAAGCGCCGTGGTGGCCTGTTCGTATCGTGTCTGGGACATGGTCCTGCTCCGGGCATGGGCGTGCGGTTCAGCCGTTCTTCTTCCCGCGCAACGCGAAGCGTTCGATGCTGGCGGCGAAGAACGGGGTTTCCTGCTTGTTGTGCGCCGTGCTCACCGGCTTGCGTTGTTCGCGGAACAGCTCGAACGGAATGCCCTGTTTCGCGAGGTAGTCGGTGAACGCCTCGGTGGGGCGGGTACGCACGTGGTTGGTGAACGTGCAGCGGCCTTCATCCAGCGGCTCCACCTTCAACTCCCACATCACCTTCATGCTCGTGCGGCCCGACGTCGTGAACAGATCGGACACGGAGTCGAGGACGAGGTGGTGCGGTTCGGCGACCTGCTCGACATAATGCTGCACCATGGGCACGCCACCGATCACCTCCACGTTGATCGACATGCGGCGGCCGTCCTCGGACGTCGTCGCCCCCGCGGCGAAGTGGCACGGCGAGCAGCCCTGGTACTCCTTGTCGGGCAGGCTGAATGCCCACGCGGGAATGTCGATGGCGTCGATCGGGGCGTTGATGATTGCCGAGAAGCTGGAGTCGACGATGATTTGCTCGTCCATCTGGGTCACCTCGTTGTGGGGAGTGGCGGTGTAATCACGCTACGCCCGCAGGTGCGCGACGGAAATCGTACGATGGTGTCGATTCTCCGCGTCGTGTCGTCGAATCACGTCGTCGGGATGCGCGTGGCCTCGAAGCGGTTCAACACCGCGTGCGTCAAGTAGATGCACAGCAGCATCGTGCAGACGGCCACAAAGACCGACACGAACCGGTACAGGGATATTCCGTACAGATCCGCCGACGGCCTGAGCTGGCCGACCAGCACCGCAACCGCCGTGGCGGCGCTGAGGCCGACGGCGGATCCCGAGTTCTCCCGCACATGCAAGGTCGCGAAGAGCGTGACGCCTGCCGCGTAGAGCGGCAGCAGGAGCAGCACGCGCGTCACGTGCGTGTAGAGCAGCAACTGCATCGCCAGTACGTACGCCGAGCCCAGCAGCGTGCCCGCCACGCGCGTGCATGCGGCCCAGCGTCCACCCGCGAGCGTCATCGGGAACAGCACCAGCACGGACGCCGCCTGGGCCGACAGCGAGTCGCTCAGGTCCACCACCTGGAAGGCAACGTAGGACGCGGTGGCGCAGATGGCGCCGAGCAGCATCTGGTGGCGGATCAATGCCGGCGTCCGGGCGACAATGCGCGGCGGTAGCACGCGTCGTTCGGGCAACCAGACGTACACGAGGACCGAGAATAGGACCGACAGCAGCGTTGCAAGGACGTGCGCCGTGTACAGCTCACGCGGCACGATCTGCGTGTACGTCGCCAGGTGCACCAGCAGTGACGTGGACAGGATCGTCAGTGCATGGAACAGGAAGCCGCGGTCCAGCGCCATCATGCGGAAGCAGCGGGCTGCAACCGCGAAGAACAGCAGGGTTGCCAGCACGGGCGACAGCTGCGCCAGCACGACCAGCACGTTGGCGATCGCGATTCCTGCCAGGCTGCTAGCGACGAACTGCAGCACCGCGCGTACGTTCAACGCCGGTACCAGCCCGACCAGGACAATGGGATAGAACGCGAAGAACGCACCATACGGCCAGCCGAGGAGCTTGGCCGTCGCCAGCCCTGCGACGCTGGCCAGTGCGATTCGGCGCGCATGGCGCCAACCGTCCGCGGTCAATGCCGCAAGGCGCGGGCGTGGGGTGCTTTCGGCGGCCACATCAGTAGACATAGTGGAGTGCGCTGATCAGGCGGATCTGCACATGGCCCAGCCAGCGCGACAGCCCGTGATCGCGCGGGTGCAGCTGCACGGTGGCCCGTGCGCCGGTGATGAGCGTTGCCGGGGGCGCCTCGATCAGGCGCAGGTTCACCCGGACGCGCTCGGCGTCGCGCACCCAGCGGTCGTTCTCCTCCGGCGCCGCGAGGCCGCCGTCCGGATCGATCTGGCCATGTGCTACGCCCGCATCCAGCGAAGTGACCTCTGCCAGGAACAGACGGCCTGGCAGGGCATCGAACGCGACTTCGGCCGGTGTGCCGGGACGCACGCGCAGCAGCGACTTCTCCCGGAAATCTGCGAACAGGTTCGGCGCCGTGCTCACCAGCGCGAGTTTCGGCTCGCCAGCCTGGGCGTACGCACCAGCCTCCAGTCGCATGTTGCTGACGATGCCGGGCTCGTGCGCGACCACCTGTGCCCGATCGAGGTCCAGCGCCGCCCGCGTCAACGTGTTGCGCGCGCGACGAACACGCAGGCTGCGATCACCATGGTCCCCGCGCTGCACCTGCGCGGCGTTCAGCGCCGCGTTCGCCACGCGTACCTGTGCCGAGGCGACGTCCCGACGTGCCAGGGCCGCATCGACGCTCGCGCGCGACACGTAACGATCGCGCTCGAGATCGCGGAACCGATGGAGCTCCCGTTCGGCGTCCTCCAGTTCGCTGCGCGCGCGGGCCACATCGGCGCGCGCCGCAACGATTCCGGCGTCCAGTTGCGCGTTGTCCTGCGAGGCCTGCTCGACCTCCAGCTGCGCTTCGTCGACGTTCGCCAGGTAGCGATCGGGGTCGATGCGAAACAACAGCTGGCCGCGCTCGACGCGCTGGTTATTCGACACGCGCACATCGACCACGCGCCCGCTTACTTCCGGTGCGACGCGGGTCACGCGGTACGTCAGTCGAGCGTCCGGGGACACCGGCATGTGGATGTCGGCCGCGACGTAATAGGCGAAGATCGCCGACGCGAGCACCAGCGACACCAGCATCCACACGCGGAAACGGACGTCGGGACCCATGATGACTGCGGGTGCCGGTAAGCCCGGCGACATGACCTGAGCGCACGTTACGTGCGCATGCCAATGCGGACCATCATACGAAGGTGTCGGGACATGGCTGACGCGACGGGCGTAGGCTCCAGGTGTGCCCGTGCAGATGTGTCGGGCTGCGTCGTCCCCCTTCAACAGGTGCGTCATGGCCGAGAGCGAACCGCGCGGCATCCGCCGCTATTCATATCCCGCCGGTGGCTGGGGCGCGTTGCGCGCCACGGCCCGGACGATACGTGAGCAGATGGATGCGCCCGACGCTGCTGCGACATTGCTTCGCACGAACAAGCCTGATGGTTTCGATTGCCCTGGCTGCGCCTGGCCCGACAGCCGGCACGGTTCGAGCTTCCAGTTCTGCGAGAACGGCGCGAAGGCGGTCACGTGGGAGGCGACGAAGAAGCGCGTTCCGGCATCCTTCTTCGCCGAGCACACCGTAGCGTCACTACTGGAATGGAACGACCACGCGTTGGAGGACCTGGGCCGGCTTACCGAGCCGATGGCCTACAACGCGGACGAGGACACCTACGAAGCCATCGCTTGGGACGAGGCTTTCGCGCGCATAGGTGCATTGCTGCGTTCGTTCGATCCCGATGCAGTTGAGTTCTACACCTCCGGCCGCACGTCCAACGAGGCGGCCTTCCTCTACCAGATCTTCGCGCGCGAGTACGGGACAAACAACTTCCCCGATTGCTCGAACATGTGCCACGAAGCAACCAGCGTCGGCCTGCCGACGTCCATCGGGATAGGGAAGGGCACCGTGTCGCTGGAGGATTTCGACCATTGCGAGCTGGTCATCGCGATGGGCCACAACCCCGGGACGAACCATCCGCGCATGATGGGCACGCTGCACGAAGTGGCGCGCCGGGGCGCGCCGATCATCGCGATCAACCCATTGCGGGAGCTGGCGCTGGAGCGGTTCGCGGACCCGCAGGATCCGCTGGAGATGGCGACCCTTGGCGCGACGGATATCGCTTCGAGTTACCTGCAGCCGAAGGTCGGCGGCGACGCGGCCGTGCTTCAGGGGATAATGAAGGCGTTGATCGAAATGGACGACGAGGCAGGCCCGCAGGCTGGGGTGCTCGACCATGCGTTCATCGCTGCGCATACCAACGGCTTCGAAGCGCTGGCGGCCGATCTTCGCGCGAAGCGCTGGATCGATATCGAGACAGTGTCCGGTCTCCCGCAGGGACGGTTGCGCGATGTCGCGCGGGCATACGCCGCATCGAGCGCGACGATCGTCACCTACGGTATGGGGCTGACCCAGCACAGCAAGGGGACGCACAACGTCCAGCAGGTCGCGAACCTGCTCCTCCTGCGCGGGAACTTCGGAAAGCCCGGTGCTGGCATCTGCCCGCTACGCGGTCACTCCAACGTGCAGGGCGATCGCACGGTCGGGATCACCGAGAAGCCAGGCGTCGAGATGCTTGCGCGCATAGAGCAGCGGTTCGGCTTCGTTCCACCCACTGCACACGGCCATGACGCGGTCGCCGCCATGAAGGCGATCGTCGAGGGGCACTCGAGGGCGCTGGTGTGCATGGGCGGCAACCTCGCGGTCGCATTGCCCGACCCCGAAGTGTGCCTGCCGGCGATGCGGCGCCTCGAACTTGCCGTGCACGTCGCCACGAAGCTCAATCGCACGCACCTGCTCGTGGGACGCCACGCCTTCCTGCTGCCGTGCCTGGGGCGCACCGAGCTGGACGAGCAGTCGAGCGGCCCGCAGGCCGTCACCGTGGAGGACTCGATGTCGATGGTGCATGCATCGCGCGGCCGACTCCCGCCTGCGTCCGTCCTGCTGAAGTCGGAGCCGGCGATCGTGGCCGGCATTGCCTCGGCCACGCTGCCGCACAGCAAGGTTCCATGGACCGAGCTGGTAGCCGACTACGACCGCATCCGCAACGCGATCGAAGCGGTGATCCCGGGCTTCGACGATTACAACGCGCGAATCCGCGAACCCGGCGGATTCCGGCTTCCGTTGCCTCCGACACAGCGGATCTGGAACACGCCCTCCGAGCGCGCGGAGTTCCTGGTCTTTGCCGGACTGCTGGAAGACGCAGCCGCCGCTGATCCTGCGGTTCTGACACTCACGACCGTCCGCAGCCACGACCAGTACAACACGACCATCTACGGGTTCGACGATCGCTATCGCGGCGTCTTCGGGCGACGCGACGTGGTGTTCATGAACGAGGACGACCTCGCGTCGCGTGGAATCGTGCATGGCGATGCCATCGTCGTGGAGACGGCGTTCGGCGGAGCAGGGGAGCGCGTCCTGCGCGACGTGATCGCGGTGGCGTACCCGATCGCGCGCGGCTCGGTGGCCACTTACTACCCCGAAGGCAATTGCCTGGTTCCGCTGGACCATATCGACCGGGCGAGCGGCACGCCGTCGTACAAGTCGGTTCCGGTGCGTATTCGCCGCGATCCGAATGTCGGCTGACGGGCTTCGGCATCCTTCGCGTTCGCTCCATCCTTGCGCGCGACGCGATGCGTGCAATCGCGCGTGACGTAATGACCGATTGGACATCGCATACGAAGGTATCGGACGACACCTTCGTGTAATCGACCTTGCACTCCGTCCTTGGTGTGATCTTCCACGCGCATTGTGCATGGAAGACCTTGGCGCCGGCTCCGGCCGGCGCACCTCTCCCCACCGAGGAATCGCCATGATCGCCAGACCCTTCACGCACGCGTTGCGACGCGGCGCGATGTCCGCACCGCGGATGCAGAGCTCCGCGACCACCGTCCGGGCCTTGTCGACCCGCCTTTGCCTGCTCGCGCTTCCGATGGCGGCGTTGCTCGCCTGCCGCGTTGCAGCCGCCTCTCCCTCAGAAGAGTCCGCCATGAACACCACCACCGCAGCAACGGCGACCGCGTCGGCCGCCACGAGCGCCGCCGCCCAGGACCAGTCCATCCGCCCGTTCAAGTTCCATGCGACGCAGGAGCAGCTTGACGACCTTCGCCGACGCGCCAAGGCCACGAAGTGGCCGGACAGGGAAACCGTCGCAGACCAGTCGCAGGGCGTGCAACTGGCAACGCTGCGCAAGCTCGCCGAGTACTGGGGCAACGAGTACGACTGGCGTCCGTTCGAAGCGAGGCTGCAGGCGCTCCCGCAGTTCGTGACCAACATCGACGGCGTCGACATCCACTTCATCCATGTGCGCTCCAAGCATGCGGGTGCGCTGCCGGTGATCGTCACGCACGGCTGGCCGGGCTCGATCGCCGAGCAGATGAAGATCATCGGACCGCTGACGGACCCGACCGCGCACGGTGGCAAGGCGAGCGATGCGTTCGACGTCGTGATTCCCTCGCTTCCCGGCTACGGATTTTCCGGCAAGCCGACGGAAACCGGATGGGATCCGATTCGCATCGCCCGCGCCTGGGTCGTGCTGATGAAGCGCCTGGGCTACAACCGGTTCGTGGCGCAGGGCGGTGACTGGGGCAATGCCGTCACCGAACAGATGGCCCTGCTAAAGGCGCCGGAGCTGATCGGCATCCACACGAACATGCCTGCTACCGTGCCGACGGACATCGAGGCGGCGCTACAGGCACGCCAGCCCGCGCCGGCGGGATTGTCCGCCGACGAGAAGCGCGCCTACGACCAGCTCGACTATTTCTATCGCCACGGCCTGGGCTACGCGCAGGAAATGGCGGGGCGCCCGCAGACCCTGTACGCCATCGCCGATTCCCCCGTCGGCCTGGCGGCGTGGATGCTCGACCACGACGCGACCAGCCTGGCGCTCATCACACGCGTGTTCGATGGACAGTCAGAAGGCCTGTCGCGCGACGACGTGCTCGACAACGTGACGCTCTACTGGCTTAGCAACACGGCGGTTTCATCCGCGCGGCTGTACTGGGAAAGCAAGCTCGCGTTCTTCGCACCGAAGGGCGTGTCGATCCCGGTAGGCGTGAGCGCCTTCCCGGACGAGTTGTACCAGGCGCCCAAGAGCTGGACAGAGCGCGCTTATCCCAAGCTCATCCATTACAACCGGCTCCCGAAGGGCGGCCACTTCGCCGCGTGGGAACAGCCGGCCGCCTTCGTCGACGAGCTGCGCGCGACCTTCCGTCCGCTGCGCTGATGCCAGGTCCGAGAACAGGAGCCATCACATGAAACTGCAACCGCTCTTCGCAGCGATCCTCGCCGGAAGCCTCGTGTTTGCTGCGCCCGCCTGGGCACAGAAGGCATCCGGATCGGGAGTCGCTGCCAAATCGGCCACCGACGCGACGGACCAGGTCCGGCTCACGCGCGTCACGCCGGAGTACTGGCGCGTCACGTTCCACAACCCGCCCTACAACATCTACGGCCCGAAGACGATGCCGCAGCTGAACGAGGTCGTCACGGCGCTGGAAAACGATCCGCGCGTGCGCGTGGTCGTGTTCGACAGTGACGTGCCGGACTTCTTCCTCACGCATTACGACTTCGTGCCGCCCCTGACCGACACCACCGGTTTGCCCAACGGCGCCACCGGACTGCCCCCCCTCCCCGACATGCTGGTGCGTATCAGCAAGGCGC